>Ga0105091_10000523_pt1 | contig 16060 bp, 9 predicted proteins | sample PPLLak1March2015_FD_87022 | JGI IMG/M metagenome (GOLD analysis project Ga0105091, IMG submission 87022) | Freshwater sediment microbial communities from Prairie Pothole Lake near Jamestown, North Dakota, USA - PPLs Lake P7 Core (1) Depth... | ecosystem: Environmental > Aquatic > Freshwater >... | reverse complement strand
GACGAGATCGCTCGTGCTCTTTTCCAGTCCAGGGCAAGCAGGTTGTATCCGATACTGCCGGCCAACGTTAGCAGAAAATAGGGCCACCGGGCTATGCCGGGCGCGTGCTTGCGCATGAAGTAAACAGCGTTTCGGCGTGTCCAGAAGACCTTCTGAAGAGGGCGCGTTTCGGTGCTGTGAGCGCCCCAGTGATAGGCCACGGCGAACGGACAGTAGAATGCCCGGCACCCCTGGCGGCCTGCCCGGTATAGAAAGTCCACCTCCTCGTGGTACATGAAGAACTGCTCGTCGAAAAGACCGACGGACTCGACCACCCGGGCGTCGAGAAGCAGGACGCTCCCTTGCAGCAGTTCAACCTGGCGGGGATCATTCCAGCGAGGCCCGTCGATCGCTTGCTTTCCCTCGAAATCGGCGAGCACATGATGCCATCTCAACGTCCCCCAAGCCATGTCCAGCTGATTGCGATGGCGCCACTGTAGGATTTTGGGTCCGTAGATGCCCGGTTCTTTCCCGGCCGCAAATCCGACCACGCGAGCCAGCATTGCCGGGTCTACGAGCACGTCGTTGTTCAGAAGCAGGTAATAGGTCGGACGCTTCCTGGCCCCTTCCAGGACCTCCCGCCAGATACGGTTGATCGCCGCGCCGTAGCCCCGGTTCTCGGCCATTCGGACGGTCTCGACATCGCTCCCTAGACTCTGCAGCGATCTATCCGTCGAGGCATTATCGACCACTACGAGACGCAGCGGTCGATAGCTGCTTTCCAGAAGCGCCTGAACTGCAGGGCGCAGGACGTCGCCGCCGTTCCAGTTAACGCAGATCGCTAACACGTCTGCATCAGTCGCCATAGATCTTCCCGCCTGCGCCTTCCGGCCTGCCTCAGGATCCTCCGTCTTTCGAGAGCGTGTCCGCTGGCCGCAATCCCCGCAAGGAGACCACGAACAAATGCCGTCGCATGGCCCGCTTTCAGGAGATGAAAGAACAGGCTCCGGGTCCACCCGACGACCAACCACGGGAGATGCCGCCAGGGCTGGTAGCTTAGCATGAGCAGCCAGCGGTTTCGGGTAATCCAATAGACGCGGGTGTCTGAATAGAAAACGAGCGCCGAATGGGACGTCTGCCTGTCGGGATCCGATGCGGCTTCCATGTGGTAGACGACGGCGTCAGGGGCGTAGAGGCACTCAAAGCCGGCCAGGCGAGCTCGCAAGCTCAGCTCCACGTCCTCCAGGTACATGTAGTAGCTCTCGTCGAAAAGGCCCGTCTCATCAAACAGCCGTCGTCGGTAGAAAGCCGCGCCGGCACTGGCTCCCATGACCGGTTCGAGCTTTTGAAAGCACGAGGCCGGTCGGCCGCTTCCTCTTTTGAGAGGCAGGCCGGACCGCAGATAACGGTCCCCGGCGCTGTCGAGCCGGTCTCTTTGCCAGTAATTCAGGATGCGTGAAGCGACTATTCCGCAGTCCGGGTGCTGTTCAAAGACAGCAAGCCCGCGCTCAATCCAGTCCGGCTCAACTTCAGTGTCGTTGTTGAGCAGGGCTACGAATTCGGTTTGAACCTTCTCGATGCCGCGGTTGACCGCCTTCGCAAAACCCTGGTTCTCAGAAAGTCGAACGTACCCGAGATCCGGGAAGCAGGAGGCCATCAAAGCAGGCGTCGAGTCGACGGATCCGTTATCGACTACCAGGATGCGGCAAGGAACCGTTTGGCGGCAAAGTGAGTCCAGGCAATGCCGAAGGAGGCCACTCCGGTTCCAGGTGGGAATGACAACCGTGATTCTTGCAGCTTGACTCATTCTTTTCTTAAAGCTTTCCAATCCTTGGGGCACGAGAGCCATTGCCCCCGGAGGGGGCGGATGTTTATAGTCTCTGCCGTGCAAGCGATCGGCGCCCCAGCGGGGCGCGATGTTCCGTGACGGCTCGGAACATCGCGCCCCGCTGGGGCGCCCTAACTCGTTAACTCGACTACTATAAACATCCGCCCCCTCCGGGGGCAAAGACTCTTATTCGGATCGGCCATTCAGGATTTGCGTGCAGGGAGCTGGACGCGCATTCTGTTTGCTAAAAGCCGCTTCCGCCCCCACGCTGGCCACGTGCCTGCAATATGCCCAGGTTGTAGTAGTAGCTCATTAAATCCGGGTAATAGCGGCTGAGATCCGGCCAGTTGTTCGTTTCAGAAACCTTGCACATGGCGGTCAGCAAGCGCATGCGGAAACGTTGCTTGAAGGAGTAGCGGCGCGCCTTCAGCACGCTCAGGAACCCCGCCATTTCCGGATGCTTCTCGTAAAACTTCCATGCCGAATAACCGACCTTCTTTTGCCTCTCGATAAACGAGCGCAGCGAGGTTGGGTGGTCGTGCCAGGCTACCGCGCCCGGCGCATAGACCAGCCGCATTCCCTTTTCCCGCAGTCGCAGGCTCAGCTCGATGTCTTCCCAGCCATACTCCTGAAAGTCCTCATCAAATCCGCCCGACTCAAGGAAAAATTCTCGCCCGATAGACAAGTTGCTCGTGTAGAAAAAATTGAACGGGACGTTTTCGGGATCCTTGATCAGGGAGAACCCGAATTGCCAGCCCTGCTCGCCGATGTAGCGCATGAACCGCGTAGTGGCGAGATGCTCGGCCCAGCGCGTGTGGCCGATGACGACCAGCCGGGACTCGGACGCCCATTGCTCCCGTCTTCGCCGCGCCTCCGCATGTTCAGCCAAAAACGTCGAATCGGGGATGGTATCGTCGCCCAGGAAGACCAGGAAATCCCCTTGAGCCTCTCCTGCGCCAAGGTTTCGAGCTGCCCCCTGCTTTCGATTCGATTGGCGGACGTACGTCAACTGCCCACTACCCGCTGACCGCTGCCCGGGAACCTCGTTTTGAAGCTCTTCGACTCGCTTTGCGGTTTCGTCGGTGGATCCGTCATCCACGACGATGATTTCGTAGGAACAGGGGCAAGAATTGCCCTGCACAGCCTGGCGGAGGAGCGCCTGCAGTGTCTTGACCAGAATCCTGGAACGATTGTAGGTCGGAATGACGACACTAAAGTCCACGATTGACTCGCTCGAGGAAACGGTGCCACGCCACGGCGAAGCCTTCCGTTCGCCAGCTCTTCAGGAACTGCCGGAGGCTGCGCGTCGCCCTTCCGGACGGGTGCTGCGAGGCCTGGCTTTCCTGCCACTGCAAGCTTGTCAGCTCACGACGAAGCAGGTCGGCCCTTTTTTCGAGTCCATCCAGCCAGTCGGGGAGGACGGGGGGACAAAGCAGGGGCTCGAAAAGCTTCTCGATTTCAAACATTTCCAACGCGATCTTCTCGGCATGAAGATACCCGGTGTCCTCCACAATCCGCCTGAAGGGATCGACAAAAAGGCCGAAAATCTCCGAGTCGGCGCGCCGGCGCAGCGCTTGAACCTGTTCCCGCTTTCGGAGGAAGGCGGGCAAATTCTCCAAAACATCATCCACGGCGACGAGGTGGTTCAGCGCGTCGAGGATCTGGAGACAGGCCGAGGCGTCCTGCTGCTCGAGTCGCTCGCGGCTCTTGGCCCAAAGGTAGAAACGGTCCTTTTCCACGCCCGAGAACAAGACCGCCCTCTTGATGGCAAGGACGATGGCCAGGGGAAACACCTTGCGAAAGGCCGCTTCTTCGTAGTTCTTCAGGATTGTCAGCAGCGCATTGCGGTGCATCAAGTAACGCATCTTCTCGCTTGCCTGCGCTCTGAAGGTCGCGTGACCTTTGTGAAAGGCTACAGAGTCCTGAGCAAAGGCAACTTCGTATCCCGCCAGCCAAAGCCGCCATCCCAGATCGACGTCCTCGAAGATGGCTAAGTAATCCTCGTCAATGCCGCCGTCCCGGCGGAAAATCTCTCGGTCGACCACCATGGCGCCACCGCAGGGGAAGAGAATGCGGTCCGGACTCGCTGCTTCCTCCTTCTTCTTGCCGGCGTCTTGCTGAAGCGCATACCCCAGATATTGAAGAGAGGAACCATTGAAGTCGATCTCCTCGCCCTGCCAATCCAGGATTCTTGACCCGACAGAGGCAATGCTGTTACCGAGGCGCGCGAGCGCCGCCCCAAGCCAGTTCGCGTCTACCCGCATGTCGTTATTGACCAGGGCCAGAAACCGACCACGGGCAACTTCGGCAGCCAGATTGTTGGGTTGTGCAAATCCCCGGTTGACATCGTTTTGAATAATCCTGACGGCGGGGTAACGGGTCCTGACGAAATCTTGCGACCCGTCGATGCTCCCGTTGTCAACGACGATGATTTCGGCCGCTCCTAAAGCGGAAAGTGAGGGCAGGAGCGTCTCGAGATGTTCCTTGCCGTTCCAGTTAACGGTGACGACGGAAACGTCAGAGACGGATCGGGACATTGGGGGATTGTACAATAAGGTGAGCTATTTGCGCGTCGGTCCTCACTCGTTTCCGCTGAATCTTTCGTCGATGGGCGAGAGTGTCCGGCAGGTGACTCAGGTTCCAAGCGAAGTTGCGGAATTGAGCCAGCTTGCGACGAGCAGGCTGGCGCAGGCGGAGCAGATGGAGAAGCGCACGCCGCAGATTCGCCGCCCCGTAGTTCTTGATCAGCGCCCGGATGTTGTTCCGTTCGCCGATCAGCTCGCGCCAGTCAAGACCTTTCGCTTCCCGCGTCGATCCTCCAAAGTGATGAAAGGCTAAGGCTTTTGGCGCGGTCACGACCCTGGACCCCAGGAGCCAGAGACGCCAGCACGCATCGACGTCCTCGTGATACATGAAGAACCGCTCATCAAATCCGCCCGCGGACAGGACGTTCGACCGCCGGAAGAGCGCCGCGCCGGCGGAAGCGAAAAGCACCTCCTCGGAGTTGTCCAGTTGGCCCTCATCCAGTTCAAACATGCCCCGATCCCACGTGTAGCCCAGATAGTTCATCGCCCCCCCGACGCCGTTAAGGCGTTGCGGGTCGGAGTAAAGCCTGAGCTTGGACGCGACCGCAGCGATGGTCGGATCCGTCATTGCAACCGCAGTGAGAGACTCCAGCCAGGCTGGGTCGAGCCTGATGTCCGTGTTGAGGAGAGCAACGAATTCCGAAGTGGAGGAGGCGAAGGCCAGGTTGCCCGCCTTGGAGAAACCGAGGTTCTGAGATTGGGGAAGCACCTGCACCCAGGGATAGTTGTTCCGGGCGTAGTCGGCACTGCCGTCGCTCGAATCATTGTCGATCAGGATCGCTTGGAAGGATTGCCAGGTCTGACGCTTCAGAGATTCGAGGAGCTCGTCCAGGAATTTTCGGCCGTTATAGTTGATTATCGCGACTGTGACGGTAGTGGGAGCAGTCATGCGCTTCTGTTTATTAAAACCGCCGCCTCACTCGACGCAGTATCTGGTGCCAAAGCGGGGTCTCTTGTTCCAGGCGAAGCAGCTCGATCAGTTTGTGGCGCTCATTAATCAAGAACTGCGCATCGGTCAAAGACTTCCGGCGCTTTTCGAGAAGCGCTGCTGCCCGCTCATGAAGCTCGATAAAACTGGGATCTAACGCTAGCTTCTCAAGCGGAGAATTCCCTTCGGAAGAATTCGATAAAAGGCCGGCAAGCTCGGATTTCACCGACGGGGTAATGCCGGACTTCGCCACGAGCAGGATATGGCGGTACGCCGGCTCACGGTTGTCCGACGGATAGGAAACCGCACTGTAGAGTGAATTGTACTCACGAATGAGGTCGTAATCATTGAGCCCGAAGTAGTGCTGAGAAGTGACTTGCCAGTAAAGCCAGGCGGGCAGATACCCGTTAGGAAAGGTGCTGACCGTGTAGCCTTTCGACAGATAGAAACCTTGAACGGCGGCCAACTCAGGAAGTCCCAATTCGCGGTGTTCCTGCAGGAAGCGCCTCGTCCCCATCAGGGAGTCGGCTAACCGGGTCTCAGCCTTTTCGATTTCCGGCGAGGAGAAGGGAGCACCCAGGAGGATCCATTGCCTCGAGAGCCGATCTAACTCACTGAGAAACCGGGGTCTTTCTGATTCGGGAAGATGTTCGAGGACATCGAGGGAGAGCACGAGATCAAAGCTCTGATCATCAAACGGCTGCTCCCAAGCCGAAGCCCGCAGGTAGTCGGGATGATCGCACTGGCGGACGTCTGTCACGGTCACCTCGGGTGAGGAGGAACCGTCGGTTTGGAAAAAGTCATGGGAGACAGCCAGATGGCCGTGTTCGTCGCCGAGGTAACCCCCGGCGTCAAGCACCGATTTCGGCCGAAGGACTTTGACGATATCCGAACAGAGCCGATACCGCTGATAAAGGTCAAACGGCAGGGCCCGAACCAACGCAGAGCGAGTCGAGGCACTGGCCTCGATGGATATCGACTGGACGGTAACCTGCGGTCCGCCGGGAGCGAGATCCAGGAAGAGGTGATGGCCGCCGGAGGGGAGCACGAGGCCGTCGACGTGAATAACTCTCTCCGTCTGCTCCGAGTCCAGGTCAATTTCGGTGATCACATAGCTGTTGAACCGAAGACGGAGAGTCGAAAAGTCGGTTGTGTGGCTGAATCGGAGCTCAAGGCGGAGAGCCAGCGGGACTCGACCGGAGTTCAGAAGATAGATGGAAGCGGGATACGAGCTGATGGGTCGTCCCTGCGGCGAAAGCGGCCCCCAGCCGGAGCGCAGAACGACAGCGACCCCGTCGGACGGCTGGACGTGCAGGACCTCTGTTGACTGCGGGGAGAAGTAATCGTGTTGAAGGATGTCCAGTTTGGAGGCTGCTGGGTTGGCTGAGGGGGTGGCCAGGAACTGAAAATTATAGAGCTCGTTGGAGAAGCGAAACCGGACGTGAAATCCGAGATCCTCCAAGAGGCGAGCCCAGAACGAAGGGGGCCTTTCCGAAAAATGAGTCTCCTCGACCCGGTCAAAGTAGATCGGATCGGGGGTGGCGCCTGCCAGTATCCCATCTGGTTTGAGCACTCGACGGATCTCGGCCAGGCAGTCACCCGGGTTGTCCAGATGTTCGAGGACATCGAAGACCGTGATGACATCCGCCGAGTGGGTTGCGAACGGCAGGGCCGAGCCGCGGGCCTCCATGAGCCAAGGTCGGAAAGCCGGCTCCTGGTGGAGCGCAAAATGACTGACATCGAGACCAAAGGCACAATAACTACGGCGACGGGCTTCATTTACCAGATAGCCGTAGGCGCAGCCGATGTCCAGGAACACTCCTGAAGGCTTCAGTATTTGAAGAACATCGAGCCAGGCGGACCAGTCCGGGTGGTGCAGTGCATACCCTTCGGCCGGGTATCCGCTGTTCTCGCCGTGAAAATACCCTTTTCCGTAAAGCTCTAAGGGAAATTTGGCATCGACGGCGGGCCGGGTTTTTGGATAGCGCATTTGGCTCTTTACTGGTCGAGTCAGGCGAGTGGAACGATAGCACGAAAGGGACAAGCAGGTCACTTCAAGGACAGGATTTTCAGCACGTTCGCTGAATTTTTTGTTTCCTTTTCAGGTGCTTTTGGGTAATATTCGCCCTGATGGACCTGGGGGGGAAAGATTCATCCCGCATTACCCCAGAAAAAAAAGAGTGCGACTTTTGCTAGGGTCGCGCATCTTTTTATGGCGTTTTTTGGGGGAAAATAACTCTTCTGCCGGATTCATTGGCACTATGTTCGGCTTAAAGGAATAGGAAGCTCAAACATCGGGGAGGTGATGAGGTCTACTACCTGTATCGAGATTTGCGGAGTAATCAAAGGCAAATTGTATCGTTGGGTTAATTAGTTAGGAGGGACTATTGATGAGAAAGAATTTCCTTATCGTTATCGCTCTGGCGGTTCTCCTGCCCGCTATGATGTTCGGCCAGGTCACAAATGACCCGCGCACCAGTGGTGCGAAAGTCGGATATCTGGGATGGCCTGGGGAATACCAGACCCGCAACATTCCGGCCGGAACGGTTGCTGATCCCGGCTCGCACCTGACCTACATCGTCGACACTGGCGTCAATGCTCGCGCAATCGCCGGCAACGTCGACCTTGAGTCAGTGGCCTCTGCTGCTTTGACGCCCTTGCAGAACGGCAGCACGATTCAGCCCGTCCTGGACGCTGACAAGAACGGCGCGTTGGATGCTGGTGCCATTTATCAGAATTTCATTGCGGTCACCAACACAAGCCCGACAATGTCGGTCACAGTCCACTTCCGGTATTTCAATGACAACTGCGAAGATATTTTGGACTTCCTGGTTGTCGTAACCTGCAATGACACCCTTCTGTTCGACCCGCTCAACTTCGTGATTCCGTTCACCAATGGTGAGAACACGAGCAGCCGGTTGATCGGTCCTGCGGGTGCCATTCTGTCGCCGATCCCGGTTGTTCAGTGGGGTTCTGGCCGCTTCGTGATCACAGCAGCTGCCAGCGGCACCACGATCGACATGGACGACGATCCGGAAATCCTGTTCCCGTTTGAGTGGGCCGGTCTGGATGAGGAGTGCAACATTGAGGCGACGCCGGCCACAATCCCGGCGAATCCGACTCTTACTGAGACCCTGTCTGGTACCGTTCGTAACGTTGGAACCGTTGCCGGTTTCGATCCTCTGAACCTGCACGTGTTCAACGCCAGCCAGATTTCCTTCAATTACCTGATTGGTCACCTGACCACTGCTATTCCGGCTGTTCCTGGTACGGATCAGGTTTCCTGGGCAGTTCCCGCTTGGGCCCGCCCGGCTGTGAACCGTGCGTATGACGCCAACCGCAACAGCACCACGCTTGAGCCGGATGGCGATGCTGCGCACGCCGCAGTTGGCTACATCCTGTGGGGTGGTGAGGCTGGAAAGAACAGCGCCGGCTTGCCGGTCATTCCGAACCTGGCCTTCACGAACCAGTTGTTCCTGCGCAATGAAGTTCATGGTGGCGACATCGGCGGCCCGAACGTTGCGGGCGCTGTCGGCGGCACCTCCTTGTACGGCGCACTGGGCACCACGCCCTTCCATGTTCCTGCAAGCAATGGCGTTGTGGATCGCAACGCTCAGATGATGCACTTCCTGTCAGTTGCTGACGACTACAATGGCAGCAACAACGCGGCCCTGGGCTTCTCCAGCACCGTGGCTGACAACAGCGCGAACATCAGTCCTGCGGCGACCACGTATGTCCTGCAGGTCTATGACAACAACGAAGACGTTCTGACCTTCACGCCCGTTGGCGCGGTTCCAGTGTCTCCGCCTCAGATCGGTGGTGTGTCTGTTCTGAAGATCACCTGCATCTGCTTGCGGACCTTCATGAACTTCCGCGACCTGGCCACTGGTGAGGATCTCTTCAACGGCGCCACCGCGGTTGACGTTCTGCCTGCCGGCTCCACCGGCAATCAGCCCGGCGCCATGACGCTCGGCGACCTGGCCTTCTTTGGCAACGGCGCGGCCTTCACGAAGCTCGGCGATTTCGACGGGATTCTGCAGCCGGCCGGCACCAATATCGACTCCAAGGGTTCCAAGGACATCTCCGGTGGCTGGATCCGCTTCGTCCGTGACAACACGGTCGTCGTTGGCCCAGTTCCGGAAAGTGCTGGAACCACGTTGGATGATGCCTTCGCCTCCGGCTCCGGCACATCCACCTTCGACGAAATTCCGTTGGCTGACAACAACCCAGTCCTTGGGCCGTCGTTCATGACCATCGGGATGTTCATCCTGAAGTCCGAAGGCTTCGGCGCCAGCTGGTACCTGCATGCGGTTGCTTCCAACCCGGCTGTTTCGGCATCCGGCGACGAAACGCCGTAGTTAGTTAGTCCGTAGCGGCCGAGAGGCCGCAGACGAAAACTAGGGAAGGGGGGAAATGTAGTACCTCCTTCCCTTTTTTTTTGGCCCGATTTTAACAATTGCGATTTTTCTGATTTAATGGGAGACATACAAAGTGGGGATTTTCGGAATCCCACCGCCAGTAATCTCCCGAGACGCCCTCGCAGTTGCGTTCGGTTAGCAGTACCCGTATTAAGGTTTTGGGTTCAGGTCAAGTCCGCGCTCCAGGGGAGTGTCGAGAATGGCCAGACGCACGGGCACGAACGGTGGCCTTGCGAATCGCCTTCCCGACAGTGCTCAGCAGGTTGTGGGTTAGTCGATTAGCTATGCGCTCAGTTGCACTCGTTTCGGTCATCGCGCCGGTCCTGTTAGGAACGCTCCTTGGCGCCTCCATCGCCAAGGTTGGACCGCTGAACCCGTCCGGAATTGCTGTCCCGGAGATCGCTCAGGAAACGGCAGTAGTCACCGACTCGAGCGGGAAGTGTGGCTTCGTCGCCTTTACTGGGATCTCGAGCGACCTTAATCAGAGTCAAGTCTACTTTGTGGCAGTTCCGTCGAGCGGCCAGCCTGGCCGTCCGCAAGTGGTCACTCCGCCTCGATCTGGGTCTCCGTCGCTCGTCAGGACTGGCGAAACGCTGCACATCACCTGGCTGGAGGTCGCCGAGAGAAAGAAGTTTCGCGTTGGATATCGCCGATCGAGCGACCAGGGAGCGAATTGGTCCGAGCCGGTCTATGTCGACGGCGGGATCTCCTCGCGGAAGCCATTGTTGGCGAGCGGTCCTGGGGGCAGCCTGTTCATTCTCTTCATAAGTGCTCCTGGCGGCTCGAACCAACCGGACACGATCTGGTGCTATCGCAGCGGAGATCAGGGGAACACCTGGCAAAGGGAGTCCCCAGAGGAAAAAGTCGGCGGGATGCTCTCGGAACTATCCCCAGTCGCCGCCCCAAGAGCTCTCAATCTCGCCTGGGTTGAAACCCGGCCGCAGGGATTCAACGTGATGTTCAATCGCGCAGTGGAGGGCGAGAAGAGCTGGCTTTCACAACCCGCAATTGTTTGCGAATCACCGCTGCCCGTCTCCCAGCTGCACCTGTCTGCCTGCGGAAGCGACTTGATCCTGTTCTGGAAGGAGAGTGCGGCAGACGGTGACCAGATCCGATGTGCTTCGTCGCAAAACGGCGGAAGTGCCTGGAACAAACCGGTTGAAATTCATGCTAAACGAGTGAGACAACTCACATATCAGGTCTTGGTCAAGGCTGATAATGCCCGCGTCGTCTCAGTTGAGGAAACGAGTGCCGGTCGCGATCGGCGTTTTCATTTCACTGTGAAGCAATTGGAGCTGTCCAAGCTCCCTGAAAGCAGCGGGGTAGTGAGTAGTACCGTAACCACTTGGACTAATACTTATCTTTATCGACCCGAATTCCTGACGGCAACCAAGGGGGAGGAACTCCTGATAGTAGCCGCGGTGAGGGAGCCGACCAAGTTCTCATCTTTGTTTCTGATTCCGCCAAACAAGACTGCCGACGATGGCGTGCTTCCGATCTTCCCTGAAGAAGGGGAGATGGATCGCACTCTCATTGCCCTGGTGGGACTGTCGGACGGAGTAGGAGTTTTATATCGACAGCAGCCCCGACGCCGTCTTCCGCAGGAGGACTGGCCAGGCGAGCTGATATTCACACGTATTCCCCTTACCAACTAAGTATGGTTAACGGAGAGACTATGAATTATAGAACGGTTTTAACCTGCATTATCTGTCTGGCGCTATTTGTACCGCTGATGGCCGGGACTCCGGTTATCGATCCGCACACGACCTCGCCGTCGGCGCAGCAGGTCCGCATGATGGACTACCTGCGGCTTTACGTGTCGGCGAAAGACGACGTGGAGCCTGGTATTCCGCTTGTGTACGAATGGACGATTACGCAGGATCCGACGGCCAAGGCGTACTTTACGAGCAACAGCAAGACCATTTTTACAGGCGGCGGCGGAGCCGAACTGGCGTTTCCGTGGATCAGCAACAGCGACGCGGTCAACAGCCCCTTCGTGGGACAGACCGTTCAAATTGTTGTCATCGTCAAACATGAAAACATTGCGGACGGGCCAGAGACTGCGTCGCACACCTTCAACATCACGCTTAGCGGCATAAACCATCCGCCTGTGCCCGCTATCAACGGTACACTCGGGACGCCGACGAATCGAATCCCGAGTGGCTCCGCCGTGGTCGCCAGCTCAGGTGGGTCCTCCGATCCTGACCCGAATGATACGTACAGAAGTGACTGGGCTCTTGGAGGAGCGACAGGCGGGATGCTACTGGGCGGTATCGCCGTTGTGGGGAGCGAAGGCAGCACCATGAGCTTCACGGTGCCGAATATGGTCGGCAATGTGGACCAGCCGATCATCCTCCAATTGACTGACGGCATGCACCAGGTCAGAACAACCGTGACGGCTTATCTGAAGCCCGCCGGTGACGTTCAGCCGCCTCCGGTCGGAGGAAACACTGCGCCGGTGGTGACTGTCGATACTCCGGTCAACAAGCTGGTCAACGAAACGGTCATTCTGACCGGCACCGTAACGGATGCCAACGGCGATGACTGCCTGTTCTCCTGGGTGTGGTTGCAGAACGGTGCCACCGTGGCACAAAGCGCCATCACCGCGACCCCGGTTGCCGTGACGAGTGGGAGGAAGTGGAACGTCTCGGCCAACCTCGGTCCGGCTCCTGCCCCGGGTAGCTTTCAGTTCCGACTGACCGCGAAGGAAAGATCTACGACCGGACAGTTGAGTGGCGCAGCGGTAGGGTTACTGAATGTAACTCAGGGCGGAACCAACCTCCCACCTGACCCACCTATCAAGCTGCCGGGCAATTGCGCGGCCGATAATCCTCCACCCACGGTCGGAATAAGTCCGAATCCCGAACTTAGTTTGCTGAAGTACCAGGCTGGACAGCAGGTCAGCATCACTGTGACCGCCCAGGATTCGAGTCAGGAAGTGACGGCCCTGGGTGTCACGACCGGCGCCAGTATCGAGTGGGATTTGAGCCAACTTGGTGTTTTCGCCTCGGCGCCCGGTTACCAGGTCAACCCGACGGATAAAACGGTCTCAACGTCCACCTTGACCTTCACTGCTCCGAACGTGAGCAGTACCGGCCATATCACGGTAACGGCAGTCGACAAGAAGGGCTGCCAGATGGCGGTCAAGTTCTCTATCACCTTCGAAGGACAGCAGACTAACAACCAGGCACCGGTTGCGAAGATCAGGTACAAGGTCGGGAGCGCTGCCTATCAGAACGCGCCCGCGACTGCGGTTTCAGTGGACAGCCCGGCGACCATTACGCTGGACGCGACAACGAGTACCGATGACGGCGGTGCTGCCAATCTCACGTACCTCTGGACGAAGACCGATAACATCACTGCCGGTGGAGTCACTCTCGCGAGCGCGTCCACCAACACCGCGACTCTCACGATCAACAGTGCTACAACCGGTTCGGTTACGCTGACTTTGAAAGCAACCGATCAGCAGGGTGCGAACGGTACCGCGACTGTCTCCTTCACGATTACTAATTCGGCGGCGAAGCCGACTGCCAAGGTGACCGTGAAGTTGGGGAGTGCAGTCGTAGCCGGGGCCGTTGAAGAGGGTTCGGTTGTGACGTTGGATGGAACGGGAAGCACCGCATCCGACGGCAGCAAGACCCACCTCTCTTACTCCTGGCGGCAGACGGCCGGCTCATCCGTCGGATTGACTGGGGCCGACACCGCCACTGCTACATTTACCGCCCCGAGTGTGAGTGCCGACGGCAGCTCTTTCAAGTTCGAGCTGTCTGTCACCGACACCCAGACGAACGGCACTGCCAAGCAGGAAGGCACGGTACTCGTCAACATTCCCGCCACGTACTTCGCGCAGATTGGCGTCGGTCCGCTCGGATCGGACGAACTGCGCACCGTGCTGCTCCTGGTTAACAGTACCTCCCAGGCGGCTCGTGGCATCGTGCTTGATTTCTTCGATTCCGAAGGTCAACCTCTTGATGCCGTCATTGACGGCAAGCCCTGGACCAAGGAGCCGTTTGACATCCAAGGCCAGTCTTCGAAACGCATGGAATTCAGCGGTACTCCGGGAGCTGCGACAAAACAAGGCTGGGCGAAAGTCAAGTCGAACGTGAAACTCACCGGCTTGGTATTGTTCCAGATCGTTAACTCAGCTGAGAATGATGTCCAGCGCGAGATCAGCCTCTTCTCTTCTTCGAGAGGACGCAACTTCGCCACCTACTTCAACCCGAGCGAGGAAACAGCGCTCGCAGTCGCCAATCCTGGCGATCAGGCGGTGACGATCAACGTGAAACTGATCGACTATGTGAACGGCGAGCAGTGGATCGTCAAGAATTCGGTGCTGTTCCCGGAGATCCCAGGAAGTAAGCTGGCAGCCAAACAGCATCGGGCGAAATTCGTTGATGCCAATCTGCTTGGCCAGCTTCCGACCAATTTCAAGGAAGGCACGCTGATCATCGAATCGGACGGCGAGATAATTGTCACTGTACTTAAGACGAAGGAAGGAGTAGCATTCTCTGCTTTACCGCTGGCTTACGCCAAGTAAGCACGTTTCGGAGAGAAAATCGCCGAATGAAATGAAGGCCGGGCTCGGAAGAGCCCGGCTGCCGATAACGAAAGCTTGTAGAACTCTTCGGGTGGGTTGGCTCGCCAAAAGCGGGTCACCCACCCATTGTTTGTTCAGGCTTCGAAAATCTGTCGAAAGAGATGAGTTTGATGAGAAAAACTAGTCCTGTCTTTTGGATGCTGCTGCTCTGCCTCGTACAGGTCGGAGCAGCCGAGACCAAACCACGGCCGGCCCAGACGCCCGCCGCTCCAGGCAATCCCTGGGTGGGAGTCTGGAAGGTGAACCTGGAAGGTCAGAACAAGGATTTCGCTTTCTTTGCCGCCTCTGAGACGTCGGGCAAATTCTCGGTTCAGTACTACAATCGGCTTTGGGAACAGCAGAAAGTACAGTCTGCGACTGTAGAGAACGGCAAGCTGACGATCGAATCGCGCCCGACCGCCCGAGCCTACCGGCTGGAGCTTAAGCTTACGGGGCCCGATAAGGCTGAGGGCTCCTGGCTGATTGTTCATCCGCAAGTTAAAGTGACTGGACCAATGAGGGCTGCCCGGGTCCTTTCAGTCAACAAGTGGGATGCGCTGGAAGGCTTCAGGGCACTGGAACAGCCGAATCACATCGTTGACCTGAACAAATTCCTGATCGAGAAAGCCCCGACCGGATCCTTGCCTGAGTTCGTGCGCTTCTGGCGAAGCGAAGTTGAACCGCGGTTCCTCTTTGTCCTTTCAGACATACTGTACGGGAAAGAGGCGACTACTGAAGCGGACCGATCCGTCCTGCTCAAACCCGTGTACCAGCTGATCAAGAGCAAGGAATACCGGCAACTGGCGGCGGATGCGGCGAAACAGATGGCGGCTGCTATCGAAGAAATCAAGCTCAAGCAAAAGGACTTTTATCGCGAGAATCCAGTTGTTCTGATGCCCTCCATCGGGGGGCTGGACGGCTCCGCGGGATACTACAATCGGCTTGTCATCCTGCGCCTGCCGGTGGACCAGGCGGCCAAGGATCACCCGGGGAAAGCGTTGCCCGCCTTCCTGGCTGAGCAGCAATTGAAATTCGTGATGTACCACTTCTTCCCGCCGGTTGATCAGCGTCTCGGAGTCGAGATGATCCGAGAAGGCTTGGCTGGTTACCTGGCCGTCTCCAAGGGTCTGGTCCCTGGCCCGGACGTTCTCTTCAATTTGCCCGCCGGAACCTACAAGGGAAACGTGGGAAAACTCGACGACGTCAGGCGAAAACTCCTGGCGAATCTCGAGGTTTCAGACCCAAGGCAGGTGAAGAGCCTGCTGTCAGCCGGCTCCCCGGAAGGTAAGAGGGCGCTGATGGCGGCCTACCGGTTTGGCGAGATGGTCGGTTCGCGATACGACATGAACCAGTTGTCGAGCATGGGCGCCCGCCAACTGATCGAACTGCTGAAGGAATACCTCAAAGGCTCGTAAAACGCTGCCCGGGTTTAGAACGCGTTACAGAGCCGCGCACGGAGCGAGGGGCTCGCTTTTTGAGCCCAGAGCGGAGTAAGCGGACCACCCATCGAAGCCCCGCGGCCCGAGTGGCAAGAGGCTCTTTATACATATCTCGGGACCGTCGCCGGATGCAGAGAGCCGCGCACGGAGCGAACGGGCTTCAGCCCGGAGCGCAGTAAGCGGGCCACCCAGTGAACCCCTGGAGCTCGGTCGTTGGCGCGCCGCCCAAACTTGGCACTTCGAAACTACCGACTCCAGGGGTTCACTGGGTGGCCCGCTTACTGCGCTCCGGGCTGAAGCCCGTTCG
>Ga0105091_10000522_pt1 | contig 16079 bp, 15 predicted proteins | sample PPLLak1March2015_FD_87022 | JGI IMG/M metagenome (GOLD analysis project Ga0105091, IMG submission 87022) | Freshwater sediment microbial communities from Prairie Pothole Lake near Jamestown, North Dakota, USA - PPLs Lake P7 Core (1) Depth... | ecosystem: Environmental > Aquatic > Freshwater >... | reverse complement strand
TGGGCGCCTACTTCGGCCACTTTCCCGTTCACGGTCACCTTGCCGGCGCGAATCAACTCTTCCATCTCGCGCCGCGAGCCTACGCCGGCCAGGGCCAGCATCTTGTGTAATCTTTCAGACATGTTGTTCAATTCCAACTGTGCCGCCCGGAGAACCGTCCAGTACGGACAGCTCTTCCAGTGGTGGCAATTCATTCAAGGAGCGCAGATTCAGGTCGTCGAGAAATTTGCGCGTGGTAGCAAACAAAGCAGGCCGCCCCGGCACCTCTCGATGACCAACGGCATCGATCCAGCCGCGTTCTTCAAGCATTCTGATGACCTGCGTGGAAACCGCCACACCGCGGACTTCCTCGATATCGCCGCGCGTCACCGGCTGACGGTAGGCGATAATCGCCAGCGTTTCCAGTACGGCGCGCGAATAGCGTGGCGGCTTCTCGGGGTTCAGCCGGTCCAGATATTTCTGGTACTCCGGCCTGCTCTGAAAACGCCAGCCGCCTGCCACGCTGACCAACTCGACGCCCCGTCCGGACCAATCGTGGCGCAACTCATCCAGTAACTTGCGCAGGATTTCGGCGCCCACTTCCTCGTCGAACAGCTTGCCCAGCTGATGTAGGTTAAGCGGCTCCTGGCTCACCAGCAAGGCAGTCTCGATAATGGATTTGATTTCGCCAAGAGATTTCACGAGGGCAATCGCTTTCAGCTTTCCGCGCCTGAACTAGCGAGCTTAACATAGATCGGGGCGAACACTTCCGCCTGGCTGATTTCCACCAGCGACTCACGCGCCAGTTCGAGCATGGCCAGAAATGTCACTACCACTTCTGCCACACCGTTTTCCACCGCGAACAGGGCAGAAAATTCGACAAATTGCAGCCCCTGCAGACGACGTAAAATCAGGCTCATATGTTCCCGGACAGAAAGCTCCTCACGGCTCACGTGATGATGGCGATGGATTCTGGCACGCGCAACCACCGCAGCCAGAGCAGCGCGCAAATCATCCCGGCTCACCTCGGGCAAGCGCTTCTCGCTGGCCTGCTCCAGCCACACCTGAACCAGGGCGAAATCCCGCCCCGCCTGCTGCAGTGCATCAAGCCGCTGCCCCGCCAGCTTCATGCGCTCATATTCCAGCAAACGTCTCACCAGTTCCGCGCGCGGATCCTGCTCCTCGTCGGCTGCCTGCACCGGGCGTGGCAGCAGCATGCGCGACTTGATCTCGATCAGCAAAGCGGCCATGAGCAAATACTCCGCTGCCAGCTCAAGTTGCCGGTCGCGCATCACCTCCACATAGGCCATGTATTGCCGCGTCACTTCCGCCATGGGAATATTCAGCACATCGAGATTCTGGCGCCGTATAAGGTAAAGCAGAAGATCAAGAGGACCTTCGAAAGCGTCGAGGAACACCTCCAGCGCATCGGGCGGGATGTAAAGATCCCGTGGCAACTCCATGAGCTGCTCGCCATGCACCTTGGCCAAGGAAGGCGTTTCGATTGCGACTGTATTCATGATTAGGCCACCATTATGCCGTGTTTTACGCGACAAATGGCACCTCCTCTTCTGGTATAATTCCGCGCTTTTAGCTTGAAGATTTCCCCATGGAAGCTGAACAACTCAACGCCATCGAAAACCGCCTCGCCGACCTGATGAAGCGCAGCACCGACCTTCGGGGGTATCTTTGACTACGAGGTCAAGCAGGAGCGCCTGACTGAAGTCGTCCAGTTGCTGGAAGATCCGGCGGTCTGGAGCGACGCCAAGCGCGCCCAGGAACTGGGCAAGGAACGCCGCGAGCTCGAAACTGTCATTAACACACTGACCAAGCTCGACCAGTCGCTGCGCGATGCCAGCGAACTCTTCGACATGGCCAAGGAAGAGAGTGACGACGAATCCCTGCTCAGCATCGACCAGGACGCTGCAGGACTGGAGAAAATCGTCGCGGAGATGGAATTCCGCCGCATGTTCTCCCATCCCATGGACCCCAACAACTGCTTTCTCGACATCCAGGCCGGATCGGGCGGCACCGAAGCTCAGGACTGGGCTTCCATGCTGCGGCGCATGTACGTGCGCTATGCCGAGCGCCACGGCTTCAAGGTGGAAGTACTGGAAGAATCCGAAGGCGAGGTGGCCGGTCTCAAAAGTACATCGCTCAAGATCAGCGGCGATTACGCCTTTGGCTATCTGCGCTCCGAATCGGGCGTGCATCGCTTGGTGCGCAAGTCTCCTTTCGACTCCGGCAACCGCCGCCACACCTCGTTCTCCAGTGTGTTCGTCTACCCAGAGGTGGATGACTCGATCGAAATCGAGATCAACCCCGCCGACCTGCGCACTGACACCTTCCGCGCTTCCGGCGCTGGCGGCCAGCACATCAACAAGACCGATTCCGCCATCCGCATCACCCACCTGCCCACCAACATCGTGGTGCAGTGCCAGAACGACCGCTCCCAGCACCGCAACCGGGCAGAGGCCATGCTGATGTTGAAAGCGCGCCTGTACGAACTGGAAATGCGCAAACGCAACGATGAAAAACAGGCCATGGAAGATTCCAAGACCGACATCGGCTGGGGCCATCAGATCCGCTCTTACGTGCTGGATCAGTCGCGTATCAAGGATCTCCGCACCAACTACGAAGTCGGCAACACCCAGGCAGTACTCGATGGCGACTTGGACGGCTTCATCGAAGCAAGCTTAAAACAAGGGGTTTAACGCATGAGCGAACAAGAACAAATTCACCAGGATGAAAACCAGATCGTCACCGAACGCCGCGAAAAGCTGAAGAAGCTGCGCGAGCAGGGCATCGCCTTCCCCAACGATTTCGACCGCACCCACATGGCAGGCGATCTGCAAGTTCTCCACGGTGACGAGGACAAGGATGCACTGGAGGCCCAGAATATTGAAGTCGCCATTGCCGGACGCATGATGCTCAAGCGTGTCATGGGCAAGGCCAGCTTCGCCACCGTGCAGGACATGAGTGGTCGCATCCAGTTCTATATCAACGATGAGGGTGTCGGCGCCGAGAACCACGAGGCATTCAAGCACTGGGACATGGGCGACATCATCGCCGCCAGGGGCACGCTGTTCAAGACCAACAAGGGCGAACTTTCGCTGCGCTGCCAGGAACTGCGCCTGCTGACCAAGTCGCTGCGTCCGCTACCGGAAAAATTCCACGGCCTGACCGATCAGGAACAAAAATACCGCCAGCGTTACCTCGACCTGATCATGAATGAAGAAACGCGCAAAACCTTCGTGGTGCGCTCAAAAGTGGTGCAGGCTATTCGCACTTTCCTCACCGAACGCGGCTATCTGGAAGTGGAAACGCCGATGATGCACCCCATCCCCGGCGGCGCTTCGGCGCGCCCTTTCGTTACCCACCATAACGCCCTGGACATGGATATCTTCCTGCGCATCGCGCCGGAACTCTACCTCAAGCGCCTAGTGGTGGGCGGCTTCGAGAAGGTGTTCGAAATCAACCGCAATTTCCGCAACGAGGGCCTCTCCACCCGCCACAATCCCGAATTTACCATGATCGAGTTCTACGAGGCGTACCGGGATTACAAATACCTCATGGACCTGACCGAGGAGATGTTCCGCGACGTGACGACCTTCGTGCTCGGACACGCCGTAGTGCAATACCAGGGACACACCATCAACCTGGCCGAGCCGTTCGCCCGCCTCACCATCATCCAGGCGATCCAGAAATACCATCCGGGCCAATACACGGACGAACAGCTCCACGACCGTGTTTTCCTGCTCGAAACCCTCAAGCGCATGGATGCGGCGCACCACCCCACTGATGGCGTGGGCGGCCTGCAACTCTCGCTGTTCGAGGAAACCACCGAGTCACTGCTGATTCAGCCCACCTTCATCATCGATTATCCGGCGGAGACATCCCCCCTGGCGCGGCGCAGTGACAAAAGCCCAGGCATCACCGAGCGCTTCGAGCTGTTCGTGGTGGGGCGTGAACTGGCCAACGGCTTCTCCGAGCTCAACGATGCCGAGGACCAGGCGGAACGTTTCATGGAGCAAGTGCGTCAAAAAGAGGCGGGGGACGCGGAAGCTATGCACTACGATGCTGACTACATCCGCTCGCTGGAATACGGCCTGCCGCCCACTGCCGGTGAAGGCATCGGCATCGACCGTCTGATCATGCTGCTCACAGACAGCCCGTCGATTCGCGATGTCATCCTCTTCCCGCAGATGCGGCGTGAGGAAAACTAGATTCAACCGCGAAGGACGCAAAGGTAAACTTATTTAACTGGTTGCGATTTGTCTTTGTACTGTTGTTCTTGAACCCTTTGCGAACCTTCGCGTCCTTTGCGGTAAATGTTGTTTGTTGCTGAAGGTTAAACACCATGCCCTCTTCCCCCAGTCGTATCGAACTCCCCGTCGCCGGCATGACCTGCGCCGCCTGTTCGACGCGGCTGGAGAAGAACCTCAACAAGCTGCCAGGGGTCAAGGCGAATATCAATCTGGCGGCGGAAAAAGCCCAGATCGAATACGACCCTGATCAGGCCACGCCAGCCACGCTGATCCAGGCAATCGAGAAAACCGGCTTTACCGTCCCGTCGCAACAACTCCAGCTCGCGCTGGATGGCATGACCTGTGCCGCCTGCGCCACCCGCATCGAAAACGCACTGAACAGGATTGAGGGTGTTAGCGCCTCGGTCAATTTCGCAACCGAAACGGCACACATCTCCTACACCCCCGGCACCACCAACCCGGAGCTGCTGATTGCAGCAATCAACAAGACCGGTTATGGCGCCCATGCCTGCGGCGAGTCCAGCCGCGACGCCGAACATGCCAGACGCGAGGTGATCTACCGCATGGAATTACGCGCGTTCTGGCTGGCGGCCGCGCTCACCTTGCCCCTGGTGGGACAAATGGGCTTCATGTTCAGCGGCCACCACGCAGATATTATTCCGCGCTGGCTGCAGTTCGCTCTCGCCACCCCGGTACAATTCTGGGCCGGCAAACGCTTTTATGTCGGCGCATGGCACGCCCTGCGCGGCGGTGGCGCCAACATGGATGTGTTGGTGGCCCTCGGCACCAGCATGGCCTGGCTGTTCAGTGCTGTAGTCACGCTTTGGGGGCTGTCGCAACATGTCTATTTCGAAGCCAGCGCCGCAGTTATCACCCTGGTGCTGCTGGGCAAGCTGCTGGAAGCGCGCGCCAAGGGCAAAACTTCAGCTGCCATCGAGGAACTGATCAAGCTCCAGCCGCGCACTGCCTGGGTGGAACGGGACGGAAAAACACTGGAAGTGGATATCGGCAGCATCCGGGTAGACGAAATATTCATCGTGCGGGCAGGCGAGAATGTGCCGGTGGATGGCGAAGTAATCGAAGGAAACTCCAGCGTGGTGGAGGCCATGTTGACGGGAGAAAGCCTGCCCGTTTCCAAGCAGAGTGGTGCAAAGGTTTTTGCAGCAACGCAGAACCAGGAAGGCATGCTGCGCTGCCGCGCCACTGGCGTCGGCTCGCACACCTTGCTGGCCGAGATCATCCGCCTGGTGGAACAGGCACAGGGCTCGAAAGCGCCTATTCAGCGTCTGGCCGACGTCATTTCGGGTATCTTCGTTCCCACGGTCATCGCCGTCAGCCTCGTCACCTTTGCCTTATGGTGGTGGCTGGGCGGCAGCTTCACCGTGGCGCTGGTCAACGCCGTCGCCGTACTGGTCATCGCCTGCCCCTGTGCCTTGGGCCTGGCGACACCGACGGCAATCATGGTCGGCACCGGAAACGGCGCCAGAGCCGGCATTCTGGTAAGAAATGCCGCCGCGCTTGAACGTGCCGAGAAGATCCGCACCCTGCTGGTGGACAAGACCGGCACCCTAACCGAGGGCAAACCTGCAGTCACAGACATTATGCCTATTGGCGGCACGACTGAATCCGAACTGCTGCGCCTCGCCGCCACGCTGGAGCAAGGCTCACAGCACCCGCTGGCGCTAGCCATTCTGACACAAGCGCGGGAGCGGGAACTCGACCTCGCTGCCGTGGTCAATTTTCGGAGTATCTCCGGCAAAGGCGTGTCAGGCTTAATCGCGGAAAAAATCTATCACCTCGGCTCCCCTGCCCTGATGCTTGAAATGGGTCTGGCACTGGATGCGGCGCTACTGCAACAAGTGCAATCGCAAGGGAAAACGGTAGTCTGTGTTGCGCAAGAATCCACCCTGCAGGGCTATCTCGCCATTGCCGACCGGTTGCGCGACAGTTCCCCGCGCGCGGTCGCACGTCTGCAGGCCATGGGCATCGAAGTCATCATGCTCACCGGTGACAATCACGCCACGGCGCAAGCCATTGCCAATCAGGCGGGAATCAGAAATTACCGCGCCGAAGTGCTACCACAGCACAAGGCTGAGGAAGTGGAGAAAATAAAAACTCAGGGCATGATAGTTGGCATGGTGGGCGATGGCATCAACGATGCCCCGGCCTTGGCCGCTGCAGACATAAGTTTCGCCATTGGCGCGGGTTCCGACGTGGCGATCGAGGCAGCGGACATAACCCTGATGCGCAACGACCTGAATAGCGTGGCAGACGCCATCAACCTGTCGCGCGCCACGCTGGACAAAATACGGCAGAATCTGTTTTTTGCCTTCATCTACAATATCCTGGGTATCCCTCTGGCGGCCCTGGGCATGTTGAACCCGGTCATTGCCGGTGCAGCAATGGCAATGAGCTCGGTATCCGTGGTCAGCAACTCATTGCTGCTAAAAAGATGGAAAGCGCAAAAATAATCCCTACGAAATGAGGAGAATGCAAATGGATAAGATCACATTAACAGTCAAGGGCATGACCTGTATGGGCTGTGTACGCAGCGTGAAAAACGTGCTGGAGCCGATTCCGGGTGTGGCGAGCGTGGACGTTATTTTGGAAAATGGCCAGGTAAGCATCGACTATGACCCTGCCATATCAAGCGAGGAGCAATTCACCAATGCGATCAACGATGCGGGTTATGAAGTCGTTTGATGAGACATTCAGGTCCAAAACGCGCTAAAATCGTCGCGGCGTTTACTTAACCACTATAAAAACCGAGTTACCCAACAGCAATGTTCACATTCCTAACCCGTGACAAATCCTCAGGCATCGGCAAAAGTACCCTGAAAACCATCAATGACGAAGTTATTCACTTCCTCGAAGCGCGGGAAGTGCTGAATTTCAAGGTTTACACCATTGATTATCAGAACACTCCGGTGGTCTTGATTCAGGCAGTGCCGCAGAAAAAACTGCGTTTCTCGAATATCCTGGAAATACAGATCAAACGCCACCTGCGCGAAAAACTAGGGCTCCAGGTTCCCGCTGTTTTTTGGCGCTTCAAGACAGATATCAGCGAAAAACCGGGGCCGGAACAGGCCGATTATGAGTTTGAGGAAAGCCCCGAATACCCACAAGACCAACCTGCGGACGCGCATACGGCTGCCGTGTCTACTGGTGGTGCCGAGTCCAGTCCCACAAACACATTAAACCCTGCCAACGAGCACTACGACGTCCACCACCTCGCCCGCAAGGGAATGCAGGTGGAAGAAATCTCCATGGGCGAATTCGACGAATTTCTCAAAGGCAATACGATCAGTGAAGATCCGAAGTAAGCCCCGCTGAGAGAGATTTACTTGCTGAGCAAGCTGTTAATTTCCGCTTCCGCGTCCAGCCAGTCCTGTATCTCGTTTTCGGGTGCGAAACCGCGCTGCTGTGCCTTGAAATAGGCTGCCTCGCAGATCATCATATAACGCTGTTGCGGCGTCACACTCTTCTTGGCCTTGGCTGCAGCCGGTTTTTTAGCTGCCGTCACAGCCTTGGCCTTAGGTGCAGATACTTTCTCGGCTTTGGCGGCAGGCGCCTTTTTCGCCACAGCTTTCACTGACTCAGCCGGTTTGCTCGTGGCGCTCGGTTTTTTTACTTTCACTGCGGATTCGGTTTTCGCTTCAGCCATGACATCTACTCCTTAAAAATTGATTCCATCTTGTTGCAAGATTAATACCGCCATATGACAAAAGTATGACGTAGTGCGCACATCCTAGCAGCAAAATACATTCCAGGCCATGATAGTGGCCCGCCTGCCATTTTATCAAACAAAAAATCATGCCCAATCCGGCGCAATCCCAGCCCCTTAACCACAAAGCACGTTCAGGTCCGACACACACAGAATGGTCAGGCACGCCCGAACTTGGTGCATACCTGCTCAGCATTGGACAGAGGAGATCTACTGCGGCAGTTTTTCCAGCGTTCCGTCAGGTTTGATTTGATAGCGTTCGACCCCCTCTTTACGGCCCTGGACATAGTGCGTTACCTGGATATCCTGGCCGTTTTTCAAGAAGCGAATTTCATAATACTGATAGTTCTTGAACACTTCCTCGATATTCAGGCCATGGCCAGGCTGCCATGGCTGCTGCTGGGAATCGAAATGTTCGAAGTAATAGGGCGTATCTGGCGAGAAAGGGAGCTCCGCAGCCCCTGCAGCAGCGGCTCCCACAAGCCAAAGCAATACTGTAGCGAGCAGTATTCTCAAGCCGTGCCGCCGACAGTCAGGCCATCCACCCGCAACGTCGGCTGCCCCACGCCCACCGGCACGCTCTGCCCTTCTTTGCCGCAGGTGCCGACGCCGGGATCGAGCTTCATGTCGTTGCCGATCATGGATACCCGCGTCAACACGTCCGGACCGTTGCCGATCAGGGTGGCACCCTTGACCGGATAAGTGATCTTGCCGTCCTCGATCATGTAGGCTTCTGCAGCGGAAAATACGAACTTGCCACTGGTGATATCCACTTGCCCGCCGCCAAAATTCGCCGCGTACAGGCCATGCTTGACCGAGGCGATGATTTCCTGCGGATCCTTGTCGCCGTTGAGCATGTAGGTATTGGTCATGCGCGGCATGGGGATGTGGGCAAACGACTCGCGCCGCGCGTTGCCGGTCGGTGCCACGCCCATCAGGCGTGCATTGAGCGTATCCTGCAGGTAGCCTTTCAGGATACCGTTCTCGATCAGAACCGTGCACTGGGTCGGGTTGCCTTCATCGTCCACATTGAGCGAGCCGCGCCGCCGCGCGATGGTGCCATCATCCACCACCGTCACGCCTTCTGCCGCCACACGCTCACCCACCCGACCACTGAAAGCCGAACTGCCCTTGCGGTTGAAGTCGCCTTCCAAGCCATGGCCGATGGCCTCGTGCAGTAGAATCCCCGGCCATCCGGCACCGAGCACCACGGTCATGGACCCTGCCGGGGCAGGGCGCGCATCCAGGTTGATCAGCGCCTGATGCACGGCTTCCCTGGCGTAACTCTCCAGAATTTCATCGCTGAAATATGCGTAATCGAAACGTCCGCCGCCGCCGGCGCCACCCTGCTCGCGCCGCCCGTCCTGCTCGGCGATAACCTGGATGGACAGGCGCACCAGCGGGCGCACATCGGCAGCCATCAAACCGTCGCTGCGCGCCACCAGCACCACTTCGTACTCTCCCGCCAGGGACGCCATTACCTGGGTGATACGCGGGTCCAGGGCGCGGGCGATACCCTCCAACTTCTCCAGCAGCTTCACTTTCTGCACATCATTGAGGCTGGCAATCGGGTCATGGGGCAAATACAGTTCGCGCCCTTCCGCGCGCCGCACGGCATGGACCCTGCCCTCCCCGCCCTGCTTGGCGATGGCGCGTGTGGTTTCCGCAGCCTGGGTAAGCGCCGCCAAACTGATTTCGTCGGAGTAGGCGAAGGCGGTCTTTTCGCCGCTCACCACCCGCACGCCCACGCCCTGGCCAATATCGAAACTGCCGGACTTCACCTGCCCCTCTTCCAGGCTCCAGCTTTCGGCGCGGCTATACTGAAAGTACAAGTCGGCATAGTCGGCGCGGTGCATCATGATTTGGCCAAATACCTTCTGCAGCTTGCCGCTATCGAGGTGATAGGGCTTCAGCAGCGTGCTTTCAGCGGTGGCGAACAGGGTGCCGGGTTCGATCTGGGGTTGGGTGCTAACGGGCATGTATTAATCTCTTTGGTAACAGGTAATGGGGGAGGGTAAACGTGTGCTTGCTGGTTTTCATCACCCATCCCATTACCGCTTTCAGCACTGATGAATGGTACGGTGTTGTAACGCCGGCAGACTCTGGCGCAGGCTCGCCTGATAAGCGCGATTGACGCTCGCGACCACGACGCCGGAACCACGCGGCAAGCGGTCAAGAATCACGCCCCACGGGTCTACGATCATGGTGTTGCCATGGGTCTCGCGGCCGGACAAGTGATAGCCGCCCTGCGCCGGCGCAACCACATAAGCCAAATTCTCGATCGCGCGGGCGCGTACCAGGGTTTCCCAGTGGGCCTTGCCGGTGGTGTCGGTGAACGCTGAAGGCACCACGATGAGGTCGACGTCCTTCATGGAGCGGTACAGTTCGGGGAAACGCAGGTCATAGCAGACCGACAGTCCGATGCGGCCGAACGGCGTTTCCAGCACCACGATCTGGTCGCCTGCCTCGATGGTTTCTTCCTCGCGGTAGTGCTCATTGCCCAAGTCGAGACCAAACAGGTGAATCTTGTCGTAGCGCGCGGCGAGCTTGCCCTTGTCGTCATAGACTAGGCAACTGTTGCGTACCTTGCCCTGCACCGAAGCTTCCAGCGGCACTGAGCCGCCCACCAGCCAGATCTTGTTTTTTCGGGCCTGGGCGCTGAGGAACTTCTGGATCGGACCTTTACCCTCGACTTCGCACACCGCAACTTTATCCGTTTCTTTCAAACCCATGATGCAAAAATATTCCGGCAAAACCACCAGCTTCGCCCCCTGTGTCACCGCCATGGCGATCAGGCGCTCCGCTTCAGCCAGATTGGCGGAAACATTGGGACCCGACGCCATCTGGATCGCCGCCACCCGGCAAGTGCCGGGCTGCGGAGGAGTCTTCAGCATGCTGGTGCGCGCCTTGGGTTTCGCGAAACTGGATTTTTCCTTGCTCGTCATGGGTTCTCCTTTTTTTCAACTGTGATGCCGACCAGCTCCATACTCAAGATGCGGGCATTGTTATCGGTTTTCAAATCGATACGCTTGCTGTCAACCGCCAAGGCAATCAGCCAGGCACGCAACTCTTCCGCCTGCGATACGTACTCGTCTGAGTCGCCATGGTGAATCAGCAAACGCGCAGCGGGATGGGCCAGTAATTCCACCACGCCATCCTTCACTGCTGGCTGTGCGATGACAAGAACAGCACTACGTGGCTGGTCCCACAATTCAGCGGGTAGCGCAATGCGCTCGGCGTGTACCAGGCCGCTCGACACCAAGCATAGAAATACAAGTGCTAATTGCCGTTCCACGTTTTGTTATCCTCGACCTTTTTCTTCAATTTTGTCACAACCGGATTATCCCACGTTCCAGTAATGCTGTATTCATAGGCGCTGATTTGTCCGATCGGATCCTTGAGCACCTTCTGCAGCAGCAGCGTGGTCAAGCCCACTATCGGCCCGCCCAGCAAGGTCGCGGCACCGGAAACAGTGTCGCCGAACAACGGCACGACGCGCACCCTCAAGTTCTGCGTTTCCCGCGCCAGATCGGCATCGCCGCTCATAGTGACCTTTGCCGCCGGGCCGTCCATTTTGAAATCGTTGCCGCTGACAACCCCCTGGTGGACCTTCACGCTGCCGGAAATATCGTCGAAAGCAAAGCCATCGCTGAATACATCGCGAAAATCGAGGGTGATGCGTCGCGGCAAGGACTGCAGGCTCAACACGCCGAGCAGCTTGCCGATGCCGGGCTCGATTTTCAGAAACTGCCCCTTGCGCGCTTCCAGGGACATCAGGCCGGACAAGGATGCATAGTTGAATTCCGTGGGGCTGCCGACCCAAGTGAACTGCCCTTTCAGTTTGGCCTTGCCGCCCTTGACACTATCCGGGTGGCCAACACGCGCCAGCAAGCTGCCGACATCGCTGGTTTCCAACTGCAGATTAACCCGGCTTCTGGGCTGCTGCAACCAGTCCTGCCACACGCCGTCCATGGCAAGCGTGCTTTCGGGTGTGCTCAATTTCAGCTTCTCGATCCGCCAGTCGCGTCCGTTTGGTGCGGCCAGCAGATCGAGGCGGCCAAACTGCATGGCATGCACGGAAAAATTCTCGGCGACAATATCCAGCGCAGGCAACTCCGAGTTTTCGGCCGGCTCCGCAGACACGGCAGCTTCGCTCAACTTGGGTGGCGCGGAAGGCGGTACGGTAAACGACTTGAAGCGCCCGATCAAGCGTCCGGCTCCGCTGCGATTCCAGTTGATGTTGCCACTCATTTCCCGACTTTCCAGCGCCGCCTGCCATGATCCATTCTGCGTCCTGGCATTCAGCCGCAGATCATTGAAACGCTTGTCAAGCACATCGACTGCCGCGAGGTTCAGATTGATGCCATCGACGACGACATCCGCTCCCGCACTCCCTGACTGACTCGATACGCTGCGCCAGTGATCAAGGTCGAGGTACGGCAAGGTGCCGGTTAGCCAAATTCCGCTCGCTGGCAGCGTCATCGGGCCGCTACCGAGATTGACCACCCCGCGTTCAATCTTCATCTCGTCATTCTGGCGGCGCCGTTCCAGCTGCGCCGCCAGAACCTTTCCATAGCTGATGACGATGCTGTCCTGATCAAGGCTGGACGCCTTGCGCTCCAGCCTCAAGCCCACGCTGTCTGCTGCGCTCTTGTTGAAAGGCAGGGGCATTTCACTGCCCAGGCCCTGCAAATCGCTGGTGAACACCGCATCAGCCAGCTTTTTACGCAGCGTAATCTGGCCATTCCATTTCGCGCTTCCCTGTAAACGCCGCACCACCGGATGCTCAAAAGCCTTGCTCAGGCCCGCTGCTGTTGCCTTGCCGCTGGCGTTGATTTTTACCACGCCCTGTTGCGTCACGGCAGCAAGCATGGCGGGGCCACCGAGAAACTGGGCCGTGATGCGAGGAATGGCCACGGAAGAACCGGTAAACTGGAGAGTGCCATTCACCTGTTCCAGCATAGGCATACCCTCTCCAAACTGGACATTGTTATTCTGGAACGCATAACTACCCGCCACGGCCATGTCATCCAGGCGGCGCAGCGGAATTTTCAGACCCAGCCTGAACAGACCGATGCCGCTGGCCTGCATGCTTTCGGTAAAGCCATCGATCATGCCGTTCACCGGGCTTTGCGCCACGAACTTAAGCATCTCTGCAGTCGGCCCGCGCGCCTCGCCATCGACAGTCAGCAATTCATCCGTAACCAGCAGATCGGCGATTTGCACGTGTACCTTCTGCAACTCCATGCCATAGGTGTGGCCGGCACGAGCGTAGATATCCATGCTCTTGCCACGGAACAGGAGATCCACGGCTATGCCCTCGATTAACGGCCATCCCGGTGCATATTCCAGCACGCCGCCACTTCCCTTGACGGCCACCTCGAACAATCCGGACTTCCCATCGACGAAGGGGAATTTCACCAAATCCCCCTTCAAGCGCAAACGCACATCGTTCGACTGCCCGGCCTTAAGGGATGTCTCCAGCCAATCCCGGGTTTCCTTCCCCACCACCAATGGCATGTAAAAACTAACGAAGCGCGCATCCGCGCGATTGAGTTGCCCACTGAGATCGATTCTGCCCGGCCCTTTGACAGCCGTGCTGTACGACCCGAAAGCCGTGCCGGCCAGATGACGATTGGCAAATGAAGCGCTGGTGAGCTTGAACTCGCGCTGGCCAGCCTTGCTGTTCCAGCCTAGTTGAGCAGTCAGGGTATCAAATTCCAGCGGATGGTCGAACACACCCGGCAAGTCCAGCTTCATGCGGCGCGCATTCACGTCCACCACGCCGCCCTTCTCATTCGCATCGAGGTTGCCGCTCAGGCCGGAAAATCCCGGCAAGCTCTTGCCTGGCGAAAGCACATAGGGTTGCAGTGCCAGATCGGCAAATTTTCCCTTGATGGCATAATGCTCAGGTGCCTCCCAGCTTCCACTCCAGCTTGCCGTAAGCTCACGCAACATCCCCTTGGGCTGCAACTGGCGCAGCTTTTCACGCACTTCGTCCTCCAGCGGCAGGTAGTCAGCCAGTTCCAGCAAAGGCGTGAAAGCCAGTCCGCCCACTTCAACTTCACCAGTCGCTGGTTTCTTGCCGCGCATCGGCAAAGTCTTGAGCCGCGCGCTGGCCGGGCCGAATGTCAGCCCATTGCGAATAGCAAAACCAAGTTTGCTTGCATGGAATTCCACGCCCGGATTCAGATCGCGCCAACCTAGTCGTCCGCTGACGTGTTGCATGTTCAATTGCGGCAATTCCGGCTTGAGTCGGATCAGCACATCATTAAGCCGCACATCCGCAGTAACGCCACGCAGTTGTTTGCTGTCAATAGTCAGCCAAGCCCTAACCCCACCACTGCCACGCTCCAGTTGAAACGGCAAATCGAGCCAACCGCGCCATGCAGCCATATCGGTGTAATCAAGACGGGCATACAGCGTGCCGGACCAGTCGGAAAAATCCCGTAACGAACTGCCTTTCAGATCGCCACGGATATCCAGCGGCAAAGCCAGCGCCTGCGGTGGCTCTGCGCGCAGTCCGAATCGATGGCGATGGCCTCGGTTTTCCAGGCGCAGGTGGGCATTGCGCAACTCCAGCAGCGACGCATCGCGCATTTCGTCCTGCCAGGTCAGGTTGGCGCCGCGCACGATCACGCGGTGCTGGCGCAGCACCCAGTCGGCAAAACCGCTCTCCGTATCGGGTTGATTAACCCATACACCCCCCACGTACACCTCACCCTTTAAGGTGCGGCGCACAGCCAGATTGGGCTGATCGATTTCCAGCGAATAGAGCCGCACTTCACCCAGAGGCATAGTCAACCACGCCAATGTGCCTTCGATATGAGCAAATGAAAGCGCGGGCAAGCCCGCCCGGTCATAAACCTGCACCTCGCGCAGGCTGAGATGCGGCCGAAACCCATCCCAGCCGGCACTGATGGTGCCGATGGTCACAAGCTGACCCGCCGCCTGAGAGATGGAAGCCGCGATGGTGTCGCGATATTCGGCAATATTCGGCAGCAGCCAGTAGCGCAGACTTAGCACAATGGTGGCGAACAGCAGCCCGGCGAGTATCAGTGCCGAAACGATAAAGCGGTGCAGCCAGCGAGCAGAAGTTTTGAACATGGATAATCGGGAAAAATGAACTGTGGCATGCAAGCCATGCCGCGGCTTGATTATACGCGCTGTGGGCTTATTCCATATCTCACCCCGGGCGCCGCTGATCGCTTGGCCCCAAACCAGTAGATACCTTGAAATAGCCAAAAATCAGGCTTTTCCCGATTGACTCAAATCTTCCTCATGCTAATTTCATGCTCTTATCAATTACTTATTCCCTGACCTTTATGCCTGCCACCAGAATGCTGCCTGGCAAAAATCCAATCATCACCCTGTCCCCAAAAAAATTTATTTGGCTGAGTTTAGTGTTTGCCATTGTTTTCTGGTTTATAGGCAGCTGGTTGGACACACTTTTTTTAGCCATGAACCCCTGTTGGAAAATTTACAGCCGGCCGGCATGGAGTTTTATCTTGGGGTGCTGGTTTTTCTTCAGATCATTAGCTTTGGCTATCTGACTTCACGCCATATGGCCCCGAATAAACATCGTGATGTTGCGCCAAGCCGGGATGATTATCGCAAGCAAACCGAGGACGCCTTGAAGGAAAGCGAATTCCGCTGGAAATTCGCCATCGAAGGCTCGGGCGACGGCGTATGGGATTGGAATATTCTGTCCGGCGAAAAAATGTTTTCAAAGCGCTGGAAAGAAATACTGGGGTATGCAGAATCAGACCTCTTGCCTACGGGTCAGGAATGGGAAAACCGTTTTCATCCCGATGACAAGTCATATGTTGCAGAAGCCATGCAGGCCTACCTGGATGGCAGAACTACAACTTATGTCGTTGAGTGCCGCATGAGATGCAAGGACAAGAGTTATAAATGGATACTTGGCCGAGGCATGATTGTTAGCCGCAGCCTGGACGGAAAACCCTTGCGCATGATTGGCACGAGTGACCTGCCCCCACTAAACAGTGCCAAGTTAAATCTAGTAAAGTCCGTTTTCGGGAAGGAGAATGGACTTGAAGAAGCGGTTTACGGAAGAGCAAATCATTGGGTTTCTGAAGCAGGCTGAG
>Ga0105091_10000521_pt1 | contig 16088 bp, 8 predicted proteins | sample PPLLak1March2015_FD_87022 | JGI IMG/M metagenome (GOLD analysis project Ga0105091, IMG submission 87022) | Freshwater sediment microbial communities from Prairie Pothole Lake near Jamestown, North Dakota, USA - PPLs Lake P7 Core (1) Depth... | ecosystem: Environmental > Aquatic > Freshwater >... | reverse complement strand
GGCGTCAAAGGACATCCAGCCATCATGCTGGACCTCAACCCGGCAGCCGGATTCATGGTTGGTTGTGAGATTGGCGTAGACTTCATCCTGGTGGTTTGCACCAATTTCGCCCCGGAGATCATCTGGCGTCACGAAGAACATACTGACCCAAGCATTGGACAGAACGCGATACTAGATCGTGCGAAGGCACTCTTGAATGAGGCAATTCAGAGAGGATCCATGGAATATAGTACACTCCTGGGCATTGGGGTAGGCGTAGCTGCATTGATCGACCAATCTACCGGAACAATGCTTTTTGCGCCCAACCTGGGATGGAAGGATCCTTTCCCTATTCGCACAATATTGCAGGAATCATTCCCGCAAGCTCCCTTAATTGTGGATAATGAGGCAAACATTGCCGCTTTGGGGGAACATTACTTCGGGGTAGCTCAAGACCATGATGAGGTGTTATATATCAGCGCGGGTGTAGGACTTGGCGGGGGGATTGTGCATGATGGGCAGGTGTTCAGCGGTGTCACTGGCGTTGGCGCCGAATTTGGTCACATGACGATGGATCCTGATGGTGAGCTTTGTAATTGCGGTAATTTCGGTTGCTGGGAAACTCAGGTAAGCCAGCGGGCACTGTTCGGTCATATCCGAAAGAGTTTTGAGCAAGGCGAGAGAGGAATGTTATTCCAGCGTACAAACGAGGGCATCGACCCGTTGACAGTACCCATGATCGTCGACGCGGCTCGAGCTGCGGATGCAGTTGCCCTAGGGGCATTGGAAAAAATTGGACGGGACCTTGGAATTGGCATTGCTTCACTGGTGAATGCTTTGAATCCGGAACTGGTTGTGTTTGGTGGAATATTAAGCCTGGCGGGTAGATTTCTGATGCCTGCGGTGACAAAGGAACTGGAACAACGCGCATTGCGATGGAATCGAGAGGCTGCAGGAGTAGTGCTAGCAGAACATGGCTTCGATGCCGCTGCGATGGGCGGCGTGGCGGCGGTTTACGAGACGATCCTTGCCCAACCGAATCTTATGGGTTCGCTCGAATTATGAACCCTAATTCCCTGTTTTTTTCGATTTCGAAACCTTTTACTGATCACCTGCGAATTGCCTTCCGACGAATTCGCCATGTCTAAAGCTGGTAATGCTCTACAAAACAAGATCCATGATGCCGGCATTCAACCAGCTCAGTCACATCCGTCCCAAGACATTTGTTATCAGAAAAGATTCTGAATGACCTGATATCTCCACAAGAATCTGCCCCACGAGGTTATATATTGGATATACAGGTATAAGTTTAGGCCCACAGTTTGACGACCTGTTAGCGGGTAAATTCGGAAACCCTCAAACACGACTCACCCCGAATTTATCTCTAAACTTTTTGCCACGGATTTCACCGATTAACACTGAATCAGCCGTCCCGTTCTTGTGGGGCGGCTGATCGTTTCGCTCGATACTGTGTAATTAATTCAAAATCTGTGACACTCCGTGTAACACTTGCACCTGCGTGCCAGTGCAGGTGTCCGTGGCTGATTCCTTGAGTTTGGGGTTATTCATGTTTTGTTTCATTAAGCGTAGCTATATGAAATGAAAGTTATATTTTGCTGCCCAGGGAATGATAAAGGTGATCCGAACTTGGTATTTATCGTTCGCAAACGGTCACAATTGGTACCTTTTCCTATATAATCAGAAAGGATTATCCTGACAAGTATTGTATTAATTCGTTGAGGCAGGATTCACTGTGGAATTCATTTACACACCCTACATTATTCCTCTGCTGATTGCGGGAGTCTTTTCGATTTGGGTGGCATATTACTCGTGGTCTCATCGTACAGTAACAGGTGCATATTCTTTGGCTTTGTTAGCTCTGGCTATTTCCGATTGGTCCGTGGCTTATGCCTTGGAGATCGCGGGAGCTGACCTTTCCACCAAAGTACTTTGGGCAAAAGTTCAATATATTGGCATCACAACAATTCCTCTCCTATGGTTGGTTTTCTGTTACAACTATTTCAATCAGAGCAGGCAACTTCCTTCCCGAGTGGTTGGTGCCTTGTGGTTAGTGCCTGTAATTACGCTCCTGCTGGTCTTTACCAATGAGTATCATGGCCTGATCTGGAGCCGGTATTTTATCAGTCGAGCAGGTGATTTCTCATGGCTGGAAGTAGAGCATGGTCCCTTGTTTTGGGTTTATTGGATCTATGCTTATTTCCTTCTGATGATCGGCACATATTACATCATCCGCTTGGTACGCCACAAGCATGGACTCTATCGCGGACAGATTGCGGCACTGATCATTGCCGTGATTGCGCCGTGGGTAGGAAATTTTCTTTATGTGGCGCACTTTGTAGACCTCGACCTAACACCTTTTGGTTTTGCTGTGGCTGTCATTTCGACAGCCTGGGGGATCTTCCGTTTCCAATTGATCAATTTGGTGCCCCTGGCGCGCGATACAGTGGTCGAAGAGATGGAAGACGGCCTCATCGTGATCGATGCACAGGGTCAGATTGCAGATATCAATCACGCCGCCGCGACCATGATCGGTCTCCCCATGAGAGAAGCCATAGGCAAGCCTGCCCTTGATATTTTCAAGCCATGGCCTCATCTGACGAAAAAATATGAAGACATATTGGACGCGTTCGACGAAATTTCCATCGGCGAAGGTGAGGCGCAACGCTGGTTTGAGTTACGTCTATCGCCTTTGCACAGTAAAGACAAGTCCGTTGTTGGAAGGTTGATTACACTTCGGAATATAACCAAACGCAGGCAGGCGGATGAACGGTTGCGCCAGCTCTCGCGTGCCGTGGAAGCCAGTCCCGCTTCGATTGTTATCACTGATGTACACGGGCAGATCCAGTATGTGAATCCAAAGTTCACAACAATAACCGGTTATACCCTGCAGGAAGCGACAGGGAAGAACCCGAGGATCCTAAAAACTGATCAGACTCCTCCGGAAGTTCATCGCCAACTCTGGGAAACCGTAACAACGGGCAAGGAATGGCGTGGTGAATTCTGTAATCGGAAAAAGAATGGGGAATTCTATTGGGAAACTGCCTCCATCTCACCCATCTTCGATTCCAGTGGAGCCATCACAAACTATGTTGCTGTTAAAGAAGATATTACTGAAGCCCGCCGAATGCAGGTACAGCTCCAGGTTCAAAACAAATATCTATCCATTTTGCACGAAATTACAGTGGATCTTCTCAATCGCCGGGAGTTGGATGATTTGCTGCAGGCAATCGTAAACCACGCTGCAGATCTGCTGGATGCTCCCTACGGAGAAATCATGCTGAAGGAAGCAGAGAATTTGGTTGTCCACTCGTCCACCCAAAACCAGGATTTTCTATGGGCAGAGCAAGCGGGCAGGGATGCAGCGAAGCTTGCCTGGCAGGCGCACGATACCGGGCAACCTGCCGTTCTCAGTGATTATTCTACTTGGGCGAATCGGACCATACCCTGGGATCGGCCTTCTTTACACGCGGTCGCTGTATTCCCAGTGATGGTTGAGAATCGCTGCGTTGCAGTGATTGGGATGGGTCGCTCCAAATCCGGCCAAGTCTTTACTCCCGAAGAAATCCAGATCGGTGTTCTATTTTCGCGGCTTGTAGGGTTGGTGCTGGATAGCGTCAACCTGTACGACTCAGCCATGCGTGAGATTGCGGAGCGCAAACGCACGGAACTCCTCCTCCAGCAAAGCGAGGAACGTTATCGGCAAATTGTGGAGAACGCCGATGATCTTATCTATCGGGCAAATGTAGAGGGATGCATTACATACGTGAACCCAATAAGTCTGCGATTTTTGGGTGTTGACAAGACGGATAGCATCCTCGGAAGAAACTACCTGGATTTTGTTGTACCAGATTGGCGTAACAAGGTGGGACGATTTTACGTGCACCAATTCCTGAGCGGTGTTTCAAATACATATTTCGAATTTCCCATCATTAGTTCTGATGGTCACGAACTCTGGCTGGGTCAGAATGTGCAAATCATCAGAGAGGCTGATTTGATTGTTGGTTTTCAAGCGGTCGCACGCGACATAACGACTATTAAACGAGCACAGGAAGCATTATCACTCGCCAGAGATCAGGCACAGCAGGCGAGTCGCTTTAAAAGCGATTTGCTTGCCAGAGTCAGTCATGAATTGCGCACACCTTTGTTCGGTATTTTAGGATACGCCGAATTGCTGCGCGATAATGCCATGGGACCTGTCTCCAAGGATCAAAAACGTGCTTTGGAAACGATCGTTGAGAGTAGTGATTATCTGACGACCATGATCAACGAATTAATGGATCAGGCGCAGATCGAAGCGAAAAAACTGGTTCTACAGTTCAGCCAATGCTCTCCGGGCGAATTACTTCAAAATCTTGAAGAAATGATGTCGGTATTAGCACAAAAGAGAGGGTTAACTCTGCGGACGATCCTTGACCCCAACGTGCCCGTTACTGTTCATGGTGATCCGCAACGATTACGACAGATCCTGATTAATCTTGTCGCAAATGCAATCAAGTTCACAAAGCAGGGAGAGGTATGTGTCAGGATTTTTCTGTCTGACCCAACCCATTGGACGATTCAGGTATCAGATACAGGTATCGGTATACGGGAAGAGGTTCAGGATACAATCTTTGAACCGTTCTGGAAGGTAAGCCATTCCCTGACGAGAGACAATCGAGGTATTGGATTGGGTCTATCCATCACGAAACAACTCATTGATCTTATGGATGGCAAAATTACTCTGGACAGCAAGCTTGAAAAAGGCAGTACATTCACCGTGACTTTCCCAATCAATCAGATGAGATCGGGATAACCGCAACACATATTCGCAGAAATCAATGGGAACCTTTATGTCCAAACCTCTTGCAATGATTATCGAGGATGATCTCGAAATTGGAAATATACTAGCGATTTCACTAAAAAATCACTTCGAGATCGAGATTGCCAGAGACGGCAATGAAGCCCTTACACGACTCGCAGAGGTTGTTCCCGTATTGATCCTGCTCGATCTGCACCTGCCCATAGTGTCCGGAGCAGATATTCTCGCACAGATACGTTCCGATGCCCGTCTGGGAAAGGCAAAGGTGATCCTTTGTACTGCGGATGCAATCCAGGCGGAATCGTTACATAGTCAGGCTGATCTCATATTGCTCAAACCGGTCAGCCCCAGCCAGGTACGCGAACTTGCTTCCCGATTGGTTGACATTTCTTAGGGGAATTTTATTTCATCTGTATAGGGTTCAGGCACAATAGCATACTTGACAATGCCCAATGGGCCCCCCGAAATCATAAATTCCAGTTACCCCAAAACCGTCTCCTAAATCACGGCTTGGCATCAGCCTCATACCGGGCATTTGTTGATTTACTGGTGCGTAAATATTCAAAGACTCTTTGTGTAAAGACAAGCGTATAATCGGAAAACCATAAATACTTTCAATACATTTAACATTATCGGAAATAATCCACAGATTTCGCAGATTGCACTGATTTGAAATTTCTCAAGAGAAAATCTGTGAGAATCTATATAATCTGCGGATAAACGATACAACTGACCTTATTACCGATAAAGTCTATTATATATAACCTGAATGATATTTTAATGGATTTAAAAGTATGTCCGAACTGACCGTCGGTTTTCAATCTCTGCCTCCTGAATATCAGCGTGTGCTGCAATTGACGCAGGACCTGCATCAGATCAGCGTGGCTCCCTTACAAACATTGGTGGGAGGCTGGTCGGGAGCGATGGTGTACCTGGTCAGTGTCACGTATCAGGACTCAAAGAAGGTCGAACACTTCATTCTCAAACTCGATCGAAAAAACGCAAATGCGCGGTCAGACGAATTGTCGCGTCACGCTACGGTGCGCAGCCAGTCACCTGCGGAATTTGTACGGGATCATCTCGCAACCCTGGCATTCGAACGCGTCGAAGCGGAAGGCGCAATCGCCATCTTCTACAGCATTGCCGGTCAATCCCTGCTCAAGTATCTTCCTTTATCGAACTACGGACAGCAAACTCAACTCCAGACCATCTTTACAGCAACGAACTCTGTCCTTTTGGAAGAGTGGAACTTAAATCAAACGTTCGAGCAGGCAGTTCACCCACAAAAGTTATTGGGGAAATGGTTGGGCTTTCGACTCGACGCAGGTGGAAACATCGAACACTTTTTACGAACAGCCTGCCGCCTCAACCCGGACATCCCCGGCTTGCTCATCAGCGGAAATGTTTTTCCCAATCCCCTGGTCTACGCTCGCAGGCCTGAACTGTGGAACAAGGCTCGTACCATCGATATCGCCACCGGATTTATCCATGGCGACTTGAATACCAATAATATACTGGTCAAATTTTTCGATGACAACGAATCGATTGAAGGCTACTATCTCATTGACTTTGCGCTCTTCAAAGAAGAAATGCCATTGTTGTATGACCAGCGTTACCTGGAAATCTCCTACCTGATGCACACCCTATCGCAAATATCCTTTGCGAAATGTGCCAACTTCCTTACGCTCATGGCAGATGCAGACATTCCCGACTCGTATAAGACACCCATCGAAATGTCTGGGGTCAGCACGGTGATCGCATCAGCACGAAATGCGTTTGCCGAGTGGGTGAAAAAGAATCATCCAAGTTTGCATGACGATCTATGGGGACAATATTGGCTGGCGGGTGCCGCCGCAGGCTTGGCTTACTGCCACAAAGCCGGTCAACCTGAAGAACAACGTTTGGCTGGATTAATTTATGCCGCAGCAAACCTCAAGCGTTACGCCGCAACATTCAACCTCCCACTTCCAACAGGAGTTGAACTGCTCTACGATGAGAACCAATCCCTCGCAGGCGTGCCGGGTACACCAAAATCGAACAAACCACTTCACAATCTCCCTACGCAGCCAACTCCATTCATCGGACGCACCGCTCAAATTGCTTCACTGAAGGAGTTATTGTCAAGTCCTGATGTCCGCCTTGTCACACTTTTAGGTCCGGGCGGCACAGGCAAGACACGTCTCAGTTTACAGGTCGCGCAGGAATCGCTTGATCACTTTCCTCATGGCGTGTTTTTCGTGCCGCTTGCTGACGATACAAATTTGAATCAGTTCATCTCGCGCCTTGCGCAGCAGCTCGAGGTCCGTGAGGGTGGTCGTCCCCTGCTCGAAAACATAAAAGATTATCTGCGCGATAAGCGCATTCTGTTGGTTCTCGATAATTTTGAGCAGCTCAATTCTGAGGCTCCCGTAGTTACTGAATTCCTTGCCGCCGCGCCGCAGTTGAAAATCATCACCAGCAGTCGCATCGCGCTCCAATTGCAAGGCGAACGCGAATACCCGGTCCCGCCACTGGACCTGCCTCAAAAGACCGACCTATCCGTTGGAGACCTCGCGGGAAACGAATCAGTGAATCTTTTTGTGGATCGTGCCCGCGCCTCCAATCCCAACTTTGCGTTGACGAAGGATAACGCCTCTGCCGTAGCCGAAATTTGTCGCCGCCTCGATGGGCTGCCCCTCGCCCTTGAGCTCGCCGCCGCACGTACCAAGCTTCTGCCTCCACAAACGATTCTTTCGCGCTTGGACGATCGTTTCAAGCTACTCACCGGCGGAGCGCGTGATCTCCCATCCCGCCAGCAGACTCTTCGTAACACCCTCGAATGGAGTTACAGCTTGTTGAAGGAGGACGAGAAAACCTTATACGCGCGCCTCAGCGTGTTCGTTGGTGGATTTTCTCTCGAAGCCGCTGAAGCAGTTTGCAATGCAGAAAATAAGCTCGATATTCTCGAAGGCTTGACTTCACTGGCAAATAACAGCCTGCTCCGGCAGGAAGAGATAACTGATGGTGAACCACGCTTCGGGATGCTGGAGACGATTCGCTCCTACGCCCTTGAACGGCTCGCAGACAGCGGCGAAATGGAAACCTTGCGCGAGCAACATGCCCGGTATTTTGGGGATGTAGTCATCAACCAGATTGGACTTCAACTTTACCTGGCGCAAGCCTTTTACTGGTTGAACTGGTTGGAACGGGAACACGACAATATTCGAGCAACACTGACATGGAGTCTGACGGCACAGCGCGGCATTGAGTTTGGGACTAAGCTCATCTTTGCGATGTTTTGGTTTTGGTATCGACGCGGCTACTTTATCGAGGGACGCATGTGGGCGGAACGGATTTTGGCATCTCCAGCCATGCAAACCGATTCGCTGCCGCGGGCATTGGCGCTTGCATGTGGTGGAATGATGGCATTATGGAAGGGCGAACAGGATGCCGCTCTTATGCAACTGCAGAAAAGCCTCGAGATCCTTCAGAGGCTGGAAGAAGAACAATGGATGCCGCATGTGATCATGTCCAACGCGGTGGCTTTGATCAATATGGGACGCGATAGCGCAGCGCGACCTTTGTTGGAACAATCCCAGAGAATGTTTAAAGAACAGAACCAGATTCCTTTTATTGCCATCACACTTGTGCATCTCGGGAACGTCGAACTGGGGCTGGGAAACCCTGAGCGGGCACATGCCCTGCATGAGGAGGGCCTTGCCATAGCCCGGTCGATTGGCGAAAGCTGGCTGATGAGCTTCGCGCTGAACAACCTTGGCGAAGTGGCACGCACACAGGGTCAATACGATCGAGCACGCGCTTATTACGAAGAGTGTGAGCTGCTGTTGCGCAGGACAGGTGATCGGGGCGACCTGGCGCGATTCGTTCACAGTTTAGGATACATTGCCCAACATGAAGGAGATTATGCCCGCGCCGAATCGCAATTCCGGGAGAGCCTGGCAATGTTCCGGCAGTTGGGCAATCGGCGCGGTATGGCGGAGTGCATGGCTGGGTTGGCTGGTCTGCAAGCCAGACAGGGAAATGCCGAATGGGGCGCGGTCATGCTCAGCGCGGCAGAGACCGTGTTGAAGGTCACAGGCGGTGCGTGGTGGCCTGCTGACCGCGTCGAAGTGGAAGCGAATCAGGAGATTATGCGTGCTGCATTAACTGAGGCTGATTTGATGGCGTCGCAGAAAAGAGGCCAGGCGATGACTCTGGAACAAGCACTCTCGTTTGCCTCGGAATCATAATGATAGAGATTGACGCATCAAAGTTGTTGCGAGTCAGTGTTGCCACATATAACCGGGTAGTTTTCCCTCATCCCCAAAATGGCACTTCGATCCTGGCTTTGGAGTGCAAAGCAACTGTATTAAATGGAAGTGTCCGCGTTCGAGCGCAGCCTTTCGGTGGGGCAGTTCGGATTCTTGACCCAGCGCCTCTACAGGAAGTAATCGGCAAAATTCAATTCGATAGTAACCGATCAAAACAGGATAGGGATTTTCGAATTTTGATCCCACCCTCCAAATGGGAACCGGTGAAAAAGTATTGTCTGCGTCATCTTCAAAACCCCGCCAGCCTGGAGATGGAATCTGCTCCAGATCGTGAACTGGTCGAGGAGTTCGAAGAAACAATAAATGCGAGATTGAAGCCGGATCAATATACAGTTCAGCCCATTGGATTTGTCATTGAAAACAATCCCGTGCCGACAGAGAATACCTACGCTTACGGGCAGTTAACAGTCCGACTCTACCGGATTTTTGAAGTCAGAATCACTGATGCTGCGCTCTGCAAAATCATGATTAATGCCAGCGAGCGCCATTCTGATCAAGATCTCAGGATGCTTGCTCTAAAAGATTTACAAAATGGCGGCAAAGGTCATGCTCATTCTGTACTTTGCCTGCCATTACACATGGTCCGGGATTCCTTTCTCACGTTCGCGCGTGAAAGGCGCTATCGGAAAATTGCAATCAAAAACCATGAATTGGATGAGAGTATGCTTGCAATCCTGGATGATATAGAAGTTCCACAATATCAAAGGGCATGAGTAAAAAAATATAAATTCATATATTCTGTAATTTAAAGTATTTGGATATTCCCTGATTCATACCCCCTTGGCTCCCCGAAAAAATTAATATCGGGGAGCCTCGTCACAAGCAACCTACAGTCTTACAAATCAAACAAGAAGAAGCACAAACATCTGGTGCCAGATTCTCTATTTATCGCTTATATCCAGCGCGTAGTTACGATAAGTCCGCGGCTTATTTGATTCAACACTAAGCAGGATATAAACCCCTTTGACGTCTTGAGGAACTGCGACCTCTGTTTTCCAATCAACCTTTGCGTTTGCCGGGGTGATCGGAATCTCCGCCATGTCCAGAGTTTCATAAACTCCGTAGATAATTCCATCCGACCCGATCACGGGTGGGGTTCCAATATGGGTCTTCAGAGGAAACTTGGTCGGGTTGAAATTCTCCCAGGTGAACTGGAAACCTGTGTCAGTACGTTGAACATCGAGCAGTGTGATTACATTGTCACTCAGACCGGTAAAGCTCGCTCCCACATCCTGGATCAATCCCTCGACCGGTGAAGCGATTGGATAGCTCAAATCCGTAACAACTTCATCAAGATTCAATTCCAATACACCCTCGGTCCTGTTTGACTCGGGTTCATAATCATCCAGAACCCCTTTAAAACTTTCATAGTAGACCAGGAGTTTTGATCCGGCTGGAGCATCCGAGCTTTTACATTCCACATATAGGGTCTGCAATTCCGGGTTGTCTTTTTCACCGGTAGTATAACCACGCATCTGGAATCCGGGAGCGAATCGGTGATCACCTGTACTTACGAATACAGTGTCACAGGGTGCGGTTTTTCCATCGCCAGTCTTAAGGATCGTTGGTTTATCGGGCATGGAACGCATCGTACTCCAGTCACCGGTGTCATTTCGAATCGTGATATCCACATGCAAATCCCCCGACTCGGATTTTCCGACATTGGTCACCACTCCATTCCATACCCCAGCGGATCCCTCAGCTGCTGCAGGGTTTTCCACTCCTTCGGGTAATACAATATAAACACAGGCAAAGGTGAGTAATGCAGAAGCCAGCAGGATCAAAACTGGCAATTTTTTCAGAACATTCATCTATCCTTCTCCTTTTTGATCAATACTTCTCGCTGAAATGCTGGTTTCTCTATGGTCTGCAATCTTGTTAAGGTGCAGGAACTATGACTGGAAGCAAGGGTCTGATCTCTGCCAGGGCAAATGCATATCCGGGGGGCATGGCGGTCGTGCCATCCACACCTGTGACAGCCTTCTCCTGACCATCATAGGCGATTTTGATATAGTGCGCAAAACACTGCCGGCATGGGTTAAGATAGGTGCTATATATCTCATTCGTGAACCATTTATGATCCACGCTGATGGCGACAAGCACTTGTTCCACTTCGGTGGGGCTTATCTGTTTTTCCAATTTTTTCCCGTCAGCATCCGCAGTGACCCTGCCATCGGGATAAATTGCATATAACTCGTCAACACAAAGAGGACCTGCAGCACGGTTATATACGATCACAGCGCCGCCTTGTAATAAACTTTCGGCTTCCTCTTCATGAAACTCGACAACACATTGGGCAGCGGCGGGAGTTTCAGCTGTTGCTGTGGGTGCCGCTCTGGTAATGGAAACGACCGCGGCAATCCCCACGACAAGCAGGGCACTAAATCCCAGGGCGAGTCTTTGCTGTAAGCGGCGTCTCGCAACAAATTTCTCGGCTGTTTGTGCGCCCCGGCGCCCACCCTTGCGATTTGCCAAAACTGTCTGAACGCCAATAAAGATCAGCGTAAGTGCACCGATCACAATCTTGGTCCACCAGGAGCTGAGCGATCCGATAAACTGGATCAGAACCTGAGTAACGGCAAGAACCATTACACCAAAGAATGTCCCAAACACATAGCCCGCACCACCGGTTAGCATCGTACCACCCATCACCACTGAGGCGATGACATCCAATTCAAAGCCCGGGGCATAGAGTCCGTGTCCGGACTCCACGAAGAGAGCGAACGAAAGTCCTGCCAGCGCTGAACAGAATCCGTTGAATGTGTACACGAGAAATTTGGTTCTATCTACAGGCAAGCCCATTAAACGGGCCGACTGCTCATTCCTGCCTTCATTCCCACCGATGGCATAGACAGTGCGTCCAAAGCGCGTATATTGAGCGACAAAGATGACAACGATAAAGAGCAGGAACGCAACCGCCACGGGGATGGTAATGTAAGGCGGAGGCGTTCCCCGACTTGCAGAAAGTTCCATCAATCCCGGAATAAGTAATTTTGTCTGTCCAATGATCTGAAAGACGTGGTTATCAATTTGAACTGCATCATCACTGATAAAGAAGCACATACCCCGTGCAAACCACATACCTGCCAGCGTGGCGATAAACGGTTGAACTTTCAATTTAACAATAAAACCACCCATAAGGGCGCCGAGAGACATACCCATCAGAAGCATGAGCACGATCACAAGCCAGGGATTCCATCCTTCACGCAGCAAAACAGCCGAGGAAACCGTTGTCAGCGCGACCACACCGCTGACCGAAAGATCAATCCCACCCGTTAGAATGACGAGCGTCATCCCGATGCCACTAATCAATGTGAAGGCAGTATTGCGGAATAAGTTGAAGAATACCTGTGGGTTCCGCATCCCTACGAAGAAGTATGCGCCGATGGCATAAGCGGTCAGTGCCAGCACCGCTGTGGATATCATCGGTATGAACTGGCGGTTCCTTGCAATAAAAGCAGTAATGCGATTCATGACTACACCACCTTTTTCGAAGCACTGACACCGCGCACAAATGTGCGCACTTGTTCCGAATACAAGAGGATCACCAGGATGACAACCACTGCCTTGATCGCCTGAAGAGCAAATGCCGGCACCCCGATCGCATACATGGATTGGGTGATGGCTTGCATTACCAACGCGCCGACCATGCTGGCAAGCAATGAGAAACGTCCGCCTTTCATGGCTGTGCCACCGATCACCACGGCAAGAATGGCATCCAATTCGGTTGTGAGTCCAATGTTATTGGCATCTGATGTTTTAATATTCGAACTGGCAACCAGACCGGCAATCCCGGCACATAAACCACAGAATGTATACACCAGTAGTTTGATCTTCTTTTCATCAATACCGCTGAAAAAACTGGAGCGGAAATTGGTTCCTACTGATTCAATGAACATACCGATGGCAGTCTTGCGGGTCAGCAACCAGGAGATCGCAAATACCGCAGCTACAATGTAAAGAGAAAATGGCAGAACAATCCAACCCTGACCAATAAATGAATAAGGCCTGTAAGTAATTTGAACCCGAAGCCCATTCGTAATCAACTGCGCAATGCCGCGTCCTGAAATCATCAGGATCAGTGTTGCCACCATGGGTTGGATGCGCATATACGCAACCAGAACACCATTCCACATACCACAAAGGATGGCGACCAATAATGCCGAGACTATCACCAACCAAAGCGGCTGAAAGGTGTAATTTGGATCCGTTACAAAGAACACTTCATTTTTGAGCGCTGAGGGGTTCATCAAGATCCCAGCCACGGAGGCTGCTATCGCCATAGTGGCGCCTACCGAGAGGTCTACGCCACCAGTAGCAATGACCAGCGTCATTCCAATGGCAAGAAGCATCACAGTCGAGCCGTTTCGAAAGATATCAATCAGGCTTCCATGCAGGTTGCCATCTCTATTTTCAATGCTAAAAAAACCGGGGATAAAAATAAAATCGAATAGTAAGATAAGCGACAATGCAACGATTGGGAAGAACAACGTGTTCTCCGTAACCTGTCTCCACGCGAAAGTTCGATTAAATATTTTTTTCATGCTTCACTTCCTGCAATGGCATGGATGATCGTGCTTTCCTCCACATCGCCTGCAAACTCAGCCACTTTCTGGCGTTCACGCAGGACGACAATGCGATGGCTGGTACGCAGAACTTCCTCCAATTCAGAGGAGATGAACACACAGGCTTTCCCCTCTTCAGCCAGGGAGAGCACAAGTTTTTGGATTTCGGCTTTTGTACCCACATCGATTCCGCGGGTCGGCTCATCAAGGATAAGTACCTGAGGATTGGTAGCCAGCCATCGTGCGAGGATCACTTTCTGTTGATTGCCGCCACTCAGATTTTTAACCGGCTGGTCTGCCGAAGGGGTGGCTATGTTTAGTAATTCAATGTACTTCTCTGCAATCTCATACTGCTCCGGCAAACTCATGTATTTGAGCCAGCCTTTGCTCGCCTGTATGGCAAGAACGATATTTTCCCTTACTGTCAGATCATCCACAATTCCAGCCGCCTTTCTATCTTCCGGGCAGAGAGCTATGCCGCGTTTGATCGAATTCAACGGGGAGTGATCGTGAACTTCCTTGCCATTTATGGAAATCGAACCTGTATCCGGTTTATCAACTCCAAATAAAATACTGGCTGTTTCCGTGCGACCCGAACCAAGCAGCCCGGCAAAACCAACCACTTCGCCAGCATGCAGATCCAGGTCAAGGGGTTGGATCGCGTCTGTAAGACCATATCCCCTCGCCTGCAATAAGGCTTCACTTTTAATGTGTTTTCCGCTTTCCAATTTTGTTTTTGTCATTTCATCGAATTCGGCCAGATTGCGACCGATCATTTTTGAGATTAAACCAACACGCGAAATGGCAGCGGTTTCGTACGTCCCAACCAATTTTCCATTCCGCAGGACAGTGATCCTGTCTGAGACTTCGTACACCTGACCAATAAAGTGTGTAATGAAAATGATCCCCACACCTTGATTCTTTAGTTTTTTCATCACCTTGAAGAGTTGGTCAGTTTCATGCTCATCCAAACTGGATGTGGGCTCATCAAGAATGAGTATTTTTGCCGAGGCAACATAAAGCGCCCTTGCAATTGCAACCATCTGCTGAATAGCCACTGTATATGAACCCAATGGCTTGGTAACATCGATATCAACGCCTAACAAGTTATGAAGAGTCGCACTTGCCAGTGCATTCGTCTTCGCCCAATCAATCCGTCCTGCTTTATGAGGCTCGCGCCCCAGAAGAATATTCTCGGCAACAGATAAATTCGTACACAGGTTGATTTCCTGATAGACTGTGCTGATTCCCAATTCCTGAGCCTCCAATGGAGACTTGGGTTGTATTTCCCTGCCATCAAAGATGATTTTGCCTGAATCGGGCTGGTCCACACCTGTCAATACTTTCATCAAGGTGGACTTCCCGGCACCGTTTTCTCCCACAAGACAAAGGATCTCTCCTTTTCTGAGCGTCAAACTTACATCTTCAAGTGCCTGTACGCCAGGAAAGGCTTTACCGATGCCTTCCATCATAAGTAAACTTTGATCCGACTCAGACATATGCGCCTGCCTATTGTGAATAGTTCTTTTGAAGAATTGGGAAGCGATGGAACCATCGCTTCCCATTTGGTTATTTACGCTGATCCACCATCCCTGCAGGGATGACAGATGGGTTCAAAGTTTAGTACTTGCGCCCAGCTGCAATATCCTTCAGAGCCGGATCATCCATGAAGAACACACTTTCCTGTGAAGGAATCCACTTGGGCAGAGACTCACCATTGAGAGCTGCGAGAGCTGCTTCGTAGACCTGCGGGGCAAGCAACGGATTGCATTCCACAGTGACGTTCAGTGTTCCATCGAGCATTGCCTGGAAGGCACCGGCGGTGGCATCCACAGAGATGAGCTTCACATCCACAGCAGGAACGAGACCGGCTTCCTTGAGCGCTTCGATCGCGCCGAATGCCATTTCATCGTTCTGGCCGAAGATACCCTGGACGTCCTTGGTTTCCTTCAACCAGGCTTCCGTAACCTGCTTGCCTTCAACAACGCTCCAGTTGGCGGTCTGGCTCTTGGTTACTGTGATACCGCACTTCTCAGCGGTCTCGCGGAAGCCCGTGCCACGGTCAATGGCGGGAGCAGCACCCACGTTTCCAACCAATTCCCAAACGTTCTTTGATGCACTGCCTTCGAGCATCTTGCACATTTCGGTACCGGCTTTGCGGCCTTCTTCAACGAAGTCGGCGCCAATGAAGGTAACATAGTAATCTTCAAAACCATCGATGCGGCGATCTGAAAGGATCACTGGCTTGCCAGCGGCCTTGGCATCCTTAAGAACCTGATCCCAACCAGTTACTTCGAGTGGTGACATGACAATCACGTCCACTTCGGGATCCTGGATAAATTGCTGGAAACCAGCAACCTGCTTGGAAAGATCGTTCTGGGAATCATAGAACTTGAGGTTGATGCCCAATTGTGT
>Ga0105091_10000520_pt1 | contig 16181 bp, 10 predicted proteins | sample PPLLak1March2015_FD_87022 | JGI IMG/M metagenome (GOLD analysis project Ga0105091, IMG submission 87022) | Freshwater sediment microbial communities from Prairie Pothole Lake near Jamestown, North Dakota, USA - PPLs Lake P7 Core (1) Depth... | ecosystem: Environmental > Aquatic > Freshwater >... | reverse complement strand
TGGGGCGCCTTACTTTCCACCCCGGTTTTACTATAAACATCCGCCCCCTACGGGGGCAGAGCCCCTTATTTGAGCGCTTATGCCCCTTCGGGGTGGAACCGGCAAAGTTCGTGTAAGGAGCAGTCCCTCTGCCGCCGCACTCCAACAAAACTAAGCCGTCCGCTTGTTCATGAGTCCTATTCCTTCCTCGTACACCCGCGCGGGTGTTGCCTCATCAAAGGTCAGAACCCGAACGGCGTGCCCGAGCGGGCGCCAGACCGTTGGGTCAGTTGGGCCAAACAAGCAGACCAGTGGCGCACCGACTGCAGCCGCCAGGTGGCTGATCCCACTGTCATTGCCTACCACAAGCTGGCTGCAGGCAATAGCGCCGGCTACCTGCACCAGGGTTGCGTCCTTCAGTACCGGCACGTCGCCCTGATCCAGGTGATTCAGCACCTCGCTGACGGCCGCACCGTCAGCTTCGCCCTGCAGCACGACCGCCTGATGCCCTGATCGACCGAAAAGCCGGATCGTTTCGGCAAACAATCGAGCAGGCCAGTTCTTGTTCCGGCCGCCGCTTCCGGGATGAGCGATTATCGGCAGCCGCGCCTGCCGGCCAAGAAGCTGCTGCAGCACCCGTTGACCTTCCGCCCGGTCTTGGTCGGTGATATCGACGCTCGGAATAGCGTTCGCAACCTCGATCCCAGCTTCCCTGAGAGATTCCAAGAAGTGAATAGTAGCGTGTTTGTCTCGAGCCTGTGGAGGCGGAACGAACAATGTTCGAGGAACGAGCGATCGAAGCTTCCTGCCGAAATCCGATTCCGGAACACCAAGGAAACTCACAACCAGCTCAAACGAGGAAACGTGTACTGCCGCCGGATCAGAAGCATCCAGCGGGGTATTGGCAAACAGTCGCGCGAAGCGGCGGTCGTCTATGGAAGTAACCCGGCTGACCTCGGAGCGGGCTAGGGTCGCGATTGCCGGGCGACCCAGAATCTCGACTTCGGCATGCGGCCAGTTGGTTCCCAACGCCCGGATCACCGGGAGGCTGAGAATGAAATCACCCAGTCCGCCCGTCCTGATAACCAGGATTCGCTTGGGTGTCGTCATACTATTCGAGCAAAGGCAAAACGCTGGTCCGGTCGTGTTGCTAACGTGGTAAACTCAGAAGTTTAACACGGGGCACCAGATGGCTTTCGAGAAACTGAAGGAAGCGTTTCAGGGCCAGATCTTCACGGATGAGGAGACTCTGGCGGAGGTCCAGACGGATTTTGGAGGCCTGGTCGCCAGCTTGCCGGCAGCGGTGGCCGTCCCCTCCTCCATCAAAGACGTCTGCACGTTGATCAAGACCGCCGCAGCTGAAGGGTGGGCAGTCACCACCCGCGGCATGTCTCACTCTCAAAGCGGGCAGTCGCTGAGCCACGGAGGAATCCTACTCGACATGGGTCCGCTCAATCGTATCGAGCGGGTCGGGCGGCATTCCGCCTGGGTGCAAGCCGGTGTTCTCTGGAGCGATCTCGTCAGGCAGTCGCTCGAAGAGAACCTGGTCCCACCCGTGTTTCCCAGCTACCTCGACATCACGGTCGGCGGGACCATCTCGGTCGGCGGGCTCGGTTCGTCAAGCTTCAAGCGCGGGCACGTCGCGCAGCACGTGGAAGAGCTCGAAGTGATAACAGGCGAGGGGCATACGGTCCGCTGCTCGCCCGATGAAAACGCGGCTCTTTTCAACTGCACCAGGGCGGGATTGGGGCAATTCTCGATCGTCACCCGGGCAAAAGTGCACCTGCGGGTCTGCGCTCCCCAAGTGCGGACCTTCTATCTCCTCTACGACAACCTCCCGGCGCTGATGCGCGACTGCGAGTTGCTGATGATCGAAGAGCGATTCGATTACCTGGAAGCTTTCGCGGTCCCGTGTCCGCTCGGCTTCAAGAGTATGGGGGAGACGAAAATTCAGTTTGCCGAGTGGTTCTACCTGCTGCAGTTGTCGGTCGAGCACGGGCACACGCCCCCGCATGACGATCGTTTGCTCGACGGGCTCCGCTATTATCGAAAGACTCACGTGGAAGACGCGGTGGTTCTCGGGTTTGCCGCGCGTCACGAGCCGTTGTACTCCTTCTGGCGGGAAACGGGAATGTGGTCGTTGACCCACCCGTGGATCGAAACGGTTCTTCCCTGGAGGAGCGCGGCGCCTTTCATTCAAGGTGTGCTCCGCAGTCTCCCTCCGAACCTCCTCATGGGCGGACAAGTGGTCCTGGCGCCTCTGCCGCAGCCGAATCCGGCGCTGCCGCTGCTCATGCTGCCCGAGGGCGAGCGGGTGGTTCATTTCGGGCTCCTGCCGGCCGTGCCTCGTCAGCTTCTTGCCTTGGTCCTCCCCATGTTGATGAAAGCGAGCGAGCTCAGCATCGAGATGGGCGGCAAACGGTACCTGTCGGGCTGGATCAATTTCGATCAAAAGCAATGGAAAGACCACTTTGGGGAACGATGGGACCGCCTGGTCCAGTGGAAGAGGTTCTACGATCCCAAGGGAATCCTGAATCCAGGGTTCATGAAAATTGACGGTTGACGAAAAGCAGGAGTCAGGAGTCAGAAGTCAGGAGTCAGAATAAAATCAGGATCAGCGGTGACTGTTCTGCTTTCATTCTGGCTCCTGACTTCTGACTCCTGACTCCTGCTTTTCGTCAACTCGTTTGAATCAACACTTAGCGATGCTTTTTCGGCTCGAATCAGTAGGACGAGAATTTGGTGGAGATTGGCTGTTTCGCGACCTTTCCGTACAGTGCAACCCGGGTGACCGGATTGGCCTGATTGGACGGAATGGGACCGGGAAGACAACGCTTGTGGAGCTGATTCAAGGGCGGCAATCCCCGGACGCCGGCCGAGTTTACTGCGCTTCCGGATTGGCCATCTCCCGCGTCGCCCAGATTGCGGAGTTCTGCGGCGATCTCACTGTACGCCAAGAGGCCCTTCGTGTCTTCGAACACCTGCATTCCATGGAAGTGCGCATGCACGAACTGGAAGCGGAAATGGCGAAGATCTTGGGACACCTCCCGGAGAGTCTGGCAGCCGAGTACGAGTCTCTGAGACACCGCTACCGCCTGCAGGGCGGGTACGACCATGGCGCGCGAACTGAGGCCGTACTCCTCGGGCTTGGTTTTGACAAGGAAACCCTGGACATGCCGACCAGCCGCCTCAGCGGCGGGCAACAGAGCCGGCTTCTGCTCTCCGAGGCGCTCCTGCGCGGCGCCGACCTTCTGCTCCTTGACGAGCCGACGAATCACCTGGATATCCAGGGCATCATCTGGTTGACCGAGTATCTTCGCCAGGTCAAGACCTCGTTTCTTGTAATCAGTCACGACCGGCTTTTCCTCGACCGGGTTACCGAGAGAACCTGGGAGCTCGAGGCAGGCCGGCTATTTGATTATCCGGCGAACTTCACCCGATCTAGGGCGCTCAAACAGGAGCGGATCGAATTCGAGCTCAAGCAGTACGAGAAACAGCAGGAATGGAAGGCGAAGACGCAAGAATACATCCGTCGAAACATGGCCGGGCAGAAGACCAAGCAAGCGCAGTCGCGCTTAAAACAGCTGGAACGGACGGATTGGCTGGAGCGCCCGCGTCACGATGACCGGGAGATCAAGCTGAAGATCGCCGAGGCAGGGCGGGGCAGTTCCGACAGCCTGCTCATTCGGGACGGAATCATCGGCTATGAGCCGGAACGGCCGCTGATAGAGGAGGTCAATCTGACCGTCCGGAGGGGCGAACGGGTCGCCTTTGTAGGCGGCAACGGAACGGGCAAAACCACGCTGCTGAAGAGCCTCATGGGGGAAATCCGACTGCTGCGTGGACGACTCGAGTGGGGGGTGAACAATTACCCTGCCTATTTCGCCCAGTCACAAGCCGTGGGAGACCCGAACGCGACCGTCTATGACCGGCTGCGGGAACTGGATTCCGCGTGCACCGACCTCGAGATTCGGAGCCTGGCCGCAAGGTTCCTGTTTCAGGAGGACGACGTCTTCAAAAAAGTCTCCCAGTTGAGCGGGGGCGAGCAGAGCCGGCTGACTCTGGCCCGCTTATTTTTCCATCCATCGAATGTCCTGCTCCTGGACGAACCGACGAATCACCTCGACATTCAGAGCCGTGAGGCACTGGAAGAAGCGCTGAGCACGTACGAGGGAACGTTAATCGTGATTTCGCACGACCTGTACTTTCTACGCAAGGTCGTCGAACGCTTCCTTCTGATTCGGGATCGGCGCCTGGTGCCTGCGGACAGCGTCGAGGAGCTCCAGAGGTTGATTGAAGAGCGGGAGCCGCCGCTACCCGCGGAGGCCGCGGAGGAGGTGGAGCCGAGCCTGCCCCAAGCTGTCTCCGCTTCGAAACCCGCTACCGGTCTTTCTAAGAACGAGCGGCTGCGACGCGAGCGCCGGGTGCACGAAATCGAAACGCAAATTGCCGAGCTCGAATCCGCCCAGCAGAATGTCGTCGACCAGTTACAGCAGGGTTACGACGACTTCACCCGACTGCATGATCTCTCCGAGCAGCACGAGAGACTCCAAACCGACCTCGCCTCCCTCTACGAGGAGTGGGAGAAGCTGATGGCCGAGCTGGGGCCGGAGGGCTAGGGGCAAAGGGGCGAAGGGGCGCGGAGGGGCGCGGCCAAGTGCCGGCGGCGCCCCTCCGCGCCCCTGCTCATTCCGGCCATTTCCCGGTAATCTGGGAAGAGGATCATTGAGGAGGTACAAATAATGATCACAAAAGAAGGCAATGCTTTACGTGCGACGACGATCGTTGGCGCCAGGGTCAAAAACTACCAGGACGAAGATGTCGGCAAGATTGAGGATTTCGTGATCGACGGCGAGACGGGAAGGCTTGGATACGCTGTCCTGTCGTTTGGCGGCGTGCTGGGAATCGGAGACAAGCTTTTCGCGGTGCCTTTTCAATCCCTCGCCTGGGATGAAGAGCGCCAGGAATTCCGCATGGAAGCCATCAAGGACCGCCTGAAAAACGCGCCCGGCTTCTCCTCCGACGCCTGGCCGAAAATGGGCGACCGCAAATGGGGATCCACGATCCACCAGTTCTACGGAGTGAAGCCCTACTGGGAATGAAGTGAACTACGTTGAAGTGCGGGTCGGGGAGAGTCCCGCCTCCTCGGCCGCCCGCGCAAACGTAACGGCATCACGAATCGCACATCCGCCGGTGTCGTTATTGAAATAGACGAATATATCCTGCTGGCGTCCCCACAATCCGGCCAGCATCCGGGCTCGCTCGGAGAGCGTCGGAGCATCGTAGCAGGGAAGCGGCCGCTGTTCCCCCTGGTGCATCCGAAGATATCCCCAGTCGCAGGTCCTCCAAGGGGGCGTCAGGAGTCGCCCGCCTCGGTCCGCGAGGCACAGTGCCGCCTGGTATCGGGTGAGCAACTCCTTTACTTCATCCACGAACCATGAGTCGTGCCGGAATTCGACCGCAATCCTGATCTTTTTGGGAAAAGCGGCCAGCGTGGTTTCCAGACGCTCGTCATTCCGCGGAAAATTGCCGGGGAGCTGCACCAGTATTACAGCTAGTTTGCCTTGAAGCCCGGAGCACCGTTCAAGCAACCGAGCGACCGGTTCCTCGGGGTCCTTGAGCTTCTTCATGTGAGTCAGGAAGCGACTGGCCTTCACGGCGAAGAGGAAATCCGCCGGAGCCTCGCTCTCCCATTTCTCGAAGACCGGTCTCTCGGGCAGGCGATAGAAGGTGGCGTTGATCTCGACGGTCCTGAACCTTTCCGAGTAGTACGTAAGTAGAGGCGCGGTGCCGGGAGGATAGAACGTCTTGGCCCAGTCCTTGTACTGCCAGCCGGATGTGCCGACATAAACGGGCATGCTGCCTCTCGCGACTCGAACGATCGCCTAGTTACCGAGCCACGGGGATAGAACGCGTTACAGAGCCACACACTCCGTGCGCGGCTCTGTAACGCGTTCTATCCCGTGGCTCGGTAAAGGAAGTCCTAAGTCGCAGCCGGCACTTCCTTTACCTTTATACGCTGGTTGAGGGCCGGGCGTTGAATCGTCTGCACGTGGCCTGAGGGCCATGTGATCTCCAGCCGGTCCAGTTGAGCGGTTGAGCCGAGCCCGATGGTTACGATCGGTTCGCAGGCAGAGAGATACGAGCGTCCGGAGGTGAACATTCGCACCCAGGTCTTCTTCCCGGCGACGGCCTTCACCACCGCCCCGTACCCGGTTCGATTGCTTGGACTGCCGATCAGCTGGACCCGAATCCACGACTGGTGCTTCGCGTTATTACGCCAGACTTTGGCCGCATGCCCGTTTTGGCTGATCACAACGTCGAGATCGCCGTCGCCGTCGAGGTCCCCGGAAGCGAGGCCGCGTCCAACCAACGGTTCTCTCAACGGACTGCCTGCCCCATCGGTCATCTGTCGGAAATTGCCACTGCTGTCGTTTCTGAAAAGGTGCGGCGGCTGAGCGTACTTCTGGAGGCGTTGGGTCTTGTTGATCTCGGGCTCAATATGCCCGTTGACGATTAGCAGGTCGAGCAAGCCATCATCGTCGTAATCGACGAACAGGGTTCCGAAAGCAAGCGTCATGAGTGTCGGGAGTCCGATACCGGCCTGAGGTGCGTCATCGACGAAGAAGCCTGCGGCCGACCCGCGGTAGAGCGCACTCATCTCCTGGGAGAAGTTGCCGACTGCGATATCGGTAAAGCCGTCGCCATCAGCGTCCCCCACATCGATTCCCATACCGCCTCGGGTCGCGCCGGACTCACTGTAAGCCATCCCGGTCGTTACCCCGCTCTCGGTGAAGGTTCCATCCCGATTGTTCACGAACAGGAAGTTGCGGACCGTGTCATTGGCGACAGCGATATCCGGCCAACCGTCGTGATTGTGATCCATGATCGCAACGCCCAGCGTTTTGCCGTCCTCGTGCCAGATCCCCGAGGACCGGGTCACATCTTTGAATCGGCGGCCGCCCAGATTCCTGTACAGCCGGTTGCTTTCGCCGTGGTACGCCTCGGGCGTGCAGTATACCCGGTGGATTCCATCAGGGCTGCAGGTAATGTCTGTCTCCCGCGTCCACTCCACGTAGCGCCCGACAAAGAGGTCCAGGTGGCCGTCGCGGTCGTAGTCGATAAAAGCGGCGCTAGACCCGAAGCCCGCGTCATTCATTCCGGCACGCTCGCTCACGTCCTCGAAAGTGCCGTTGCCCAGGTTGTGATAGAGCCGATCGCCGTCCACCCCGCTGATGAAAAGGTCGGTGAAACCGTCGTTGTCGTAGTCTCCGACCGCCGTGCCCATCCCGAACATCGGTTGGTTCAGCCTGGCCTGTGCGGTCACGTCCTGGAACTTCCAATTTCCGAGGTTTCGGTACAGCGCCGCCGTCGGGGCTCCTGGAACGTCCCGGGGAGGCTTCAGCCTGGAGCCGTTTACGAGGTAGATATCGAGCAGCCCGTCGTTGTCATAGTCGAAAAGCGCCAATCCGGCGCCCATCGTCTCCGGCAGATATTTGCGCGGCGTAGCGTCGTTGAAATGCTTGAAGCTCACGCCCGCGTACGTGGTCATGTCCGTGAAGAGGAAACCGTCCGTCGGCATCGGAGTTGGAGCAGTTGAACGCTGGCCGACTTGTGCCTGGGGCGAGGGCGCCCCGGGTTGCGGCGTTTGTTGCCCTCCGTTTGCGTGTCCCGGCTTGGTGCTCTGGGTCTCGACCGAAGGCTTAGCCGGCTTTTGAGGCTCCGTTTTGCTTTGGCAGCCAAAGAGGAAAAGGGGCAGAACCAGGACGAGCAGGCAAGATGCCTGCGGACCCAGTGCAGGCAGGATGCCTGCGCTCCCCTGGAAGATCCGCCTCATGCGCGAGCCCCCGTTCCGCTCAGTCCGTGCTTCTTTAGAAAATAGGAGAGATTGCGTTCGTCGATTCCGAGCAAACGCGCCGCCTCACGGCGTACGCCGTTGGATTGCGTGAGTGCGGCCTTGAGGATCCGGCACTCCTCCGCCGCAAGCGCGCTGCGGAGGTTCAAGTCCTCGGGCGTTCGCGTTGAGGCGGAACGGCCCTCCTGCTGAAACCCGAAAGGCAGGCTGGTGGGCATCAGCTGAGGACCGCTTTCAAGAAGGACCGCCCGCTCAATGACGTTGCGCAGCTCGCGAATGTTGCCAGGCCAGTAATAGCCCTCCAGGATTTTCATTGTCTCCGGATGGAAGGAATGCACAGGTCGTGCCAGTCTCGCCCGGAATTCCTCGAGGAAACTCTCGGCCAGGACCGGGATATCGTCCCTCCGTTCACGCAACGGGGGAATGTGGATGGTCATAACGTTTATGCGATAGAAGAGGTCCTGACGAAAGCGCCCGGCATCTACCTCGGCCTGCAGATCGACATTGCACGCGGCGACCAGCCGGACATCGACGGACGTTGGATTGCTGTCACCGACCCGTTCGAAGACCCCATCCTCCAAAACGCGGAGCACCTTGGCCTGCGCCGCAGCCGGCATTGACGTGATCTCGTCCATAAACAACGTGCCCTGGTGCGCCACGCGGAAGCGTCCTTCGCGATCGGCAGTCGCGCCGGTGAAAGACCCGCGCCGATGTCCGAAAAACTCGCTTTCGAAGAGATCGATCGGTATGGCCGCGCAATTCACCCGAACAAACGGCTTTTTGCTCCGGCGGCTGCACTGGTGAACCAGACGCGACACTTCGCCTTTGCCTGTCCCCGACTCTCCGAGAAGAAGCACCGTGGTGTCTGCCGGAGCCGCCGCCTCGACCAGCCTCAGCACCTGCTTCCAGCCGGCGCTGACCCCAACCGGTCCGGACGGACCGAGTTTCCGCGCCTCGTTTGAACGGAAGTATTCGAGCTCCCGTTTCATCGTCGTCTGGTTCATCGCCCGGTCAATGACCAGGTCCAGTTCTTCGGGAGTCGATGGCTTAAGCAGGTAATCGAAGGCTCCGGCTTTCATGCATTCGACAGCTGACGGAACAGTCCCGTGGCCCGTCAGCACAATCACCGGGATCGTCGATTCGGTTTCCGCCAGAGAGCGCAGGAAAGCGAGACCGTCCTGGCCCGGCATGCGAAGATCGGTGACGACGACATCGACGCCTTGAAGCGCCCCGGAAGCGATGATCTGGTCGGCGCCAGGGGCAGTGCGGACCATGTAACCTTTGCGTCTCATGACCGTCGCAAGCGAGTCCCTCACATAGGTCTCATCGTCGACGATCAAGACCGTGCCTTTGGTGTTCGTCCGTGTGCTCATGTGCGCCTTTCAAAGTGACAAGGTGGCAACTGAAGGAGCATTGCGACCCCGTAAGGGCCTTTGCCCCCATAGGGGGCAAAGGCCCTTATTTGTGCGCTTATGCCCCTTCGGGTCGAAATACTTTTTGCCCTTCACTTCATCAACTCCTTCTCCTTAATCGCCCCCGGCTCTGCCTCCGCGTTGGCCTCCGGTTCACTGATCGGGATCTCCACCGTAAACACCGCACCGCGGCCATCCGCGCGGTTCGCGGCCGTCACCTGCCCGGCATGATCGCTCACAATGGAATGGCAAAGGGAAAGCCCGAGCCCCGTCGATCCGCGCGTCGAGAAGAAGGGTTCAAAAATCCGCGGCAGCGCCTCTTCCGGAATTCCCGGACCCCGGTCGCTCACTCTCAGCCGCGCTTTGGCCTCGACCCGGTCCAGCACCACGTCAACCTGGCCTCCCTGGTCCTGATACTCACAGGCGTTGAGGATGAGGTTCAAGACAACCTGTCCGAGCGTGATCGGGTTTCCAAGAATGATCAGGTCGTCGTCCGGGACGCGCAGCTCCATGCGGACGTGCCGAAAAGCCGGGTTCGACCTCACGAAATCGAACGTCTCTTTGGCCACCGCGTTCACGCTTACCGCCCTTTTCGGGCTTCTGCCCGGGTCCGAAAGCGCAAGAACCTGGCGCGTGATGCCGGCCGCCCGGTTAAGCCCTTCCCTGACGCCCGCCGTCAAATCCAAGCAGCCCTCGGTCCGTCCGTCCCTCAGATCTTCCTCCAGGAGGCTCAGGTAGTTGCCGATTCCCTCCAGCGGGTTGTTGATCTCGTGGGCCAGCCCGGCTGCGAGTCGACCGACGCTTGCCAGCCGTTCCGTGTGGAGCATCTGGCGCTCCAGCTCGCGGACCCTGGCCTGATGCCGATTCTCCGCCTCCAGCAAAGCCGACCGTCGAACCTGCCGGAAAGCAAGGGCGCCCAGCACGAGCGTCAGACTTATGACCAGCAGATTCAGGATGATCGTCGCCCGGTAGTGGGCGGCCAGATTCGCAACCGACGAGATAAGCCGGCTCTGATTTTCGGTCCGGATCAGCGTCCACTGAATAGGCGTGGTCCAGTGGTCGTCGCGAACCGGCACCGAGGCAACCAGTGAGTCGGCAGAGCGTGTCTTAGCCTGAGCTCTTTGCTGTTGCACAATCTGCAGTTTCGATTCGCTGCCCGGCGCAATGACGGCGAGCAGCTCGGACACATTGAGCAGAGTCTCGAGGGTCCCATTTTCCGGTGGGCCTCCCGCCACCGGCCACTGGCTGGCCCAGACGTTGCCTCCGCTTTTCGCCGGCACGGCGAAGTCGGCCGGGGGGAGGAGCACGGGAGCGCCTTCCCGTCTTGCACCGACGATCAATGGCTTGCCGGCCCCGTCACGAAGAACCAGCCGCGAAACTTCGGGACGTGCTTGGAGAAACCGGAGGAAATTGCCCTCTACGTCCAGCCGGCCCCAGCGCTGCACCAGAGGGTTGGGGTCGGAGAGAACGGTCACCGCCGTCGACTGCGGCGCTGACTGGGACAAAAACAGGAACTCCCCCCGCAGGTTGGCAAGGAGGGCCTCGATCGATCTGGCCTGGGCGGTCGTCTGCAGTTGCAGGTCCTGAGCGGCAATCTGCTGAACGTTGCGACGCGAGACGAGGATGAACCAGACGGCCGCGCAGTTAATCGCGAGCAGTACGGCAAAAAGCACGACCGTGATCTTCAAGCCCGAAGTATCGGTTCTCAACCGCTCGCGGAGGCGATTCATAAAATCTATGAGAAGATACCACTAAGCGGGCGGCGTTGACAACTCAGGCACTTGGTTCCATCGAAGACCCGGAATGAATGGCGGAACTTATCACTTCTGTACATATACATTATGAAAAACTCCGCGGTGTAAACTCCGGCAGCGGGCGTAACATTCAAAGGAGGCGTGCTTAACTTGAGCGGAGGTCATCAGTTATCATGGTCTAAAGCACTTCGGCACGGAGTTTGCTCAACAAAAGTATCCCGCAACGAGGCGATCGTTGCGGCTCACTGTCTTGCGGCATCCCCAGGCCAAGACGACCGATGATGGACCGATTGGCGACCAGCCTGGTCGCCCGAGGAGCGGTGTTCCTATGACTCGTTGGCTGCGGGCCGCACTGGCTCTCCTGGTTATCAATAGCGCCTATCTCTACGCCTTTGATTCGCCCACTCTTTTCTACGTCGCCAATCTCCTGCTGCACCTTGGCCTTGGAGCGTTGGTCCTGGTTGGCCTCGTGGTCTTTTTGCGGGGCTCGCTCCGGCAGATTCCCTGGTTGAGCAGAATAGCCATTGTCCTGATGATCGCGGGCGGTCTGCTCGGCGGCGCGTTGATTATCACGGGCGCTACGCGCCCTTACTACTGGCTTCTCTTAACGCACATCGTTGTCATCGGCACCGGCTTTGTGTTGTTCGTGATAGCCAGTCTTATCTCCGGGCAGAGCAGGGCGCTCCTGGCCACGGCGCTGGCTGTCGGCCTGCTCCTGCCGGTTGGTGTTCGGACCTGGTCCCGTTACTACCCGAGTCCGTCCTGGGAGATCGTAAATCCGACGGTGGTTCCCGCGCGGATGGAAGAGGAAGGTCCGGGACCCGAGAGTCCGTTCTTCCCGTCCTCGGCAAACACAGATGTGAACCATACGATCCCGTCGGCGTTTTTCATGAAGCCCGAATCGTGTGCCACCAAGGGCTGTCACCCCGACATCTACAAGCAATGGTCATCGAGCGCTCATCACTTCTCCTCTTTCAACAATCAGTGGTACCGGAAATCGATTGAATACATGCAGGAGGTCGTGGGGACCAAGCCGTCGAAGTGGTGCGCCGGCTGCCACGACCATGCTGTGTTTTTTAACGGGATGATGGATCAGCCGATCAAGGATCAGATCGAGAAACCGGAAGCACAGGCCGGCCTGACGTGCACGTCCTGCCACTCGATCGTGTCGGTCGGCAGCACGATGGGGAACGGGCATTTCGTGATCGAATACCCGCCGCTCCATGATCTGGCAACAAGCGAGAACCCGCTGATCAAGGGCGTCCATGATTTTGTTGTCCGGCTAGACCCTGGCCCGCATCGCACCACGTTCTTGAAGCCGTTTTTCCGCGGCCAGACTCCTGAGTATTGCTCGAGCTGTCACAAGGTGCACCTCGACGTGCCTGTTAACAGTTATCGCTGGACTCGTGGTTTTAACGATTACGATGCCTGGCAGAACAGCGGCATTTCGGGGCATTCAGCGCGGTCGTTCTACTATCCCAAGCAATCGAAAAAATGTGCCGATTGTCATATGCCGCTCGTCGCTTCGAACGACGCAGGCAACATCGGCGGATTTGTTCACAGTCACCGGTTCCCAGCCGCCAACACCGCTCTTCCCTTCGTGAACAATGACCACGAACAGCTCGAGACAGTCACGAAATTTCTGAAAGACGACCAGGTGGGAGTAGACATTTTCGCGGTTAGCGAAGCGACCGAAGACTCCGGTGAAGAATCGGGCCGGCGCGCGCCGGGCAATGCTGACGAGCCGCGGATTTCCAGTACTTTTGCGGAAGGCGACCAGCTGGGCTTCGCGGTCGGTGTAGGCGCCGGCTATACGGAGGCAGCGAAGATCCTGGCGCCTGTGAACCGGGTAAACCCGGCCGTACGGCCGGGGGACAACGTCCGGGTGGATGTTGTGGTTCGGACGAAGAATGTGGGCCATTTCTTCCCGGGAGGGACAGTCGACGGATTCGATGTGTGGGTAGAGCTGCAGGCGGTCGACGAGAAAGGGAAAGCGATCTTCTGGAGCGGCTACGTGCCCGAGGATGAAGCGGGCCGCAAGGGGCCTGTCGAACCGTCGGCGCATTTCTACCGTTCCTTCCTGCTCGATCATAACGGCAACCACATCAACAAACGAAACGCCTGGATGGCGCGCTCGGTCCTTTATGTCCGGTTGATCCCTCCCGGCGCTGCCGACACCATTCACTATCGGCTCAAGATCCCGAAGGATGCGAGCGGGAAAATCACGCTGACAGCCAAGGTCAACTACCGGAAGTTTGCGTGGTGGAACACGCAATGGGCCTATGCCGGCGTTCGCGACCCGAACCAGGTTGCGACCTCCATTGCACCCGGGTATGACGACGGCAAGTGGGTGTTTACCGGCGACCTTTCGAAGGTTTCCGGGAAGCTCAAGGAGATTCCCGATCTCCCGATCGTGGTGATGGCGGAAAGCACCGCTCAGCTGAACGTGGTTCCAGCGGGCACAGACGTCTCCAATCAGAAAGCAGTCCTGGATCCCAAGGACCTGATCCGCTGGAATGACTACGGGATCGGTCTGCTGTTGCAGGGGGACTTCAAGGCGGCCGAGGAGATTTTCAAGCGAGTCGTCGAGATCAACCCGAAGTACGTGGACGGCTACGTGAACATCGGTCGGGTGCGCGTCCAGGAAGGACGCACCCAGGAAGCCCAGGAAGTGCTCTTCCAGGCACTCAAGCTCGATCCGGAGCTGGCCAAGACCCATTTCTTCCTGGGAGTCACGTACAAGACCCAAGGCGACTACGAGAAGGCGCTCGAGCACCTGCGAAAAGCCGAGTCGAAGTATCCCGAAGATCGTGTCCTGCTTAACCAGATCGGACGGATCCTGTTTTTGAAGCGCCAGTTCAAGGAGGCAGTAGAGGTGTTGAACCGCGTCCTGTTGGTCGATCCGGAAGACCTGCAGGCCCATTACAACCTGATGTTGGCCTACAGGGGCGTGGGTAACCAGGCCATGGCGGAGCACGAGCAGAAGCTCTACCTGCGCTTCAAGGCGGATGAGGCTTCGCAGGCGATCACGGGCCCTCATCGACTGGCACACCCGGAGAACAACAATGAGCGCCAGGCGATTCACGAGCACCCGGGAGTGACGTTGGAAACGCTGGCCGATATCTCGCGACAGTATACGAAAGTCGGCGTAAAGGGCCGAATGGCGGCCGTCCCGAAAAGCAGAAGTCAGGAGTCAGGAGTCAGAAGTCAGAATAGGAAGGTTGAAGGGACTTCATTTTGACTCCTGATTTCTGACTCCTGATTTCTTGTTTAAGAACTATATGAAGCGATTTTTCTCAATTTGCATTCTGACAGGCTTCTTTGTACCTGTGACAGCGCAGGTGCGTTTCACCGATATTACGCGCCAGGCCGGCATTGACTTCGTCCACAACAACGGAGCCTACGGGAAGAAGTATCTGCCGGAGACGATGGGCGCCGGCTGTGCTTTCCTCGACTACAACAATGACGGCTGGCTGGACATCTTCCTGGTGAACGGCAGTGACTGGCCGGAGCGGAAGAAGAAGGCGAGCTATCCGAGTCTGTACCGGAACAACAGGAACGGCACATTCACCGACGTCACCAGGTCGGCGGGCCTCGCCGTCGAAATGTACGGGATGGGATGTGCGGTCGCCGACTACGACAATGACGGCGACGACGATATCTATCTGACCGTGTTGGGACCGGATCGGCTGTTTCAGAACCAGGGCGCCGGCGTCTTCAAAGACGTGACCCGCGCCGTGGGTCTTGGCAATCCGGACTTTGGCAGCAGCGCCGCCTGGCTGGACTACAACCGCGACGGGCAGCTGGATTTGTTTGTGGCCAACTACGTTGAGTGGAGCCGGGAAAAGGACCTGTTCTGCACGCTTGACGGAGAAGCCAAGTCCTACTGCACGCCTGAATCCTACCCGGGCGTTTCACCGCGCCTCTACAGGAACCTGGGCCGCGGTCAGTTTAAGGATGTGACGAAGGAGGCCAAGCTTCTTGATGAGACTAATAAGGGGCTCGGTGTCCTGGTTTTTGATTACAACTGGGACGGCTGGCCCGATATTCTCCAGGCCAACGACACTCAACCGAACAAGCTGTGGGAAAACAAGCACGACGGGACGTTCACGGAAGTTGGCGTCATGGCGGGCGTGGCCTTCAGCGAGGACGGCGTGGCTCGTGGCGCCATGGGAATCGATGCCGCCGACTATGACGGCTCGGGCCAGCTGAGTGTGGTCATCGGCAATTTCTCCAACCAGATGCTGGCCCTTTATCACAACGAGGGCACCGGCTTCTTCATCGACGAGGCGCCTCGCTCGGCCCTTGGTCCCGCCAGCCTCCTGACCCTGGCGTTTGGATGTTTCTTTTTCGACTATAACCTGGACGGTCATCAGGACATTTACGTCGCCAATGGACATGTGGAGAACGATATCAACAGGGTGCAGAAGCGAGTCACTTACGCTCAGCCGCCCCACCTGTTCCAGAACGAGGGCCGCGGCCGGTTCACCCATGTAACGGAGGTCATGGGCAAGTCGTTCGCCGCACCTCGAGTAGGACGGGGCGCTGCGTACGGCGACATCGACAACGATGGCGACCTCGATGTCCTGATCACCACCTCGGGGGGCCCGGCCGCTCTGTTCCGCAATGACGGCGGCAACCGGAATAACTGGGTCGCTTTCGAGTTGAAAGGAAGCCCGAGCAATCGGGATGGGGTCGGCGCCGTCGTGCGAGTCAAGTCCGGATCATCCCGCCAGGTTCAGCTGGTCAAGAGCGGCGGCAGCTACTGCAGCCAGTCTCAGCTTCGGCTGACGTTCGGCCTCGGATCCAAGACCCGCGCTGATGAAGTCGAGATCGTCTGGCCGTCGGGCCACAAGCAAATACTGCGCAATATCCCCGCGAAGCAGGTGGTCAAGGTGGAGGAGCGGGCGAGTTGAAACGGGGCCCGTCCGGGGCCGACCCTGGAGTCGCGTTACAGAGCCGCTTACTCCGCTCCAGGCTACTCCGCAAAAAACGCTTCGCAGCCCTCTGCTCCGAGGGTGTTGAAAATGTTCACTCGTATGTGTATTTGGCTCCGTCAGGAGCCGGATGTTTATAGACTTGTAAAGAGCCGCGAGATGCGCCCTGTAGGGGCGCGATGTGCTGAAGAACCAAGAACATCGCGCCCCTACAGGGCGCCTCGCCGGCATTCTGTCAGACTAT
>Ga0105091_10000519_pt1 | contig 16187 bp, 12 predicted proteins | sample PPLLak1March2015_FD_87022 | JGI IMG/M metagenome (GOLD analysis project Ga0105091, IMG submission 87022) | Freshwater sediment microbial communities from Prairie Pothole Lake near Jamestown, North Dakota, USA - PPLs Lake P7 Core (1) Depth... | ecosystem: Environmental > Aquatic > Freshwater >... | reverse complement strand
TGAAGAAGGAGCCATTCTGACGAGACGGACTGCGATAGCTGCTTCTGCTTTGTTCTTTAAGGACAAAGTGACCCTGGTGGTGGACTTCCAGACTCTTTCGGACGGGACCAACTGCAGAGCCCGCAAAGTCGTTACCGTGGCAGCCAAACAAATTGTGATTAACATGGCCGATTTCAACTACCAGAAATCGGTCCCGCTGAGCCTTCGGGCCCCGGTGTTTCAAGTAGCGAAAGAGTCAAGCGGGGCAGAAATGACCCTCATACGATCAAGGAGCTTGTGATGAAACGAACCAGAATCATCGTCGTGTCCGTCGCGTTGGTCGGCTGCCTGGTCTTTGGGACGGTGGCGAACGCACAGGATGATCCCAAACAGGCGGCGCAGCAGAAAGTTGCAGCTTTCAAGCAATCGATGGCAGAGAACCAGAAGGCTCTTCTCCAGTACGGCTGGACGGAGAACACCCAGGTGAGTCTGAAGGGTGAGGTGAAAAGCACCAAGGTCGAACAGTGCCGCTATGGGCCGGATGGCAAAGTGCAGAAGACTCCTCTGTCAACGCCTCCCGAGAAAAAGGAAATGCGCGGACTCAAGAAGAGGGTAGTAGAGAAGAAGACCGACGAGATGAAGGACTACATGGAGCGGGTCGGGGCACTGATTCATCAGTATGTCCCGCCCAAGCCTGAGTTGATTAAGGCTGACGTGGCCGGCGGAAAGGCGTCGGTGACTCCGCTGAACGCCGGTGCAGTCCAACTTCAGTTCAAGGACTTCGTGAAGCCCGGCGACGTGGTTACGATCACCGTCGACTCCGCCGCCAAGTTGATCAGCAAGTTCAACGTGGATACTTACATGGACGAGGAGAAGGAGAAGGTGGCTCTCGCGGTCGATTTTCAGACTCTGCCCGACGGGACGAATTATGCCGCCAGCAAGAAGCTGGACGTGACCGCCAAGCAGATTATCGTGGACATCACGGCGAGCAATTTTCAGAAGATCGCACAGTGACCCGGGCCTCGAGCAATAGGAGACAGCAGGATGGAACATGTTCAGGTTCGTGAATGGATTGAGCTGGCTGCATCGCGACGTCAGCACCGGCTACAGCTCGGTGCTGCCGAAGAGCGAGGCGGCGCTCGTCATGACGCTGAAGCTCAACGGCTACTCGACGGCGCAGTTCGGCAAGTGCCATGAGGTGCCGGTCTGGCAAACGAGCCCGCTTGGCCCGTTCGACCAGTGGCCGACCGGCGGCGGGTTCGAGTACTTCTACGGCTTTCATCGGCGGCGAGACCAACCAGTGGTATCCAGCCATCTACGAGGGCACGACCCCGATCGAGCCGGAGAAAACGCCCGAGGAGGGCTACCACTTCACCGAGGACATGACGAACAAGGCGATCAAGTGGGCGCGCCAGCAGAAGCCGCTGGTGCCCGACAGGCCGTTCTTCATGTACTTCGCGCCCCGGCGCCTGCCACGCCCCGCACCATGTCCCGCTGGAGTGGGCCGACAAATAATCGAGATGCTCTGCAACCGCGGCGTTTATCACAAGGGTTGGACCGCAGTGACGAGGCACGGCGTAGCGTGGGTCGGCGCCTACAAGCGTAGCTTCGACGAAGATGTCTGGGAGCTGTACGATACAAACACGGACTGGACGCAGGCGCGCGATCTCGCCAAGGAGCACCCGACCAAGCTTTCCGAGCTGCAGCGCCTCTTCCTGATTGAGGCAGCTAAATACAGTGTTCTGCCGCTCGACGATCGGACGTTCGAACGCTTCAATCCCGACACCGCGGGCCGCCCACAATTGATCAAGGGCAAGACACAGGTGCTGTTCGGGGGCATGGGACGTCTCACCGAGAACTCGATCCTGTCGATCAAGAACAAGTCCTACTCGACGATCTCCACGTGCCGAAATCGGGCGCCGAGGGCGTGATCGTCGCGCAGGGCGGCAACACGTGCTAGGTGGAGCCTCTACGCGAAAGCCGGAAAACTGAAGTATTGATGGAACGGTGCCGATGCTGGTCTCCTGCGACGAGACCTGCGACATCGGCAAGGAGAACGGCTCGCCGGTTTCGCCGGAGTACGGGCCCACCCGTGCGACAAGACGCACCGGTGGTTTCATGACGATTACGGACAAGAGTTTCAAGAGACCAGGAGGAACAAATATGAGTGCCGCGGACAAGAAACACCGTTCCAATCTTCCGATGCCGAACACTTCGAGGCCCCTGTTCGTCGCTTACGACGCGAAGGATCCAGCCAGCAAGTTTCCACCCATCGAGCAGCTTCGACCCCCCAAGGGCGCGCCGAACGTGCTGGTGATCCTGCTCGATGACGCGGGGTTTGGCGCCTCCAGCGCCTTCGGCGGCCCCTGCAGTACGCCGAGCGCGGAGCAGCTCGCCGCGGGCGGCCTCAAGTACAACCGCTTCCACACCACGGCGCTCTGCTCGCCCACGCGGCAGGCGTTACTGACCGGGCGCAACCATCATTCGGCCGGCATGGGCGGCATCACCGAGACCGCCACCGGGGCGCCGGGCTACTCCTCGGTGCTGCCGAACTCCATGTCGCCCCTGGCCAAGACGGTCAAGTTGAACGGCTACAGCACGGCGCAGTTCGGCAAGTGCCACGAAGTGCCCGTGTGGCAAACGAGCCCGGTCGGGCCGTTCGATTCCTGGCCCACGGGCGGCGGTGGGTTCGAGTACTTCTACGGGTTCATCGGCGGCGAGGCGAACCAGTGGTACCCGACGCTGGTCGAGGGCACCACGCCGGTCGAGGTAGAGAAAATGCCCGAAGAGGGCTACCACCTGGTGGACGACATGACCACCAAGGCGATCGGCTGGATCTCCCAGCAGAAGGCGCTCGCGCCGGACAAGCCGTTCTTCATCTATTTCGCCCCCGGAGCGACACACGCGCCGCACCACGTGCCGAAGGAATGGGCCGACAAGTACAAAGGCAAGTTCGATGGCGGCTGGGAAAAGCTGCGCGAGGAAACCTTCGCGCGGCAAAAGAAGCTCGGCGTCATCCCCAAGGATGCACAGCTCACCGCCTGGAACAGGGAGTTGCCGACATGGGACGAGATGCCCGAGGCCTTCAAGCCGGCCTTGAGGCGGGAGGCGGAAGTGTACGCCGGGTACTTAGAGTACACAGACCATCACGTGGGCCGGCTGTTCGAGACCCTGAAGAAGCTCGGCGTGTTCGACGATACGCTCATCTACTACATCATCGGCGACAACGGCGCCTCGGCCGAGGGCGGGATCAACGGCTGCTGGAACGAGATGAGCTACTTCAACGGGCTCCAGGGCTTCGAGACGTCCGAGTACCTGAACGAGCGCCTCGACAGGCTCGGCGGGCCAGATTCGTACAATCACTACTCGGCGGCCTGGGCGTCTGCGATGAACACGCCGTATCAATGGACCAAGCAAGTCGCGTCCCACTGGGGCGGAACCCGCAACGGCACCATCGTCTCGTGGCCGAACGGCATCAAGGCAAAGGGCGAAATCCGAGCGCAGTTCAGCCACGTGATCGACGTCGCGCCGACCGTCCTCGAGGCGGCGGGACTGCCCCAGCCGGAATCGGTGGACGGCGTCACGCAGGATCCGATCGAGGGCACGAGCATGCGGTACTCGTTCGACGACGCCAAGGCGCCGGAGCGGCACCAGATCCAGTACTTCGAGATCTTCGGCAACCGCGGGATCTACCACATGGGTTGGACCGCGGTGACCAAGCACAACACGCCGTGGGCGCCCGCGGGCGGAAAGAAACCCGCCTTCGACGACGACCTCTGGGAACTCTACGAACCCGGCGACTGGACGCAGGCCAACGACGTGGCGAAGAGGAACCCGCAGAAGCTGCACGAGCTGCAGCGCCTGTGGCTGATCGAGGCGGCACGCTACAAGGTGCTGCCCCTCGACGACCGGCTGATGGAGAAAATCAATCCGGACACCGCTGGCCGTCCGATCCTGGTCAAGGGCAAGACGCAGCTCCTCTTCGGCGGCATGGGGCGCTTGTCGGAGAACTGCGTGCTCAGCATCAAGAACAAGTCGCACTCCGTGACCGCGGAGATCGTCGTGCCCGGGAACGGCGCTGAGGGCGTGATCATCTCACAGGGCGCGAACATCGGCGGCTGGAGCCTGTACGCACATGGCGGCAAGCTCAAGTACTGCTACAACTGGGGCGGGCTCAAGCACTTCATCGTCGAATCTGCGGACCGGATTCCCGCAGGTGAGCACCAGGTGCGGATGGAGTTCGCGTACGCCGGCGGCGGGTTGGGCAAGGGCGGCAAGGCGACGCTCTTCATCGACGGCAAGAAGACGGGCGAAGGCGACATTGGCGCGACGCTGGCGATCATCTTCTCCGCCGACGACGGCTGCGATGTCGGCGAGGACAGCGGCTCCGCGATTTCCCCCGACTACAAGGCCGGACACAACCACTTCAACGGGACGGTCAAGGGCGTGCTGCTCTCCATCGCGGAGGACGACGGCAAGCACGAGGTCGACCCGGAGGATGCCTTGCGCCTCGCGCTGGCGCGGCAGTAAACAAGTTGGCCACCGGTGCGACAGCACGCACCGGTGGCTTCAGTAGCCGGGGCCGTGTCTGCGGTATTTAGTTTTCAGGGATCTGCGCATCTCGAAAACTGAAAACTGCAGAGACGGCCTGGTCATGACTTCCGGCCAACGGCCGCGCCGGAAAACTGAGTCGCGGGAGGCCCGGAGCGTATCGGGATGAGACCGAACGGCCACAAAAGACACATGCAGCGTTTTCGACCGCTACCACATCTCGACCGCAAGAGCCGGAGCCTGGAATAGAACGGCAGAACGCGTCCAGGCATACTTTCAAGACTCCAAGGGCACAATCGCCGAAAAACAGGCCTAATCCGCAGAAAACGAAACGGACGCAAATGGTTGCAGCGCTGGAGTTTAGAAGTACGCCCGGCTGGGCTCGAACCAGCGACCTTCGGCTTCGGAGAACATAGGGCCAAAACCGATAACTCCTTTATTTGCAACGCCGCTTCCCTTTTGTTCACCTGTCGAGATCTTGGATTCAGTTGGATTAATTTGATTGTTCTGGATTGTCGTGGGCACAATTCTGGGCACAAAGTTGTGGGGTGAACCCCTCTGGTGAGACAAGCGAAAAGGTGCGCATTTTTCGCACAGCATCATGAAGTCATCACGATTTCTGCTGTAGAGCGTGGCTCCGATCGCTCGGGCGCTCAGCGCCAAGAGGCAATTATTGACAAGGGCCGGCAGCTTGCTCCTTAGATCCGGTCGCTGGTCTAACAGCTTGGCCAAAACGTCTCCGGCCTCCTTCCACTGCCTGTGGCATGGTGTCACCACCCGGCCTGTTTTCTCAAACGGGCCGAGCGGTTCTTCCACGTGTTTCCTGGCCGTTCCGGGTGTCGGACACCTGCTAGAAGCTCCTGCGCGACCACCGAACTGAAACAATTACCGGAGGCTTCCCTCTGGTAAAGCTCACGAAGGATCGGAAGGGTCCCACCGCTCTGGATCAGGTCAATACAGAGATCCGTATCCACGAGGTGTTTCGCCCCATGAGAAGATCTTCTCCACGCCGCCCTTTCCGGCGACCTTCTCCAAAGACCTCAGGATCTGGTTCCGAAAGACCACAAGGTCCGAGGCAGCATCGATGGCCTCGGTCTCGGTCTTGGCACCCAATATCTGTTTGGCCTTTTGGATCTTCCTTTGGTCCAGGTAGTAGTTCTTTCTTCGCACATCCGTTTTCATGACAGTGCCTTCTTACGTTCGCCAGCCGTCAAAATCCGTGAAGAGAGCCGAGCATCACGTACTAGTGGAAGTTCTCGACCAGCATGAGGTCGCTGCCCGTTTGGTCTGCCTGGGTGTAAAGAATGGTCCGGCCGTCAGGGGAGACCGCCAACTCCGCGACGGAAGATCGTTCGATCGTCAGAACCTTCCGTACGCCGCCAGTCATCAACGGGAGGAAACAAACGTCAACTTGACCCTTTTTGTCGCTGTTTCTGAAGAAATAGATACCGTGTTCGGCGACCGCATATGGGGTCTCAGGCATGGTGGAATCGAGCACCCTAGTCTCTTCCCCCCCGCCCGCCGGCATTCTCCAGACGCTGCACCAGTTTGGATAGCCCTTCGTGTAGTAAAGAAATTTCCCGTCAGGCGATTCCTCCGGCAGGTCCCCTCCCCGCGTCGTCACCTGAACCGCAGTTCCTCCCAGGGCGGGCATCCTCCAGATTTCGCTCGAGCCGCTCCAGTATGAGCGGAAGTAGATGGACCGCCCATCCCGCGACCAGCAGGGCCAGGGGATGGCACCAGTCGGTTCGGTCGTCAGACGCCGCGGAGCTCCTCCATTCGCGCTGATCACAGAGAAGTGACCTTCAACTCCAGAAGCAAATACAACGCTGCCGCCGTCCGGAGACCATCTTGGCCGCCCTACGTATCGTTGAGAACGACCAGCACCAGGGTCGTTACCATGGCCGAAGGAAGTCAATGGCACGGCATTCGACCCATCGGGATCACAGGTCCAGATTTCGGAAGATCCCGACCGATCTGAAGAAAAGGCGATTTTTTTGCCATCCATCGAGTAGGCAGGAAGCCCGTCCCTCCTGGTGGACTCGATCAGTATGGAGGGATTCCCGGGGTTGAGGCCCGGTTGGCCGAGCTTCACCTGCCAAATATCGCCCTCCCATTTTCTAAACTGATAAGCCAGTCGGTTCCCATGCCGGGAAATCGCCGGCGCTTGGAAGTCCGCAGCGAAGGAAAGCCGCCTGGGATTGCCAGACGCGACCACCGGCATCCGCCACAAGCCGTTCATCGAAGAGAACACAATCTCCTCACTATCCGAAGTCCAGGCTAGACTCGGGTAAAACGGCGATGCCAAAGTCCTTTCAGGCGCCTCTTGCGGCTCGTAGTTCAGACCAAGGCGCAGGAACCAAATATTAGTTCCGGCCCAACTAGTGCGGACGAATGCCAGGATCCGGCCATCAGGGGAAAACGCGGGAGCGCTGTCATCAAGACCGGCGGAGCAACTCGTCAGTCTCTTCTTTTCGAATGTCTCGATCGAAAGCATTACCAACCCCGGCGCCGCGTTGGACTCTGAGGGAAGAACCAGCCATTTGGAGTCGGGCGTCCAGGCCACCAAAGGCCCAGGTAAGACCTCGTCCACCGACCGATCAAGCTCTCCGAGCACGCGCTCCTGTCCTCCCCGCTGCGGGAGGAGCATCACCTTCACCCTACCGCCGGGGAGGGCGCGTATGAAGGCGATGAAATTCCCATCCGGCGACCAGGCAGGGCTAGAGTCCTCCGCCGGATCGCTCGTCAACCTGAATGGCGGTTCCACGCCGATTTGTTTGACGTAGATATCGCAATTTGCTCCGGCATAGAGGTTTCCTTCCTTGCACCACTGGAACGCCACCTGCGTCCCGTCCGGCGAGAAACTGGGAGTGTTCTCCCACCCGGGATAGCTGGTTAACGGGACTGCCATCAGTTCCGTCACCGGCTCCATGACAAGTTGTCGGTTCATCGAGTACCAGCCGGCAATAGCGGCTAGAATTGCGACCACCACGATAATGCCCAGGATGCCAGTCCAAAGGAGCGACTTCCGAGGCGGTTGAACCGCCTGTCTACCGGCCGCAAGATCCCGCTTGAGATTCTCGAGATCAATCAAAATGTCGCGAGCCGACTGGTAACGCCTTTCTCTGTCCTTTTCGAGACACCTCCGGACGATCCGTTCCAATTCGGGCGGGGCCCCGGGATTGGATCGAGCGATCGCATCCGGTTGCTGATGCAGAATGCGGTCCATGATTTCGGTCGCGGTTCCCCCGGCGAACGGCGAACGACCCGTCGCCAGTTCGTAAAGGATTGTCCCCAGGCTGAAGATGTCCGTCCGATGATCGAGCTCGTGACCGAGCACCTGCTCGGGGCTCATGGAGGCAACCGTTCCGATGACAAGTCCGCTCTGGGTCAGTGAACTGGGGCTAGATTCTCCCGGTTGGCCGGCAACCGTCGCGAGCTTCGCCAGGCCGAAATCCAGGACCTTCACCTGCCTTCGCGTCGTGATCATCGCGTTGGCCGGCTTCAGATCACGATGGATGATCCCTTTTCCGTGGGCTTCGTCGAGCGCGTCCGCGATCTGAATTCCGACGTCAATGATCCGTCCGAGCTCAACCGTGCGCTTCCCGGCCCAATCGGAAAGCGTCTGCCCGCTCACATACTCCATCGCGATGAAACGCACACCTTCGGCTTCGCCCATCTCGAAGATAGTAGCCACGTTCGAGTGGCTGAGGGCCGAGGCGGCCTTCGCCTCCCGGGTGAAGCGCTTCATCCGCTCCTGGTCCAATGCGAGAGCCGGGGGAAGGACCTTGAGCGCGACCGTGCGGTCAAGACGCATGTCACGGGCACGGTAAACCTCGCCCATACCCCCTTGGCCGATCTTCTCCTCGACACGGTAGTGCACAAGTGTACGACCGGCAAGATCATGCGTCGCAGGCGCCTTGTCTTCCTCGAACGCTTGAGCTACGACCTCGAGCGCAGGAGACTCCAGCAGGCCGTGCGGGTCGCCGTTCTGCTCGAGCAAGGAGGTCACTTCCTTGAGCAAAGACTCGTCCCCGACGCAGGCCTTCCGGAGATACTCCTCACGTCGTCCCGGTTCAACCTCCAGGGCGGACTGATGGAGCTTTTTGATCCTTCCCCAGCGTTCGGGATTCATGCGCCTCCCTGGCCTTTCATCTCGCGCAGCAGCCAGGCTTTCGCCGAAGCCCACTCGCGCTTGACGGTCCGCGTCGACACCCCCAGCACTTCAGCCGTCTCGTCTTCGCTCAATCCTCCGAAAAATCTCAGTTCCACCACTTTGGCTCCTCGCTCGTCAAGAGCCGCCAAAGCTTCAAGGGCGTCGTCGACTGCAATCACGTCCGCTCCGGTCCTGGAGGATGGAATGCGGCCCTCGTCAAACTCCACTCTCACGACGTCGCCGCCGCGTTTCTGATAACCCCTCGACCGGGCGAAATCGACGAGGATGCGACGCATCAGGTTCGCGGAGACGGCGAGGAAGTGAGCGCGGTTTGCCCAGGTAACCTGGCTCGCATTGACCAGCCGCAGGTAGGCCTCGTTGATCAGTGCAGTGGTCTGGAGTGTGTGACTCGCGCGCTCGCCCAGCATGTAGTGGTGGGCCAGGCGGTGCAGCTCGGCGTGGACCAGTGGTATGAGCCGGTCCAAGGCGCCCTGGTCACCCTCACGCCACGCGTGAAGAAGCTCGGTGACTTGCCCCGGTGGGTCTCCCCTCACGGTGTACCTCCTTCCGAAGGAGAGCCTGATAGTCCGATTATATACCGGCCCCTCCTTTGAATCTCATACACAGGCTGCCGGCGAACTGTCTCCTACCCTCCTGGCCCCTTCTCACTACTGATCCCGCATTACGGCGCGAGGGCGGCTGCATCCGGCCGCCGAAAGAGAGGCCGTATGAGACAGGGATCAGTTGCTTTGAAGGTGACAGTGATTGGGTACATCATGATGACGATGTCCGGGGCGACCGACCGGGAGGCGAGCAGCGCAGCTTCGAGTGGTGTTCGGCTGATGGTGCGCGAGAACGGGCGGCTGCTGGTGCCGGTGGCCGTTAACGGAAAGAAGGAATCACGGTTCCTGTTCGACACTGGGGCAACGACCAGCGTCCTGAGTGAGAAGCTTGCGGCCAAGGCGGGTGTGACACCAAAGAGTATGAAGCGCGTGAGCACTTTCGCCGGGGCTGTTTCGTTGCCGGTTGGTCAAGTGGATACGGTACGTATCGGCGACCGGTCGGTGATCGGGATAGAGGTCATAGTGGCAGATCTGGCGAGACTTTTTAACCTCGATTCGGATATCGATGGAATTCTTGGTCAGGATGTCCTCTCCCGGTTCAACTACCTGCTTGATCGCCGCAAGGGGAAGCTCGAGATCGAAGAAGGCGGAAACCTCTCGTCCAGCTTATCGGGCAACCGGGTGGCTTGCGAAAAGCGTGGAGGAAAGACTCTCGTCTCGGTAGCAGGAGGACAAGTCAACCTGATGCTCGATTCCGGCAATCCCTACCTGGTGGTTTACGACGATGCCGTATCGAGACTTCACGCCACGGCGAATGTCAAAGATGAGAAAGAAGTGCGAAGCTCCATCGGAAGCCGCAAAATTCGGGCGTTCAGAATTGACTCGCTCCAGATCGGTGACAGCATCAAGCGCAACGTTGAGGCGTACCTCGCTACACGGAGTCCAGGCGGTTCGGAAGACGGCTTTCTGCCCCTTTTTGTTTTTGATTCAATTTATGTCAACAACCTGGAGAATTTCCTGATCGCGAATCCAAAACGGGCATGGGGAGGGGAGAAGGAAGGCAGGCTGGAAGAAAGCGTTGGAAAGAAGGTCTACCGGGAGTTTGCGGAGATCGAGAATCCGAGCTTAGACCACTATTTGCGGACGATTCGCCCGAGTGAGATTTCGGCAGACTTACGGAAGCAGGTTATTGCGAACCTTCCCAGAGAGGGCGAGTTGAAGCCGTCGGCAGAAGACAAAGCCAGGCTCTCGCAGCTTCAGCCCATTTTCAGTTATCACGATCGGGCGCCTATCATCGAGATCCGGGTGATCGATGTGCCACAGGCATTCCTGGGATTGCACGCGTCATTCGTCCTGCTGATCGCGCGCAACACGATGAATCTTCTCACAGCCGAAGAATTGCAGGCGGCGGTGGCCCATGAAATGGGGCATTCTATTCTTGGGATGAGTACCAGGCTGCGCTGCGAGACCGACGGTTCAGTCAATTGCAGGAGCTTGAGCTTCAATGTGATGCGATTGCCGTGATCACGTTGATTGACCTTGGTCTGGATCCCTCCCTCTTGATCGCCTCGTTGAAGAAGTTGACCAGGTTCAACCAGCGCATAGGAGCCACCGCCAACGCGCATGCTTATGTTCCGATCAAGGACCGGATGCGGTTCATTGAGGCGATGATTGCTATGGTGAAAGGAAAGATGGAGTGAAATACACGCCTACCTTCGCCAGAGAATAGCCCGGGTGTTTTCAGTATCGCTGCTCAATACCCACTATTCACAATCCGTTTGGCCTGGCTGAGGCGCTCGTCGACGAGAGTCTTAAGACGAGGATTCAGCTGAAGGCAGCGAGCGAGATCAATCTCCCCTTCCGCTTTTTTCCCTTTCAGCAGGCGAAGGATCCCGCGGTTCATGTAAGCGGTGGCGTAGTTGGGGTCTTCTGCTATGGCGATGTCGAGGTCACGCAAAGCCCCGGTTATGTCTTTGACCTCGAATCTCAAAGCCCCGCGATTGTTCAGCGCTTGTGCGAGGCGAGGATTGAGACTGATCGCCCTATTGTAGTCGGCCATGGCGCCCCCCAGATCGCCCTTCTCCTGCCGCGCCGCGCCACGGTTGTTGTAAGCCGGGGCCGATCGCGGATCGATCTCGATCGCACGGTCAAAGTCGGCCATGGCGGCTCCCGTATTTCCCTTGTCACGATAAGCGTTGCCGCGGTTGGTATAAGCCGCCGCATATTGCGGCTTGAGCTCGATGGCGCGGCTGAAATCGCTGATCGCCGCGTCCGCTTCACCGAGCAGGCGCCGGACAATCCCGCGGTTGTTGAAAGCTTCGGCAAGATAGGGGTTAACGCTGAGTGCCTGGTCGAAATCGACAATCGCTTCCTGGAAGCGGCCTTTGCGCTGTTGAGCGTTTCCACGATTGTGGTAAGCGATCGCCAGACAAGGATCCTGCTTGATCGCCGAGGAGTACTGTTTGATGGCTCCGTCCAGATCCCCTTTTCGATATTGGACGCCGCCCAGCTGAAAGTATTTTTGTGCGGCGCCGGCTGATTCCGGCCGGACCGCCGTTTTACAGCCTACCACGCTAACGACCGAAGCCGTTCCACTCCGAATTTCTTCGGACGCCTGAACGGCGCCTGACCCCTCCTGTGTCGTTCCCTCAGACTGAAACCGCCTGGTATCGTGTGCGTGCAGGGCGGAGTGAGAAAGGACAAACAGCAAGGACAAAAGGAGATGGAACCTCCCCATCGTCGTTCTCTGAGTCATGTTTGATCCTCCTTGGGGCAGTGGTCTAGAATCACTGCACACAAGACAGATTTCCCGATAACCACCACCGAACCAGCCAAACTGCCTGTGATGCAGACTTTAGGAGTCAGGGGATGAGGAAGTCTTTTGGATTTCCTGAAATGACTTGAGGATTTTTCTAAATGAATTCTGAATCCTCACATGACGCTTCGCTGTCATTGCCTTGCTACAGATTTGGACCTTATAAGGTGGACCCCTCTGAACGCCGCCTCCAACACAACGGCGTCTGTGTGGAACTGACCCCGAAGGCCTTCGAAACGCTGTTGCTGCTACTCGAAAACAGTGGTCACTTGCTCAAGAAGGAACATTTCATGCGCAGCCTGTGGCCCGACAGCACTGTCGAAGAGGCCAACCTGGCTCACTACATTTCCGAGCTGCGCAGAGTCCTTCAGGAGAGGTCACCCGGTGAGAAATTCATCCAAACAGTACCCAAGCTGGGCTACCGTTTTGTCGCTCCGGTCGAAACCATCCGGTCACCGGGAGCGCAGACATCCGATCGCTCCTCCGGAGCGCCTGGCGCTGGTGTTGCTCCTCAGGATGGAAGTTTGCGGCCGCGCTTCACGGAGGAAGGCGTTGAACCGGCGCCTCGCTTGCGAAAGCCCGTCTGGATCTTGCCGGCCGTGCTCATAGCGGCTCTTTTGGGCGCAACGGGGTGGTGGCTCTTATGGCCGACGAGAGAATCGAAGCCGGTTCTGGTTGCCGTTCCCTTTACCACGCACCCGGGCGCCGAGTTCGATCCAACATTTTCGCCCGACGGCAATCAGGTGGCGTTTGCCGGTTTTCTTGAGGAAAAGGAGCCCGAAAATGCTGACATTTACGTGAAAAGCGTGGGGTCAGATAAGCCGCTCCGACTCACCTTTGCCCCCGAGCTGGACCTCCAACCTTCCTGGGCGCCGGACGGCAGCTACGTTGCCTTTATCAGGTTGAAAGACGATCGTTCCACCATCTACACGATCCCCCCTCTCGGGGGAGTGGAGCGCAAGGTTTATGAGACCAAACGCCTCTGGAAATCCGGGCTTAACGGGCGCCTTCTCGCTTGCACTCCCGACAGCAAAGCCATCGTCATCTCCGAAAGCCGGTCGCCCGAGGACCCCAATTCACTTTTTCTGTTGAGGTTAAAGACGGGCGAGAAGGTGAGGCTCACATCGCCTTCCGCGGACGCCATCGGCGATTGCGACCCCGTCTTTTCGCCTGATGGCAGGGTTCTCACGTTCGCTCGGGTCCAAGCCGCCCGGTCGGTCAGCGCTCTGTACAGGATCGATCTCTCCTCTGACTTGACGCCTGTTGCAGAACCTGCGTCTCTGACTGACCGGATGCCGGTCAGGCTTGGAGATTTAGCCGGTCACGCATGGAGCGCCGACCGCAGGGAGATCATTGTCTCGTCAGAGCGCGGATTCCACTCGTGGGATTTCTGGCGAATCCCTGTGAATGACCCGCAACGCTCGACACGGCTTGAATTAGCCGAGGAGCGGGGCCTGGGGCCAGTCATTTCCGGCCCTTCCCGCCGGATGATCTACGTCAAGGAGCAACCAGGCATAGCCAACATATGGTATCTGGAGGACTCCGGCCAATCCGAAAAGCAAGCGGTCCCCACCAGATTGTTCGGCTCAACCCAGTGCGAAGGTCTCTGCCAGGTTTCTCCTGACGGGGCTAAGGTCGCGTTCGAATCGGTCAGGACCGGATTTTCGGAGATCTGCGTTTCGAACAGCGACGGATCCGGGTTCCTCCGGCTGACCGACTATAACGGTCCTCGTTGCGAGTTTCCGGCGTGGTCGCCCGACAGTCGGTGGGTCGCCTACGAGGCTCGGCCGGAAGGTCAAAGCGAGATCTATGTGATCTCCCCCGAAGGAGGGCAGCCTCGGAGAATCACTTACGACCCCGGCGACGATCTCGGGCCGACCTGGTCGCGTGACGGGCGATGGATTTACTTTACCTCCAATCGAACCGGGGCTTGGCAGGTTTGGAAGATGTCGACAGGGGGAGGCGATCCGGTTCAAGTGACCCAGGAAGGTGGCTGGTTTACGAGGATGTCAGTGGACGGCAGAACTCTATTTCTTGGAAAGCCTCCACCCGAGTGGGGCGTCTATCGCATGCCCGTCGAAGGAGGGGCGCAGGAACTGTTCCTGCCCGATGGGCTCATCGATTTGTTTGCGCCGGCGGCACATGGGTATTACTTCTGGCGAATGAAGGGGTCGGGCGGGTCGGTTTTCGGGTATCCTGATGGCAGCCTGGTGTTTCTCGATTCGTCAACAGGCGCGAGGCGCGTGGTTACTGTCACCGATCAACTACCGACGTCTGTTTCCCCGTTCCCCGACGGCAAGCGCATCATGTTTTCGCAGATGGGCCACCCCACCGCTGACCTGTATCTCGTTGAAAACTTCCGCTGAATTCCGAAAATGCCTACAGGACAGAGGACTCACGGAAGAGGCACTCGTCGACTTCAATCGCGCAGTCGAACAGAATCCTGTTTTCGCACCTGCCTACAATAATCGGGGCGAGGCGAAACAGGAAATGGGAGACTCAGGGTTTTTGTTCGCTACGACATAGTCGACCGCCGTGATGTTGAACTCGCCACGCAGAAAGATCAGAAGATTCAGACGTACCTTGAGCGTCCCACGGGCACAATTTCGGGCACAAAAGCCGAAAACTCGCCCGTACTCAGGGAATGCAAAGGGCCGCAAACTGTTGTGAATGTTTGGTTTGTAATACGCCCGGCTGGGCTCGAACCAGCGACCTTCGGCTTCGGAGGCCGACGCTCTATCCAACTGAGCTACGGGCGCACACTTGAGAGAAACTCATATTACCAGAAACAGGCAGAGACGGTCGATTTCAAATCCGCGGCCCGAATCCCTTCTGTCGGATGCAACTTCGGGCCACGAAAAAGGCTAGTCAACAGAGCTTTTCGCTTGTCCCATCGCCTGCGCGGACTTAGAATCCCCGGGGTTACGCGGCCCGGCGGGCGTTTGGGCGGAGTTTTGGGATCGGCCGGGGCAGGATCGAAGGAGTTTCGGGGACACAAAACTTAATTCCTTTGCTTACGGGGACCTTGGCCGCCAACGGGTTGGGAATTAAGTATTATGTCCCCGAAACTTCCCCCGAAACTCGCGATTGCGCAGATGGGTTGCGAATCGGGTATTATGTCCCCGAAACTCGTTTAGTATAATCTGACTCTTCTGGAGGATTAATCGTGGGACAGATGGAAGCAGATGTCCGGTCAGCGGGTGATGTGATCATCCTCGATCTGAGAGGTCGCCTGGTCTCGGGCTCGGGCGATCAACTCCTGCGCGATTCAATGAATGAACTGGTCGCAGAAGGATGGAAGAAGATCCTGCTGAACCTGAGCGAGGTCTCCTCCATCGACAGCGCCGGAATCGGCGAGCTGGTCGCCAGCACCAAGATGGCCGGCCGCTTCGGCACGAACGTCAAAATCCTCCGGTTCGGCGACCGCGTGCGCCATGTGCTAGCGATCAGCCGCCTGCTACCCCTCTTCGAAGTCTATGAAGATGAGCGCGAGGCCCTGGACAAGTTCGCACAGTTGGCCGCGCAGCCGACACCACCGCAAGGAAACAAGTCGCCCAAGTAGGCGTAGCGACAAACCGCAGTGCGGACGAGACGTCCGCGATCCATCGCCGGTGGCGAGAGTTTCGGGGACACAAAACTTAATTCCCCTGCTTACGGCGATATCGCGCGAACGGATTGGGAATTAAGTATTATGTCCCCGAAACTCTCGCTGCTACAGCAGCATTTCCTGGTTCCAGCCGACGGCGTCGACCTTGATCTGCGCCAGGTCACTGACTCCCAGCTTGTAGGTCACGTCGGCCGCCTTGACGCATAGCGGCGGCGGCGACAGCGGCCAGGGCTCACCACGGAGCGCCCGGCGCTTCTCGGTGATGATCTTCAGGCAGATGGACTCGACGGCCACCGGATCGACACCGGCAATCAACCCTTTGTATGGCCACATGTAGCGCGGGTCCGGCTGGGGTCCCTTGTCGCACAAAGGACGAAGCGCATCCACCAGCACAAGCTTCGTTTTCCCCTTGACGTCGGGTCGGCTCCAGATTTCCCCGAGCTTGACGCTGTCCGCCTCGTGGTACGCCGACGGATTGCCCGAGAACATAATGTAGTTCTTCAGAACCGTGCCGAT
>Ga0105091_10000518_pt1 | contig 16200 bp, 11 predicted proteins | sample PPLLak1March2015_FD_87022 | JGI IMG/M metagenome (GOLD analysis project Ga0105091, IMG submission 87022) | Freshwater sediment microbial communities from Prairie Pothole Lake near Jamestown, North Dakota, USA - PPLs Lake P7 Core (1) Depth... | ecosystem: Environmental > Aquatic > Freshwater >... | reverse complement strand
CCCCGTGGGGGGCAGATGTTTAAGTTGTCCAGGTAGCGGTGACCGGGCGCCCCAGCGGGGCGCGATGTTCCGTGATGGCTCGGAACATCGTGCCCGGCTGGGGCGCCCGGTCACCGCTACCTGGACAACTATGACCATCTGCCCCCTACGGGGGCAAAGGCGTTTATTCGAACGCGTTTGCCCTGTTTTGGCTCGCTCTGTGTCCGCCCCTTCCGTTGTATATTTCTCCTCGATGCGAGTGCGCATTGCCCTGTGTTACCGTTGCGAGGATCGGGATGCGGAGAGTGTCTACAGCCGGATCGTCCCGGCCGGACTGCTCTGCATCCATGGCGTCTTGCTCAAGGCCGGTTTCTCCTCTCACGTCTTTAATTTTAGCGGCCGGTCCTGGAAGTCCATCGGGCAGACACTTGCCGCTTTTAAGCCGCGGATTGTCGGCGTTTCGCACTTCACGTATAACCACGCCTCCTCGACAAGGATTTACGAAACAGCCCGGGCTGTCGCGCCCGATGCCTTGATCGTTGGCGGGGGAGCCCAGGCGACTTTTCTTGACGACCAGATCCTGCGCCGCTCCACCGCAGTCGATGCCTTGGTGCGTGGGGAAGGTGAGAGTCCGCTGCTTGAACTCGCCAGCCGTGTTCAGTCCGGCGAGCCGTGGCAAACGACGCGCTCCCTTTCGATTCGGACCGAATCCGGTGTCGTTCGCACTGGGGATTGCGAAGTGGCACAGGATCTGGACACATGCTACCCGCTTTCCCGGTTTTCCGAACTGACCGGTGTCCGCCCGGAAGAACAGTTTCCCTTCGTCGTCACCTCGCGCGGCTGTCCGGGACGCTGCAGCTTTTGTGACTCGCCGTCCTTCTGGGGGAATCGAATCCGATATCGGAGCGCAGGAAGCGTGATCGCCGAGATCCGGCACCTCATGCAAACCTTCGGCTTCATGTACTTCGGTTTCCGGGACGACACGTTCGCCGCCAGGCGATCTCGCCTCACTGAATTGTGTCACGCGCTCGAGACCCAGACTCCCGGCATCCTTTGGAATTGCCAGTCCCGAGTGGACACCGTCGATCAGGAGTGTCTGCTCCTGATGAAGAAGGCCGGCTGCGAGCAGCTGCAATTCGGGATCGAATCAATGGCGCCCGAGGTCCTGAAGGTCCTCGGCAAGCGCGTGGACGCGGAGCGAGTACATCGAGCGCTCAAGCAGTGCCGGGAAGTGGGAATACGATCGTGCGCCTACCTGATTACCGGTGTTCCGGGGCAAACCTCAATCAGTCCGGAACGCGAGCTCTTCGACCGTCAGGGTCTTCAGGAAGGTATCGTGTCCCCCTTGTGCTACTACCCGGGAACCGCACTGTTCGAAGACATGGAGGCGCAGGGCGCGGTTTCCGAGGAAGTTTTCTTCTCGAGCGAACCGGAGGATCTAAAGGTCCGACGAGACCGTCGGTCCGACGACTTGTATCGTCAAATGACGAAGATTATCGAGGCTAAGGCAAACGCCAATGCCTTTTCCAGAGGCGAGATTCTGCACCAGCTGGAGCTGACCGGCCGTTGCGTCTCGTCGCTGCTTGACTGGGGCAACCACTGCCTGGTCGAAGGCGATCTTCCGAGGGCAAAAGCAGCCTTCGACGAGATTCGGGAACGATGGCCGCGTCATCCCTGGGGACACCAGGCGCTGGCTGATTGGTCCGAAGCCTGCGGCCGGCCCCGTGACGCCAAACGCCACCGCGAAGCGGCCAGGGAGGCCGCGATGAGGGCGTGAAATTTTGGCGCTCCCAGTCTCCACGCCTCCGGCGTGGAGACATCCCCGCACAAACTTGCTGCATCCCGCATTGCGCCTGGGATAGAATCCGCTGCTCTAGAACCACTTATGAGAAAAGCCACACTGATCGCAGTATTCGCTCTGATTCTTTCGCTTTCAATCGAGGTGCAAGCCGGGATCAATGCCCGCATGCTTCGCCAGCCGGATGTCAGCCAGACGCAGATCGCCTTTGTCTATGCCGGCGATATCTGGCTCGCCCCGAAGGCCGGCGGGACGGCTGTGCGCTTGAGCTCGCCTGCGGGCGAGGAGTCCTTCCCGAGGTTCTCTCCGGACGGCTCCTCCATCGCCTACAGCGCGAATTACGACGGGAATGTCGATATCTACGTCGTATCCGTCTCAGGAGGGTTGCCAAAGCGCATTACGCATCATCCGATGTCTGATCGCGTGCTCGACTGGTACCCGGATGGGAAGTCACTGCTTTTTGCCTCGCCGATGATGGCCGGCCGGGACCGCTTCAACCAGCTGTTCAAGGTTTCCTGCGAGGGCGGTCTGCCGGAGAAGTTACCCGTACCCTACGGAGAGTTCGGCTCGATTTCCCCGGACGGCAAAACCCTCGCTTTCATGCCTGAGAGCCAGGACTTCAGGACTTGGAAGCGCTATCGGGGCGGCTGGGCTCCTGACATCTGGCTCTTCGACCTGCAGAAACTTGCCGCGAAGAACATGACGAACAGCACGGCGGGAGATGCTCACCCGATGTGGTCCGGGAAGATGATTTACTTCATGTCTGACCGGGGACCCGAGCTGCGAAACAATATTTGGGCCTATGAACCGGACACCCAGAAAATGCGCCAGGTGACGCAATTCTCCGACTATGATGTGCGCTTTCCTTCCGTCGGTCCGAGTGACATTGTCTTTGAAGCCGGCGGGCGGCTGTATCTGCTGGACCTGAAGAAGCAGAAGCCCCAGGAAGTGAATATCGAGGTCGTCACCGACGAGGCCAGCCTGAAGCCGAGGGCTGAAAAGGTGGCCCGGCTGATCGAGAATACTTTCATCTCCCCGACGGGCAAGCGCGTGGCTTTTGAGGCGCGAGGCGATATCTTCACGGTGCCGGCCGAAAACGGTCCGGTCATCAACTTGACTGCTTCGAGCGGCGTTGCGGAACGTCATCCGAGCTGGTCTCCGGATGGCAAATGGCTGGCCTACTGGAGCGACCGCTCAGGCGAATACGAGTTGACGGTGCGGCCCGCCGACGGTTCGGCGGGCGAGCAAAGCCTCACCACGATGGGGCGGGGATTCAGGTACGCGCTGTACTGGTCTCCCGATAGCAAGAAGATGGCTTTCGTGGACCAGGCGATGCGCGTTTGGATTGCTGACCGAGAATCCAAGCAGACGAAGCAAATCGACAAGGCGGGCGCCCTCTTCCACGGCGAGCTCGAAGGTTTCCGGTTCTCCTGGTCGCCCGACAGCCGCTGGCTTGCTTATCACCGGGACCAGGACGAGCTCGGGAATCGCGCAACGATCTTCGTTTACGACATGCAGAAGGGCGAGAAACACAAGGTCACGTCATCCTACTATGATGACTCGAGCCCGGTCTTCGATCCGGAGGGCAAGTGCCTCTACTATCTCTCAAACCGGAGCCTCCAGCCAGTTTACGGCGCATTTGACGGCACCTTCATCTACCCGAATGCGACCCAGATCGTAGCGCTCACTCTCCGTTCCGATGTCCCGTCACCCATCGCTCCGCAGAACGACGAGGAGACCATCAAAGAAGAGAAGAAAGCAGACGAGAAGAAGTCGGACGACAAAAAGGTAGACGAGAAGAAAGAGGAGTCCGGCCAGTCGGCTGGCAAGACTGACGCGGCTAAGGACGGCGAGAAGAAACCGAAGCCGGTCGAGATTGAATTTGACGGGATTGCAACACGCGCCGTCGTCCTCCCTCCGCAAGCCGGTGTTTACTCGGGCCTGCAGGCAGTGGAGGGTAAAGTGCTGTTCGTGCGCCGGCCGCGAAGCGGGTCCGCGCCCGGACAGAAGAGCACTCTCTGCTATTTCGATCTCAAGGACCGTAAAGAAGAGGTGGTCATCGAGGAGATCGACGGCTACCAACTCTCGGCGGATGGGAAGAAGGCCGTCGTGCGGCAATCGGACAGCTACGGGATCATCGATCTGAAGCCTAAGCAGAAGATTGAGAAGAAGCTTCGGACTGCCGAGCTGGAGGCAGTGGTCGACCCGAGGGCCGAGTGGCAGCAGGTCTTCACCGATGCCTGGCGCTTCACCCGCGACTTCTTCTACGACCCGAACATGCACGGAGTGAACTGGAACGTCATTAAAGAGCAGTACGGCCAGCTGATCAAGGATTGCGTCAGCCGCTGGGACGTGAATTTTGTGCTCGGTGAGATGATTGCCGAGCTTAACGCTTCTCACACCTACCGTGGCGGAGGCGACGAAGAGCGCGGTCGTGACCGTCGCGCGGGTCTGCTCGGTGTCGACTGGGCGTTTGAAGACGGAGCTTATCGAATCAAGCACATTGTTCGGGGCGCAGCCTGGGACATCGCGGTGCGTTCGCCGCTGGCAGAGCCTGGCCTGGGCGTCAAAGAAGGCGACTACGTTCTTGCCGTCAATGGAGTTCCACTTGACGCTTCCACCGATCCCTGGGCCGCCTTGGAAGGTCTGGCAGACAAGACAGTTGTTTTATCGGTGAACGGTAAGCCGACCGCGGAAGGCGCGAGGAAAGTTCTCGTGAAGACTCTCACGAGCGAAGGTGATTTGCGCCAGTTGGAATGGATCGAGGCCTCCCGCAAGAGAGTCGAAGAAGCGACCGGCGGACGGGTTGGGTATGTCTACGTGCCGAGCACCGGCATCGACGGCCAGAATGAGCTGGTGCGCCAGTTTGCCGCTCAATTCGACAAGGAAGCGTTGATCATCGATGAGCGGTTCAACAGCGGTGGGCAAATCCCGGATCGCTTTGTCGAATTGCTCAACCGCAAGCCGCTCAGCTACTGGGCAGTGCGGGACGGCAAGGATTGGCAATGGCCGCCGACGGGCAACTTCGGTCCGAAGGTCATGCTGATCAACGGCTGGAGCGGATCGGGCGGGGACTGTTTCCCGTACTTTTTCAAGAAAGCGGGGCTGGGTCCCTTGATCGGGACTCGCACCTGGGGCGGGCTTATCGGCCTTTCCGGGAGCCCGAGCCTTGTTGACGGGGGCATGGTCACGGTTCCCACGTTCCGGATGTACTCCACCGGCGGGCAATGGTTTGCCGAGGGCCACGGGGTCGACCCGGACATCGAAGTGGTCAATGACCCCGGTGAGATGGCAAAGGGGCGTGATCCGCAGCTTGAGCGAGCGATCCAGGAAGTGCAGCGGATGCTGAAGGAAAAGCCCTTCACGCCGCCCAAGCGACCGCCCTACGAAGACCGTTCGGGCAGGCCGCATCCGACTGATTAAGATCTTCTTCCTTCAGAGCCGGGAGCGACCAGCGCCGAAGGCGCAAGCGACCGGTCACTCCGTGCCCTCCGATGGGCTCGGAGTCGGTGTTGGAGGGCGCGGAGTGACCGGTCGCTTGCGCCTTCGGCGCTGGTCGCTCCCGGCTCTGAAGAAATGATCACGCCTCCGTCATCAACTCACCTACGGCTTGCCGGGAATCCTCTTCTTCCACTGGCTTGCGCTCAACCAGTCTGATTTCAACCTGCCCGTCCCGCGTCCGCGCCTCGTACGCTGCCACCTCGTACGTGCTCGGTCCGTGGACGACGCTTCCGTCCTCCATCGCATAGACCGACTGGTGCCACGGGCATTCGACGCAGAGCCCCTCTGGCTCTTTCTCGAAGAATTCCCCCTCCTCGAGGGGCCCGCCTTCGTGCGCGCAGACCGCTCCGATCGCGAAGATCTGCTGCCCTCGCTTGTAGAGCAGCACGGACGTTCCGTTAACCTCCACGCGTTTTGCCACGCGCGCCGTTAGTTCGTTGGCGCTCAGTACGGGCGTCCAATCCGCGGGACCTTCCGGCCGCTCGGCCTTGTTCACGCCCACTCGGTAGTTGTATGTCATCTTCCCGCCGAGCCAGGCCGAGACAAACATCACTCCAAAACCGAGTGTTGACCAGATTCGGGAGGTAGTCGTTGACTCCTCATTATTTCCACTGCGAAGAGACATGAGGTAAAGCACCAAAGCCGTCGAGTTCAGCAGGCCGTGAACGGCCGCGGTATTCATGGCACGCTTGGTGACGGTGGAGAAATCCGCGGCTCCGGCGAGCGCGGTTGGAACTGCCGTTATAGCCCCTGCTGTTATCAGGCTTTTCGCGATTTTGCGGTTCAATTCCCCGCCTCCCAGGTTGAACAGCGAGCCGAAGGCGAATGCACCCACGACCAAATCCGTAAGAGCAGGGTGGAGCGGATGGCCAAGCCATTTGCCGTGGAGCGCATCAGCGATCTGCCGGGTGGGTTCACCACCTTTCAGGACCGCGTCGTGTATTCCGCGGCTGACCGTTTCGGCGGCCGAATCCAGACCTGAGATCTCCTTCAGGTTCTTCTCAATGCTTTCTTCCATAGGGACCCCCTTCGCCCGCCGTGCGGTTCGCGGGCATACTCCAAAGGCTGTTGTCTGAGCTGCTTAGTCCCAGTATAGGCCAGCGCAAAGCGAAGGGCGTAGATTGCGGGTTTGCGTCTATTCCTAATACAATCAAAAGGTCGCGGCGAACCGCCGGAGACTGCAGAAAGGGATAACGTGGAACAAATCCTGATCACCAGTGCCTTACCCTATGCGAATGGGAGTATTCATCTCGGCCACCTGGTCGAGTACATCCAAACGGACATTCTCGTCCGGTTCCTGAAGTTGACCGGGCGTGACGCGATCTACATGTGCGCAGATGATACGCACGGCACGCCGATCGAGGTAAAAGCCCGGCAGAAGGGAATCAGTCCCGAGGAACTGGTGAGCCTTTATCATGAAGAGCACCAGAAGGATTTTTCTGATTTCCACATAAAATTCGACTGCTTCTACTCGACGAACAGCCCGGAAAACCGGCACCACTCCGAGCTGATCTTCAGTCGATTGCGTGATCGCGGGCATGTCGTCAAACGGCCGGTTGCCCAGTATTACTGCGAGAAGGACGAGCGGTTCCTGCCCGATCGCTACATCAAGGGGACCTGCCCCAATTGCGGGACCCAGGATCAGTACGGCGACGTGTGCGAAGCGTGCGGAACCGCTTATACCCCGACAGATCTCGCCGATCCTCACTGCGCGCTTTGCGGCACTGCCCCCGTCATCCGGGAATCGGTTCACTACTTCTTCACACTCAGCGCTTACGAGCCGTTTTTGCGCGAGTGGGTCGCGACCCCCGGGCGCCTTCAGCCGGAGATCCGCAAATTCATTGAGAACTGGTTCCAGGAGGGCCTCAGAGACTGGGATATAAGCCGGGACGGACCGTACTTTGGCTTCAAGATCCCGGGCGAGGAGAACAAGTACTTCTATGTTTGGCTTGATGCCCCGATCGGCTATATAGCGACCACTCAGAAATTCTGCGAGACGTCGGGAAGAGACTTTGCTTCCTACTGGCTGGACTCCAAGTCACAGATCTACCACGTCATCGGCAAAGACATCGTCTACTTCCACACTCTCTTCTGGCCGGCAATGCTCCATGGAGCCGAGTACAGCCTGCCGACACGTGTCCTGGTGCACGGTTTTCTCACCGTCAATGGCGAGAAGATGTCCAAGAGCCGGGGAACCTTTATCAATGCCCGCGACTATCTGAATCACCTCGATCCCCAGTACCTCCGTTACTACTATGCGGCGAAGCTGAGTGCCCAGCCGGACGACCTTGACCTCAACGTCGACGATTTCGCGACCCGCGTCAATGCGGAACTGATCAACAAGATAGCCAATCTGGTTAGCCGGGTTGTCCCGTTCGTTAACAAGAACTTCTCGGCCCGGCTGCGTCAGCTCCCGCCCGGTTGTGACGCTCTCGTGAGCGAAATGCTGAATCGCGTCCCCGCGATCCGCCAGAACTACGAAGCCATGGAGTTCAGTCGTGCGGTCCAGGATATCGTGGCGATCAGCGATGTCGCGAATAAGTACTTTCAGGACCGTGTTCCTTGGGACCTGGTCAAAACCGACAGCGGCGCGGCCCAGGACGTCTGCACCCTCGCGCTCAATTCCTGCCGCACGGTAACGGCCCTGATCAAGCCGATCCTGCCCCGCTTCGCGGCCGACGTGGAGCGGATTCTTCGCATCCCCGAGCTTCGCTTCGACGATGCCGCTCGGTTCGATCTCGTCAATCACGAGATCGGCCCGTTCGAACGCCTCGTCGAGCGGGTGGAGCCGAAGAAGGTCAAGGCGATGGTGGGAGGGTAGCGCAGGTAGAAAACCAGCGGCTCTGTAACGCGACTCCAGCTCAGCCTCGCTGGAAAGCAGTTGCAATTGACCCCGCGCCTCCCAGGCTTCATCATGGTTTCTGATGACTAAGTCCCTGACTGGTAACCTGTTCAGCCTGGAAAATGTCCTGAACCTGCTGCTGGTTTTTGTGCCCGTCGCTCTCGTCTTGCATTGGATGGAAGCCACTCCCGTCGCTGTCTTCTTCACGTCGGCCGTTGCCATCATCCCGCTTGCCGGGCTGATGGGAAGGGCGACGGAGGCGTTGGCAGTAAAACTGGGCGAAGGAATTGGCGGCTTACTGAACGCGACATTCGGTAATGCCGCCGAGTTGATCATTGCTTTGATGGCCCTGCGCGCGGGCCTGCACGACGTGGTGAAGGCCTCGATCACTGGCTCCATCATCGGCAATATCCTCCTCGTCTTCGGCCTTTCAATACTTGTCGCCGGCGTTAAGTCTGAGCGACTGAGCTTTAACCGAACAGCCGCTACCATGGGCTCGACTCTGCTCACGCTCGGCGGTATCGGCCTCATCGTACCGGCCGTATTTCATTACGTGGCGATTGGTCAAGACCCGGCGCATGAGCTGGAGCTCTCAACCGAGATCGCTGTTGTCCTGTTTTTGACATACGTCTTGTCGCTGTTTTTTGTGCTCAGGACCCATTCGCACCTCTACACCGGCGCAGCCGGGGACGGGGAAGGCAGGGGGCAAAGCCACTGGACTATGGCGTGGGCGACGGCCATTCTAATCGGTGCGACGGTTTTCGTAGCTTTGATGAGCGAGCTGTTGGTCGAATCAATAGAGCACGCGGCGACAGCACTGGGAATGACCGACATCTTCGTGGGCGTGATCCTGGTGGCGATCATCGGCAATGCCGCCGAGCACTCGACTGCCGTCCTTGTCGCTCTGAAGAAACGGATGGATCTCGCGATGAATATCGCGATTGGGTCGAGCCTGCAGATTGCCCTGTTTGTCGCCCCGGTGCTGGTTTTTGCCAGCTATCTGTTCGGCGATCCAATGGATCTTCGCTTCACGAATTTTGAGGTGGTCGCTGTCGTTATCTCCGGCGCGGTAATCAATCTGATCACCTCCGACGGCGAATCGAACTGGATGGAAGGCGTGCAATTGCTGGCCGTCTACGTGATCCTCGCGGTCGCCTTCTTCTTCCTGCCGGCTTAAGTATTTGAAGTGGCCCCGAAATCCGTTCGGGGCCACTTCAATACCCTGGCGGACCGGGTCGCGGAGCCTCAGCGATGCTTCGTGCGCAAAATCACTGGCTTTTGGCGGACCGGCGTTATAATGACCCCATGAGAAAAGGCTGGATCTGTCTGCTCTTCGTAAGCTTTCTCTTATCGTCCGCTGCTCTCGTCGCCCAGAAATGGCAACAAGTGGGCGTGATGGAACGGGATGCTTTCGTCGAGGAGACGGCTATACAAGTCGATGATCCCGGTTCCGTTGTAGTCGATCGGGCGATATTACTCGAAAGCCGGGATGGAAAAGTGAAGGACACCTACGAAGTTCTGCACGTCTACGGCCACGCGGTGCTTCTGAAGAGCCGGCTGCGTCATGACTTCACCGAGGGCTCGAGGCTTTACCAGTAAGTCGGCCTACTCCTGTTCCTCGGTATTTTCGTCGTGAATGGTCGTCAGTTTGACGATCTCGTAGGTGCGGATCCCGCCCGGTGTCTGGATTCGCACCTCGTCCCCTTCCTCATGTCCCATCAAGCTGCGGCCGATTGGGGAAGTGGTCGAAATAAGGCCCTCCGCAACGTTCGATTCCTCGCTCGTCACGAGCTTATAGGTCGTTTCCTTGTTGGAATCGAGGTCAAGCACCAGGACCGTTGAGCCGTAGGAGACTTTGTCGACGGGGATCTTGCTCAGATTGACCATCGAGAGTTTCGACAGGCGGCCGCGCAGCGACGCAAGCTGAGCTTGAACGTACGACTGCCTTTCCTTGGCCGTTTGGTATTCCGCGTTTTCCCGCAGGTCCCCCATCTCCAGCGCCTTTTTCAGGGCCTTGGGGAGTTCATCCTTAAGTTCGCGGTCCAGTTTCTTGATTTCTTCTTCGAGTTTTTTTCGTGCCTCGTTCAAAAGTGTGCCGCCTCGCTCGCCAGTTTCAGAAATGTGCCGGGGAAAATCCCGAGATAAAACGTCCCAACCAGCATTATAACAATGGCCACAGCAGCCGCGACAGGTACAGGTGCAGTCGAAGTGTCGGTCCCCGGCTCATGCATGTACATGAGCACAATAACCCGCAGGTAGTAGTAAAGGCCGATCGCCGAAGCGAGGAGTGCAATCAGGACCAGCCAGTACATGTGACTTTCGATGGCTGCAGTGAACAGGAAGAGTTTTCCCATGAAGCCCGCGGTAGCCGGAATTCCAGCCAGGGAAATCAGGAAGACAGACAGGGCTGCAGCAAGGTACGGCTGCCGGTAGCCGAGGCCCGAGTAGTCGTCCAGGAGGACGCGCCGCTCGTTCTCTCGGCCTATCAGTTGAACCACCGCAAAAGCGCCGAGGGTCATCAGCGCATAAGCAACCATGTAAAACAGAATGGCTTGGACTCCCTCCCGGTTGTTCGCGACGATGCCAAGAAGCAGGTAACCCGCATGGGCAATCGACGAGTAGGCGAGCATCCGTTTGATATTCGATTGGCTCACGGCGACGATGTTTCCGAGTGCCATCGTGAGAAAGGCTGAGACCCAGAAGACGGTCTGCCAGTGAACGTTCAATTGGGGCAGGACCTGGTAGAGAATCCGGACGAGAGCCAGAAACGCGGCAGCTTTGGAGCTGACCGCGAGATGCGCAGTCACTGGCACCGGAGCGCCTTCATAGACGTCAGGCGTCCAGATATGAAACGGGACGAGCGCGGCTTTAAACCCAAACCCGACGACGAGGAGCCCCAGGCCGAGAAGCAGCGTCACTATCCGGTCTGTCGAGACAGTCACGGCCTGGACGATGGCCGGGTACTTGGTTGTGCCCGTCGCGCCGTAAATAAAGGCGATTCCGTAAAGAAGAAAAGCGGTCGAGAGAGAGCCGAGCAGAAAATACTTCAGCGCCGCTTCCCCGGATTTGATGTCCTCGCGCCGGAAACCCGCCAGGACGTAAGTGGCGATTGAGAGAATCTCGAGACCCAGGAAGGTCATGATCAGATCCGCGCTGTTCGCCATCAGGCTCATCCCAATCGTCGCAAAAAGGACCAGCGGATAGAATTCAGCATGCTGAAGCTTTGCCCGATCCAGGTAGCTGATTGAAACGAGCATCACCATTCCGCTGGAGAACAAGAAAAGCAGCTTGCAGAAAGTGCCGAAGGAATCGTGGAAAAGCATGCCTTCCTGCACCGCACTTTTCGGGAAAATAAGGGCGACAGCCGCTGCAATCAGCACGCCAACGAGTGCTGGCCAGGCGAGCCGCGTCTGAAGCCGTGCCGGGACGAAGGGTACAGCGATCATGATCAGTATTCCAAACACCGCCAGGATCATCTCGGGCAGCAGCGCGAAATAGTTAATTTCCACGGTTGTCCACTCGGAAGATTTGCTGTTCACGCGCGCTTTCGACGCGTTCGATCACCTTCTGGACGGACATGTCCATCTTCCGCAGGAAGGTGTTGGAACTGACTCCCATCCAGAGAGCGATGGCGATCAGGGGTACCAGTATCGCGATTTCGCGAAAGTTGAGATCGGCTAGAAGCCTGTTCTCCTCTCTCGTTATGCCCCCCATGAACACCCGCTGATACATCCAGAGCATGTAGACAGCAGAAAGAATCATCGTAAGTGCGGCAAAGGCCGCATAGGCCGAGCTCGAGAGGAACGTCCCCTGCAGGATAAGAAATTCCCCCACGAAGCCGTTTAGACCGGGAAGGCCGATGCTGCTCAGCAGAATCACCATGAACAGTGCGGCGTAGACCGGCATGACGTGAGCAACTCCGCCAAAATCCGCGATCTGGCGGGTGTGCCTCCGGTCGTAAATCATGCCGACTAGGGCGAAAAGGCCGCCGGTAGAGACGCCGTGATTCAACATCTGGTACGTGGCGCCCTGTATCGAAACGTGATTGAAGGCGAAGATTCCGAGTACTACCAGGCCAAGGTGACTGACAGATGAGTACGCCACCAGCTTCTTCACATCAGGCTGCACCATGGCCACCAACGCCCCGTAGATCACGCCGATGATCGCGAGCACACAGATGATCGGCGCCAAAGCGAGCGCCGCCTTCGGAAACAAGGGCAGGCAAAACCGAAGCAAGCCATACGTCCCCATCTTCAGCAGTACACCGGCCAGGATCACCGACCCGGCGGTCGGCGCTTCGACGTGGGCGTCAGGCAGCCAGGTATGGAAAGGGAACAGCGGGACTTTAACCGCGAAGGCGACAAAGAAGGCCAGGAAAAGCAGGAACTCGGTGGCAGGGGACAGATTGATGCGCCCTTCGGCCAGGCGCTGAGTAATCTGAATCAGGTCGAAAGAATCCGCGCCGTTCTGGTAATACAAAACGACGATGCCGGCGAGCATGAGCAATGAAGCCGCTGCCGTGTAAATGAAGAACTTGATCGCCGCATAGATCCGTCGCTCGCCTCCCCAGACGCCGATCAGGAAATACATCGGGATCAGCATGATTTCCCAGAAAACGTAGAACAGGACCAGGTCCAGGGAAACAAAAACACCGAGCATGCCCAGTTCCAGAAAAAGCATGCAGGCCATGTAGGGCTTGACCCGGCGAGTAATGTTCCAGCTCGCGAGGACCGCGACCGGCATCAGGAAAGTGGTGAGGACCACGAGGAGAAGGCTGATACCGTCAATCCCCACCTGGTAACGGACATTTAACCCGTCCACCTGGAACCAGGGAAGCCTCTCCACGAACTGCATCGAAGACCGGGCGCCGTCGAACCAGGCGAACAGCAGCGCGGACCAGATGAAAGCGGCCGTGGTGAGAACGAGAGCGGCCCATCGGACCACGGAAAGGCGGGAAGCCGGTATCAAAAAGATCAGCGCGGCCCCTACGGCGGGGATCAGCAGAAGTATAGTCAGCAAGTAGCTCGCCTCCGTCATGCCCTATGCCGTCACAAGGTAGTAGTAAATGAATATTAGAACGGCGCCGATCAGAACCCAGGTCGCGTAGCTTCTCGTGTAGCCGCTTTGAATCCGGCGGAGCCCACCGGCCCAGTACTGCACCAGTCCGCCGGCCCCGTTTACCAGGCCGTCAATCACATGGACGTCGATAACCCGCCACAGGAGAACGTCGGATATGCGCGCAATTGGCCATACGATCAACCGATCGTAAATCTCATCTACGTAAAACTTCTGCCGGGCTGACGAGTAGAAGCCGGTAAAGCGTTGAGCCAGCCGGCTGGGAAGCTCCCGATCCCGGATGTAAGCGTAATACGCGATCGCTATCCCCGTGAGGCCGGCCAGGACGGCCACAACCGTGAGAACAATTTCCTGTGTGAAACCGTGTTCGGTAGCCGCTGACTGCGCGTAACGCAGTTCGAACGACGGTTCCAGGAACCGCTCGAGCCAGCTACTGCCAAGGTAAGCGGGAAGGCCGATAAAGCCGGCGACTGCGGACAGGACCGCCAGGATTGTCAACGGGCCGGTCATCAGCCCCGAGGGCTCCTTGGGCGGATGCGCTGCGTGATCATCGTGCCCACTGCGGGCGCCGTGGTCCCCCGTTGCCGCTATCCTGCGCTCCCCGTGGAAAGTGAGAAACATGAGGCGGGACATGTAAAAAGCGGTCAGGCCGGCCACCAGGATGCCGATCACCCACAGGACGATATGTCCCAGGCGAAAAGCGCTGAAGAGAATTTCGTCTTTTGAGAAAAATCCGGAAAGGGGAGGAACGCCGGAGATGGCCAGGCTGGCTACCCACATCGTCCAGAAAGTGATCGGCAGGTATTTTTTCAGTCCTCCCATCCGAAAGAGGTCCTGCTCGTGGTGCAGGGCCAGGATCACGCTTCCAGAACCGAGAAAGAGCAGGGCTTTGAAGAACGCGTGCGTAACGAGGTGAAAGATCCCTGCGCCGAAGGCTCCGACGCCGGCAGCCAGGAACATGTACCCGAGCTGGCTTACGGTGGAATAGGCCAGAACCCGCTTGATGTCGGTTTGAACCAGCGCGATGCAGGCGGCGAGCGTCGCCGTCGCTATGCCGATGACCGCCACGATCAGGAGGGTCTCCGGCGCCCGGCTGAAAAGAGCGGCCGAGCGAGCGATCATGTATACACCGGCGGTGACCATAGTCGCCGCATGGATCAAGGCGCTCACCGGGGTTGGGCCTTCCATGGCATCGGGAAGCCAGACGTAGAGAGGGATCTGAGCGCTCTTGCCCGTCGCTCCGACAAAGAGCAGTAAACAGATCGCACTCAGCAGGCCAAAGCCGACCTCCGGGGAAGGGAATTGCTGAGAAACCCGCTCAAACAGGTGCAGGTAATTGAACGTTCCGAAAGTCCTGAAGATGATAAAAGTCCCGAGGATGAAGCCCACATCTCCAATCCGATTCACGATGAAGGCTTTCTTCGCGGCATCGCCGGCACTCTTCCGGTCAAAATAGAAACCGATCAGCAAATAAGAGCAGAGCCCGACTCCTTCCCAGCCAACAAACATGAGCAGATAGTTATCTGCGAGGACCAGGATGCTCATCATGAAGATGAACAGGTTCAGGTATGAGAAGAAGCGGTAGTACCCGGGCTCGTCAGCCATGTAGGCGACAGAGTAAACGTGGATCAGGAATCCGACACCCGTCACTACCAGGATCATGACCGTCGAGAGCGGGTCGAGAAGAAAAGCGGCGTCAACTGTCAGGTCCGCCGATTCGATCCAGGTGAAGAGCTTCACCGTGATGCTGCGCTCGTGAGGCGCAAGCAGAAGAAGATCGCGGAAAACCACGCAGGAAAGAGCGAAACTGAGCCCGACCGTCAGGCAGCCTATGATCGCATTCAGACGCCGGGGAAAACGTTTGCCGAACACCCCGTTTACGAACGCGCCCAAAAGCGGGAAAAGAACGATCAGTGTGAAGTAGGGCAGCATGCCTCACCCTTTCATTTCGTTGACTTGGTCGACGTCCATCGTCTGCTTCTGTCTCGAAAGAACGACAATGAGAGCCAGGCCAACGGCGGCTTCCGCCGCGGCAACGGTCATGACGAAGAAAACGAAGATCTGACCGTCCAACTGGTGAAGGTGCCGCGAGAAGGCAAGAAATGCGAGATTTACAGCATTCAGCATCAACTCGATGCACATGAACATCGCTATGACATTGCGTCGGGTGAGAACGCCGACCACTCCGATCGCAAACAGAATTGCACTGAGTACCAGGTAGTGTGCGGTTGGTACCATAGGGCTTCAGTCTGAACGTTTTGCGAGGACTATCGCGCCGAGTATCGCGACCAGAATGAGAATCGACGTCACCTCAAAGGGAACGACGTACTGAGTAAACAAAGCACGAGCGATGTTCTCGACGCTACCTTCCGGCTGTGCTGACGCGGCACGACTCCCGGCTCCCGAACCGAGAAAGTCCGGAAACGCCTGGATCAGCAAGAAGACGAGCATGACGGCCAGGGGAATGGCCCAGAAGGAGATGTGCCGAAGGCTCCCGCCAGGATACGACTCGGCCTCCGGATCGACCAGCATGATCACAAAGATAAACAGGACCATGATGGCCCCGGCATAGACGATCACTTGGATCGCCGCTATGAACTGTGATCCGAGCTGAAAGAAAAGGCCGGCCATCGCCCCGAAACAGACGATAAGCGCTAAGGCACTGTAGACCGCTTTCTTCTGTACCACGACCAGGACGGCTGTCGCTACGGAAACTGCTGCAAAGAGATAGAAGACAACGTATTCCACACCCGGAAGTCTCCGAAAACTGACCTGTCGTGCTAATCAACTGAAAGTAAAAATGTTAGTTGAGGGTGCCGGGGAAGTCAAGAATACGGGGCCTGGTGCGCGACCGGCCGCCTTTTGGGAGTGCGGGGGCAGTGGCTGATCTTTATACGTATCTTGGAGGCACCCGACGTCGGGCTGGCAACCGACCGCTTTTTTGGAGTGCGGTGGCAACGGGAGAGGCCGATGCCTTATCAGGCCTCGAAGGCGACACCGCTTT
>Ga0105091_10000517_pt1 | contig 16210 bp, 14 predicted proteins | sample PPLLak1March2015_FD_87022 | JGI IMG/M metagenome (GOLD analysis project Ga0105091, IMG submission 87022) | Freshwater sediment microbial communities from Prairie Pothole Lake near Jamestown, North Dakota, USA - PPLs Lake P7 Core (1) Depth... | ecosystem: Environmental > Aquatic > Freshwater >... | reverse complement strand
GATAAAACGCGCCACTTCACGGAAGATGAACTCTTGTTGCTACAAGGCTTAGCAGACCAGGCTGCGCTGGCCATCACCAATACCAGGCTTTACAAGGATGCCCGCCGCAGACTGGAGCACCTGCAAGCATTGCGCGCCATCGATGTGGCAATCGTAACCAACCACGATCTGCGCAATACGCTTGACGTACTGCTTGAACAGATTACCGGGCAATTAGATGTGGATGCGGCAGTAATTCTCATCTTCGACCGGGATAAGCAATTTCTTGAGTATGCAGGCAGCCGTGGCTTCTACACACCGACCTTGCGTTACACCCGCCTGCGCATGGGAGAAGGTATGGCAGGACGCGCTGCGCAACATCGCAAAATTGTCAGGATCGATGATCTGCGCACCGACCCGCAAACGTTGGTGTATGCGCCCTCGCTCTCCAAGGAAAGTTTTGCAAGTTACTATGCAGCTCCGCTCATAGCACAGGGACAGGTTACCGGTGTGTTGGAAATTTTTCACCGCACCCGGCTTGATCCCGACCGGGAATGGCTCGACTTTCTTGAAACTCTGGCGGGGCAGGTAGCTATAGCCATCGAAAGCACTTCGTTGTTTGCAGACCTGCAAAAGTTGAACGAAGAACTTTTTAATGCGTATGACTCTACCATCGAAGGCTGGTCGCATGCGCTTGATCTACGCGACAAAGAGACGGAAGGACATACCCTGCGCGTCACAGAACTGACCCTGGAAATGGCCCGGGCCTTTGAGTTTAGCGAGGCAGAACTGGTGCACGTCCGGCGTGGCGGGCTGCTGCACGACATCGGCAAGATGGGCATCCCCGATCGGATCTTGCTCAAGGAAGGGCCGCTTACCCCGCAGGAATGGGAGATCATGCGAAAACATCCGGTTTATGCCTATGAAATGCTCCTGCCGATCGAGTATTTGCGCCCGGCGCTGGATATTCCTTATTGCCACCATGAAAAATGGGACGGTTCAGGGTATCCGCGTGGCCTGAAAGGGGAAGAGATCCCTTTGATTGCACGTATCTTTGCCGTCATAGATGTTTGGGATGCCGTCACAAGTGACCGTCCTTATCGTCCCGCATGGTCACGCGAAAAAGCCCTGGCTCACATACAGGAAGAAGCTGGTACTCATTTCGATCCTCATGTTGTTGAAGTGTTCATGGACTTAATTGAGCAAAAGCCACCTGATACATTCTTAAGGGCTTAGCCTCCGTTCGAGAGGAGAATTTTAGATGCAACAGATGAGTCCACCTTCGGGATCGCGATCTTCGAGGCAGAAAATGAAGAGGCGGCGCGAACGATCATGGAGAATGATCCAGCCGTGGTCGGCGGGGTGATGCGCGCGACGTTGTATCCCTATAAAATTGCGCTGACACGGGGACTTCCTTACTTTTGACCGGGTTAGAAGTGCTGATGATCGTAAATCAGGCCAAAAGGCGTAATTCCAAACTCAGCCTGCGGGAGATCGGTTTGTCGTAACCGTTGCAGTTATTTTCGTCTTTTTTCTAGGGATTCTGGTAGATATGCGTTTCCGCTAATGAAATCGGTGTCCAATAAGGTTTTTCCATAACCTTAGAAGGGGTTATCCCCTATCTCCTCCTGTTTGAAATCATAGTTGGATTTGATATAGTAATGACAGGAGGTAGCGATGCCTAAGATTACATTTAGAGGTAAAGAATATAACAGTCTGGCCGACATGCCCGCGAAGGTACGTCACGACTATTTCAAGGCAAGAGCTGGGTACGATGTTACGGAAGAAGAATCCAAGAGCCAAGCAGACAAACTGCCGGGCGGCATGGAGAATGTGAGCGGCGAAGTGCGCGAAATTTACAATCGCGTGCGCGGAAAACTGGACGCAAAACCGATCAAAACAAGCCCGATGGACGATTTACCCACCACAGAAGACCTGTACCGCCGCTCTGCTCCAGAAGGGATGCAAGATCAGCCATCGGATGAGGTGATATACACACCTTCGTCGCCGATCATTGAGCCGTCACCGCCAATCATCGAATCGAACAGGTCAACTCGAGGGCTGGTTCTGGGCCTGCTAATGGCTGCCCTGGCGATCGGGATAGTTGTGGCCGTGTTACTATTTGCATTGTGAATACGACTGGCAGAAGCCCCGCCGATTCGTGGCGGGGTTGCGGTACTAACGATCCAGATGAATATCTTGCAGTGAAAGCTCATCCTCCACCGGTTCCAGATGGGTAAAGACCACTGCATCCCGGATGACCTCCCGAATGTCGCTCTCCAGGTCCTCGGCAACGTGGTGCGAATCGTGGACGGTCCACTCACCAGGAACAAGCACATGCACGGATACAAAGCGCCGTGAGGCCGCCTGGCGTGTGCGCAAGGCATGGAATTCGATCCCCTTTTCGCGATATTTGGACAACACAGTCTCGATTTTCTGCTGGTCCTTCTCAGACAGGGAGGCATCCATTAATCCCGCGACAGAGCGCCGGACCAGTTGGATGCCGGTCCACACGATATTGGCCGCCACTCCCAACGCAATCAGCGGATCGAGGATCTGCCAGCCAGTCAAAGCCATTGCGCCCACCCCAACGATCACTGCGACCGAGGTCCACACATCGGTCATCAGGTGTTGTCCGTCAGCCTCCAGGGTAATCGAGCGGTATTTGTCCCCGGCCCTAAGCAGGATGCGCGATACGATGAAGTTGGCCAGGGCAGCGGTAAACGAAATCGCCAGCCCTGTCCCCAGTTGCGTTAATGGGACAGGTTCGAGCAGGCGCTCTACCGCCGTATAGGCGATCCCCCCAGCCGCAACCAGGATCAGGATCCCCTCGACCGTGCTGGAAAAGTATTCTGCCTTCCCGTGCCCGAACATGTGAATCTCGTCCGGTGGGCGCGCTGCAATCGTCAGCATCCATAAAGCCATGAACGCAGCGACCAGGTTGATGATTGCTTCGATGGCATCCGAAAGCAGGCCAACCGAGCCAGTCAACACATAAGCTCCGGCTTTCAACGCAATGGTCGTTATCGCTGCGGCAATGGAAAGCCAGGCAAAACGCGTCAACGCGCTGCGATTTTTTTGGATGTCGGTACTTTCCGCTTGTTTGTGGGGCATGGACCGATAATACTTTTCTTCTGCGCTCTTGTGAAGGATAGATAATGTAAGCGACAAACCACTAAGACACAAAACCACAAAGTCACGAAGAGGTTTTTATTTTTCGCCTTCGTGACTTTGTGGTAATGTTTCAACCTACCCAACTACACAAATATCAACTAAATCACTCCAAGCTTGTTCCCCACCTTCGCAAACGCATCCAAACCTTTATTCAAATCGTCTTTCGAATGCGCGGCGGAGATCATTACACGGATACGAGCCTTGCCTTGCGGCACGGTCGGGTAACCGATAGCCATGCCGAACACATCTTCTGCGTACAGCTCGCGGCTGAACTGCTGGGCCAACGGCGCTTCCCCCAGCATGACCGGGGTAATCGGCGTCTCACTTACGCCCGTATCGAAGCCGAGCTTCTGCATCTCGGCCTTGAAGTAGCGTCCGTTCTCCCATAGCTTATCCACCAGTTCGGTCGATTCTTCGAGCAAATCTACCGCAGCCAGGCAGGCGGCCGCATCCGGCACGGTCATGGCCGAGGAGAACAGGAACGGGCGTCCGCGCTGGCGCAGCCATTCGACGATGACCTTGTCCCCGGCGACCATACCGCCCATCACGCCGAAGGCCTTCGACATGGTGCCAACCTCGATGTCCACTTTGCCGTGCAGGCCGAAGTGATCGACGATGCCGCGTCCGCCCTTGCCGAGCACGCCCTCGCCGTGTGCATCGTCCACCATCAGCAGGATATCGTATTTTTTCGCCACCTCGTAGAGGGCGGGCAGGGGCGCGATATCACCGTCCATGCTGAAGACGCCGTCGCTCACAATCAGCGCACGGCGATATTTCGACAGGTTTTCCTGGATGGCATCTTCCAGCGATTCAGCGTTATTATGTTCGTAAGCGATGATCTTGGCCCCCGAGAGGCGACAGCCATCGATGATCGAAGCGTGGTTCAGGCGGTCGGAGAAAATGACATCTTCCTTGCCCACCAGAGCCGGGATGGTCGCCAGGTTGGCGTTGAAGCCGCTCTGGAACGTAATGGCTGCCTCCACACCTTTGAAAGCAGCCAGTCGTTTTTCCAGTTCAATGTGCAAATCCATCGTCCCCGCAATCGAGCGCACCGCGCCCGGCCCCACGCCGTAAGTCTCGGTCGCCTTGCAGGCTGCATCCACGATCTTGGGATGGTTTGCCAGCCCCAGGTAATTGTTCGAACAAAAGTTGAGCACCTTCTTCCCGTCCACCACCAGCCAGGCCCCCTGCGGCGAGGAAAGGGTACGGATGTTGTTGTACAGACCCGCCTGTTTCAGGCCGTCGATCTCTTGCTGTAGCCATTCGATTTTGGACATCTGTTTCTCCTCTTGAGCGATTTGACACAATTATTATAGCAGGTCCGATTCCGACAAACCCGGCTGTCACCTTTTGTGGATGACAGTCGCCCTATTTTTCACCTTCCGCAAGCAGACCCAGCTCCGCCAGTGCGGCCAGCACTTTGGACTGGGCGCCTTCCTTGATCACCACGGTTGTGGGACCCAGCATCTCGCTCAGAAAACGCCCCGCCTTCGACTTCCGCAATTCTTCAAGAACCTCCGGCCTGCTGACCCTTAAAACGACCTGGGTCTGCACCCGCGCTTCGGTCCCGTTCGCTTCCCAGCGTTTGAGCGCCTTGACCAAAACCGGCGGGATGCCGCCAGCGGTGTATTTTGCCAGCAAAGTTAATAGGTGTTCCACTTTTAATCCCTGCTCACCGGCCTTCTTTAAAGAAGAAGGCGTGACAGAATAGCAGTATTCGTCTTTTTTGGCTTCGTTCCACTCACAAAAGCGCGCTACCTGGTAACGGACCGCACGCGGAGCAAAGCGAGGCACGGCAATCTGTCCGTTCGAGCGGGCAACCAGTTTCCCCTCTTCGCTTTTTCCTTTTAACTTTTCACTTATCACTCTGAACGCCGTCGGCTCTGCTCCATCTTCCGGAGCAGCCAGCTCCACCTGCCCCAGCGGAAAGAGAATGCTTGTAATAAAATACCTGACTAGCGCGCCGTCTATCTGATCCCAGTAAGAGAAACCGCGCAGGTACTCGCCCTCTGATGCACGTTTGATGAACCAGGAGTCGTAATCTCCCGCCGGGCGTTGGAAATCAGGATATTTGGCTTTGACATCACGGAGGAAGGCAGGCAGGCTCCACCACTTGCCTTCCGGGATGGCATCCAGCAGGTTGAGCAGGAATTCGCGCGTGACCGCAGGCTGGTTCTGCCACTCGCCCTCGAAGACCAGGCCGGGGAGCTGGCGTAGTTCGTTGAAGGTTTCGCTTTCCAGCCAGGCATCGGCAAGCATTTGCAGGGCTTCGTGGCGAGGCGCTTCAAGGAAGGCCTTTACCTTTTCGGGTTTTGGCCCGGATTTCAAGATGATCTTCGCTGCTCGTAAAAATCCTTCCAATACCAGGCGGGGTACGCTGGTCTCCGGCGGTCCTATCCCAAGCCGTAAAGCCGCCAGAAGAGTCGTAGCGTCATCGAGCAGGAAGTCATTGGCGGGGAGGGGATGCTCTTTTTCGCCGGGCGATGCCGGTCGACCAAGTGGTTCGGGGTTTACCCCGGAGATCACTGAGTCCGCAGAGATTCCTTTGTCGTCTTCTCCGTGTTCTCCCTGGCCCGTCACCCAGGACGGGCTGTGTTCTCCGTGGTGAATCAAATTCAGTAAATCATCGGGAATATAAGCAAATTCTTGCGGGCCGTTGGCCGTGTTGAAGAAGGCACGCGCCAGCATTGCCCGATAATACAGGGCTTCCGCTGTGGAGGCCGGGCTCAGGTGCGGCTTTTCGCGGTCGCGTTTGCCTGCGCCCATCTCGCGAATATCGCCAAAACGGCGGTTGAACTCCGCCCAGGGAATGCGTCCGTTTTTGGCAATTAAGGCTTCGATCGCGGTCTGTGCTTCGGCGCCGAGCGCTTCCTGGATTTCAGCCAGCAGATCCGGGTCCAGGAGCGAAGCGCAGAGCACTTTTAACGCGGCGTCGGTTTCGGGCGAGTTCAGTTCCAATCCCCATAATTCAGCCACAATGCGGAAATGTCCGAGATCGTGTTTTTGTAAGGAAGTGAACAGGTCGGGCATGGTTGGTGGAAAAAGCAAAAAGTGAGAAGTGCTTTATTTTACCTCTCACTTCCTGTTCTTGCTCCTGGGGCAATCAGAAGTTAGGCCCTTACAGGGTGCTTCGCGAAAACTTCGGACTCCGTTAGCCTTTTACAACCTTGAGCGCGCCCGGCAAAATCTCGAAATCGACCTTACGCAAGTTGCTACCGAAGCTGGTGTAAATCTCGCCGTCTGCATGAATGTAGACCGGGCGCTCGGAGTCGAGCGAGAACTTGCGGCAGGTACCCATTTTGACCAGGTCGAAGCGGCCATGGGTGCCGTTCATGACTTCGGGAATGAGACGGAACATCATCGGGCGGCTGCATTTGGCGATCAGCATGTAATCTAGGATGCCGTCATCGTTCCGAGCGCCGGGCGCGACCATGAAACCGCCGCCTTCCCGTGGCCCATTGCAGACTGCCACCATCAGGTTGGTCTGTTCCCACTTTTCGCCGTCGGCTTCGAGTTGCATTCTGGCAGGCTCATGATTGAGGATGATGGTCTGGATCACGGCGGTCAGGTACATCAGGAAACCGCGCACAACCGGCAACTTGTGCGATCGGATAGTGACCACAGCATCGAAACCCACGCCAACTGTGTTATCGAAATATTCTTTGCGGCCATGTTCGTCGGTCATCAGGCCGATATCCACGGTCGAGGGTTCGTTGTTGAGTGCATGCGCCAGGGCCTGCGCCGAGTCCATGGGAACGCCGATGGAGTGTGCAAAGTCATTGCCCGAACCGACCGGGACGACACCCAGGATGGGGCGTACCTGTGCCGGGATTTTCATCAACCCGTTAACCACCTCGTGGACGGTCCCGTCACCGCCCATGGCGACGACCATATCGTAGCCCTGTTCCCCCGCCTGTTCGGCCAGTTCACTGGCATGGGTGGGGTAGACCGTGCCACTCCAGTCTGCTCTGCCATATTCGGCGATAATGGGACGCAGGTCGTTGGCTACTTTATACGCATTGCCCATGTCAGCCACGGGGTTCAGGATAATTTTGACTTTGCGGGGCATACTGTCTTCTCCTCGGTGAAATTTAGAATCAGGACTTACGCAATTGAATAGGAGAAGCCCGAAAATAAGGGGGATAATCCCCCTTATTTTCGGTATCTTTTCACGAACTACGCAAGTTCTAAGAATATAGAACCCCCGGGAATCAAAACGGAGGCCTTCCGCCTCCGTTTTTCTGAAAATCATTTTTTCATTTCCAATGGACCCGTAGCAGCTTTGGCAAGAAAAAACGTTCCACGTTGGCGCTTTTTCGCCTCATACAGGGCAGCATCGGCAGCGCGCAGCAGTTCAGATCCAGATCGTCCGTGAGTAGGATAAATGGCAATACCACCTGATATCCCCATCCTGATGGTTTTTCCATCCGGGGTTTTGTAGGCGAAGTTAGCCAGGTTTTCCAGGATTTTTTCCGTGACCAGCCTGGCCGCCTGTACTTCGCTTTTAGCCAGTATGAGCGTAATTTCATCGCCACCGTAACGGGCAATGAAATCGGACGAACGAATACCAGAGGCGACTACGTTGAAGACCACTCGCAACACCTGATCACCGACATCGTGTCCGAAGGTATCGTTTACGCTCTTAAATCCATCCAGGTCCATCATGATCACGGCAAAGGTTGAGTTTATCCGCCGCGCACTGATGATCTCGGATTCCAGGTGTTCGTCAAGGGCGCGGCGGTTGGCCAGCCCGGTGACTGTATCCGTATAGGCTTTTTTGCTGATACTTTGGTGCAGGCTAGCGTTGGAGATAGCAACGGCTGCCTGGTTTGCCAGCATATGGAGCAAGCGCAACTCTGCTGTCGAAAAGCCACCGATATTATCCCGCGAGAGATTCATGACGCCAACAACTTTTTCACCCATCTTAAGCGGCATCCCAATGATCGACCCGCTCCACTCTGGGGGAGCATTCTTGTAGAGGGGATGGGTTTTCATGTTATCAACAATGATAATTTTTCCTCTACTGGCGACTGTTTCGGTCAATCCATTTTTGCGTGGTTGGGAGAAAATCCGGTTTCTCTGTCCATCCGCATCGAGAGAGGCGCCAAACTCTAATTTGTTATTAGTGTAGAGGAAAATGTGGACAGTACGAGCATTATCCACCAAGCGCATGGCTTCCTTGACCACCGCATCGAGAACGGTCGGCAGGTCCAGGCTGGCGGTTAATTTGAGGCTGAGAATCTTGAGCGCATCCAATTCGTCTGCCTGTTGCGCGGCCAGGGTCAACAAGGCCTGGGACGAGATCAGTTTTTCCGCCAGGATGCGCATTTCTCCGGCCAAATTCTCCGGAGTGACATATTTTTCAAGGGACAAAATCAAGATATCGAGAAGATTTAATAATGTATCTTTCTCGCTATCGGTTAGGGTTTCTTGAGCTAAGGATTCGCGGGCCTGTTGAAGCACCGCAAGGCGCAGATTTTTTTCCACCATAGGCGTCAAATCACTTTATCACGCGAAAAACCTCTCAAACAATGGCCCATTTGTCACGGATATCACAAATGAACACCGCAATTATTATACGTCCTATGCGGCTTTGAGACTGTGTTAAAATCGTTGGCAATACCTTAACATCGGGAGGCATATGTGCCTGAAACTCAAACAATGATACCGCGCGCCACTCCTCTGATCCCCAGAAAAAAAGCGATCCTGATCGGAGCTGCTGGTGGGATTGGCGCGCAGGTAGCTCGTCGTCTGGCGAGGGAGGGATATGTACTAGCACTGCTGGACCGTAGCGAAGAAATGCTCAAGACGTTGTGTGCCGAGATAAACCAAGCGCACGGAGAATCCCGTGCGATTTTCTACATACATGACGTAACAGCGTACGATCAGGTTACGGGTTTATTCCGCAAAATTGTAGCCGACCTGGGTGGACTTGACCTGTTCGTCTACGTTGCTGGCGCGATTTATTTCCCGGCGATCGATGAATTCAATTTCGCCGAAGATTACAAAATGGTCGAGGTCAATCTGCTAGGTGCGATGGCCTGGATGAGCCAAGTTGCTCCCGTTTTTCAATCCATGCGCGGTGGACAGATCGTGGGGGTTTCCTCGGTGGCAGGCGACCGCGGACGGGTAAGCAATCCCGGCTATAACACCTCCAAAGCAGGCTTCACCTGTTACTTAGAAGCCCTGCGCAACCGGCTGACGCGTCACGGCGTAAACGTTCTCACGATTAAACCCGGCATGGTCAAAACAGAAATACTCAATCTTCCGAACGCGCCCAAGCCTGTACTGGCAGTCACACCCGACCAGGCCGCGGACGGTATCTGGAACGCTATCAAAAAGCGCAAGCAGGTGGCGTACATTTCCGGCCTGTGGCGCTGGGTGATGCTGGCGCTTACACATACCCCGTCGGTCATTTTCCGGCGGTTGTCCTTCTAGATAACTTGAAACTAGAGAGTAGAGAACAGTGACTATTCTCTACTCTCTAATTCCTACTCCCTTCACTATGAAAACCTTCAACAACACCTTTACCACCCTTGACAATTTTGGGCACTCAATGCGCGCGCCGTCCTATCGTCTCCGGCCGAAAACGCCGGATGAAATTTACGAAGCCTTCCAGCTCGCCAGGAAAAGCGGCCTGACAGTTACTCTGCGCGGGGCAGGGCGCAGTTACAACGATGCCGCCCTGAACGGCGGGGGTATCGTGCTCGACCTTTCGGCCATGAACCGGATCGTCGAATGGGATGCAGCTACTGGTTTCGTCTGCTGCGAGGCCGGCGTCACGTTGGAGCAGCTCTGGCACAAAGTCCTGCCGGATGGCTGGTGGCCGCCGGTCGTCTCCGGGACGATGGCAACCACGCTGGGCGGCTGCCTGGGCGCGAACATCCACGGCAAGAACAACTTCCGCATGGGCACCATCGGCGAGCACGTGACCGAGTTCACGGCCCTGCTACCCACCGGGGCGCAGGTTACCTGCTCGCCCAGCCTCAACGCGGACCTGTTCTACAGCATGATCAGCGGGCTGGGCATGCTGGGCGTGATCACAATGGTCAGGTTGAAAATGAAAAAGGTGGAATCTGGCTTGCTCGAGGTGCATGCCTGGCCAACACGCACGATTGAAGAACATCTCAACAGCCTGCTCGAAGGCGCACCCAATTACGATTACATCGTCGGTTGGCTGGATACGATTACCGTCGGCCATGGGCAGATCCACGCTGCTAATTATGTCCACGATGACCCCGACCCTGCCAAGATGCAGGTCCGCTACCAGACCCTGCCCGACCGCCTGTTCGGCGTGATGCCGAAGAGCCTGCTGCATTACTTCATGACGCCCTTCGTCAACGACTTGGGTTGGTGGGGCATCAACAACGCCAAATATATCGCCAGCCTGCGACGTCACACCTTCCGCCAGAGTCACGCCGCCTTTCATTTTCTGCTAGACTACGTGCCTGATTGGGAACTCTCCTCCGGACGCGCAGGGCTCATCCAATACCAGTCGTTCGTGCCAAAAGAAACGGCGCTTCAAGCCTGGACCACGATTCTAGCACGCACCAAGAAATTTGGTCTGCCCTCCTACCTGGGTGTGACCAAACGCCACCGCCCCGACAACTTCCTGCTCACCCACGCCGTGGACGGCTTCTCCCTCGCCCTCGACTTCAAAGTCCGCCGCCGCGAGGAGATGTCCAAGATGTTGCAGGAGTTTGACCAGATCATCCTCGAAGCGGGTGGCCGCTTCTACTTCGCCAAGAACAGCGAGACCACGCCCAAAACGGCGCTGGCTTTCCTCGGGGAGGAAACAGTGTCGAAATTCAAGAAATTGAAGAAGCGCACCGACCCGGACGGGTTATTGGAATCAGATTTATATCGCAGGGTATTCGGTTGATTGTTGTAGTAGTAGGGGCGGGGTAACCCCGCCCCTACTACAGGATTTACTGGTATGGAATATATTGTCCAAGACCTCGGCCTGATCGAATACGAAACAGCCTGGAAGTTACAGGACTCTTATGCATCCGAGATCGCCGCTGGCACGCGACCGCCGACCTTATTGCTGCTGGAGCATCCACATGTCTATACTTTTGGTCGGCGCGGTCAGGCCGAGAACTTGCTCTGGAACGAAACCCAACTCAAAGAAAAGGAAATTTCCACGCACTGGGTGGACCGCGGCGGCGACGTCACCTATCACGGGCCGGGGCAGTTGGTGGGGTATCCGTTAATTCAGTTGGAACCAATAAAACCTGAAAGGTCTCCATCAGAGTCTATTGGTCTTGAAGACTCTCCTGAAAGACCTGTCAGGTTTGAAGTCGACTACGTCGGCTACATCCGCAAACTGGAACATACCCTCATCGCCGCGCTGGCAAACCTGGGACTGGTTACCGGCCAGCGCAAGGGACTGACTGGCGTGTGGGTGCAGGCGGACGTCTGGTCGCGCTGTCCGCGCTGCCGGCCGGAAGACAGGAAAAAGCCCGCTAAGATCGCCGCCATTGGGGTCAAGGTAGATGCGCGCGGTGTCACCCGCCATGGCTTTGCATTGAACGTCAACCCTGACATGAGCTACTGGGATGGCATTATCGCCTGCGGTCTGGCAGATGAGCCGGTGGCTTCGCTGGCCGATCTGCTTCACCCTGTCCCTGCGATGGACAGGGTGAAGCAAGAGATCGTATCCGCGTTCGGTCAAATTTTTGGTTATGAAATGACAGAGATGCTGAAAAAGCTGGAGTAGCAGCGTTTTGACGGCTGAAGCCGCTACTGTACGTGTTTGGGGTAGCTCTTATACCAGGCCACCGTCTCGCGGATGGCTTCCCGCATCGGCGTAGCCTTCAAGCCAAACGTTTTTTCGAATCTGCTGCTATCGACGATCAAAGGTTGTTCAAACTCGTACATCATCTCCACGGTTTCTCTGGCTTCGGGGATGAATAAACCGCCAAGTATCATCATCAACTTTCCCATACCACTCATCTTCGGCTCTACACCGGCTTCCTCGGAGAACATGCGCACCAGTTCGCCCTGCGTGATCTCCGGCCTATCGTTCGGCACATGCCAGGCCTGTCCGTCGGCTTCGTCACGTTCGCTCAGGATTACAAGCGCTTTCCCAAAATCGGGTAGATAGGTAAGCGTGTGCGGCAGATCTATCCGTCCGATCAACTGGGCGGCCTTGCCCTGTAGCAGCGGATAAAAGGCGCGCTCGCCCATCGTAGACGGCAGTCCCCACGGACCAAAGTAATTCGAGCCACGTCCTGCAGTCACACGTAACTTGCCTTCACGATAAGCAGCAAACGCGGCTTTGCTCATTTCACTGCGTACCCTTCCTTTGCGCGTGTGAGCGTTATGCGGCATGTCTTCAGTCAAAGGAGTATCGTTTGTGGGCCCGTACATATACAGGTTTTCCGCAAGGACCAGTTTGGCATTGCTACCAGTCAGGCCAGCGATGATGGATTGTTGCAAAAGTGGAAATTTCTCGGGCCACTCGGAGTAGCCTGGCTGGGAAGCCTGGTATACCACTGTCGCTCCTTGCGTTACTTCCCGGACATTGGCCGGATCGTAAAGGTCAGCGGCCAGGATCTCTGCCCCGGCCGGCGCCTCATCGATTTCTCCCGAGCGGTTCACCAAGCGGACGGTTTTCCCGCGCCGGATAAGTTCTTCTGCGATTGCGCGCCCGATGGCGCCTGTCCCTAATATTACATGATTGATTGTCATTTTCATTCCTTAAATTTGCTTCTTTACAGCTGGTCAATATAGAGCAATCGAATATTCGCAATTTCCCGGTGAAATATCTCGCTCGGATCATAAATGAACGAAGGTATTTGGTGACCGATCTCCAGCATGACCAGCCCGTGCACCCGGCTCCAGATCACAAGGGATAAATATAGAACCTCGACATCTGTCCCGCCGGTGAACTGGCTCCACGCCTCTAGCATGGACCTCAACTCCGGAGTCAGCGGCGCGGACCGTTCTACCCGCAGCCTGCCCGCCGTTGAAATGGCTTGAAGCGTCTCGATCAGCGGCACCAAAGCCCAGGCCGCAGCCGGGACGGTGATATCGGCGGGCGCTTCGTAGCCGGGGATCGGCGTCCCGAAGATGAGCTGGTAACGCTGGGAATACGTGACGGCCCAATCGTGGTAGGCAAGCCCGAGCGTGGTCAGACGCGCTGGGAGATCGTCTTCGGGCAGGTCATGGAGCGAGTTCTTCTGCGACTCAGTCAGTGAGTTGAATGCGTCCACGATCAGGGCTGTCACCAGGTCATCGCGACGTGGGAAGTAGTTGTAAATGGCTGGAGCAGTAATGCCCAGTTCGCGAGCGATGGCACGCAGGCTAAGCGCGGACGCGCCGCGTTCGGCAATCTGCTTCCATGCAGTTTCTTTGATCGCTGCCGGCAAGTCGGGATGTTGATCGATTTGTTTCGGTCGGGGAGACATAGTACCTCCAGTCTTTAATTTACAGTGTAAATATACAGTGTTTATTTATTTCTGTCAAGTCTTTTCCCTATTCAACTGTGTAACTGTCAGATTGACTTTTTTGCACGAAAACTGTACACTAAGCACAGATCATTTGCTTTGGAGGAGAATTTATGCCTGGCCAATTCCAGCTTACCATGCGTTCAGGACCGAACCCCGGCACAGTTTATGCTCTCGATAGCGACCAGCTCAGCATTGGCCGTGATTCGTCCAATGAGATTCCCATCAATGATGCCGAGGTTTCTCGCCGGCATGCCCGCCTGACGTTCCAAGGCGGCAAATACGTTCTCGAAGATATGGGCTCGACCAACGGCACTTTTGTCAACGGCCAGCGATTGACCGGGCCCCGGGTTTTAAAGTCGGGGGAAGTGATTTCTCTTGGCGAGCAGATTGTTTTTGTGTACGAGGCCGTTAATTCCGATCCAGGGGCGACCATGGTCTCGCCGCGCAAAGTGCCTGAGGCTCGCCCTGTTGCTTCGCCGCCCCCACCGCCGCAATCCTTTGCCGGGCAGGTGCCAGCCAGCCAACCTAACGTTGTAGCTGCAAAGAAGGTTAATCCCGTGCCAATTGCCATTGGAGTAGGAGCACTTATCTTGATCTGCGTCTGTATCGCTTTCCTGGTTTGGGTGGACCAGACTTATCGTTGGTGCGTATTCTTCCCCTTCATTCCGGGCTGTGGATAAAACGGATTTTCATCGCCCCCGCAGACGAGACCTGCGGGGGCGATTTCATTAGATATGATTCACGCAAGGTCTGCGCAGGTTGGCCGAACTTATTCGTCTAAGAAATTCCTCCGATTTGACCGTCAGAAGGTTGTAAAATCTCTTAAGAAAAGCTAGAATTTGATTATCAAAAACTATGATTGAACCAAATCCTGTCAATTCTCCGCGTTGGGGCTCGATGACCAAACTGGTGGTAGCGCTCACTTTTATAGCGCTTATTGCCTGGTTGCTTTCGCGTTTCCAGTCCCTCATCCCGCCGTTGTTAATGGCTTTTATCCTGTCTTATTTGCTTTATCCCGTCGCCAGTTTCCTGAGTCGAAAGTTGCGTTTTTCGTGGAGAGCAGCGGTCGGTTCGATTTATTTCCTGCTTTTGATGCTCCTACTGAGCCTGCTCACTGTGGGAGGCCTGGGACTGGTACAGCAAATCCAGAGCCTGATCCGGTTGGTTCAAAACAGTCTCGTGGAACTTCCTCAGCTTGTCACTGGCGTTGCCGAATGGCTCCAGACGCGTAGTCCCATTCCTATTGATTTGAATACGGATATCAGCGCATTGACAGATCAGTTGCTGGCTGTGGTGCAACCCTTGCTCGGCGAAACCGGCCAATTGTTGGGGACGGTCGCCAGCGGCGCGGCTGAATTCTTTGGTTGGGCAATCTTCATCCTGCTCGTCTCGTTTTTTGTTCTTTCTGAGAGTGGAGGGTTACGAGGCAGCATTATTAGCCTTCGATTGCCAGGATACAACGAAGATATTTCCCGCCTGGGCCGGGAACTGGGTCGCATCTGGAATGCGTTCCTGCGTGGCCAGATTATCGTATTTCTTATGACAGTGATTGTCTATTTCTTTTTGTTGAATATTCTGGGTCTGCGTTATGCAATCGGTCTGGCGTTCCTGGCCGGGCTGGCTCGATTTTTACCTTACGTCGGCCCTGCCATTAACTGGGTGATCCTTATTTTGGTAGCTTATTTCCAACCATTTAAATTATTTGGTATGTCGCCTATATCATATACCCTGCTGGTAGTAGTGCTGGCCTTGATCATCGACCAAATATTTGACAACCTTATTTCCCCTCGTATTATGGCTGATGTACTCAAAGTTCACCCGGCGGGTGTTCTGGTCATGGCGCTTGTGGCTGCTAACCTGTTGGGTATTCTGGGCGTGGTAATTGCCGCGCCTATCCTGGCTACTTTGCAGTTGTTTGGGCAATATATCTTAAGGAAGATGTTCGACCAGGATCCCTGGCCCGAAGGAGAATCTGAAACAAGAATTCGAACAACTCGACAAGCGCTTGCGCGTTTACGCAAGACCCTTCGACATACTTACTTGAGCCTGCGGGACTGGCGCAGGCGGGACAACGCCTCTGATCCGTTGCGACAAAGGGAGCAACTTCCGCCCTCGGATCCACCGGACTTACAAAATGAAAGCCAATCAAAGGAGAGAAATCATGACCAATAATGGGAAAGAACCCAAAACTGACACACTGGCCGAAACCGACAATTTCATGGTCTGGAAGGCTGAAGAACCCGATGGTGAGACTACCTATCATATCGAGCTCAACAACTTAACTCTGCACTTCTTTGAAGAGGAATGGGAAGAATTCCAGGAATTGGTTCGCAACCTGAAATAAAACTAGGTATGAAATTAAATAACACGATCACGGATGTCCCCGAGATCGAAGTCGGTCAGGCGCAGGATAACGAAGCCCTGACAGGGTGTACCGTTGTTCTGTGCCGCAAGGGAGCTGTCGCCGGGGTGGATGTGCGCGGAAGTGCACCTGGCACCCGTGAAACGGACTTACTCGACCCGGTTAATTTGGTCGAAAAAGTGCACGCTGTTGTGCTGGCAGGCGGCTCGGCTTTTGGCCTGGATTCTGCCAGTGGAGTAAT
>Ga0105091_10000516_pt1 | contig 16239 bp, 9 predicted proteins | sample PPLLak1March2015_FD_87022 | JGI IMG/M metagenome (GOLD analysis project Ga0105091, IMG submission 87022) | Freshwater sediment microbial communities from Prairie Pothole Lake near Jamestown, North Dakota, USA - PPLs Lake P7 Core (1) Depth... | ecosystem: Environmental > Aquatic > Freshwater >... | reverse complement strand
GCTCGCGAACATCGCTGTCCCGGTCGTTTCGAGCGGAGTGTGCGGGTCGTCGAGGAGCACCCGGAATCCGCCTGACTGATCCTGGACGGCTGCCATTCCTGAAGCGAGCGTTTTCAGGTCCTCGAGAAAGCGGGGGTAGGCGGGATCCGAAGGCGGGAGGAGACGCAGCACGCTTGCAATAGACCACAGAAGCCAACCCGAGGCCCGCGTCCAATAGGTTTTACCGAGGCCCTCCTTCAACAACACGGTTTTGGCCAGGCGCTTTTCAGGGATGAGGAAAGTGTCGACGTACGTTCGCAGCTGAAAAACAGCCTGCTCACGAAAAAGCTGCTGATAGCCCGGATCCAGGACAGAGGCGCTCATCAGGGCTCTGACGGCGAAGTAGCAGGTGTCCGGTATGGCAAATTCCCCGCTGTCGTCATGCTCGACCATTCCGAATCGGTTTCGGGCGACCTGGTGCAGGATCAGCTTTCCCAGGTCGATGCAGACGCGGCGCGCTCTTTGATCTTCCAATTGGATCGCCATTTCGTAGCAGGGAAAGGCGAGACCGAAGTGACCCGCGTAAGTCGTCACATGGATCCTGCCCGCGACGACCTCCCGTGATTTAGCCCCGCTGTAGCGACTGACTCCGCCCGATTTCAGATGATGATCCAGCCAGGCAATTGAAAACGGGCGGACATCGTCTACGCCCCGGCGATGCCATTCGAGTAACCCTTGCATGAGGACTGTGCCGAACCAGTCGGTATTCAGGGTGGCGGGATCCCGGCCGAGCGTGCTGGTGATGATGGCTCTGACGCCCGGGGGGAGATCCGCGGGGAAATCAGCCGATTTTGATTTTGTTGCTGACTGGTACGGCAAGAGCGGCACGAGAGCCGCTGCCTTCAACACTCCTCTTCGGCTGATCGGATGACGCATCCCGGTATTATCAGCCGAAAAGGGGATATGTTCTACGGATGGCGCTCAACCTTTGATCGGACGGATCAGACCGATCGGTCTGATCCGTCCGATCAAAGGTGGGCTAACTGCACTCGCTGCTCGACAACCTGGCATGAAGGGCGGCGAGCACGGCCTTCCTGACTTCAGGGTTTCTCTTGATCCCTTCCCAGATTCTGCGATTTTCCTTCTCGAGCGTTTCGTAACTGATCGCCTTGTAAAAGAACAAGCCGGCGACAAACCTGGTTCGATTGATCCAGTACTGCGTGATTCTTTGGTTCATCTCTCACTCCCAAACACCATTGCGAATCCGTTAGTATTGACGACGCGCAGCGTGCTGTTGTTTCAGCCGGAATCGTTAATTTGCTGTAAGAAAATGAGATGAAAAGTCACTTCACCACGCTCGATCTGGTTGTACTGGTGGCCTATTTTGTGGGCAGCATGGCAGTCGGTCTCGCCTTCTGGCGGCGCAGCCGGTCGGTTGAAGGCTTTACGGCCGCGGAGCGAAACCTGCCTGGATGGCTCCTGGGCCTTTCGATCATCGGGACTTACGTCAGCAGCATCAGCTTTCTTGCCCTTCCCGGGAAAGCGTTTGCCAGCGACTGGAACTCCTGGGTCTTCTCTCTGTCACTTCCCATCGCCACTTGGGTGAGTGTGAAGTGGTTTCTGCCTTTCTACCGGGCCAGCCGGCACGTATCCGCGTATACGCATCTGGAAGAGCGGTTCGGCCCCTGGGCTCGAGGCTACGCCAGCCTCTGCTACTTGCTGACGCAACTCGCACGGGTTGGGACAGTCACTTACCTGACCGCCCTACCGATGGCGGTTCTGCTTGGTTGGGACATCCGGTGGGTCATTATCGTTACAGGCATCACGACGACGCTTTACACCTTTGTCGGCGGAATCGTGGCCGTTGTCTGGACGGATGCCGTCCAGACGGTGGTCCTGGTGACCGGTGCGCTGCTATGCCTGGTCCTGATGGTTTTCGGGCTTCCAGGAGGTGCAGGCCAACTTTTCGCGCTCGCGGCCGAGCACGGGAAATTCAGCCTGGGCAGTTTTGCTCCGACGCTCGCCGGGCCGACGTTCTGGGTCGTCCTCGTGTACGGCCTGGTAATCAACCTGCAGAATTTCGGCGTAGATCAGAACTACGTCCAGCGGTATCACACTGCCAAGTCGGATGAGGAGGCTCGGAAGAGCCTATGGTTGGGCGGCCTTCTTTACGTCCCGATCTCGGCCGTATTCTTCTTTATCGGAACCGCATTGTTCTGTTACTACACGGCCCACCCTGGGAACCTGCCGGCTGAGTACCGCCTGCCAGGCAAATCCGATTCCGTCTTCCCGTACTTCATCGTGACCGTTTTGCCGCCGGGAGTGACCGGACTGCTGATCGCCTCGGTTTTTGCGGCTGCGATGAGCACGATCTCCAGCAGCCTGAATTCCTCCGCCACGGTCATTTTGAACGACTATTACCAGCGCTATTTCCGCCCGCAGGCAACCGAGCGCCAGAAGATGAGGGTCCTCTACGCGACGACCATTGTGGTTGGATTTCTGGGCACCGGGATTGCGCTTGCGATGATCAGCGTGAGAAGCGCCCTGGACGCCTGGTGGACGCTCGCCGGCGTTTTCGGCGGCGGCATGCTGGGATTGTTCCTGCTCGGCTTCCTGTCGCGCCGGGCCAGCAGCCGAGCGGCTGTTGCGGGAGTCCTGGCCGGCGTCCTGGTCATATTATGGATGAGTCTGTCCCCGGGCTGGACGGGCACGCTTGCCGCGTTGCGCAGTCCCTTCCACAGCTTCCTGATCATCGTATTCGGGACGGCGGCGATCCTGGTCGTCGGGTTTGCGGCGACGGTCTTGATGAAGCCGAGGGTGGCGTCGTCACAGAGCCGCGCACGGAGCGAAGGTGTTGCAAAAGGTCGGCCAGCTGACTGAGACGAGTCAGAGCCGTGAGCGCAGCGTATTCCAGCGGAGCGACCCGGCCCGAACAGTTAGTCCGCAAGCGACGGCTCGATTTATGTACCAACTGTTCGGGCCGGGTCGCTCCGCTGGAATACGCTGCGCTCACGGCTCTGACTCGTTTCAGTCAGCAGGGGCGGGGCCGCAAGATATCGCCGTCAACCCCCAATCACCACAGTCCAGGGGCGGACCTTCCACTCGGTGATCAGGCCGGCCTTGACGTACGGGTCGTTCGTGGCAAAGTTCTCAGCGACCGCCGGGCTGTCGCCGTTAAACACCAGCACTGCCCCGTCGACGGGGTCCGAGAGCGCTCCGCCCATCACCAGCTCACCCCGCTGAAGCGCCTCGGTGGCATAGGCCAGGTGCTGGTCCCGATAAGGCGCCCGGCGCTGCACGTAGTTTTCGACTGTATGGTAGAAGAGCAAGTAGTACATGCCCACCTATTTTCTTTACAAGTCTTTACCAAATCAAAGATTTCGTCGCCCTCGCAAGTGATAACATCCCCTAGCGGTATCGTATGGGAAATCTCGTCCAGCGGTTGCTCGGACTCTCACTTACCGCGCTTTTCGCCGCCACCCTCAATGGTCAGACCACAATCGTTCGGCCCTATGAATCAAATTCCCCGCCTGGAGCCGAGAACCGAATAGATGTCCTGGTTCGGGCCAGGCTGCAGCAGCGCGGAATACGAACGGCCAACGCCTGTTCCGACGCCGTATTCGTCCGGCGCGCTTACCTCGATGTCATAGGAACTCTGCCGAAACTGGAAGAGGTCCGGACATTCCTGGCGGACTCGAATCCGGACAAGCGCGCGGCCTTGATCGAAGTCCTGCTTAACAGAGAGGAATTCGCCGATTACTGGACACTCAAATGGTGCGATGCGCTGCGGGTTAAGTCCGAATACCCGATTAACCTGTGGCCCAATGCCGTGCAGGCCTACCACCGCTGGATCCGGGAGGCAGTTCGAGACAACATGCCTTACGATCGCTTCGCCCGCGAGCTGCTGACGTTGAGCGGCAGCAACTTCCGGGTACCGCAGGTCAATTTCTACCGGGCCATCCAGGGACGGGAACCGGCGGCTGCGGCATCGGCAGTGGCGCTGACTTTCATGGGCGTGCGGTTTGAAAAGTGGCCCGAGACCCGCCGAAACGGCATGCAGGCGTTTTTCTCGCGTGTCGGGTACAAGGCAACCGCGGAGTGGAAAGAGGAGATTGTCTGCCTGGATCCCGCCAAAACCGGCGCGTTCACCGCGGCCTTTCCCGATGGACGCACTATCCGCATAGCAGATGGAGACGACCCGCGCCGGGTTTTTGCCGACTGGCTGATCAGGGCCGACAATCCGTGGTTCGCCCGATGCATCGCGAACCGCGTTTGGTTCTGGCTCATGGGGCGGGGAATCATTCATGAGCCGGACGACATCCGTCCGGACAATCCGGCCGCGAATCCGGAGTTGCTCGCCTTTCTTGAACAAGAGCTGATTAAGTCGGGGTATGACTTGAAGCAGCTCTATCGGCTGATTCTCAATTCCGGCACCTATCAGCAGTCCTCGATTGGGCGGTCGCAGTCTTCCTCCGATTCGGAAGCGACGGCACTGTGTGCCCAGTATCCGGTCAGGCGGCTGGAGGCTGAAGTGCTGATCGACGCGCTGTCTGCGATTTTCGGACCCGGCGAGGAGTACTCGAGCGCCATACCTGAGCCCTTCACCTTCATGCCTCAGAACCAGCGGACGATCGGATTGGCGGACGGCAGCATCACGAGCCCGTTCCTGCAGATGTTCGGCCGTCCCGCCCGCGATACCGGGCTTGCGCTGGAGCGCAACAATCAACCGACTGAGGAGCAGCGGCTCCATCTCCTGAATTCGACTCACGTAGAGCAGAAGATCGCACGCAGCCCTCGCTTGAGCCAGCTCGTTAATGCTACCCGGGGCGACCGGACCCGGCTGATCGGCGGTTTGTATCTTGCGATCCTCTCCCGTTACCCGACGGAGGATGAGCTTCGAACGGCTCAAACCTATATTGAGAGCTCTGGACTGGCATTGCGGGAGGCGGTAACCGATTTGTCCTGGGCGCTGATCAACACAAAAGAGTTTCTCTTCCGGCATTGAATCCGGTTGTGCCGGGAGCAGGGGCGGTTATGAATCAGGGAATCACAATGATGACGCGGCGGGAAGCCCTGCGAATTGGGCTTTTGGGGGCAACCGGATGCACGCTCGCTCACGAGGCCTCGCTGCTTGCGCAATCCTCGCCCAAGCCAAGCCAGGCGAAATCGGTCATCCAGATCTGGATGTGGGGTGGTCCGTCCCATTTGGACACGTTTGATCCAAAGCCGGATGCGGGTCAGGACTATACGGGTCCGTTAACGAAGCCGATCGCGACCAACGTCGCTGGGATCCAGGTAGGGGAGCTGCTTCCGCTGCTGGCTCAGCAGGCGGACAAGTACTCGATCATTCGAAGTATGACGCACGGCGTAAACGCGCATGAAACCGCCTCCTACATAGTCCAGACGGGCCGGCGCCAGGATCGCCTCGTTTATCCCTGCATCGGGTCGGTTGTCGCGCTTTTCAAGGGGTACGAACGCGGTTACCAGGGGATTGTGCCTCCCTACATTGTCCTGACAGAGCCGCAGGGGCGGTTCTCGGAGGAGGGCTTCTTAGGACAGCGCTACAAACCCTTCGCAACCGGCGGCGACCCGAACCAGAAGCGGTTCATCGTCGAAGGGATCATGGCCCAGGGCATTTCGGACGAGCGGCAAAGAAGCCGACGGGACCTGCTGCATTCACTTGATTCGCTCGGGAAGGTCATGCCCGCCGATGCTGAGTTCCGGCGCCTGGACGAGTGCGAGGAAAAGGCCTACAGCCTGATGTTCGGTGAGGCGCGCAATCTGTTCGACCTTTCCCAGGAAAAGGACGAGTTGAGGGAGGCCTACGGCCGCAACTCGTTCGGCCAGTCCTGCCTCATGGTTCGGCGGCTGGTAGAGCACGGGGTTCCATACGTCACTATCAATTACAAGGGTTGGGACACGCACAAAAACCATTTCCAGATCATGCGCCGACAGTTGCCGGACATGGATCGGGGCATGGCGACCTTGTTGCGGGATCTGGCGGACCGCGGGTTACTTGAAAGCACGATCGTCTGGTGGATGGGTGAATTCGGCCGCACGCCCAAGGTCTTGTGGGAGGCTCCGTGGAACGGCGGGCGGGGGCACTGGGGACAATGTTTTTCGGCCGTCGTTGCAGGCGGAGGTTTCAAAGGCGGCCGAGTCCTGGGAGCTTCGGACCTGCGGGGCGAGGAAGTCAAGGACCGGCCGGTCTCACCGCAGGACTTGCTCGCCAGCGTCTTCGAATTGATGGGCGTCGACCCGGAAGGGCCGCTACCGAATTCCACCGGCGTTACAGCGCAGGTTATGCCGGGGGCGGGGAGACTTAGGGAGATTATGTAGTTTTTTTGGAGTGCGGCGGCAGAGGGAGTCCGACGCTTTACCAGGACTGCCGGCGACGCCGCTTTGGTATCTGCAAGCGCGCAACTAATTGTGCAGATACCAAAGCGGCGTCGCCGGTAGTCCTGGTAAAGCGTCGGACTCCCTCTGCCGCCGCACTCCAAAAAAAACGCTGCTCGGAGCTGAGAATGAGAACACGAAAAGCCGTTCTAATGTTGCCTTTGACAGGCTTGCTCCTATCTGTGGCCCACGCCCAGTCCTCCCGACCCGACCCGCACATCGGTTACCTCTACCCGGCTGGCGGGGAGCAGGGGAAGGTCTTTCAGATCACGGCAGGCGGACAATTTCTCCGGGGGGCCAACCGCGTTCATGTGTCAGGCGAGGGAGTGCACGCGAGAGTCTTGCACCACTACCCGCCACTGCGAAACCTCGACAAGGAGCAGCGCCAGGAGCTGCAGCGCCGGTTCATGGAGTTGCGTCAGAAACGGATGGCGGAGGCGGCCGGCCGCGAACCCGGGTTCTTTCAGAGGCGCCGCCGCGCGGCGGCTCCAGCGGCCAGTCAGACGAGCGACAAGCCGGTTCAGCTGCCCGATCATCCTCTTTTTCAGAACTGGGAGAACCTGAGCCTGAGGGAAGTTGAGGGCCTGGGACGGGAGCTTCTCAACCTGAGGAAGAGACAGCTGAATGCCCAAATTGCCGAGCTCATTCAGATGGAGATCAGCATTGACCCCGGTGCATCAACCGGTGACCGGGAATTGCGAGTCGAAACGCCTGCCGGCCTGACGAATCCGCTTTGCTTCCAAGTCGGACTGCTTCGGGAAGCCCAGGAGATCGAGATCAACGACCCTACTGCTTCCGCCAATCTTCCAAAGCTCGCCGCCCTCGACCTCCCGGTCCTCGTGAACGGCCAGATCAAGCCGGCGGATGTCGATCGATTCCGGCTGAAAGTGCAGCGGGGCCAGAACCTGATCATCAACGTCCAGGCCAGGCGGCTGATCCCTTACCTGGCCGATGCGGTCCCCGGCTGGTTTCAGCCAACGGTCGGACTCTACGACCCTGCCGGAAAGGAAGTAGCGTTTGCCGATGACTACCGGTTCAATCCCGATCCGGTGCTGTTCTACCGGATCCCGGAGGAAGGTGAATACGAACTGGAGATCCGCGACTCGCTCTACCGCGGCCGGGCCGATTTCGTATACCGAATCACGATCGGCGAGCAGCCTTTTATCACCCAAATGTTCCCTCTCGGCGCCCAGCGGGGCACCACCGCCCAGGCCTCCATTGCCGGTTGGAACCTGCCGAGTGGCCGAGTGAAACTGGATACCGGAGTTGGCGGGAGCCGCATACGAGAGACAGCCCTGCGCAACGGACAATGGCTTTCGAATGGGGCGGTCTATGCCGTTGACGCGGAGCCCGAATGCCTGGAAACCGAACCCAACGAAAAGCGTGCCGCCGCACAACGCGTTTCTCTCCCGATAGTCATCAACGGCCGGATTGCTCGGCCAGGCGATGTAGATTTTTTCCAGGTCAAGGGCCGGGCCGGCGAGGAACTGGTGGCGGAGGTGTGGGCTCGCAGGCTTAACTCTCCGGTCGATTCCCTCCTTCGGCTCGTGGATCCCGCCGGCAAAGTGCTCGCCTGGAACGATGATCATGAAGACAAGGAGAAAGGCCTGCTCACGCATCACGCCGATTCGTACTTGCGCGTTCGTCTGCCGGCCGATGGGAGCTACTGCGTCCAAGTGACCGATTCTCAGAACCAGGGGGGCGAAGCTTATAGTTATCGGCTCGAGCTCAGGCCGTCCAAGCCCGACTTTGCCCTGAGGATCGCACCATCCAGCCTGAACGTCCTTGGCGGGGGAAGCGTGCCGCTGGCCGTGCTCGCTGTACGCAAGGACGGGTTTGAAGGCGACATAGAGGTGGAGCTGAAAGACGCCCCGGCGGGTTTTCAGCTAAGCGGCGGGCGGATTCCGGCGGGACGCGAGAGTATCCGGATGACGCTTACCGCGCCGGCGAGGCCTTTCCCGGAACCGGTGAACGTGCAGTTCGAAGGTCGCGCTCGCATAACAGGGCAAATGGTCATCCGGCCGGGGATTCCATCCGAGGACATGATGCAGGCGTTCCTTTACACCCACCTGGTGCCGGCTCGCGAGCTTCTCGTCGCGGTCCGAGGAGGAAATCGGCGGCGCTCAGCTCCCGACATCCGCGTTGATGGTCCTGTGAAAGTAGCGCTTGGGGCGACGACTGAAGTACACATCAAGACGGGCCGAGGCCGCCCGGTGCCCGAGAACGTCATTTTGGAACTCCTCGAGCCGCCGGCGGGTGTCAGGCTGCAAGAGGTCAAACCCCGGCCGGATGGCGTTGGCCTGATCATTAAGATAGACGCGAGTCTGGCTAAGCCGGGACCGGACAATCTGATCGTCGCAGTTTTTCTGAGACCAGCTGAGGCTCAACCGGGCGAGGGCAAGCCGCCGAGGCAGAACCGTCGCCTTCCGCTGGGCGTCCTGCCTGCCATCCCGTTCGAAATCGTCACAAAGTAGGCCCGAAAAGCTCGACCTCCGGCGTAAGGTCTGCCTTTGTCTCTATTTGGTCCTCCGGCTGACTCGCCTTTTTGTGCTATAACGTGCTGACGGGAGGAGGAAGCCATGAAACTCGTGTCTCTGTTAGTCACGCTGGTAGGTGTTGTGGCTTTATTGCTCGGCGGCATCGAAAGAGCGCTGAAAACTTTTATCCTGGACATTGCCCCGGTTAACTACCTTGCTGTGGCGGGGACTCTCTTTCTGCTGGCCTTGGTACTCATCGAATACGACCGCGCCTACGGGGTGGGCAAAAAGGTCTAGAATCTTCCGAGGATGAAGCATTTCACTCTTGTCTGGTTTGCTCTGCTGTCGGGCGTAATGTCGCTGCCTGCCAGCGGCCAGGTGGCTTCACGTCACGATGGTTGGCTCACTCAGGCCCATGCGCATAACGACTACCGGCATGGGCGCCCGTTGCTCGATGCGCTTGACCGGGGTTTCTGCAGCGTCGAGGCCGACGTTTTCCTCGTCAATGGGCAACTATGGGTTGCTCATGACGAGGATCAGATCACGTCGGAACGGACTCTCGAAGGCCTGTATCTCGATCCGCTAGCCGACCGATTCCGGAAAAAGGCAGGCGCTCCTGCCGCCCCCGACTGCCCCTTCACGCTCTGGATCGACGTTAAATCCGAGGCTGGGCCTGCCTGGAAGGCACTTTCCTCGGTTCTCAAGAAGTATCGAGACATCCTCACGGTTTTTGAGGGCGACGAGATCCGGCCCGGGGCCATGACCGTGATTATTTCCGGAAACCGCGCCGCATCGCTCATGCTATCGGAAAACGTCCGCTACGCGGGACTGGATGGCCGGCTCTCGGATGTCGACCTCGGGCTGCATCCTTCCCTGATGCCGTTTCTGAGCGATGACTGGACCCGCTATTTCAAATGGTCCGGCGAAGGCCGGCTGCTGCCCAAGGAACGCGACCAGCTGAAGGCGATGGTGGAGAAAGCACACGCGCGAGGTTATCGGGTGCGCTTCTGGGCTGCGCCGGATAATCCCGCGGGTTGGGCAGTCCTGAAGGATGCGGGGGTGGATTTGATCAACACCGATGATCTGGAGGGGTTGAGGAGGTTTCTGAGTTCTGAGTTCTGAGTTCTAAGTTCTAAGTTTTAAGTTCTGAAGCCCAAAGCCCAAGACGCTGAACGCGGAACCTCAAACTTAGAACTCAGAACTTAGAACTTAGAACTCAGAACTCAGAACTTAGAACTCAGAACTTGGATGCCGGGTACGCGAACCGGTAGCTGCCCGAGCCCACTTCAAGGACCACTGCATCGCCATCTTGACGGCTTTGAGCGATCGGGTTCCCGCTTTCGGTGACCTGCGCTGCTTGAGCTTTCGGGAGGCGCACGGTCGCGCGCGTGTTTGCCGGGATTTCAACCGCCAGCTCGAATTTTCCATCCTTGATGGTCCAGGCTGAGCCGACCTTCCCGTACATTGTCTCGTGGCTGGCCTTCACGCTCTCAAACCCGCCGCCGGGCCGCGGTTGGATCAGGATGTGCTTGTAGCCAGGGACAGCAGGATCGATCTCGATGCCCGCCATGACCCGGTACATCCAGTCTCCGATCGCGCCGTACGCATAATGGTTGAACGAGTTCATCCCTTTGTCCTGGAATGAACCGTCCGGTTTCTGGCCGTCCCAGCGCTCCCAGATCGTCGTCGCGCCCTGCTTGACCGGATAGAGCCAGGATGGGTAGTCCTGGCGGGTCAGAAGCAGGTAAGCTTCGTCGAGATAGCCGTAGCGGGTGAGCACGTGGCATAGGTAGGGAGTGCCTACAAAGCCGGTGGTGAGGTGCTTGCGCTCGCGAATGTCGGCTGCCAGCCTCTTCGCCGCGGCCGGGCGCAAGTTCTCGGGCAGCAGATCGAACTCCAGGGCCAGCGTGTAGGCCGTCTGGGTATTCTCTGCCACACGGCCGTTTTCCGTCACAAACTCACGGAGATATGCTTCCTTGATCTTAGAGAGGAGCTGCTCATAGCGCGCGGCATCCTCGGTGCGGCCCAGGATCCGGGCGACGCGGGCGAGGAGGTCGGTCGAGTGCGCAAAGAACGCAGTCGCGATGTATTCCTTGCCGGTTGTTGCTCCCGGATAATCGGAGCGCGTCGTGGCGAAAGCCAGCCAGTCGCCGAAGTGGAAATCGCCGTCCCAGATGTAGTCGTCGCCGGCACGCTGTCGCATGTACTTAACCCACTTGACCATGCTCTGGTACTGGTCTTCCAGAAACCGTTTGTCTCCGTAAACCAGGTACATGGTCCAGGGGATAATGACGGCAGCATCGGCCCAGGCTGCTGAACCGGCGGACGGTCGGCCGGGGCGGCTGAGAATATCGGGAATCACATGCGGAACGCTGCCGTTGTCCAGCTGATCGGCCTCGACGTCTTTCAGCCACTTGGTGAAGAACCCTGCCACATCGTGGTTGAAAGCGGCGGTACGAGCGAACACTTGCGCATCGCCGGTCCACCCCAGGCGTTCATCACGTTGCGGGCAGTCGGTCGGCACGTCGAGGAAATTGCCCTTCTGTCCCCAGACGATGTTGTGCTGCAGCTGATTGATAAGCGGGACCGATGCCTCAAAGTCGCCGGTCGTGGCCATGTCCGAATGAATCACCACTGCAGTAAGGCTGTCGAGCGTCAGAGTCCCGGGGTAACCATCGACCGCGACGTAGCGGAATCCCTGGAAGGTGAAATGCGGCTCGAAGGTTTCCGGCCCGCCGCCTTTAAGCGTGTATTGGATGGTCTGTTTCGCTTTGCGGAGGTTCTCAATATAGAAATTGCCCTGCTTGTCGAGCACCTCGGCATGGCGCAAAGTGACGGTGGCGCCGGCCGGCCCCTCGACCTTGAGACGCAGCCAGCCGACCATGTTCTGCCCCATATCCACGACTGTGTCGCCGCCTGGAGTCTTGAGAATCTTGACCGGCTTGATTTCTGCCGTCTTCCGGACCGGTGGACCGGCAGGGGCTATGAGATTGGTTTGGTCTTCCACGATTTCGACACCCGACCAACGGCTGTCGTCGAAGCCCGGCATGGCCCAGCCAGGCTTCTCCCGGCGCGCATCGTAGGTCTCGCCCTGGTAAATGTCGGACATCAGGATGGGTCCCGCTGCCGACTTCCACTTCTGATCGGTGGTGATCGTTTCCTCGCGACCATTCGAATAGGTCACGTTGATCTGCATGAGAAAGCCGACCTTGCCGGAATACACATTGCGGCTGATCTCGCCACGGAACCACCCGTTGCCGAGCATTGCCCCGACGGCGTTGTCGCCGTTCTTGAGGAGATCGGTCACGTCGTATGTCTGGTATTGAATGCGTTTGTTGTAGCTGGTCCAGCCCGGAGTAAGCACTTGGTCACCAACCCGGCGCCCGTTCAGGTAAACCTCGTAAAGACCCCGGCTTGTCACGTAAGCACGGGCGCGGCCGATCGTTCCATTCAGCTTAAACGTGCCGCGTAGCAGCGGCGCGGCGGCGGGCGCGGAAGCATCCTCTACACCGGGCCCGATCCAAGTTGCTTTCCAGTCGGACACTTGAAGAAGACCCATCTCCCAGAAAGCCGGCTGGCTCCAACCGGAGTCTGTCCCGGCGGCGTCCCAGACGCGCACCTGCCAGTAATACCTCTGGCCGGATTGGAGCGCCGGACCCTGGTAAGCGTGATGGAGCGATTCCTCAGACTTCACCCGTCCGGAATCCCAAAGCATCCCCTGCTGGCTCTGCAGGTCTTTCTCGCTGCGGGCCACCTTTATCTGATAAGCCGCCTGCATAACTCCCCGGGCCTCAGACCCGATCTTCCAACTAAGTCGCGGCCTCCAGGCATCAATGCCAACCGGGTTTTCTTTGTACTCGGCCCGAAGCCCGTAGAGCTTCAGCGCGGTTTGCTGCGAGCTTGATTGGGCAGGCAGAAGGACAGTCATACAAAATACCAAGGATGACAGCGCAATCAGCGGATGTACCAGTCTTGCCATCATAAAATGAGTTCCTCTAGTTCGGGGTTCATTGTATCGTTTGGACGTCGCTCTCAACAGTGGTTCGAAGCCGCCGATTTACAGAGCCGCGCACGGAGCGAACGGGCTTCAGCCCGGAGCGCAGTAAGCGGGCCACCCAACGAACCTTAACGGCACACTGGGTGGCCCGCTTACTGCGCTCCGGGCTGAAGCCCGTTCGCTCCGTGCGCGGCTCTGTAAATCGGCGGTGGTCCCGAGATACGTATAGGGATCAGGGCCCTGTCACCGCACTTCGAAAGAGTAAACGCAACTGCCGAGCTTCAGAGGCCAAGCGCCTTCAGGCGTCCCCGCTGCTAGCTTATCGGCTTTCGCCGGGGCGCCGGGTTTGGGTTCTTGGGATACGGCGGAGCCTTCGGCACCGTGACCGGGTTGCGTTTCAGCTCATCCAGAAGGTACTTCACGGCGGCATCCAGTTGCGCATCCTGGCCGTCGAACGTCGCCTTGGGCAGGTTATCGACAGTGATGTCCGGATCGACGCCATGTCCCTCGATGAGCCACTGCCCCTCCGGACCGAATACGCCCATCTCCGCCGCGGTGGCGATTCCATAGTCGACCAGGACATTGGAAGAGCTGAGCCAGATCTCGCCTCCCCAGGTCCGCGAGCCGAGGAGTTTTCCCAGGCCCAGGCGGCGGAAACCCTCCGAGAACGCCTCGCCGTCGGAAGCCGTGAACTCATTGCAGATCGTGATCATCGGACCCCGGAACGCATACTGCATGTTCCAACTCGGATTACCGACGCGTGGTTGCCAGTAAAACCAAGCCTTGCGCATCAGTTTCTCGAGCACCCAGCTGTCGATGTTGCCGCCGCGATTGTGGCGGACATCGATGATCAGCGCCTCCCGGTTGAAGACCGGGTAGAATTCGCGCGCCCATTCGGCCATGTTTCCGGAGCCCATTGCGCGCAGATGGACGTAGCCGATCCTCTTGTTGCTCAGCTCGTCGACTTTTTGGCGACGCGTGAATTCCCACTCGTCGTAGCGCAAATTGCTCTCCTGCTGAAGCGTAATCGGCGTGACGATGACGTCACGTAATTCGCCACTCTGCGGTTTCACTCGCAGCAGAACCTGTTTGCCTGCCCGGTTCCGGAGCAAGCTGTCGCAATCAGGAGCGAAGAGCGTCTCCACGCCATTGATGGCGGTAATGATGTCGCCTTCCTTTACGTCCACGCCAAGCCGGACCAGTGGCGACGACGCCTCCGGACGATCCGGATCCGAGCGATAGATGTGAGAGACGCGATAGCCGCCCGCCGCCTGGTCGCGCTCGAGCCGGCATCCGAGGGAGGCGTTTCCAATCTCGTCCGCGCCGCGCCGCTCGTCGCCGCCATACACGAAGATGTGGAGGGCGGAGAGCTCGCTGACCATCTGGGCCAGTACGTCGCTGAGTTCCCCGCGGTCTGTCACGCGAGTCGCCAGGGGGCGGTACTTCTCTCGGATCTTGGTCCAATCCAGGCCGTGCATGCCTTTGTCGTAGAAGTAATCGCGCTCCAGTCTCCAGGCCTCGTTGTACATCTGCTGCCACTCCTCACGAGGATCCAGGGAGAAAGTCCAGCCGGACAAGTCGACTTTGCTCTTCGCCAGTTCAGACGGAGCTTTGGCCCCGGCATCGAAAATGTAGAAGTCCTCACCCTTCTGGACGGCCAGCTTTTTTCGGTCCGGCGAAAGCTGATAATTGCGGATCTCGGCGATTACCGTGTCGGGCTTGGGTGACTTGTTGGTGATTTCCAGAGTCATGAGCGAGCGTTTTCCCTCGAGGCCCGTTTCCCGCGATATCCAGTAGAGTCTCTTTCCGTCGGTCGCGAGGGTAGAGTAGTTGCCACCGGGGACGGGAAGCTCGATGAGTCTTTGCGCCAGGCCTTCAAGATCGATCTTGACGGGCGGCACGTCCGCCGGCTTGCCGTTCTCTTTCTTCTCCGTCTCGGCCTTTTTCTCCTCCTTCTTTTCGTCCTTCTTCTCGGCAGGCGTCAGCTCGTCCTTGGGCTGGAACGGCGACCTCAGGCCTTTGCGCAAGGCAATTTGATAGAGGCGGGCTTGCCGGTCGAAAAAGGGCTCCGGCTGCCGGGGTCCCCAAGGGCTTTGAACGAGAGACTCGAAGTTGCGGTCGGAGATGAAATAAAGCCAGTCGCCCTCGGGGCTCCAGACCGGAGAGTAGCTGTCGTAGCGATCGCTGGTGACATCGGTTATGGTTTGCGTTTCCAGGCTGTAGATCCGGATCTGAGTGAACGTGTTGGATGCGTCCTGCTGAAAGGCCAGCCAACGGCTGTCCGGAGACCATGCCAGTCCTCCAAATCCGCCGTCCGCAGAAGTCGCGATCAGTTTCTGACTCTTGGCCTCGACGTCGAAGATCCACAACTGCTGGTCTTTGTCATGATGAGCGAGGAACTTTCCGTTCGGAGAGGGCAACGCTTCCCATCGCAGCACTTTCCCGTCTTTTGTCAGCTGTTGCGGCATCCCTATGCCATTGGCCGGCAACGTCCAAAGTTCGATCTCTCCGCTCTCGTCCGAGAGTGCCAGGATGTTCTTGCCGTCGGGCATGAAGCGGGCGGCCCGGTACCGCACCATCGGCTTGCGTGTCGCTTCAACCAGTCGGCCTTGTTCCGCGGGGACAACAAAGATCTGGCCCCGAGCGGTGAAGGCGATCCGGTCGGCATCCGGAGACAGCGACACTCCGGTGGCGTAGTTCAACGGCTTCTTGACCCATTTCTCGCGCATGTGGTCGAAATCGGACGCCAGCCGGATCGGGATCTGGCTGTACTTGCCGTTTGAAAGATCGAGAAGCCAAATGTCGGCCCCATGCTGGTAGACGATGCGGCTGTTGCTGAGTGACGGAGACTTGACCTCGTAATCATCGTGGCGCGTGTGCTGACGGACGTCGCGGCCGTTCTCGTCCATCGACCAGATGTTCATCGTCCCGTCGCGATCGCTGGCAAAATACACCCGCTTTTTCCAGAGCATCGGGGTCTTACTGGTGGTCGGGCAATCGGACGTGAGAGGAATCGCCTCGGGTGTCCCGGTGACATATTTCCAGATGTTTTGGGCGGTCCCTCCCTGGTACCGGCGTGTGTGGCTTCCTTGCGGGGGCAGCCGGGTGAAGAACACCGTTTTTCCCAGGGAGTCGTAGCATCCGTCGCTGGCCTGGGCGAGGGGGACGAGGGTGCGAACGTTAGTGGCGGGGTCGACTGAGACGAGTTGTACATCAGGCAAGGTGGAATAGCGTCGCGTGCTGTACAGGATCTGCCCGTCCGGGGTGAAACCTACGACCGCCGTTCTTCCGCCGTCGTAGGTGTGGCGCCGAGGAGGGCCGCCGGAAATCGGCATGGAATAGATCTCCGCCGATCCTTCATAGGCCGCGGAGAAGGCAACTGTCTTGCCG
>Ga0105091_10000515_pt1 | contig 16290 bp, 13 predicted proteins | sample PPLLak1March2015_FD_87022 | JGI IMG/M metagenome (GOLD analysis project Ga0105091, IMG submission 87022) | Freshwater sediment microbial communities from Prairie Pothole Lake near Jamestown, North Dakota, USA - PPLs Lake P7 Core (1) Depth... | ecosystem: Environmental > Aquatic > Freshwater >... | reverse complement strand
TCTGGTTCTCGGCGTCGAGCTTTAGATACTTGCTGTACCACTCGAAATCGGGATGGCCTTCGCGGATGACACCGGTCAGGTCGGCTGGTTTGGATTCCGTCTTGTAGCTGAAGAAAACCGCCACCGCGACGATGCCGGCAAATACCAGAACCGCCAGCGGTATCACTTTCCAGAGCATCGAACGGCTTTTCTGCGGCTCCTTGAAATCCTCGAACATGACTTTTGGTCCTTCAAGGTTGAGGCGGCCCGGGGTCAAGAACGAACTGGACGCGACGATTCAGAGCGTACGCCTCTTCGGTCTCACTGTGGTCGAACGGGCTCTCCTCTCCAAGCGATACCGTTGAGACACGATCAGGCGTCAGCCCCTGCTGGCTCATGTACCGTTTGACCACCTGTGCGCGTTTGTCGCCCAAAGCCAAGTTGTACTCGTCGGTACCCCGTTCATCGGTGTGTCCCTGGAGGACAATGCGCACGCCGGCGTTCTCCGGGCGCATGAGCCAGCGGATGTTCTCATCCAGGGTCAGCTTCGCCTGTTCGCTCAGGGTAGACGAATCGTATTCGAAGAAAACGGGCTTTACGAAGTAACTGAAGCGCTCTTCCAGCGGTCGTGCGGCCAGTTCTTCCTCGACAATGCGGCCAGGTTCGGCGACAACCTCAACGGTGACAGTTTTGCGTGTGTCGCCACCCGGCCCGACTGCTGTGACCTCATAAGTGGTTGTCTCGTCCGGGAATATCCGTATCCGCCCAGCCATTTCGACCGGGCCGATCTGATGATCGACGACCACCTGATCGGCATTACGGCTTTCCCAGATCAAGGTCGTGGATTCGCCCGGCTTGATACGGGCCGGGTCGGCGCTCAGGTCGAGTTGGGGCGAGGCTGCGGCCGGTCCCGAGGATGGCGCCGGAGCACTGGGCGGTGCCGGAGCAGGCACCGGAGAGGCTTGAGGAGGCGGGCGTCGGGTACAGCTGAATGACAGCAGGCCGATCGCCAGGATCAAGATCGTTAACTGGGCTTTCCGCTTCACTTTCAACGCCCTGGATCTTTGCCGGTCGCGTCCCTGCCGAACTCTTTGCCTTCGCTTACTGGACCGACAACGACGGTGCTGTAGTTTACTGTATCCAGATGAGCCCGGGCAACGCGGTTTACTTCCTCCCGGCTGATGGACGCGATCAGCTCGGGATAACGCTCCAGGTAGTTAGAACCCAACTGGAACAATTCGGTGGCAAACATGAACCTCGAGACCAGGTAATTTGACTGAATCTCGAAAACGAAGCTGCCGGTCAGGAAGCGCTTGGCTGTCTCGAGCTCTTCTTCTTCGACGCCTTTATCCACGACTTCTCGGATTTCGCCGAGCAGTCCTTCCAGCGCGCGCTCCCGGTTAGCAGCCGAAGTGCTTATGTAAGCCTGAAACCTCCCCGGATAGATTCCGCTGGAGCTGGCGATGTCGCTATAGGTCGTATATGCCAGGCCCTGCTCGTCCCGGAGCCGGCGGGGAATCCTGCTGGTAAAGCCTGGTCCGCTGCCCAGGATGACGTCGAGGACCTGTAAGGCCAGATAGTCACTGCACCGGCGTTCAACGCCGAGGTGGCCGATCAGGAGATGAACCTGCTCCTTATCCATATGCTTCGTCAACCGAAGCGGCCGATCCTGTCGACGGAAGCAGGAAACCACCTCCCGCGAGAACTGCGGAGCCTCCCAATCGGCGAAGCGTCGCCCGATTTCTTCCCTGATCTGGTTTCGGTCGACGTCGCCTGCCACACTGATCCAGACCGAACCGGGCGCGAACTTGCGCGCGTGGAATCGACGCACGTCCTCAACCGTGAGCCCGGCCAGTTCTTCCGGGATCCCCAGCACCGTCTTTTCCAAGGGAGTCCCGGCGTAAACGAGCCGATTCAGCAATTGACTGGCAACCGTCTGGGGATCGTCCGCAAGCGCTCGCACATGATTCCGAACCACTTCGCGTTCGAGGACGAACCGGTCCTCCGGGAACGTCGGGTGACGGAGCATCTGCTGGAGCAGCTCCAGGATGGTATTCAGTTCCTCCGACCGAAGCTGCACGGAGATCCCACTGACTTCCCGTTGGCTGAAAAGGCTGAGAGAGGTCCCCGCATTTTCGACGATTCGAGAGATCTGATCGTGGTCGTACTTCTGGGTGCCCTCATCCAGGAGCCGCGCGGTCAATGACGCCAAACCACTCTGCCCGGGCGGGTTCTGATCAACTCCGGCCAGTACGAACACCTGGATTCCGACCAGAGGCAGGCGCCGGTTCTCGGCGACGATCAAGGTCAGGCCGTTGTCGAAGACGCTACGGTGGAAGTCCAGGCGAGGTTGGCTGCTCATTCTTCTCCGTCGAGCGCACTGTCGGTGTCCGCCGCATTTGTCGGCTCAGCTGCTGGATCGGGTTCGAGTATCCCGACGGTGGCCCGCTCGGGTCGAAAGTACTTCCGCACCACGTCGCGAACATCCGAAGGCGTCACCGAGGCAATTCTGGCGGGGTAGTCGTTCCAGTATTCGAACTGCGCTACTGTTTCCATCAGACCCAGTTGTACGGACTGATCAATGGTCGTCTCGAAATCACCGATCAGCTGAGTCAAACACTGGTTCCTGGCCCTCAGGACCTCCTCTTCGGACGGCCCGCTTTCCGCAAGGTGAAGCAATTCTTCGAACAGTACCGCCTCGGCATCGGATGCCGCCGACCCGGGCTGCAGTTCGGCGCGCACCAGGAAAACGTAAGGATCAACCGTTTCGTCGAATTCAGTGGCAACCAGGGAGGCGACCCGGGTTTCCTCGACCAGGCGGCGGTACAGCCGGGCCAGTTTGCCGTCTGACAGTATCTTGTCGAGCATTTCTACGGCAAAGTGGTCGGGATCTACAACCGGTGGCGCCGGAAAGGCAATCATCAGGCGCTCCAGGTTAGTTGGGCGCTGAAGCTGCAGCCGCACTTGCTCGCGACGCTCGGGTTCGCTCGAGATTGTCAGGCGCGGGATTTCATGATTCGGTATGTTGCCGAACTTCTGCTCGACCAAGCGGAGCGCCCGGTCGCCGTCGAAGTCGCCGCAGACGCACAGGATGGCGTTCGCCGGGGAATAGTACAACCGGTAGAAATCCACCATACGATTAAGCGTGAGCTTCTCGACGTCTGCGCGCTGCCCGATAACCGGGTGACGGTAGGGATGGACTTCGAAAGCGCGGCTTTCTACCGCCTGCCGAAGTGCTCCCCAAGGGCTATCCAGCTCCATCCACAGTTCCTCGAGGATGACGTTCCGCTCGAGCTCGAATTCCTCCGGATCAAACACGTTGCCGCACATCCGGTCCGACTCGATCTCAAGCGCCGTCTCCCACCTGTCGGATGCAAAGCTGAAGTAATAAGCCGTGTAGTCGCGCGAGGTGAAGGCATTGTTGGATCCGCCGTTGATGGTCGTGAGGTAATCGATCTCCCCTTTGCCGTAACGCTCGGTTCCTTTGAACATCATGTGTTCCAGGAAGTGGGAGATGCCAGTGATCCCGGGGGTCTCGTAGCGCGACCCGACCCGGTACCAGATCATGGTAGTCACGATCGGCACGGAGTGATCCTCACGGGTGATCACGGTCAGGCCATTGTCCAACAGGGTGCGTCGGACATCATGCGCGAGAGCAGTCGACGTTTGCTTCCTTATTCCCGCCAAGGTAAGTTGCCCCAGAAAGCCAGTTTCTATAAAATGGCGTTCTCCGAATGACTCGAAAATTGTGTATTGCGTTGCTGGTCCTGTTGATTATACCTGCGACTCTTTGCTGGGCGGCTTCACCGAGCGCAAATATAGAGTACCAGATTAGTCTTCCCTCCTTTGAGAGGCAGTCCCTTCTCAACGGTTTGGAGGTCTACCTCTTTCCGAGCGACTCGGAGCGCCTGGATTTCACGCTGATGATAATCAATGGAGGCGCGTTCGATCCCGTCGACAAGTGGGGTGTAGCGTACCTCACCGCCCGGATGCTCGTGGAATCAGGCAAAGACAAGTCCGGCCAATCGCTGCTCGAGGCTCTCAAGGCCAGCGGTGGCCAGCTGACCGTTAAAGTGGAACCGGATGCCATCTTCTTTGAAGGAAGCGCCCCGGCCGGTCGGTTGGCCGACGTCCTGAATATTTTCGGCCAGATGGTGGTTCAACCCGAATTCAGCGAGGAAGCCCTGACGCAAGTCCGAAATGACGCCATTGCGCAGCTGGAGACCAAGCGCAAAGACGCCTCTTTCCTGACCCAGGAACATTTTCTGGCCGAGCTCTTTCGAGCCAATCCGTATTCACACCTGGTCAAGGGAACGCCGGCTACATTGAAAAACGTCACCCTTGCGGACGTGCGTTATCAGTACAAGAAGATCTTCATCCCCAACCAGGCTTACCTGGCCTTCTACCACACCGGCCAGGCCGCCGCGGCCATGAGCGGTCTGACGCGCCGGTGGGGCGGCTGGGTCAAGGGCGCAAGCGCTCCTTTTGCGTTCAGACAGGCAAGTGCCCCGGCGGCGACACAGGTGGTTCTGATCAACAAATCCGGACAGGAGGCGGTGCTGCGGTGCGGGACGCTGAGCACTCCCCGCGGGGACCGGGCGCAGACCGCGCTCGAAGTCCTGCGGGAGTACTTGATCTTGAGCCTCCCGGGATGGGCGTCGCAGGTCGCCTCATCGCAGCAGGTTCGCGCGTCAGCCTCCCTGGAGACGCGGAAAATGACCGGTTTCTTTCAATTGAGCATCCAGGCTCCGGCGGATCAGATACCGGCATACGTCCGAAGATACCAGCAGCTGATCGCCGACATCGAGCGTGGGCAGATCTCGCGCGAGCAGTTTGAGGAAGCCAAGCGAGTTGTCGTGCAGGAGTTCAAGAACGGGCTCATGGTCCCTTCGAGCCGCCTGCGCTACGTCCTCGAAACCCACCTTTATGGACTTGGCGTCAACTACATCTCGAATTTCGGAGTCAGGGTCAGCCGAATCACGCCCGAAAGCTTCCAGACGACCGTTAAAGAACACTTTAGCGACAAGAAGCCGCTGATCGTTCTTTCCGGGCCCCGGGAGGTTTTGGAGAAGGACCTGACCGAATTCGGCCCCGTCCGGCTGTTGAACTAAAACCGGCCTTTCGTTTATACTATCCAGCGATTTCGCTCTACTCGAGGAGTGGGCTTTAGCCCACTTTTTTATTTTAGGGGTCAAGGTATGGACATCGCGGCTCGGGCAGAGCGGCTGATCACCGATGCAGTCGGTTCACTAGGATATGAGCTGGTTCACGTGGAATACCAGCCGAGGCGCGATTCATCGGTTTTAAGGATTTACATCGACAGACCGGGCGGCGTTTCCGTGGACGACTGTCAACGGGTCAGCCGCCATGTGGGCGTGGTACTCGATGTCGAGGACCTGATACCGCACAGGTACACCCTGGAGGTATCGTCCCCCGGCATTGAGAGGCCATTGTTTAAGCAGGAGGACTACAAACGGTTTTCCGGCAAAGAAGTTCGGCTGACGACCCTCGAGAAGATCGAAGGTCGTAAGAATTTCGTCGGTTACCTGCGGGGGATTGAGGAGGGAGTCGTCGAGTTCGAGAGTGAAGGCAAGACAATGAAGGTCCCTCTCCGTTTGATTAGGAAGGCGAATCTCGTCTACCGATTTGACAGTTCGAATGCCGGCGTCAAGTCGGCCAAGTAAGGTGAGGATCGATCAAGAATGGCGAATATCCTGAGCCAGACTATCGAGCAGATCAGCAAGGAAAAGGGTATAGACCCCGAAGTCATCCAGCGGGCGCTCGAAGATGCAATGGTCGCTGCGGCCAAGAAGTTTTTCCGGACCGAGGAGGAACTTCAGGCGCGGTATGATCCGGATAGCGGCACCATTGACGTATTTGCGGTCAAGAAGATCGTCGAGGAAGTGGAGAACGAAGACACTGAGATGTCCCTCGAGGAAGCCCTCGAAATCGACGAGTCCTTCCAGGTTGGAGAATATGTCGAGATCCCGAAACCTACTGTCGAGCTCGGACGTATAGCGGCTCAGACCGCCAAGCAGGTGATCTTTCAAAAAGTGCGCGAAGCTGAGCGGGAGATCGTCTTCGACGAGTTCTCCGGGCAGGTCGGGCAGCTGGTCAACGGGATCATCCGACGGTTCGAAGGCCGGGACATGATCGTCGACATGGGAAAAACCGAGGCCATCCTCCCCATGAGCGAACAGTCGCGGGTGGAAACCTATAAGCAGGGAGACCGGATCAGGGCCGTGATCATCAAGGTCCATAAGCTGTCGAAAGGCCCGCAGATTGTCTTGTCGAGAACCGACCCAAGTCTCCTGGTCCGTCTGTTCGAGATGGAGATACCGGAGGTCTACGACGGCACGGTGCAGATCAAAGGTGCGGTCCGGGAAGGCGGCGAGCGAGCCAAGGTGGCGGTTGCCAGTAGAGACGATGCGGTCGATCCCGTGGGCGCTTGCGTCGGAATGAAGGGGACGCGAATCAACGCGGTCATCCGGGAAATGAAGGGCGAGAAAATCGACATCATTGAATACTCGGATGACGTCGTCGAATACACGATGAACGCCCTGAATCCCGCCAAGATCTCCAAGGTTCTGGTGGCGGACCCGGTCGACAGGATTCTGGAAGTGATCGTGCCCGAGGATCAGCTTTCTCTCGCGATCGGCAAGAAAGGCCAGAACGTTCGACTTGCATCCAAGCTGCTCGGCTGGCAGATCGACATCAAGAGCGAGGAAGAGAAGAAACAGGAAATAATCACCCAGATGGAGCAGTTGCAGCCGGAGGCCGAAGAACAGCAGGAGCAAGAAGAAGAACAGGGAGATCCGATTGACGTCCTCGATGGAGTGGGCGAGAAGACCCTGGAGCGCCTGCGCGAGGTGGGTATCACGACTGTCCAGCACCTGGCCGCCCAGTCAATTGAAAAACTGACCGAGGTACCTGGTATCGGAGAGAAAACGGCACAGAAGCTGATATCCGAAGCCGAGGAATACCTGGAACTTTCGACCCAGATGCAGCAGGAGCCGCCTAGCGGGGAAGAGGCACCGCCAACTCAAGCACCAGCGGAGGAAGTCGAACCGAGTCTACAGACAACTTCGGACGAAACGTCGCAGACGAGCGAACAGGACGACAAGTAAACGAAAGGTTTTTTACTAGGCCCAATGGAACAGATCAAGGTCAGCGATTTAGCTACCGAATTTCAGATTCAATATACGGTGGTCATCTCCGAACTCAAGAAAATTGGAGTTTGGGTTCCCTCCGCAGATACACCTGTCGATCCTGACATCGCCATCCGAATCCGTCGACGACTTCAGCTTATCGCCGAGGTCGAGCAAGAGACCGAAAAAGCGAAAGACAAACGACTCCAAGGGGTCAAAACCAAGAAGACGATCAAAGAGCTGGGCAAGCCCCGGAAAGTACTGCCGAAGAAGGCTGAAGAAAAGCCTGCGGAGAGCGCTCTCGCTGCCTCCATGAAGCCGCGACGGGGCAAGGGTGTCTACCGGCGTCCCGACGAAGAGATCGCCGCGGAAGCCTTGCCGCAGGAGCCGATACCGGCTGAAGTGGAAATGGAACCGCTGCCGGCGGAGACAGTCGCCGAGGTCGAGGCACAGGCTGAAGCCCCGGCCGCCGAAGCCGCTCTCGAAGCCGAGGCCGCTCAACCCGAAGCAGTCGCAGAGGCGGCGGCCGAGAAGGAAGCTCCCGAGCTCCAGGCCGTCCAGCCGGAGGCCGCCGTTGCCGCCGAACCTGCACCAGCGCAGGAGCAGCCAGCCGCCCAGGCAGCTGCCGAACAGGCCCCTGCAGCGCCGGCGAAAGCCGGGGAACCGGTGCCCGGCGAAAAAGTGGCCGCCCGTGCGGAAGAGGCTCCTGTTGCCGAAGCCAAGCCGGCCGAGCCCGAGCGCGAGAAGCCGATTATTCTAAAGCGGACCGCCCCCACGCCACCGCCTGCGGCTCCACCCATTGCAAGGCAGTTCGTGAGACCTCCGCAACCCGGTCAACAGCATCGTCCGTTCGCCGGTCAGCCGCCGCGGCGTTTTGATCAGCGCCGGCCGCAGCCTAAAGCCAAGGACCGCCGGCCGACGGTCGCTCCGCCTCCACCCATTGTGCGAGAGCACCAGGACATCGTCCTGTCCGAGTCAGTCAGCGTCAAAGAACTGTCGGAAAAGCTAAACGTCAAGAGCAAGGACGTTCTGAGGGAACTCCTGACTCGCGGCATTATGGCGAGTATCAATCACAGGCTCGATCAGAAGACCGCCATCGAAATAGCGGCCGCTTTCAATGCTACTCCCCGTTTCGTCACCTTCGAGGAAGCGGTCATGGAGCAGGATCGAGTCGTGGAAAAGGAGACCGATTTGACATCTCGTGCCCCGGTGGTAACGGTAATGGGCCACGTCGATCACGGCAAGACTTCCTTGCTGGATGCCATTCGGAAAACCAAGGTCGCCGCGGGTGAAGCCGGCGGCATTACCCAGCACATGGGCGCTTACCACGTTAACGTGAATGATCGCAGAATCGTGTTCCTGGATACACCAGGCCACGAGGCATTCACCATGATGCGGGCGCGCGGCGCCCGGGCCACCGACATCGTCGTACTTGTCGTGGCGGCCGACGACGGCGTCATGCCGCAAACCATTGAAGCGATTAACCACGCGCGCGCGGCTGGGGTTCCGATCCTGGTTGCCATCAACAAGATCGACAAGCCCGAAGCCGATCCAGACCGCGTCCGGCGTGAACTGAGCAACCACAACTTGCTGGCCGAGGATTGGGGCGGGGACACCGTCATCGTCGAAGTGTCGGCCCGAGAAGAAACGAATCTCGACCTGCTCCTCGAGATGATCCTGCTTCTGGCAGACATGCTGGAGCTGAGGGCCAACCCGAAGCGACCGGCCACCGGAGTCATTCTCGAAGCGCGACTGGACAAAGGACGCGGGGCGGTCGCCACAGTGCTGATCCAGAACGGTTCCCTGAAAGTCGGAGACTCGTTTATCGCAGGCGCCGCTTTCGGTAAGATCAGGGCGATGTTCGACGACCGCGGAACGGGCATCAATGTCGCCGGCCCGAGCAGCGCCGTCGAGGTGCTCGGACTTCAAAGCCTGCCCATGGCCGGTGATTCCTTCCAGGTCGTCGACGATACGACCAAGGCCCGCCAGATCGGTGAGTACCGGCAGGGGAAGATCCGCGACAAGGAGATGACCAAGAGCTCCCGTGTCAGCCTCGACGAGCTGTACGCCCAGATGCAGGCCGGAGAAGTGAAGGAACTGCCGATCGTGCTCAAAGGAGATGCCCAGGGATCCGTGGAGGTCCTCGAAGACTCCCTCCAGAAGCTTGGCACGGATAAGGTGAAGGTCCGGATCATCCATCGCGGCGTCGGCGCCATCAGCGAATCGGACGTGTTGCTCGCCTCGGCATCGAACGCGATCGTCATCGGATTCAACGTCCGTCCCGAGCAGAACGCTCAGGCGGCCGCAGAACACGAAGAAGTGGACGTCCGCCTGTACACGGTCATCTACGACCTGCAGAACGAGCTCAAACAGGCCATGCTCGGCCTCCTCGAGCCAACGATCAAGGAAAGCTACCAAGGCAAGGCAGAGGTTCGACAAACCTTCAGGGTCCCCAAGGCAGGGACCGTGGCGGGCAGCTACGTCCTCGACGGGACGATCACGCGCAATTCCGAAATCCGTCTACTGCGCGACAACGTGGTCGTCTACGAAGGCAGGATCGGTTCCCTTCGTCGGTTCAAGGAAGATGTCCCGACCGTCAAGGCGGGTTACGAGTGCGGTATTTCCATCGCCAACTTTAATGACGTAAAAGTGGGCGACGTGATCGAGGCTTTCGTCAAAGAGCGAGTTGAGCCGCAACTTGCATAAGCCGTATGCCGATCGTCTTCTGTTCACTGGAAATCCACCTTCCCTACAGTCATTCGCTTAAGGACAAGCGGAACGTCTTGCGCAAGACGGCCGACCGCCTGCGGTCCCGGTTCAATTTCTCGGTTTCCGAGATCGAACACCAGGACCTCTGGCAGCGCGGCCGCCTCGGAGCTGTTTCGATCGGGCCGGACGCCAAGCGTCTGGAGGAGTTGGCCGAGAGTCTTGTCCGGGAAAGCGAGCGAATCCTGGGCGGTGACCTCGTCAGCTATCACATAGAGATTTTCGAGCACGATTGAGGACCATGAAGGGGATCCCGGATTTCATCCGCCAACACCAGAAGTTTGCCATCACTTCCCATGCGCGGCCAGACGGCGATGCCATTGGTTCGGAGATCGCGCTTGCTTTGGGCCTCCGACAGATCGGCAAGGAAGTCCGCGTTGTCAATGCCGACCGGCATCCGTCGGTCTACGATTTCCTCCCCGGTATTGAAGTAATCCAAATCGGAGGGCGTTTCACCGGATTGTACGACGCGCTTATCATCCTGGAGTGCAGCGATGTGACCAGGACCGGGGTGCCGGATCTCGAGCGACACTTCATCATCAACATCGATCATCACCCGAATACCCAGCCGTACGGAGACATGAACTGGGTCGATGACAGGGCAGCCGCAGTGGCCGAGATGGTGTACCTCATCATGAGGGAGATCGGTGTCAGGATCACGCCGGAAATCGCAACCAATCTGTACGTCGCGATCATGACCGACACCGGTTCTTTCCAGTTCTCGAATACCAGCGCCAGGACTTTCGAAATCGCCCGCGAGCTCGTCGCCGCCGGCGCCGACCCGAGCCGGATCGCCCAGTCGGTTTACATGAGCCATTCGCCTTCCAAGCTGCTCCTCTTGTCCAAGATCCTCGATACACTGGAGATCCATCCGTCCCGAAAGATCGCCTGGGTAGCCCTCACCCAGGACATGCTGCGAGAAACCGGCGGTTCGGTCGCCGAAACCGAAGGCGTGGTCAACTACCCGCTTTCGATGGAAGGTGTCGTTGTGGTGGCCTTCTTCAAAGAGGAGGGCGAGAACAAATACCGGGTCAGCCTCAGATCCAAGGACCATTACAACGTCAGCCGGGCGGCGGAGGCTTTCGGCGGAGGCGGTCACATTAACGCGGCCGGGCTCTGGGCCGAGGGCAGTCTTGACGATGTCAAAAAGCAGGTGATCGGCCGGGTCGAAAGGCTGCTGGCTGAAACCCCTCCAGACGTGCTATGAGCCTGCATGGGGTCGTGGTTATCGATAAGCCCGCCGGCCCCACTTCTCACGACATTGTTGCAAAAGCCAAGCGGGTCCTTGCGACGAAAGTAGGGCACGCGGGCACGCTCGACCCGTTTGCCACGGGGGTCCTGCCCCTTCTGGTCGGCCACGCAACCCGCCTTTCACGATTTCTGCTTCATGCGGACAAGGAGTACCTCGCGGTGGTCCGCTTCGGTCGCCGCACGGATACGTTTGACCGCGAGGGAAAGGTCCTGGACGAGAAGCCGGTCCCCGAAATCACTGATTCGGTGGCGCAGGACATTCTGAACAGGTTCACCGGCTCGATTGAGCAAGTCCCTCCGCCCTTCTCTGCAGTGAAAGTTGCCGGGAAACGATTGTATGAGCTGGCGCGAAAACAACTTGCCGCGGAGGCTCCCGCCCGGTTGATCGAGATCCACAGCATGGCTCTCGACGAGAGGGCGCCCGATTTGTGGACGCTACGTGTGCATTGTTCCTCGGGCACCTACATCAGGCGGCTTGCCGACGACCTCGGCCAGGCGGTCGGATGCGGCGCCTACCTGGAGAGCCTGATCCGCACGCGCGCAGGAGTATTTCGGCTCGACCAGGCGGTCAAAATCGAAGAGCTCGGAGCCCTGGCTGAGACCAAAATCGTGCCCCTGGAGCACTTGCTGCCCGAGCTTCCCCGCCTTGATCTTGATCATGAGCAGGCTCAGGGCGTACGACATGGCCGCCAGGTTGCCGGGAGAGCAGTCGCGCCCGGTGATTGCCGGCTGTTCTTCGCCGGCCGCCTGATAGGCATCGGACGGGTTGTACAGGGCAGTGTTCAGCCGGAGACGGTCTTTGTGGATCAGATCGGGAACACGGAAAAAACGGAAAGCACGGAAAAAACGGACTGACCGTCCGTGTTGGTCCGTGTCAGTCCGTCTTAGTCCGTGTTTTCCGTGTTTACAGGAACAGCGGCGCCAGGACCAGCGTCAGAGTTGCCAGCAGCTTGATCAGGACGTGAAGCGAAGGTCCGGCGGTATCCTTGAAGGGATCGCCGACCGTGTCGCCAACGACCGCGGCCTTGTGCGGGTCGCTTCTCTTCCCGCCATACGCGCCCGTCTCAATGAACTTCTTGGCATTATCCCACGCGCCGCCGCCATTGTTCAGAAACAGTGCCATCAGGATACCGGCGATAGTCCCTACCATGAGGTACCCACCAATGACCTCGGCTCCGCTTGCGCCGAACTCCGGCTTGCCGGCCGCGTAGTAGATCCACTTGAAGACCATCCCGACACCGACCGTCATGCCGACGACCAGGAGTCCTGGCAGAACCATCTTCCTCAGGGCTGCTTTGGTGGCGATATCAACGCACTCGCCGTAATTCGGTTTCGATGTGCCCGCCATGATGCCCGGGTCTCGTCGGAACTGATCACGAACGTTGTTGATAATCGCATAAGCTGCACCGCCCACAGCCTTGATGGCCAGCGATGAGAACAGAAACACGAGGACCGCGCCGAACATCGCGCCCACAAAAACCTCGGGCTTGTTCAGGTTGATACTCCCGTCAAAGCTGGGCATGTAGTTGCGGACTTCGTCGATGTATGCGCCGAAGAGCAGGAAGGCCGCCAGCGCCGCGGATCCGACGGCATATCCCTTGGTGAGGGCCTTAGTCGTGTTTCCAACGGCATCCAGACGGTCGGTCTTTACACGTATTTCTTCGGGCTGCTGACTCATTTCGACGATGCCGCCCGCGTTATCCGTGATCGGCCCGAAGGTGTCCATGGCGAGTATATACGCGGCGGTTCCGAGCATACCCATCGTCGCAACCGCGGTGCCGAACAATCCGCCCTCGCGAAGGCCCGAGGAAGCACCAAGGTAATAGGCGGAGATAATCGCAGCAGCGATCACCAGGATCGGAAACCCGGTCGATTCCATTCCAACCGCGACGCCCGCGATGATGTTCGTGGCGGGCCCGGTCTGTGAGGCCTCTGCGATCGACCTAACCGGCCGGTACCGGTATTCCGTGTAGTACTGGGTGATGTAAACGAAGGCTACGGAAGTGAGAACCCCGATGATTCCGCAGATGAAGAAGTTCAGATAAAATTCACCGAGCAACCACCGGGAAGCCAGGTAGAAACCGCCCATCGCGATGATGGCAGTAATGTAGTAGCCCCGATTCAGGGCCTTCATCGGATCTTCAGATTCACTTGTCCTGACGGCCATCACGCCGATCGCCGAGGCGATGATACCGAAGGCGCGCGCGACGAGCGGGAACAGGATAAGACCGACCAGCGTCAAGCCGGCGGCGTTCATTTCCGCGCTGTTCCGCATATAGAGAGCAGCGGCAAGAATCATGGCCCCGATGTTTTCGGCGGCCGTCGATTCGAACAGGTCCGCACCACGACCGGCGCAGTCACCCACGTTGTCCCCGACGAGGTCAGCAATAACCGCAGGATTACGGGGGTCGTCTTCGGGGATCCCGGCCTCGACTTTGCCGACCAGATCGGCGCCGACGTCAGCCGCCTTGGTGTAGATTCCACCACCGAGCTGAGCGAACAGGGCCACGAAGCTCGCGCCGAAACCGTATCCGACGATCAGGAGGGGAATCTTCTCGACCGCCGTCGGGGTTGTCAATCGGACCAGGGCGAATAAGCCGGCCACGCCAAGCAGGCTCAAGCAAACAACGAAGAATCCCGAAACGGCGCCGCCGCGAATCGCAGTCTGCAGTGCTCCGTTAAGACTGCGCGTCGCTGCGGAGGCCGTCCGGATATTTGCACGAATTGCCACCCACATTCCCATGTATCCCGAAGCGACCGAGCAGGCCGCACCGAAGATAAATGCGAGGGTCGTCCAGAGGGCCAGTGTCCCCGGACCGGCCGGGTCTCCCGCGGTCGGGGTGCGCGCGAATGCGTAAAGAATGTAGATCAGAGCCGCCAGCATCACGGCCAGAAGAGCGATCGTGGTGTTTTGACGACGCAGAAAGGCTTCCGCACCCGCCTTGATGGCGTCGGAAATCAAACGCATCTGGTCAGATCCGGTGTCCCGCTTGAGGACATTTAGGGCAAGAAAAACCGCAAAAACCAAACCCAAGAGACTAATGCCAAAAATTAGAATAAGTTCCGTGTCCATGCTCTTTGGATGACTCCTTTCGACAAATAGGCAGGGATCAATCCGAACTGACGGTCCCGAGCACGCGCAAACCGCAAGAATCGGGTTAGCCAAAACCGCTGAGTGTGAGTGCCGGTTTTTAGAACTACGAGCCGAAGCACGGCCTCAGCCGTAGAGTTGTAAGACAAGGGCTGCTTTCGCAGGCCCTGCGGACACACCAAACCCTCCCCGCTTCCCTTGAAGATCGTAAAGATAGCGTAGTTCTCGCGCGGTTTCCAGCGAAATGTTTGGACGGAGGTCCGCCCGGCGAGCCCCTACTGGCGGCTGGTCCAGCTGTCGATCAGGTCCTGCCGGCTCTTGTAGATCTCGAAGATCGACAACAGGCGCGTGAGTGTCAGCAAATCAACGATCCGCTTAGGTGGGTTCAGGAGTTTGAGGCCGCCGCCTTCTTTCTTGAGCAGAGAATAGCCGTGCACGAGTTGCCCCAATACTGAGCTGTCGATGTACGGGACGGCGGTCAGGTCGATGGCGATCCGTTTGGTCCCCTGGGCGCGGAGACGATCAAGCTCTTGCTTTAGTCGAACATCGCCTTCTCCAGCGAGCATCTGGCCTTCGGGAACGAGGAAGTGAATATCGCCCTGCTGTTCTATCCGGAGTTCCACGGCGCAATCTTGACACGCCTTGATTTTCCGTGTCAACATTCGGTGGCCGTAGCGGAAGATCGAAGTTTCGCGTCTACCACCAAGCCACCAAAAAGCTACTACTTATCTCATTACATTCAGAATCAACTGGAGAGAAGACATGTCTACGATCGAACAGGTTTTCGCAAGAGAGATCCTTGATTCACGCGGCAACCCGACCGTTGAGGTCGATGTGATAACCGAGGACGGTTGCCTCGGCCGAGCGGCGGTGCCATCGGGCGCCTCTACCGGCGAGCACGAAGCACTCGAACTGCGCGACGGTGACAAACAGCGATACCTCGGCAAGGGCGTCACCAAGGCCGTCGACAACATCCTGAACAAGATCGCGCCCGAGGTGGAAGGACTCTCCGTCTTCGATCAGATCATGCTTGACGAAACAATGATCAAGCTCGACGGAACTGACACCAAACAGACACTGGGCGCCAACGCCATCCTGGCGGTCTCCATGGCCTGCGCACGAGCCGCCGCCGACTGCCTTGGACTTCCGCTCTATCAGTACCTGGGCGGCGTCAACGCCTGCGTGCTGCCTGTTCCCATGATGAACATCGTCAACGGCGGCGCCCACGCCGACAACAACGTCGACTTCCAGGAATTCATGATCATGCCGGTCCGGGCGAACAGCTTCAAGGAAGCACTGAGGATGGGTGTAGAAACATTCCATAATCTCAAAAAAGTCCTGAAGGACAAGGGATACAACACCTCCGTTGGTGACGAAGGCGGATTTGCGCCGAATCTGAAGTCGAACGAAGAGGCGGTCGAGACGATTCTAGAAGCAATCCAGAAGGCCGGCTACAAGCCGGGCGAGGACGTTCTGCTTGCACTCGACGTCGCCGCGAGCGAAATGTACTCGGACGGGAAGTACGTCTTCAAGAAATCCGACAAGTCAGTCAAAAGTGCCGAGGAGATGGTCCGGCTCTACGAGGACTGGACGAGAAAGTTTCCCATTTACTCGATCGAGGATGGTTTGGCCGAGAACGACTGGGACGGCTGGAAACTGCTGACCCAGGAAATCGGTTCGCGCGTGCAACTGGTTGGCGACGACGTCTTTGTGACGAATTTGAAACGCCTGCAACAGGGCATTGACAGCGGCGTCTGCAATTCGATTCTTATCAAACTGAATCAGATCGGCTCCCTGACCGAGACTCTCCGGGCCATCGAGCTGGCTAAGACAAACGGTTACACGAACGTCATTTCCCACCGTTCGGGCGAAACCGAAGATGCTTTTATTGCGGACCTGGCTGTCGCGACCAACGCCGGGCAGATCAAGACGGGTTCGGCGAGCCGAACCGACCGGATCGCCAAGTACAACCAGTTGCTCCGCATCGAGGAGGACCTCGGCGACTCGGCCATCTACGGCAAGTTGCGCCGCCGCGCGTAAACACGGAAGACACGG
>Ga0105091_10000514_pt1 | contig 16299 bp, 12 predicted proteins | sample PPLLak1March2015_FD_87022 | JGI IMG/M metagenome (GOLD analysis project Ga0105091, IMG submission 87022) | Freshwater sediment microbial communities from Prairie Pothole Lake near Jamestown, North Dakota, USA - PPLs Lake P7 Core (1) Depth... | ecosystem: Environmental > Aquatic > Freshwater >... | reverse complement strand
TTGCCTTCCAGGTTGCCGGCAAGATATAATGTCAAAGACGCATCATTATCGGTATCATTTGGGCCGCCTATTATAATATTTGCACTGTTACCGAGAAAGACATCTCCAGTTATATAAATTAAAATTGGTTCAGTGACAGTGATTTTATCATTATTTCCCAAAGTAATTTTGCTGTATTGGCCTGAAGTGTTTAATACAGTTTCATGGTCGATGACACCACTTGACGGCAGGGCTGCAAGCCAGGCAGGGACAGTAACAGGCGGCAAAGTCGGATTAAAAATCATTGGATAAGTCTGGCCTGTAATATTTGTAGTTGCGTGACTTGTGATAACAGTTGCCGGGTCGCCTCCGGCGCCAACGAGGACATCACCGTTAACTGTTACATTGCTCATAAAGGTTATCGCGCCGGCGGAAGTGGAGCATGTGCCTATCTGCAAAGGCCAGTCGCCAGGCTGATTATTATACCAGTTAACTACTGTGCTGCTTTTTACATCAAGGATGCCTTTTGTATAAATCGCGTAATCAAACGGGCTGAAAAGCCGCAGTGTGGCCTGTACTGTACGGGTCCTTTTTGATGCAGTGCCGCTTCCCCTGACTGAATATACTCCATCTACATGGGAAACAGTATAATTATAAGAAGAATCGCAGCCTGGTAATTTGTTGTTTGTGACGGAAGGAAAAGTTGTGTTATCCCAGGGTTTAACATTCAACTTCTGATTCATCGCATAAACGGCTTGAGCAACCGCGGCATCGGCTGCTAATCTGGCAGCAATATCTCCGCCTACACGAACTCCATGCATCCGGGCGTTTAAAGAAAGTGTTAGAAGTCCTATGCCGACTATACCGCAAATTATAGAAGCAATCAGGACAATAATTAACGTATTTGCTTTTCTAACATTTAGTTGTGACATATAACACCTTTTTAAGTCTTATTCTTCGCCCCATCTTTTTACCGCGAATCTGACGGCATCATCATTAACGGTTCTGTCCCTTAGATTTGTGTCGTAATTAAAAGAGCCGCTGTTTCGAAGAATAACCTCCTTGCCTATAACCGAACCATAAATATTTCCTGAATTATCAACGTCAATGAATGCATTTGGGGCATATATGGCACCATAGAAATTACATCCATTTCTGATTGTTACTGATGGGCAGGAATCGAGGCCATATAATGTAAAACGGCGAGCATCAGCGGTTTCATTATTAATTTGTGAGTCAGTATTACTTGTAAAATTACCTCCAACATAAATTGTCAGGGAGGCATCATGGTCAGGATCTGTATTTGAAATAACAATACTCGATTTGGAACCAAGATTGACATCTCCGGTTATATAAAGTGTAACCGGCTCATCAATAATCAAGGATTTGCCGTTACGTAAATCTATTTTATCGTATTTGGCTGATATGCTTATAGTCCGCGTGTCTTTTGGATTTGGAACATTGAGGGTCCCTTCGGATTTCGCAATTAGAAGCGAATCTGGGACAGTTACGGAAGGAAAGACGACTTTGGAGAACATTGCATGTTGGGTTCCGGTAACAGTTACGCCTGATTTTGCATCGATGACGGAATTGGGATCGCCTCCGACTCCGACAAGAACATCACCGTTTATTGTTGTTGTGCTCATAAGGGTTATAGCGCCGGGATTGATGCTATTGGTCCCGATCTGCATAGGCCAGTCATCAGGCTGATTATTTACCCAGGTTATAAAGGCAGAGTTTTTAAGTTCGAGGAGGTCTTTGGCAAAGAGGGCATAATCGAAGACGCTTTGAATTCGCAAAACTGCTTCGATATTGCGTGTGCTATTGCCTGCTCTGCCGGTTGTATTAATAACGTAGTTACCGCCGATATTTGAAACTGAATAATCGTAAGCCGCATCACAGTTCGGCAGTTCCATATTTAAGGCTGATATGTCGTCAAGAGTTGATTCATCCCAAGGTTTGATTTTAATTTTTTGATTTAATCGATAGATTGCATGTCCAACAGCGGCATCAGCTGCACAGCGGGCGGCTATTTCTGAACCAGCCCTGACAGAGGCCATACGGCCGTGAAAACTAAGTGCCAGAACCCCGACACCTATTACCATCATGAATAACACAATAATGAGAATCAGCAACAATACTGAGCCGCGTTTTAATTTTCTGGCGTTCATAGTCATACTCTCAATTATGCATTACTGCTGAAGTTACAGTAGTTATCTGGTGCGAGCCGTCGCTCAGAGTCAATACCATTTGCAATGAACGGCCTGTTTGCTTAAATAGACAGCTCTGAACGTTTCCGCATACAGCTCTGCTATCGAGTATTTCCTTTGCTCCGCCTACGAGTCTTCCGTATTCGGCATAAAGATGGGTATCTTCATAATAAAAATAGGTATACAAGTCAGGGAAAGCGGCGGATGGACCTGAATAATATTGAACTTCGACTCCCAATTCATCGTCATCCAAAAGTGCTTTGTAACAGTTTGACCGGCGGACCATGGAATCGAACATCTTTTTGGCTGAATGACTCTCAGCAACTACATCCGAATAGACGCGGTTATACAGCTGATTAAAACCTTTAGTGCTGTCGGACATAGCTATTCCAATACCCAAAACAGCGATACAGCTTATAACTGTGGAAAGCATCATTTCGATGATCGTCAATCCTGATTTTTTAAATGATTTTCTTAAATTATTTATCATCATAAGGGTGTTTTTTCAATTGGGATTTTCAACATAGGTTGTGAGACGATAAAGTTTGTTCGTTTTTGTGAATAGTCCTGTCCCGTTACCGAATTGGTCCCATGCTACGATTACATTAAGGGCCCTTAAATCTGCGGCTATATTTTTATAAGACATGGTAGCATAGTAATCATTGCCTTCGAGAAGAATTCTATAGCTGCCTAAAGGGCTAAACTCATCAGGTTTTGTAGGACCAAGACCTGCAGAGATATTAACATCAGGGACTAATGTGTTTATCGGATTAAAACTAACAGCGCCTCCTACGCCTGTCCAGCCCTCACAAAGCAGCATTGCAATTCGCGCGGAAGTAGAATGCAAATCTGTCCTTCGGGCACTTAATGAAGCATGATAGCGGAAGGCGGATGCACCAAGAATGCCGATAACCAATATGGCAATCGCTATCATTGATTCAATAATTGTGAAGCCTTTTTTGAATTTGGAATTTCTATATTTCATGTTTTGAGTGATAAAAAAACGATTTTATGGGACAATTGATCCTATAAAAAACAATACAGTTTTTTATTGACTCCAACATAAAATGTATGAAACAATAAGAAATTTCCAAGAAATCCTCAGATATTTTATCGGTTCTTTTTATACCGATGTTAATCGCTTCAGAAAGATTTCCTGCTGCTTAAAGAGGGATTAGCTGCGTAGTTTATGAAGGATGTGCCAGTAGGCGCCTCGTGAACCGTTTTTAATCGCAGTGACAAGCTCGGTATTGTCATTGTAGTTGTGGTCAGTAAGCGCTTTATCGGTTTCATCTACGGGTTCAAAGAATCTCTTGTCACCTGCGATAATTTCTTTTATCAATCTTGCGGGATTTTCGCCCATGAGACCAGAGATGTAAAAAGTAGGCCTGAATAAATCAACAGGACCTTCATATTTTCGCTTAATATTAGGATTAGTTTCCATCGGTCCTTCGGCAGAAGCTGTAATCGCCATATCAGTTCCGGGGTAAATTCTGACACCAAGGGGGGCACCAGCGCAGTCAGGATTTATTTTTTTTATGAAGTTGATAGATTCCTTTGTTGTTGCCGAGGTTTCTCCCGGACCGCCGAAAATAAGGTCAATCATCACCGTAATATTATTATCTTTGCACCATTTTACCGCGTTAGCGAGGTCGTTTGTTCTATGACGCTGGCGGTAAGAGCTGAGCATAGCATTGCAGCCGGAATCTCCGGTGAAATCAATTCCAACGCAGCCAGCCTTTCGCATAATTGCAGCTAACCCGGCATCGAAGGGCAAAACCGCCATATAGGCATACCATTTTAATTTATTGCCTAATCCCCGCCGGACAAATTCTTCACAAACTGCACAGGCATGATCGCGTGAGACATTGAATTCTGAATCACAGATATGCAGGACATCTATACCTTTTGCAAGAAGTGATTCGGCTTCATTGGCGACTTCGGCAGGGGGCCGGACGCGGACGAAAGTCCCTTTGCTTATTTTATCAGCACAATAAATACAATTATGACCGCAGCCGCGCTTTGTTTCAATGCCAATCTGGCCGCCCAGATTAAAGTAAGTTCTATTATCAATAGCGTCCCGGGTTGATGATAATGATATAGGTTCAATCCAAAGAGGTTTGTTAGTGATGATTTTATCATTATGCCGCCATGTCAAACCCGGAACTTTTTCGAATTGCATTTTTCCAATTAATTGGCCGTACAAGGAGATTATAGATTGCTCGCCATCACCGCGTATGCCGAAATCGGCTTTTGTATATTCAATAATTTCCGGGGCGAAAATCGAAAAACCGACTCCGCCGACGACAATCGGGGCATCTGATATTTTGCGAATAGCCGTTATCTGGTCAGCTAATCTGGGGACAAACCACTGGCAGCTCGGCCAAAAACAGTCATCAACATTTCGAAATGATAATCCAATAAGTTGGGGATTGTGATTACTAAAGTAATCTTTTAGGGCTTGCTCCCTGTTTTCACACAGGCATAAATCGAGGACATCAACGTCTATACCGGCTTGTTTAGCAGCAGAGGCGATATAATCCAATCCAACCGGGGCAATCGCCGGCTGCATGGTATTAGTATTTATCAGGGTCAACATATTTAGCTTTTCAATTCGCGAGCTTTTGCCCGTTTTTGCGAAAACCAGCCCAGCAAAATACCAAATTCAAAAAGCAGATATAAAGGTATCGCAAGGGATAGAAGTGAAAACATATCGGAACTGGGTGTCGCTATCGCCGAAAGGATAACGATTCCAAATATGACAAATCTTCTTGAGCGTGACATAGCCTGAATGGAAACCAGTCCGGTTCTTATAAGAAAGAAAATAGCGATTGGTGTCTGAAAAGCGATGCCGAAAATAAGCATCATTATAGTTATAAAGGAGACATAGTTTTGAAAAGTGAAATTGGAATCTACGCCGAGCACCTGTTTATTAAAAATGACAAGAAATTTCAGAGTGACGGGAGCGATTAGAAAGACGAAAAACAGGGCGCCTATCATGAATAAACCTGCCGAGAAGGGGGCTGCGATATAGACATAACGTTTTTCATTGGGGTACAATCCCGCAGATACGAACATCCATAACTGGTAAAATATCCATGGGGAAGCCAAAACTACTCCGGCCATTGCGGATATTTCCATATAGCTTGTAAATCCATCCGCAGGCGCCAAACTCTGGAGGCGTGCCTCGGTTCCCATTGCCTCGATATAAGGTTTTTCAATGAATTTGATAATGAAGGTCCCGAAAAACAGGCACAAAGCGACCGTTATCCCGAGTCCCAGGAGAGCAAGAATTACTCGCAATCTGAGTTCCTCAAGATGGTCCCCTAGTGTCATACTTGTATCAATGGGGTCAATTTTGTTAATGGTGTCGGCCATTTCAAACATGTAAACTTGAGATGCTAAAATAATCGAAGCACTTAAGTCTTGCTAATTCCGTTTACTCCGGAAGCGTTTTTCGCCTCATTAACAATCTCGTCTTTGACTTTTGATACTTCGTTAGTTAAATCATCTTTGGTCTGCTGTGCTTCACTAAGGCCTTTTTTGAACTCTGTAAAACTTTTACCCAGACCACGAGCGACATCCGGCAGGCGTTTGCCGAACAGCAGCAAAGCGATAACAAGGATTATAATCCATTCAGTTGTCCCAGGCGTCCAGGCCAGTAAATTTTGTGCATATTCGAACATCTTGGCTCCCTTAAAATTTTACTCTACGCACGCCCCCACGCTTTGCTTCGCAAAGCGAAGCAGGGGGGTGCAGAGTATAATAATCAATAATTCGGCAATAATCAATCGTGAAGATTACTTTTATAATACGCCGATAGCCGACATTATGCTCATTTTATTGCCGCTAACGGCAGAATGTTTATATCTCGGTCGCGGTCAGCGGCTATATCTATTATATTTCCCATTCTATCTACTGCGATACTCTGGCCGCCATAAACTCTTTGAGACCATGGGCCTTTGCTGATTTGGCCTATGGGATTGACTCCAATTACCGCCGCAGAAGTCCTTTTTGCTGTTTTTACGACTACCTTATGAAATTCCTCTGCATGGCCCGGCCATTTTTGCTCATTTTCGGCGTAACCGTATGGAACTAAGAGCAAATTCGGCTTAAATTCAGTCATTCGGTCAAGAATGTCCTGACGATGTGTATCGGCACATATAAGCAGGCCGATTTTGCCGAATTTCGTATTTGCAATTTTAATATCGTTTTCATTAGCGGGGGTATAAGGATGAGGCATAAGTTTTTGAGGTATATTAATCTGACGGTGTTTAAGCAGTATTTGGCCCTGGTCGTTAATCAACAAAGCGCTATTAAATAACCTTCCTGTTTCTAATTCCTCAATGCCTATAGAAATGTAGACACTGTATTTTTGAGCCAATTGACAAAGCTGCTGGGAATCCGGTCCCGGGATAGTGCAGGCTCTGAAATAGGCATCGGAATTGAGCCAGCCGAGTATCGACGCCTCGGGAAAGCAGATTAACTGGGCACCTTTTGATTTTGCTTCGGCAATAGCATTTTCAATGCGAACGAAGTTTCCGTTCCTGTCACCATCGATAATGAATATCTGGCACAAAGCAATATTTGCGCCGTTTGGCTCTACAGAGGAAACACTGCCGGAATCCTTCCGGGCAGGTTCGGCGTTTTCTGTGATTCGAGGAGTTTTATGCTTTTTTATGAAATGGAATATTGCGCCAGTGAGGATAATCAGCAAAAACAGCACACCCCAGAATGTCGATCCTTCGACCCACAATCCCAAAAGCGGGTGTCCTTCAGTTATGCTCAGCAGTTCGAACATTTCGCCTGATTATCAAACAAAAATTAATACCATCGTATACAATTATCTGCTCTTGGCAAAAAATAATCAATTAATTTCAATGAACATCGTGTAAATCAGAAGTGCTTATTTTGTTAATGTTAAGGATACTATTTTCACATCTCTATCGCGGTCTTTGGCGGTTTCCAGGATTTTGCCCGTGTTATCAGCAGCAACGCTTTGGCCTCCATAGACCCTGCCGGCCCAAGGCCCTTTTGTTACTTCGCCAACGGAATTTGTTCCTATGACGGCTGCACCTGTTCGAAGAGCCGCATTTTTCACGACTTTTTGGAGCTGCCGGCCATGTTTAGGCCATTTTTCTTCCACTTCGACATAACCATACGGCACAAGCAGCAGGTCAGGTTTCAATTTTGCCATCTGCTTCAAAATCTTGTCCTCATGAGTATCGGCACAAATAAGCAGCCCTATCCTGCCAAATTTTGTTTCAACGATGGCGTTGACGTCCCGGGCAGCAGTGTACGGCGGCTCCATCAATTCAGGCAAAACAATTAACTTGCGGTGCTTAAGAAGAATTAGTCCCTTATCGTCAATGAGTATCGCCGAATCGAAGAGCTTATCTCCATCTTTCTCATCGAGTCCTACGCACAGATACGCCTGATATTTTTTCGCCAATTCACACATTTTATTTGAATCGTCACCCGGAATAGGGCAGGCCCTTTTGTGGGCGTTTGGATTTTCCCAGCCCAGAATTGCGCTTTCAGGCAGACAGATAATATCCGCACCATTGTCCTTCGCCTCGGCTATTGCGTTTTCAATCCGAACCAAATTGCCGCTTCTGTCGCCATCAAGAATAAATATCTGGCACATAGCAACCTTGATGGTATTGTGTTTGGCAAATACAGCCGGTGTTGAGGTGGTGACAATCCCAATCAAAATGGCACACCACAAGGAAATTGTATTTGTATGTTCAAACATTTTATCATCTCCAAAACTGTCCAGTATAGCATTTAGCAAAAGTCAGTTTAATTAAATTTTCAGGCTGGCGATACGCCGTTATTTTACAGTCAAAACTCCTTGAGTGAGATAGAAATTAATTCGATATAGAATTAATGCGCAGGAGGTGCATGTGGTGATTTGATAAGGACTTGAAACTTGACTTTTTAGGCGAAAAAGGGTAATATTATCGAACCAATCTTACCGGATGCATGTGTTTAGGCAGGCATCTGCCTGAGAAAGTCAGTCTGTCGGTTTAACCCAATGGCTATGACTATGAATGGACAACAGTTAATATTGAGATTTATTTATGTTTTTACAGCTATTTTGGGCTGTTCGGCAGGTTTTTCCTGCGAGAAGATGGAATTAACCAGTTCGAAAGATTACATAGGGCCATCTCAAACTGCTGAACCGAATATTGCGGATGCTGCAAAATTTTTAACGCCAATTATCGAGTATAATGACCAAAATGCGGGACCTGTAATTGTGACTATAACAGACGCTCTGCTTATGGCACTTGAAAATAATAAATCACTCGCTGTGGAGAGATTTAATCCGCAGATTCAGAGGACATTTGTTCAGCGGGAACTTGCATTATTTGACCCAAGTCTTTTAGCAACTGTATCACAATCAAACACAAGATCTGAAACGATGCCGAGACCGGGTTTAGGTTCTTTTTCTGAAACAGAACGTGATTTTACTGCTGAAGCGGCAATAAGGGAATTTTTGCCTACAGGGACAAATCTCGCATTGACCGGCAGCACGGATAGATTAACCGGCTCTTTCCTCGATGAGGCTTTTATTAGTTCGAGAATCGGATTAACTGCGACACAATCTTTATTGAGGGGCTTGGGACCGAGAGTAAATTTAGCGAGCGTCAATCAGGCTAAAATTGATGTCCGGACATCACAATATGAATTACGCGGTTTCACTGAATCTCTTGCCGCACAAATAGAAGAAACTTACTGGAATTATGCGTTAGCCGGTCAGAGGATAAAGATATTTGAAGATTCGCTTTCGATAGCGAAAAAACAGCTTGAAGAAACACAGGAGAGAATCAATCTAGGCGTTCTTGCCAAAAGTGAAATATATACCGCAGAGGCTGAAGTTGCATTGAGAGAAGAATTGCTGATAAATGCCAGGAGCAATCTGGTGCAGGTCCGGCTGAATCTGGCAAGACTTCTTAATGCAAGAGGGGGCAATATTTTGAAAAGGGACATTATTCTTGATAGCACCCCAGCCGCTCCAAATGCCGAGCCGGAAGATGTGGAACTCCATGTTAATCTTGCGATGAGAATGCGGCCGGAACTGAACCAGGCGAAACTTCTTTTGCTGCGGGATGAGCTTGAGCTGGTTAAGACGCGAAACGGACTATTGCCCAGATTGGACCTTTTCGCCACGATAGGTAAAACCGGTTTTTCAGATTCATTCAGCAAAAGCTTCAGCCGTATCACTAACGAGGATGATTATGATGCGATGATTGGTGCAGTATTTGAGTATCCTCCGATTAATCGAGCGGCAAGGGCAGCGAACTATCGTGCGACTTTTACAAAGCAGCAGCATCAGGAGGCCTTAAACAATTTAATTCAATTGATAGAAGTTGATGTAAGAAGCGCTCATCAGGAATTAATCCGCTCGCATCAGCAGGTTTCAGCGACAAAGGTCAGCCGCAAACTCCAGCAGGAAAAACTTAATGTTGAAATTGAAAAATTCCGGGTGGGGACATCAACATCTTTGTTTGTCGCCCAGGCAGAGCGGGATTATTTATTAAGCCAGATTGCTGAGGTAAACGCGGTTATAAGCACACTTAATGCCTATGTCGAGCTTTATCGAATGGATGGGTCGCTTCTTGCCCGCCGCGGGATAGCAAGCCCGGGCGCAGAACCTGTTCAGCTGCCCTCCATTAACTTCATAACTGATGCAGATGTAAAAAAAGAGTATTGAGGAACTTTATGCATAATAACACAGATAGTTTAGATATACTTTGCAGGCACACATGCCGATTTGTTTTAATGGCGCTTTTGCTTTCCACTTTTTCCTGTTCAAAGAAAGCTCAGCCCCGCAAACAGCCTCCTGTTGTACTAATTACGAAAGTTGAACAAAGAACTGTCCCGATTGAAATCAAAAACTTCGGGACCGTCGAGGCATATTCTACTATCGCTGTAAAATCGCAGGTTACGGGGATATTGACCGATGTTAATTTTACAGAAGGCACAATGGTTAAAAAAAATGATGTGATTTTGACTATAGACCCCCGTCCTTTTGAGGCGGTACTCAAAGCAGTGCAGGCAAACCTTAATAAAGACGAGGTCCAGTTGAAACTGGCACAAACCGAACTTAAGCGGCAGGAAGAACTGCTTAAAAAGGGATTTGCGTCACAGGAGCAGTATGACCAGGCAGTGACTTTGGCAAATACATATCAGGCAAGCATTGAAGCAGGAAAGGCTGCAGTGGAATCTGCGAAACTGCAGCTTGAATACTGTTATATAAAATCGCCTGTTGATGGTATTGCCGGGACATTGGAGGTTGATAAAGGCAATCTCGTAAAGCAAAATGACATAACAATTATAACTATAAATCAAATTAAGCCGATTTATGTATCTTTTACTGTTCCTCAGGAATATCTTCAGCGAATACGCAAATATATGTCACAAGGGCCTCTGGAGGTCACAACGAGCATGAATCAATCCGGCGAGATGTCAAATGGAGTTTTGACTTTCATTGATAATTCTATAGATAACAATACTGGAACAGTTCGCCTTCGGGCCACATTTGAAAATAATGACGCGAATTTATGGCCGGGGCAATTTGTTAATGTCAGTTTAATACTGGCTCAGGAGCCCAATGTGATAGTCGTGCCTTCACAGGCGGTTCAGACAAGCCAGACCGGTCAGCATGTTTTTATTGTTAAGGCGGATACGACTGTGGAAATGAGGAACGTTAAAGTCGTAAGACGATTAGACGGTGACTCAGCAGTTGAGGGACTCGAAGCCGGTGAAACGGTTGTAACTGATGGTCAGATAAACCTGCTGCCGGGTGTTCAGGTCCAGATTAAAAACACAGAGCAGAAATAGGAGCCACATCATCGATGGGATTTACTGATTTATTTATAAACCGGCCGGTTATGACTACACTTGTCATGTCGGCTATCGTTATTTTCGGTGTTGCCGCAGTGATGAATCTCCCCGTCAACGATTTGCCCAATGTCGATTATCCAGTGCTAAATGTTTCCGCTTCATTGCCGGGAGCCAGCCCCGAGACAATGGCCTCATCAGTTGCGACTCCGCTGGAAAAGCAATTTTCAACGATAGCAGGTATCAGTTCTATGACATCGGTAAGCTCGCTGGGCAACACACAGATTACCCTTGAATTTACTTTAGACCGTGATATCGATGCGGCCGCTCAGGATGTTCAGGCCGCAATATCGCAGGCGGCGAGGCGCTTACCTTCGGACCTTCCGAACCCGCCCAGCTATCGTAAGGTAAATCCGGCAGACCAGCCGATCCTTTTCCTTGCGATTACAAGCCCGACGCTGCCGTTATCAGAGCTAAATGAATACGGCGAAACGCTTATGGCTCAGCAAATTTCAATGGTCAGCGGCGTAGCGCAGGTATCGGTTTACGGCGCTCAAAAATATGCTGTAAGAATACAAATTGACCCCATGGAGCTGGCAAGCAGAGGAATCGGTCTAAATGAGGTAACGGATGCTGTTTCAAATGCTAATGTGAATATGCCTACCGGTATTCTATATGGTCCTAAATGGGCATATACCATAGAGACAACAGGGCAATTGCTGAAAGCCAAAGAATACAGGCCTATAATAGTTGCTTATCGAAATGGCGCGCCAGTCCGGCTCGAAGCAGTCGCTAATGTTTATGACAGTGTCGAAAACGATAAAGTCGCAGCATGGTACGGCGATAGAGAGGGACAAAGCAAGTCAATAGTACTTGCTATTCAGCGTCAGCCGGGAACCAACACCGTCGAAGTAGCAAATTCAATTAAGGCGCTTTTGCCGACATTTTATCACCAGCTTCCTGCTTCAGTTACGATAAACACTCTTTTTGACAGATCGGTCTCCATTGAAGAATCGGTTCATGATGTTGAATTTACTCTTGTTCTGACGCTTGTGCTGGTTGTGCTGGTGATATTTTTATTTTTGCGGAATATGTCGGCCACAATAATCCCAAGTCTCGCCCTGCCCATCTCTATTATTGGGACGTTTGCGGCTATGCACCAGCTTCATTACAGCCTCGATAACCTGTCGCTTATGGCGCTGACGCTTTCGCTTGGCTTTGTAGTTGATGACGCGATTGTAATGCTGGAAAACATAGTCCGCCATTCGGAGATGGGTAAACCCATATACAAGGCCGCCATTGATGGCGCAAGAGAGATAGGATTTACGATTGTCAGCATGACTTTATCACTTGCGGCCATTTTCATTCCTATTTTATTTATGGGCGGCATCATAGGCAGGCTGTTTCAGGAATTCGCCGTCACTATCGGTGTAGCAGTTCTTATATCAGGTGTGATATCTCTAACGCTGACCCCGATGCTTTCAAGCAGATTCTTGAGGCATCAGCATGATGTGCATCACGGCAGGGCATACAATTTTACAGAAAGCGTATACAATAAATCCGTCAATACATATGAACGCTGGCTTAGATGGGTACTTGACCATAAGGACGCCTCCATGGTTTTCTCAGCCTTAATTCTCGTAAGCACGATTTATCTGTTTTATGCGATTCCAAAAGGATTTCTGCCGAGCGAAGACCGCTCACAAATAGTCGGTTCAACAGAGGCAGTCGAAGGGATTTCCTATAAGGATATGTTTGCTCATCAGCAGGCAGTCGCCGCGGTTATCCAGACGAAACCAGAAGTCAGTTCATTTATGTCAAGAAGCTCCGGCGGCAATACGGGCTTTCTTATGATGCGGCTAAAACCAAAATCAGAAAGGGAACATTCTGCTGATGAATTAATTCAGATATGGCGTTCATCGCTCAACCAGATTCCCGGCATTAAGGTTTATCTGCAAAATCCTCCCTCCATTTCCCTTGGGGGGAGGTCTTCCAGAAGCATGTATCAATTCACACTTCAAAGCCCCGATACTGAAGAAATGTATAAATATGCAAATATAATAAAGGAAAAAATACAAACTATCCCCGGCGTTCTGGATGTAACCAGTGATTTGCAGATAAAAAATCCGCAGGTAAATATAGAAATTTTGCGGGACAAGGCAGCCAGTTTCGGCCTGACCGCGCAGCAGATTGAAAATACGCTTTACAGCGCGTACGGCTCACGGGAAATATCGACAATTTTGGCGCCCAATAATGATTACCAGGTTATAGCCGAATTGAAACCTGAGTTTCAGATTAATCCTTCGGCCCTGGATATGCTTTATATCCGTTCGAGTAATAATCAGCTTGTGCCTTTAAGCGCGGTTGCCAATGTGACTACGGGGGTGGGTCCTCTTACAATAAATCACCAGGGACAGCTTCCGGCCGTTACAATATCTTTTAACCTTGCGCCCGACAAGCCGCTGGGCGAGGCCGTTGACAGTATTAATCAGATTGCGCGTGAAACAATACCGGCGGCAATAACAACCAGCTTCCAGGGGACAGCAAAGGCGTTCCAGGAATCGATGCACGGGCTTGGACTTCTTTTGCTCTTTGCGATTCTTGTGATATATCTTGTGCTTGGAATTCTATATGAGAGTTTTATTCACCCGCTGACAATCCTTTCAGCCCTGCCTTTCGCGGGTTTCGGCGCGCTTGTCACGCTTATGATATTTGGGACAGACCTTTCAATTTATGCATTTGTCGGAATCATAATGCTAATCGGCCTCGTAAAGAAAAACGGAATCATCATGATTGATTTCGCTCTTGATGCACAAAGGACGGAGGGCAAAAATCCTCACGATGCGATTATCGAGGCATGCGTTATTAGATTTCGTCCGATTATGATGACAACTATGGCAGCATTAATGGCGGGCCTGCCCATAGCGCTGGGGTATGGTGCAGGAGCCGAATCGCGAAGGCCGCTTGGTCTTGCCGTAGTAGGGGGACTATTGTTCTCGCAAACACTTACGCTGTTTATTACTCCTGTCTTCTATGTTTATATGGAAGCCCTTAGAAAAAGGCTTTCACGCAAGAAAACTGATAAAGAATCGCTGCCTTTAAGTGTGTAAAAATTATTTTAGATTGATTGTCTCATGCGATTTGCCGCTTTCACGGGCGGCGCATAGAATCTCAGTGACTATCATATTATTCTCAAGAGATGCCAATTCCAGCGGTTTTATGTCACCGTTTACCACAGCGGTCAGATAGGTCAAAGAATCACTATAGGGAGCTTGGGGAGATTTGACATCGATTTTATGCTGTGGTTTGCCATCAATTTGTATAAAGACGTTTTTCCCATCCGAGGTTTTTATCGAGCCCTTTGTGCCGTAGATTTCAATATCGTCCCTGCCGTAGGGCCATGACCATGAGGCCATGATAACAACCTGGACATTTGGATAATTTATAATAATGGTCGCATCATCATCAACCTTTGTGTAAATATTGGGCTTTGTCTGGCGGGTGACGGCGTTCACAGATATTGGCTTTTGATTATTCAAAAACCATGTCGCATGATTTGCACCATAGCAGCCGAAATCGAAAAGTGCTCCGCCCCCATTAAGCTCGGGGTCGGTAAGCCAATTGAAAAATTCGGGCGAGCAGCCGATTTCCTTTGGGCCGGAATGGCCTTTGTAGAAAACCATTTTGCGAATCTCACCGATTGTCTTTTGCTCAATCGCGTCTTTCATTGGAGCGTTTGCGGATTGCCACGTTGTCCAGTAATTTACAAGGACATGTATTTTGGCTTTTTTCGCGGCTTCGGCTATAGCCGCGGCCTCTTCATTACTAACGGCCAGAGGTTTTTCCATCATCACATCTAAATGATGTGCGGCACAGGTTTGGACAACCTGTAAATGCTCGAAGGTGTTCGTATAAATTACCACTGCCTGCGGTTTGGTCTCATTAAGCATTTTTTCGAGGTCAGTATAAATAATCGATTGCGCAAGGTGGAATCTTGCCGCGTAATTTTCGGATAATTTGGCGTTTGGTTCAGCTATGCCGACGAGGGTAATATCCTTGCGATGGGGAAGCTCCCTCAGCAGAACGTGGACATGGTCGTGAGTAAGGCCGGCAATCGCCAGGCGAAATGGGGCTTTGCCTTGTGCGTTTGAATCCGCCGGTTGACGTTCAGATTCCGATGCAGCAAAAGCTTTGCTAAAAATAATAATTGTGATGACTGAGATAATCACTATTAAATTTTTCATAAACATACTCTCTTTCCTAAATAAGATTTCATAATCAATATGATACTGTATCGCGTATAAATTTCAACTATGCTGTAAATTTGACATGAGAATGGTAAAAAAGTATAATAAACCACTTGCTTAATTGATTTTGATCATCGATTCTGGGGTAATCCCGATAAAGCGGGATATTTGATTTTATGCATCAAAATTCCGGCCGTGCAAGGACATTCGAAACTGCTATCGGCATATTGATTTTAGTTATTATGATTGCCACTGCAATCGGCATCTATGTCATTTCGCAAGATTATAATATGTCCAGGTTCGGCATTTCTACAGCCGGTAATGATGAATCGGAAGGGGATTTTACAGCAATAGGAACTTCTGAGACGTATAACTACGATAATCTTTACGAGAAAATAAATGGCAAGGCACCGATGTATCAGGAAACCGGTTTTGTCAAACTCGATACACAGCGATTTGCGGCTAAAACTAATTCCGATTTGAGTTTTGAGCTTTACATCTATGATATGAATAGTGCCAAAAATGCATTTTCGGTTTACAGCAGGCAAAAACGTCCTGATGCGGTTGATTTTAATGACCTTGGCGCAAATACCTTCGGTTACTTAGCAGGTAATGCGATTTGTATATCATCGGGCAAAAATTATATCGAAATGATTGGCTCGGCTGAATCCAACGAACTGGTAAATGGGATGAAGGAGATGGCAACGAATTTGTCAGCAAAAAGGCCGGCCTCTGAAAAAATAGCCGAACTGGAATATTTCCCGCAAGGAACTGTTGCTGGAAGCTGGAAACTTCAGATTGATAATGCCTTTGGATTCGATGGACTTACAGATACATATTCGGCGAGTTATAAAGTAAACGGAAAAGCAGTTTCGATATTTTTAAGTAAACGCAAAGACGCTGATGAGGCGAAGGCGGTCGCAAAGAATTATTATGATTTTCTGATAACAAACGGGGCTAAAGCCGTTTCGGTCGATAGTGACATTCTTAAATCAGCCGGTGCATCAATTGTAGAT
>Ga0105091_10000513_pt1 | contig 16305 bp, 13 predicted proteins | sample PPLLak1March2015_FD_87022 | JGI IMG/M metagenome (GOLD analysis project Ga0105091, IMG submission 87022) | Freshwater sediment microbial communities from Prairie Pothole Lake near Jamestown, North Dakota, USA - PPLs Lake P7 Core (1) Depth... | ecosystem: Environmental > Aquatic > Freshwater >... | reverse complement strand
TTAGGGAGCGGAGCTCGCAATGACATAAATGATGTGATACCCCGACTCCCGCCGGGGCACCTGTGGAATGGTAAGGCTACTTATCTTCCTTTTCAGCATCCGTTTCGCCTTCCTTGTCTTCACGCGCCCAGGGTGGGGGTCCCCAGGGACCGCCGTATCCCTTCCAGGGGCCGTGTCCGTGCATGTGACCGTAGTGCCAGCCCCAAGGACGGAAGAAGATCAGGCGCAGCAGCCCGAAGAACAGGAAGAAGAACAGGATGAACCCGAAGATGCCGCCAAACGGGAAGAAGCCGAAGTGCGGACGAAATCCATAATAAGGATATCCATAGCCATACCCGTAACCGGGCACGGGCAAGGCCTGTCCGTTTTCAGCGGCGTTCGAAAGCGCTTCAGCCACTGCAGGCGCCTGGGCAATGCCCTGGGCCACGCCAGCGCGATAGGCGATCACGCCCCCGCCAATCATCAAGCCAACCAGTAAAAGGACACCGATCAGCCGTAAAACGAAAGAACCTCGATTAAACATTTTTACCTCCTTCAGGTGAATTAGTGTGTTTGGTTCTTGTGAGCATAAGATAACAACCAATTGTGGAGGAATTGTGGATGGGTGCGACAGACATTGTGGAGGCCTGGTTCAAATTCGAGTAAGATATGCAGAGAATTATTGGAGATGCGATGAAAACAAAAGAAGAAATTGTTGCCAACTGGTTGCCGCGTTATACCAATACCCCGTTGGAAGAGTTCGGCGAGTATATATTGCTGGTCAACTTTGAAGCTTACCTGCGCATGTTCTCGGAGTGGTACAACGTCCCCATTCGTGGGCTTGATAAGCCCATGCCCAATGTCACCGCCGAAGGAATCACGTTGATCAATTTTGGGATGGGCAGCGCCAGCGCCGCTACGGTTATGGACTTGTTGGGCGCCATCCAGCCCAAAGCTGCGCTCTTTTTGGGTAAGTGCGGCGGGTTGAAAAAGAAGAACAACATCGGCGACCTGATCCTGCCGATAGCCGGCATCCGTGGCGAAGGGACCTCCAACGACTATTTCCCGCCCGAGGTCCCAGCTTTGCCAGCCTTCAACCTGCAAAAAGCCATCTCGACCACCATCCGCAACCACGACCGGGATTACTGGACGGGCACGGTCTACACCACCAACCGGCGCGTGTGGGAACATGATGACAGGTTCAAGAAATACCTGCGCCAGATCCGCGTCATGGCAATCGATATGGAAACGGCCACGCTTTTCAGCACTGGCTTTTACAACAAAATCCCCACTGGCGCGCTGCTCCTGGTCTCAGACCAGCCGATGATCCCTGAAGGGATCAAGACCGCCGAAAGCGACAAGAAGGTCACACAGGAATATCTGGAAATGCACCTGAGAATTGGCATCGATTCGCTCAAGGAATTGATCAACCATGGCCTCACGGTCAAGCATTTGTATTTTTAAAATGTCATTGCGAGGAGCGAAGCAACGAAGCAATCTCCTGATTAGGAGATTGCCGCGCTCGTTATACTCGCTCGCAATGACATTGGAATGGAGAATACCATGCGCATCGCCATCACCCGCCAGATCAGCCCGGCCATCAACCAGTGCGAACTTACCCACATCGCGCGTGAGACGATCGACTACAAGCGTGCCTGCGCCCAGCACAAGCAATACGAAGATGCCTTGCGTTCATTGGGAATAGACATTATTTCACTGGAGGCGGAACCGGCCTTGCCGGACTCGGTCTTCGTGGAGGATGTGGCGCTGGTGCTGGACGAATGCGCCATTATGCTCAATCCCGGCGCATCGTCACGGCGCCCGGAAGTTGCTTCCGTTGAAAAGGCCCTGGCTCCCTACCGGGATGTTTTCCGGATCCGGCCGCCCGGGACGGTGGACGGCGGCGACATTTTGCGGGTTGGGAAAACGGTTTATGTTGGCTTGTCCAGCCGTAGCACGGAAAACGCTATCGAGCAGATAAAGGCCATTCTTGAGCCGCGCAACTATGAGGTCCGAGCGGTGAACGTGACGGGTTGTCTGCATCTCAAGTCCGCGGTGACGCGGGTCAGCGAAAATACGTTGCTGATCAACCCGGGGTGGGTCTCGAAAGGTGATTTCCCCGGTATGCAATTCATCGAGGTAGATCCAGCCGAGCCGTATGCAGCCAATGCCGTGCTGGTGGATGGCACGCTCATCTACCCTTCGTCCTTCTCAAAAACAAGAGCAAAATTGGAAAGGGCAGGGATCAATATGTTAATAGTGGATGCCGACGAACTTGCCAAGGCGGAAGGCGCAGTAACATGCTGCTCGTTGATTTTTGAATTTTAGGACTCAAGTGCCCAAAGCAACACGATTGCGGCCCTTGTGTTTGGCGACGTACAGGGCCTGATCGGCGCGAGCAACCAGCGTTTCAAGGTTGGGATTGTTTTCGTTATATTCAGCAACCCCCAAACTGATAGTAATCCTGATTTCATTCTCTTCCACGTAGAAAGGTGTTTCTTCAATCGTTACTCGTAACCTTTCCGCCAACTCACATGCGGCTTTTCCATCTGAATCCGATAGAAAGAGAGCAAACTCTTCCCCGCCATAGCGTCCCACGATGTCACTGCCGCGGACTGCGCTAAGCAATTCGGATGCCATGAATTGCAAGACCTGATCCCCAACGGGATGTCCAAACTGGTCATTAATGAGCTTGAAGTGGTCAATATCTATCATGATAAGGGAAAACGGTCTCTCCAAGCGGCGCGTTCGTGTGAATTCGATGTGTCCGATTTCGAACAACCCGCGCCGGTTGTAAAGACCGGTGAGCGCATCCGTAAGGGCCAGATTCTGCACTTCTTCGAACAGGCGCGCATTTTCGAGGGCGCTGGCAACTTGATCCGCAAACGTGGTTACCGTTTTGACATGATTTGATGTAAAGTAATTTAGTTGTCTGCTGTCGATCGTCAATAACCCTATGATTTTTCCGCGAACGATCAGGGGGACGCCCAGCCAGGAGCAGATGTGGTTGTGAGGGCCACCATCCTTGAAACTGGAATGGGATTTTACAGCATCGCCAAGAATGTAAGGTTTGCCTGTTTGTATTACAACAGTGTTGGGATTGTCAGCAGGGACGGGAAAACGCAAGCCCAGGATTTCCTCCGGGTTTTCCCAGCCACGTCCTCCAACGATTTCCAATTCGTTCTTGCGTAGGAGTTGTACCGAGGCGCTGTCATACGGGATCACTACGGAAAGCTGTTCGAGGATTCGGTTAATCGCCTCCTCGGAGTGCAGGGTGGCCGCTACGGCCGCTCCGGCTTTCCGCAGCATCTCTGCTTCCTCGGCACGTTTGCTGGCTTCCTCGATTGCAGAGAATTTTTCGAGCGTAAGGGCGATCAGTCCGGCGGCCTGTTCGCCGATAGAGATTTCTTCTGGCTGGAACTGATGCGGGTTCGAATACGAAAGCAGGATAGCACCCAATTTTTTTTGTCCTGCTATGAGTGGTAAGCTCATTGCCGATCTAAAGGGCAGCAGGGCAGCGATGCGCTGGCTCAGGTAGGAGGTATTCGCAAGATCTTCAACGATCAGAGTATGGCCTGCTGCCAATGCTGAGGCTGTCAAGGTTGCTTCGCCTGGTTGTACGGTCAGGGACAGGTAGGCCTTGCTGTAAAGACCATAAGCTGCCAGCGGAGTCATTTTTTCGCTGATTTCATCCCACACGGAAAGGAAGCAGCCATCGGAGTTGAGCAAATCGCCCAGGTAGTTTACGATGGTTTGGCCCATGGAACGGCGGTCAGTGGTTTGCAGGGCAGAAGCGACAATTTCGTGAAGCAGGTTGAGGGTCCGCTGGCGGCGATATAGGGTGTTTTCACTGCGAGCACGGATTTCTGAGGCGCTAAAAATTTCGGCGGCAGCCTGCAGCGCATCCAGTTCCACTTTGCTCCATTTGCGCTCGTTGACGTAATCCTCAAGCCCAAGAAACCCCCACCAGCGTCTCTCGACAAAAATTGGCACGATAACGGTTGAACGTACGCCTCTTTCGATGAACGGGGCATGGTCAGCTTTGTCAAGTTCTAAAATCTGTGCTGTCACCAGTCTTTCCAGACTGAGTTCTGTATGCCAACTGGCGGGGCCAATATCTCGAACCGGGATTTGTCGAAAAGCCGGGCTGTCGATTTGTGGCGCTATCCCGGGCGCAGTCCACTCATAACACTGGCTGGTAAAGACCTGTCCATCTTTCCCCACATAATTTTGGAATACATAGGCTCTGCTGACTTCGGCGGCCTGGCCGATGTGCTCCAAAAAGGCCGGGATGTTCGTTTCCCAGGCGGAGCTTCGCAGGAACTGTTGTGAGGCCAGGTTGAGCGCCCCCATAATGGCTTCACGGCGTTTCAAACTTAATTCGATTTGTTTTCTTTTGTGAATATCCCTGATGGTAATCAAATGGCTCGCGTCTGTGTTGCCTATCCCCCATTCCTTTTTCGATAAATCTGAAATGCGAATATCAAAAAATCTATTTTGACCGTTTATCTTAAATTCCTGTTCTATAAACGGTTCCTGTTGATCAAGAAGGTGATTTAAGGACTCCAGGTAGGAAGCCCGCACGGATCCTATTGGCTGTCCAATGGCTGCTGCCGCTGGGGTCTGGAGGAGTTGCTCGGCCATGTTGTTCAGATAAAGGATGCGCTTGCGGGAATCGATGACAATGACACCATCTTGCAATTCGTGTAAGATCATGGAGGGCGCCATTGGCAAGATACCGAGCAACCGATAGCGCAGAATTCCCCATGCAAACAGTAATGCAGTGGGGGCAAAAGAAAACGGAGAAAGGTCGATGCCCGGGAAAACGGTGCCGCTCAAATATAGAATACTACCCAGCCATGGGAACAAAATTCCCAGCAATACAATCCCTGCTTGAATGTTATACGGCCTGGGGGAGCGGGTCACTTCCAAAACCAGGAAGATAGAAGCGATTATGAGGAGCGTATAAGAATAGGCTGTTTGCAGCCAGAACCAATATCCAAAATTGGATGCCAGGAATGTAAGCGCACCGTAACGGCCTATTGTCGTAGTTTCCCAAATCAAAGAATTATATGAAGGAAGCCAGGCTAGCAATATAGTGATAGAGGGAATGATCCGGATCAGCACCTGGTTTCGTATGGTTAGCAGTTTGTTACGGCCAGTGTAGGCTGCGCTAAAGGAAAGCAAAAAGACTGTCACGCTGGCAATGCCGAAAATCTCTACCTTTGCCCAGAACAATTTCCCGCTTAAATCCGGCGCCAGAAGTTCCAGGCCGTATCCGAGAGACCATACGGCAATACTGAACATCATCCAGGCAAATGGCGTAACCGCCAGGCCGGGACGCTGACCACGTATCAGTAAACCTACCCCTGCATATAAGGCCGCAAGCAAGATGAGGCCGGTTGGAATGAGTTGGGCAATCATGGTTTTACAGCACTACAAATGAATATTTTAGGGCATTCTCGGAGAAACGACATTGCATTTGTCCGATAAATTCCTTGCAATTTTGTTAGGCAAATCGCATTTGGACTTTAAGGTTCTTCCGTTTTTAGCGGGATAGAGCCCCGAAAATTTGGTTGTGAGCGTGCGTACGCACGCTCACAACCAAATTTTCGGTATTTTTCCCGCCATTAACGGTAGAGCCGACTTTAATTTATTCGCTTGCTTGCAGCCTGTGCCGAGTTGTTATATACTCGCACATCTATAAGGAGAAATTAAAAATGGAGTGGATCACACAACCTGATACCTGGATCGCGCTTATTACCCTGATAGCGCTTGAACTTGTACTGGGTATAGATAATGTTATTTTTATCTCGATTCTGGCAGGAAAATTGCCGCTAGACCAACAACAGAAGGGGCGTACGACCGGTATTGCCCTGGCGGTCATCACCCGCATCTTACTGCTGCTGTCCATTTCCTGGGTGATCGGACTGACCGAACCACTGTTCAACGTGTTCACACTAGAAGTCTCAGGCCGCGACCTGATCCTGTTGGCAGGTGGTTTGTTCCTGTTAGGCAAGGCCACGCTGGAAATCCACCACAGGCTGGAAGGCGTGGAAGGTCAACGTTCGGCCAGGGTGGCTGGCAGTTTTGCCAGTGTGATCGCCCAGATCATGCTGTTGGATATCGTCTTCTCGTTGGATTCTGTCATTACAGCCGTGGGTATGGTAGATGAAGTCATCATTATGGTCATTGCAGTCATTGTGGCGGCCGGGGTAATGATCTGGTCATCCAGGCCGCTTGGTGAATTTGTCGAGCGGCATCCGACGATCAAGATCCTGGCGCTCAGTTTCCTGTTGTTGATCGGTTTTACCCTGATTGTAGAAGGGCTGCACCAGCATATCCCCAAGGGATACATCTACTTCGCGATGGGCTTTTCGGTCTTCGTGGAAATGCTGAACCTGCGCGTGCGCGCTAAACTGGAAGGGGAGCCGGTCAAACTGCGCGAGGCTTATGCCAAAGAGAAGGGCAGCAAAGCGAAAGCTGCGCCTTCGAAATAATTCATTCTTCAGTCACTGAAGAAAATCGCCGATGAGAGTCGGCGATTTTTTATCGACTTAGTCCGTACTCCATTCTTTTATAACTTCCCCGCCGCCCTGGCACGCTCCAGCACCTTCTGCGCATTTTTCAGCAGCGGCATGTCGATCATCTGGCCGTTTAACGCGAAGGCGCCTTTGCCCTCTTTTTGATGGGACTCGAATGCTTCCACCAGCCGCCTGGCATGTGCGATGGATTCATCGTCCGGTGTAAAGGCCCCCTGCACGGGCGCAACCTGGTTCGGATGAATGATCTGTTTGCCGGAAAAACCAAGCTGGGCGCCAAATTCAGCTTCGCGCCGGACACGATCCACATCTTTGAAGTCAATCGTGACAATGTCAATTGCCCCCAGACCATGCGCTGCGCAGGCCGTGACCACAGCCTGCCGCGCGTACAACAACTCGATCGCACTCTCAGAGCGTTTCGCCCCAATGCTGGCAGCGAAATCCTCCCCGCCGAAAATGATACCGTCCAGACGTGGATGGGGCGCGATTTCTTTCAAGTTCAAAATCCCTTTCGCGGTTTCCACCCCCACCAGCATACGGATAGAGTTAACTGGCCAGCTATTTGCCAGCTCCGCAGCTTCGATAAGCTCGCTGCCCCACCGGATCTGTTCCAGCGACTCGACCTTGGGAATGACGATGCCATCCGGGTGATGGGGCAGAACGGCTTCGATATCGTCCCGCTCCAACCCCGAACCGACGGCGTTGATACGCGCCAGTTTTTCGCTCGTGCCAAAGTCCAGTTCATTCAACGCTTTGGCAATGGTGGCGCGCGCTTCGACCTTGCGGTTGAGCGCCACACCGTCTTCCAGGTCCATGCAGATGCAGTCAACACCCAGGGTCAGGGCTTTGGTGATCTTCTTCCAGTCGTCGCCGGGCATGTAGAGAAGTGCGCGTCGAGAATGCATTTATTCTCTTTTCTCAAGCAGCATTACAAACTTCTTTGACCTTCGGTAGCGATGAGAGTTTTCATTTTTTTATTCGTGTCAATTGTGATTCTACAGCTTTCGCTCCATCGCCCTCGGGGCTGATGTTGTAGGCAGTGATGAGGAGATGGTCGATATCGAGCAATTGAACATCAGTGCGCCAACCCCAGTCCGGGCCGCCGGTGGGGTCGGGATAGCTGCCGAGCACCGAGAATCCGTTCTCTATAGTGTTGCCAACACAAAACATAATGGCGGTGTGGTTGTGGAAACTATCCACCCAACTGGCTTCGAAACGGTCGAGGTTGGTGTTGTAACCAAAGGTGAACATGCCGTGCTGCGGTTCCCCGTCCACCGCGCTTTGATAGAGATAAATGACAAAACGCCCGCCGAGGATCAACTGAATACTGCCTTGTATCTGAAACTCAGTCGGGACGCTGCCAGGCTCAAGCCAGGTGCGTGCCATGCCTGTCCAGCCGCCGACAAGCTGGGCGAGGAAATGGTGCGGGCTGCCTGATAAAACGGATTCTTCGAAACTCATGACTTTACCTCAATAGAGCAACGCAAAGAGTTTAACATAAGCGTTGGCGCGGGTAAAGCCTGAGAAGCCAAATCCAGTAGGATATAATCCTCTTATCTTTCACAATCAGGGACATCGATGACCTCCTCTTCCCCCACAATAGACTATTCCCAAAAATGGTATGTTTTATCCGCTGTCGGCATGGGCGTTTTCCTGGCGACGATCGACGGCAGCATTGTCAATATCTCGCTGCCGACGCTGGTGACTTCCTTCCAGACCGACTTCGCCCTTGTGCAATGGGTGGTGCTGGCCTACCTGCTGACCGTCACCACGTTGATGCTGGGCGTTGGCCGCCTGGCGGATATCTACGGCAAGAAGCCTATCTACACGGCCGGCTTTATCGTCTTTACGGCTGGCTCGGTGCTGTGCGGGCTCTCGCCCACGATCTTCACCTTGATCGGGTTCCGCGTCGTACAGGCGGTTGGCGCGTCTATGGTCATGGCGCTGGGGATGGCCATTGTCACGGAAGCGTTCCCCCCGTCAGAGCGTGGACGCGCGCTGGGTATCAGCGGAACGATCGTCTCAGTCGGGATCGCGGTCGGTCCGACGCTGGGCGGCCTGATCGTCCAAAACCTGTCCTGGCACTGGATCTTCTTTGTCAACCTGCCCATCGGGATCATCGGTACGTGGATGGTCATCCGCTATGTGCCGGCCTTCAAGCCGCTGGGCGGGCAGCGCTTCGACTACTGGGGTGCGCTGACGTTGTGCGTTTCACTGCTCTCGCTGCTGGTGGCGCTGACGCTCGGCCAGCGCAACGGCTTCGGCGACCGGACCGTCCTGCTGCTGGCCGGGGCGTGGATCGTCTTCCTGGCGGCTTTCATCTTTATCGAGCTGAGGGTAGAGCAGCCGATGATCGACCTGCGCCTGTTCCGTAGCAGCCTGTTCTCGGTCTCGCTGGCGACCGGATTCATGATCTTCATCTGCTTAGCCGGGACGCTGATTCTGATGCCGTTCTACGCCGAGAACGTACTGGGCTACGATCCGCAACAGACCGGGCTGCTGATGGCCACAGTGCCGGTCGCGCTGGGAATCATCGCCCCGGTCTCCGGAGTGCTTTCGGACCGTTTCGGTTCACACTCGATCACGGTGGCGGGATTGGCCGTGCTGGCCGCCGGATTCCTCGCTATCAGTTCGCTGGATGCGGAGACGACAACATTGGGATATATCCTGCGTTTCCTACCGATTGGATTGGGAATGGGGATTTTCCAGTCCCCGAACAACAGCGCCATCATGGGCGCCGCGCCTCGGGACCGGCTCGGGATTGCCTCCGGTATGTTGGCCGTGACCCGCACCCTCGGCCAGACGACCGGCATCGCCGTCTTAGGCGCTCTGTGGGCAGGACAGGTCTTCAAGCACGCCGGGGGAGTTATTTCGGGCGGCGCGACTGCTGCGTCAGTTTCTGCGCAGGTGTTTGCCTTGCGCGATACCTTTGTGATTGTGAGTGTTTTGATCGTGATTGCCTTACTGCTCAGCATTTGGGGGTTGGCGGAGGAAAGAAAGCGAAAGCGCTCATAAGTTACCACTTCCAATAAGCCAATGAGTAATACATGAATCTTGAACTCAGGAACAAAACCGCACTGGTCACGGGCGCATCGAGCGGGATTGGTGCAGCAACCGCGCTGGTCCTGGCGGAAGAAGGCGCTGATGTTATCCTTGCCTACAATCAAGACTATGCTGGAGCCAGCAGGCATGCACGAAACATCGAATCACAGGGACATAGTGCATGGCTCTGTCAAATGGATATCTCTAATCCTCAAGCGGTTGCCGTTGCTATCGAGCAACTCAAAACGAAAATAGACCGGCTTGATGTACTGATCCTGTGTGCTGGCTATAACAGAGTCGCTTCTTTTCAGGAGATCACTCCTGATGAATGGAATAAGGTGCTCACGATCAATTTGAGCAGCGCATTCTATGTTGTGCAGGCTGCGCTCCCGCTTATGCATGATGGAGCTTCTATCATAACAGTCGCAAGTGTGGCGGCTCATACGGGAGCGCCTCACCACTTGCATTATGCCGCTGCAAAGGCAGGCTTGATCAACCTGACCAAGAGCTTTGCCCGTGCGCTTGCGCCAAACATCCGGGTTAATTGTGTGGCTCCCGGAATTACCTTGACCCCCATGGGACAAGACACGATAGAGTCCTTGCCAGCTGATTATGCTGAGACCAAACTTCTGGTGGGACGCTTTGCCACGCCTGAAGAAATTGCCCGCTGCATTGTCTTTGCAGCCAGCCCAATCGCCGGTTTCATGACCGGCGCTACGATTGACATCAACGGCGGCAGAGAGATGCGCTGATTTAAGGTGACACCCCTCTCCTACAGGAGAGGGGCCGGGGGGTGAGGTCAGGGGAGAGGCGGGGACGCCACCACACGAAACCCCCTGAGTTTGTCGAAGTAGCTGAAGGAGATGAATGGGTAGTGGTATCGGGAGGCACAGCGCGCGTACTTCCCATCGCCGTAGAAAGAACCACCGCGCAGCACATGATAGTCATCGGCATTTACATCCTCACGACCATCATTTCCTTTATATGGATAAGGCTTATAAAGGCTATGAGTCCATTCCCAAACATTGCCGCTTAGATCGGCGCAGCCATAGGGCGAATCACCCTGTGGCGAATAGACCCCAACCGGAGTTGTATCGCCTTTTTCACCTTCTTTAGTATTGCATTTGGTCTTATCGAATGTATCCCCCCAAGGATAGATCAGCCCCTTATCGCCGCGCGCGGCCTTCTCCCATTCGGCTTCGGTGGGCAGACGTAGAACGAAACCGGCAGGGAGCTCGCCCTTCAATAATTCGTCCAGCAACATACAATACGACACCGCATCCTTCCATGAGACACTCACAACAGGATAATCCCGCACCTTTTCCCAGCTGCTTACCGGGTGCTTAGCCCCTTTGACCTTGATATATGTCGCATATTGTTCATTCGTGACCGGGAATCGCCCGATGTAATATTCATAGGGAAGATCAATGGTATGCTGAGGTTTCTCCTCATTGGAAGCATGTTTGTCTTTATCGATACTACCCATCAAAAATGTGCCCGCAGTCACCTTTACAAATTCGATCCCGCCAAATGTATAAATGGCATGGCCGCCAGGCGTATACTTACTCGCGGGTTCAACGGATCCTGGTTTTGTTTCAATCCTTCGTATTTCTTGAGCAGGTTTTGTTTCTGGTGTTCCAACAGTTTCACCTTTGGGACTCGATTTGGGCTTATCTGAAACAGGTTTCACCTGCAAGGTTTCCGCTGAAATCCCTAGAGAATTTGCGCGCATCCGCAAACTGACGAGTAATCGCTGGAGAGCGCGGTCTCTATCTTTTTCGAAGTAGTCCGCGTATTGCCAGGGCCTCAATCGCCTCGGAGGGTCGCAGGCCTCCAAACGGATTGGGATCAAATACAGCGTGCCTTCCGGTTTGTAATCGGCATAATCCAGCACGATTCGCAACTCACGCTGGACGTAGCCTTCCTTTGTGATCGAATTGTTGGAAAGACAGACAAGGATGGCATCCGCTGCTTCCACCGCCTTCTCGATTTCCAGGTTCCAATCCTGTCCCGGGTAAAGTTTTTCCTCGTCCAGCCAGACATCCATCCAACCTTCCGCGCTCAACTGGCGGTACAACTCTCGCACAGTTGGTTTGTCGTTGGAGGAGTGGCAGAGAAAAACGCGTAGCGGTCTGTTTTCAAGCACCTATTTCCCTCGCGGTGAAGATAATGAAATTATACGACAATTTAAAATCAAAAAGCCTCGCAGTCCTACATCCACAAGACTATTGGCTTGCTGGCTACTTTAGTTTGCGGCATCGACCACTGCGCCCCGATGAAATAACAGAGGTGCCCCGCCCTGAACTTCAGGACGGGGCACCTTAACGGTGACGGTCGATTTCGCTGTTATGGACAATTCACATTCGGGTTGAACGGGGCGAAGATCCCGGAAGGATTCGCCTTCCAGACCCAGGCATGTAGATCATAATGCGGGGGCTGTCCAGGCTCATGCGCATCCATGGGACCGTCGAGCGGTCTGCCTAAAATAACAGCGGCAGGCGGTGCAGGGTCCGGAATGGGGGTGTCCGGCGCGCCGATCCCTTGAAAATATTCAACGCCAAGTAGCTTTAACCCATTCCCAGATTCAACATAGAGCAGGATCTCCGGCTCGAGAAGCTTGATCGCTGGGTCCATGAGCCGGGCAGGATGAATGAAGTGGATGCCCATTCCACCGTCCGGCGACTCGACACAATTGAGTGTCTGAACAAACCCATCTGCCAGGGCAGCTTTCACATCGTGATATTTGGCAGTGGCCCGCCGGACAGCTGCCAGGTCTCGCAGAACTTGCGGGTCGGTGGTGCCTGCCGCGGCAAACGCTGCGCCTGCCAGTGTGGCGACGAGCGCCAGGGCAATCGTGATAATGATAAGTGTCTTTTTCATTTGTTCCTCTTTTCTCTAAAGGTTGGGTTCCGAAGATCAACCATGGGCCTGCATGATATACTTCGGTCGACAAATCCACTTTACAAGGTATCAGGCGTTGATAGGTGTCACTCAGCAACACAAAAGTGACACAGTTTTGGAGTGATCGTTGGTTGATGTGTCTTTTGGAGAATGGCTCAAGCGCCGGCGTAAAGCAGCGGGGTTGACGCAGGAACAATTTGCACTGCAAATCAATTGCTCGATGAGCGCGGTACGGAAGTTCGAAGCGGAGGAACGCCGTCCCTCCGCGCAAATTGTTGAACAGCTGGCTAAAATCTACAACATACCCCAAAACGAACGCCAAGCCTTCCAGCGTTTTGCGCGCGGTGACTGGAAAGCCGCTCCCGGCGAGATCAGCGAAGAGGCCCCCTGGCTAGCATCACCAAAACTCCCTCGGTTCAATTTGCCTTCCTCTATCACATCGCTCATCGGGCGCGAACAGGAAATCGCAGACATCCGCGAATATTTATCCAAAAATAGTATTCGCCTTGTCACCTTGGTTGGTCCTCCCGGCATTGGCAAAACGCGGCTGAGCATCGAGGTGGCGCGGGAAGCTTTATCCGATTTTCCGGATGGTATTTTCTTCGTCCCGCTGGCTCCGTTGGATGATCCCAGCTTGATTGCGGTCACGATCGCTCAAGCGCTGGGATATGTAGGGGCAAGGAATATTTCTAGTACTGAACAACTCAAAGAGGGGATCGGTGATAAAAACATGCTCATTTTGCTGGATAATTGTGAGCATCTCATCGAAGAGGTTGCTGCGCTCGCCTCTGACTTGCTTTCCGCCCGCCCTCGTTTAAAGATCCTGGCCACCAGCCGGGAGTCTCTCCGTATCCCCGGTGAATGGTTGTTTCCGGTCCCTGCCTTTGATATCCCCAAGGATAGTTCGCGCCTGGATATGGAAACTGCTGCGAACTTCCCCGCGCTGAGGCTGTTTGCCGAACGCGCCCGCGCCGTGCGACCGGACTTTGTTCTTAATGTTGAAAATATCCAAACAGTTGTCGCTATCTGCGCTCATCTGGATGGATTGCCATTGGTCATTGAACTGCTCGCGGCACGCATGCGTCTGATGTCGCCTGAAGCATTGCTGGCGCGTCTGAATGACCAATTCATCCTGTCTGCCGATGGGATGCGCCCCGCCTCCACCCGTCAGAAGACTCTGAACCACGTCATCGGCTGGAGTTACGACCTGCTCTCTGCGGAAGAACAAAAATTATTTGCTTATCTTTCGGTTTTCTCAGGCGGTTTCACGCTCCAGGCGGCAGAAGCGATATTTTCGGATGCCGACGAAGAGAGATCAGTTTCCGAGCACATCACTTCGCTGTTAGACAAGAGCCTCTTGCAACGCGCGACTGACGCAGTCGGTGAACCACATTTCTCTATGCTGGTGACTATCCAGGAATATGCACGAGGGCGTTTAAGACAAAGGGGTGAAGAAACAGAAATGCGCAACAGGCATTTGGCATATTTCCTCGATCTTGGAGAGCAAGCCTATAAACAGCTGCGCAGGCCGAATCAAGTCGAATGGCTGGATCGGCTCAATGCCGCGCGCGATAATTTGCGTGCGGCACTGGAATGGGCTATTGAAACGCGCCAAACAGAAGTGGCACTGCAAATGGCTCGAAAACTTCACTGGTTCTGGTTTGTGCATGGGGACCATTCGGAAGGACGGCACTGGCTTGACCGCGTTTTGGCGTTACCGGATGCGCCTCTGTTCCCAGAGGCATACGCGGAGGCGCTGACACAACTGGCACATCATACCTGGCTCCAAATTGGAGCAAAGGAAGCCAGACCTTTGGCTGAGCAGGCCCTCGCCGTCGCTCGTGTGCAAGGTGACAAATGGAACACTGCCAGGGCACTGGCTGTCCTCGGTTTGGTGCTGACGAACGAGAAAAACTTTGCGGCAGCCCAGGCAACACTGGAAGAAAGCAAGGCGCTCTTTCGAGCGGTTGGCGATACATGGGGTTTTGCCCACACTGTGATGGTGCTTGCCTTGGGAGCTTATCGGCAGGATGAACAAGCCACTTCCCTCGCACTCCACGAGCAAGCACTGGACCTGTTCCGCGAAGTCGGCGACAGATATTTTCAAAGCGTTGCTTACCGCTTCATCGGCAATCTACGCGTCAAGCAAGAGGACTGGACCGGTGGAGCAGAAGCATTGCGAGAAGCGCTGATCCTTGCCCAGAATCTCAACAGTAAATTTGAAATTTACGCTGTAACATGGAGTTTCGCCGAAGCGGCGCAACTGGCGGGGGATCCAGCGCGCGCAGTGCATTTATATTGCGCGGCGAAAAATATTGCTGAATCGATTGGCATGTGGTGGAAGGAAGATGAGACAGAATTTCAAGATTATCTTGCCACAAGCCGCGCCGCTCTGGATGAACCGGAGTTCGCTGAGGCAGTGGCGCAAGGCCGCGCTATGACGATGGAGCAGGCAGTCGCATATGCGCTTGAAAATAATAAGTAGTGGTCGGACACGCCCGACCACTACCATGAGATTTTCTCTTCATTTGTTAATGGCGATCAGGGCAGCACAATGTTCCCGCTAATTGTGCCGGACGAAACGCCTGTAGCCCGGTCAAGCAGGCGCACCACGGTAAAGCTTCCAGTAGCGCCATCAAACCGGCCTGTCCCACCCATGATGGTGTACGCTTCTATAATCGAAACCACGCCGGGAGTGCTAGTGGGAGTCCCTTGTCCCTGACCTTCAGCGAAGAGGCTGTCTCCGTTGGCCGCTATCAAGGTAGCAGACGTAGAACCCGCTAGAGTCGGTATGTTGACCTCAGCTTGAAAACTGATCGTATACTGGCCCAGTTGGGTAGCATTCCCCGAACCCGTCGCGTCCACAAACAAGGTCGGGAAAACAGCTACTTGGGTTTCAACTGTCTGCAAAGAGCCTTTTAAAAGCAACTGCTTCTCTCCTGCTGCCGGAGCGGCGAACGCTATGCTCGCTAAGACGATCAAAAGCAGCAGGGCAATGCTAGTGGATACAAGAATCTTTTTCATAAATCTCCTCTTTTTCTAAAGTTGAATTTCGAAGATTGACCATTTTGCCTGGGTGGTATACTTCGATTGACGTTTACACTTTACCGGTTTTCAAGTATGTCTGGGTATCGCTGAGCGATACAGTCAGCGATATATTTTTATAGGGAGCAAATTATTGTTAGAAGTATCCTTTGGAGAATGGCTTAAACGTCAACGCAGTGGTAGGGGGCTGACACAGGAGCAACTGGCACAACAGATTGGTTGCGCCACAATAACCCTGCGGAAAATCGAATCTGAAGAACGCCGCCCCTCGGCGCAGATCGTCGAGCGGCTGGCTGAAGCATTAAACATTCCCTCAAACGAACAAACAGCATTTCTGCAATTCGCACGCGGAGACTGGCAGTCTGCTCCCGCTATCAAAAGTGAAGCCATGCCCTGGCATGCCTCACCTGCTGGCTCTCGCTCGAATTTACCTACCGCTCTCACATCGTTCATTGGACGAGAACAGGAAACCGCTTCGGTGCGTGAGTATCTGTTGAGCCCAAATATCCGCATCGTCACGTTGATTGGCCCACCGGGTATTGGCAAGACCCGCCTGAGCCTCGCGGCAGCACATAAAGCGCTCTCTGATATCCCCGATGGTGCTTTTTTCGTTGCGTTAGCTCCGCTCGAGGATTCCAGTTTAATTGCCCCGACTATCGTTCAAACGCTTGGTCTTGCGGAAACAGAACTTGGATCCCCATTCGAACGACTCAAGGGTGGCATTGGGGATAAACATATGCTGCTCGTGCTGGATAACGTTGAGCACATCATCGAAGGTGCAGCCTTTCTTATATCT
>Ga0105091_10000512_pt1 | contig 16321 bp, 16 predicted proteins | sample PPLLak1March2015_FD_87022 | JGI IMG/M metagenome (GOLD analysis project Ga0105091, IMG submission 87022) | Freshwater sediment microbial communities from Prairie Pothole Lake near Jamestown, North Dakota, USA - PPLs Lake P7 Core (1) Depth... | ecosystem: Environmental > Aquatic > Freshwater >... | reverse complement strand
TCGACATCATGAAGGAAATGCCGATCACCCTGATGACCCGCCCGTTCGGCTGGGACACGCTGGCGGTGCGGGTGTTCGAGATGACCTCGGAAGGCGAATGGGAGCGCGCCGCGCTGCCTTCGCTCGCCATTGTCATTGCCGGTATCATCCCTATCATTCTCCTGACCTGGCGCGGAACACACTCCCATGGCTGAACTGGTCCTCGACTCCGTCTCGCAGTCGTACGCCCAACGGCAGATCATCGCCGACCTGTCCTTCACCCTGCCCGAAGGCGCGATCGGCTGCCTCCTCGGCCCATCTGGTTGCGGCAAGACCACCGCGCTACGCTGCATTTCCGGCTTCGAGCCGATCCAGAGCGGCGAAATCCGCATCGGCGGCGAAGTGGTCAGCCGCCCCGGCTGGATGCTGCCGGCCGAAAAACGCCGCGTCGGCATGGTGTTCCAGGATTACGCGCTGTTTCCGCACCTGACGGTGGCGAAGAACGTCGGCTTCGGCCTGCGCGACGGTTCCCCTGAATCGAAGCAGGCGCGCATCGCCGAACTGCTGGAACTGGTCGGGCTGGCCGGTCACGCCGACCAATACCCGCACCAGCTATCCGGCGGCCAGCAGCAGCGGGTGGCGCTGGCGCGTGCGCTGGCCCCACGACCGCGCCTGATTCTGATGGACGAGCCGTTTTCCAACCTCGATGTCGAACTGCGCGAACGCCTGTCGCTCGAGGTGCGCGACATTTTGAAACGCGAAGCCACCACCGCGCTCATCGTCACCCACGACCAGCACGAAGCCTTCTCGCTGGCCGACTGGGTCGGGGTGATGCACGAAGGCCGCATCCAGCAGTGGGACACGCCCTACAACCTGTATCACGAGCCAGCCAACCGCTTCGTCGCCGACTTCGTCGGCCAGGGCGCGCTGGTCACCGGCGAAGTCATCAACGACCATCAGGTGGAAATCGAGCTCGGTGTACTCAGCGTCCACATCCCGGTCGAATGCTATGCCAGCGGCTGCGACGAATGCGTGCGCAGCTGTCATGTCGACGTGCTGCTGCGGCCGGATGACATCATCCACGACGACGACAGCCTACTGATGGCCGAGGTTGAGAACAAGGCTTTCCGCGGCGCTGAATTCCTCTATACGCTGAAGCTGCCGAGCGGCCAGCGCGCCCTGTCGCTGGTGCCTTCGCACCACAACCACGCCATTGGCGAACGGATCGGCATCAAGCTGGCGGTCGATCACGTCGTGGCGTTCCGGCGCGAATAAATCCCGGAATCATGCTGCCCTCCCCCTTGCGCGGTCTGCTATTCAATGTAGGGCTTGGCTTCGCCGCCGCCCTGTTGCTGATGCTGGCGGTGATCGGGCTGGGCGTCACGCAGATGGAGCACCTCAACGCCGAACTGGAACACGTGGTCTCGGTCAACAACGTCAAGACGCGGCTGGCCTCGCGCATGCGCGATTCCCTGCGCGACCGCGCCATGGTGATGCACAACATCGTGGTTTCGATCGACCCCTGGGAAAAGGATGCGCTGTTCATGCAGTTCCAGGAATACGGCGAACGCTATACCAAGGACCGCATCCAACTGGTTTCCATGCTCAGCCTGCCGGAAGAAATCCTGCTGATGAATGAGCTGGACATGATCACCTTCAGCAACCAGCCCGTCATGTTCAGCGTAGTCGAAGCAGCGCTCGACGAGAACAATTACGGCGCACTGACTCTACTGCAGGAAGAAGCGATCCCACTGCAAAACCGGCTGGTCGAAGCACTCGACAACATGACCCGCCTGCAGCGCGAAGCCAACGAGGCAGCACTCGCAAAAACCTTCGCTGCCTATCAGGCCAGCCGTAATCTGATGCTGGTGCTGGGCATCTTCGCCACGCTGCTGGCCACGCTGGTTGCCGTGTTGGTGAGCCGCCGTATGCTGACCCAGACACGGCAACTGGAAACGGAAAAGCACAAATACCAGACACTGTTCGAGACCAATTCAGACGCCGTCGTCATTCTCGACGACAGGGGTTTTACCGACTGCAATCCTGCGACGTTATCGCTGTTCGGCATGGACTCGGTCGATGACTTTCTTAACACACCCATTCCAAAACTTGGCACACCAGTTCAGGCAAATGGCGTACCCGCTTATGATCACGCCAGCCAGCACATTCAGCAGGCCCGCAACGAGGGGCATGCGGTGATGGACTGGCAGGGACGACGCCAGAATGGTTCGGTGTTCCAGGCCGAAATCGCGCTGCACGCAATGCAACTGGAAGGCAAGCCGGTGATCCAGGCGATCATGCGCGACGTCTCGGAGCGCCGCGCCACCGAAGCGGCCAAGGAAGCCGCGCGTGAAGCCGCCCTGCAAATGGCACGTGCCAAGTCTGAGTTCGTCGCCAATGTCAGCCACGAAATCCGCACCCCCATGCACGGCATTCTCGGCATGAGTGGACTGCTGCTGAAAACCCCGCTCGACGGACGCCAGCGCGAATATATCGCGACCCTGAAAAGTTCGGCGGAAAGCCTGCTCACCATCATCAACGACATCCTCGACTTCTCCAAGATCGAAGCCGGCAAACTGGCCATCGAGCAGGTCGCCTTCTCGCCCGTTGCCCTGGCGCAGGGGGTGGTCGCCTTGTTTCAGGCACGCGCGCTGGAAAAAAACCTGCACCTGACCCTGTCGCTGCCCGACGATCCGCCTGACGCCTTGCTGGGCGATCCCACCCGCATCCGCCAGATCCTGCTGAACTTGGTCGACAACGCCATCAAATTCACCCAGCAAGGCGAAATCGAATTACACCTGATGTTCGAAAAGGTGAAAGATGAAATCGGCTGCCAATTCAGCGTGCATGACAGCGGCATCGGCATCAGCACCGAGACCCAGGCCCGTCTGTTCCAAGCCTTTTCGCAGGCGGATTCGTCGACCACGCGCCAGTATGGTGGCACTGGACTGGGACTCGCGGTCAGCAGCCAGCTGGCTGAATTGATGGGCGGCCGGCTCGTGGTCGAGAGCGAACCCGACAAGGGAAGCCGCTTCACCCTGTTCCTGCTGCTCCCGCCGACGATGCTGCCGCTCGCCGAACTGCCGAGCCAGCCGACTGTTCAGCTGAAGGGGCGGATTCTGGTGGTGGAAGACCATCCGGTGAACCAGAAGGTGCTGAGTCACCAGTTGCGGGAAATGGGCCTGCAATATGCCGTGGCTGCCAGCGGGACAGCGGCGCTGGACCTGCTGAAAAAAGAGGCATTCGACCTGGTACTGATGGACTGGCAAATGCCGGAAATGGATGGACTGGAAGCCACCCGGCAGATTCGCCAGTTGCCGGCGGGGATCCGCCGCATCCCGATCATCGCGCTGACCGCCAATGCCAACACAGGTTTCCGCGAAACCTGCCTCGCAGCCGGAGCCAACGATTATCTGAGCAAACCTTATACCGAGGCTGCGCTGGCCACCCTGCTGATGCAATGGCTGCCCGCCGTTGAGCGCAGCCCGCTGCTCGATCTGGCTGCCCTGCACGCGCGTTACCCCGGCAATCCGGCGCTGGTGCATGAACTCGAATCGGTCTTCCTCTCCACCACTGAAGCCAGCCTGGCCGCGCTCAAACACGGGATCGAACAAGGCCTGACCGACGCCTGCTGCAGAGAAGCCCACGCGCTGAAAGGCGCCGCCGCCAGCGTGATGGCGACCACGGTTCAGGAAAACGCTGCACGAATTGAGGCCAGTGTGAAAGGCGGCGATTTCGCCGCCGCCGCAGCCGCGCTGGCAGCGCTTGAAGAGCTGTTTCATGAACGCGCCTGACGCCGCATTGACGCACGCATTGCGGGGTGCGTAGGATGGAATCATTCACTTCCAGGAGACACGCCATGATGCGTATTCTTTCGTTCGCTTTCGCCTGGTTTTGCAGCCTGCCGTCTTTCGCCGCAGACGTGCCCACCGCGCCCCCCACACCAACCCAGCCCGCAAGCTGGATCGGGGTCGTACCAACGCCCTATGGCCCGATGTTGATTCAGCAGGGGTTGCCGCCGCCCTACCGTGACTACCAGATGAACCGCGTGCTGCAAGCTGAAGAGAAGAATCGCTGGCTGCACATGGCGATGCCAATGATGGCCAGCATGATGCAAATGGATGCGCGCGAGGCAACGAATTATTTCGCCGTCAAATTCAAGGCCAAACCCGGCCTCAGCTTTGACGAAGTTGTCGAATCGATGATGCTGCGCGCGAACCAGGTCAATCTTAAGTTTGTCGGCAGCAACCTGATGTGGAAGGACTTCGAAGCCATACTCGGAGACACGGGGGCGCCGCGTGTCGAGGTGTTCAGTTTCTGCGACATCGCGATTGCGCGCGAACTGCTGAGAATCATTCCTGAAATGGTGGTGTTCCTGCCCTGCCGCATCGCGGTGATGGAAGATGCCGACAAGAACATCTGGGTGCTGATGCTGGACTGGGATATCACCTGGCTCGACCACGCCGGCAAGCAGGCGGGGATCACACCCGAGCTGCGCCGCGGCGCGATGGAAATCCGTGACAAGATGGAGACCGTGATGCGCGCCGCCGCCAACGGCGAGCTTTGAGCTCAACCGCTCCCGCACAGCATGAATTCACTGCCCAGCCCGTTCGCATCGACCTCATCACTAGAGCAAGGCTTCGCCGACGGGCTGGCGGCAATGCTGAACAGGCATCCCGGCCTGGGTGTCTACATTCTGGTGCTGGCCAACGCCGCCTACGACGCCAGGCTGTGGGCGCAGCTTTCTCCCGCCTTGTCGACGCGCCATGCGGAACTCGCTGCGGCCATCGTTAAAACGCTCCAGCGCGGTCAGAAACTGAACGAACCGGACGACGATGTGCTGGTTTTTCTCAAACTGCATGCCATCGGATTTGAGCATCTGAAGTCGATGGAAAGCCGCTGCGCCGGCCCATGGGAGGTGATGTTCAACCCCATCCGCGCCTTGCGCCCGCCGCGCAGCAGCGGGATGAAATTCGAAAGCCTGCTACGCCCCTTCGACGCGTCCGGCTTTCATTTCAACAAACCGTTTCTCGCCAGGGAAATCTTCTGGGAAGGCGAACTGGCCGGCAAGCCGGCGCGCATGCTGTACAACAAATTCCCTTTCGCCCGCCTGCACGGTTTGCTGGTGCCCGAACACGTACGCGAGTTGCCACAATGCCTGACCCCGGAACTACACGACTGGGCTTGGGAAATCTGTGCGGAATCCGGCACGCCCGGCTTCTGCCTAGGCTACAACAGCTATGGTGCCGGCGCGTCGGTCAATCACTTGCATTTCCAGAGTTTTGTGCAGGCCAACCCGCTACCGGTCCAGGATGCGCGCTTTGCCCACAACGGCGGCGTCGAGCCCTATCCGATGTCATGCCAGCGTTTCACCGACGCAGAAACCGCCTGGTTGAGGCTCGATCAACTGCACCAGCACAACACCCCCTACAACCTCATCTACGGCAAGGGATGCCTGCATCTCATCGCCCGGGTCCCGCAGGACAGCAACGCATTAAGTCCGCAGTGCCGTGGCTACGGCTGGAGCGAAATGGCTGGCGCCATCACCCTGTTCAGCCGGGAGGCGTTTGAAAGTTTGGATGCTGCGGAATTCGAGGCGGAGTTGGCGGGCTTCGCGCCTTGAAACAGCCGGGCTAAATCTCGATCACCTGCCCTTGCAGCAACGCCTCCACACCCCAGTCGGGGGCGGCCTCGCGCAATTCATTCATGATTGCCGACTCGTTGCCGGGCTTCAGATGGGTGATCCAGACCTCAGGATGCAATTTCAAGTTCTGCAATGCGGTCGCCAGCAGATCCGGCCAGTAATGCTTGGATGCCATGGCGATGTCGGCCAATTCGTTTTCGAATGAGGTTTCGACGATAAGGTGACGCAGGTCGGGAATGGCGTTAAGCGCAGCGATGAAGGCGTCGCTGTGCGTAGTGTCGCCACTGAACACCAAGCTGCCCGCCGCTGTCGCCAGATGGAACCCGCACGCTGGAACCACGTGATTGACCGGCAACGGCCGGACAGTGCGCCCTCCAAGTTCGAGTGCGTCGCCGAAATCCAGGGGTTCAAAACGCAGCCACGGTACCTCCGGGCTCGGGATTTGCCGGAAATCCGGCCACAGGTGCCAGTTGAACAGATGGGCGGCCAATACCTCCAGCACTTCGGGCAGGGCGTGCACGGTCACCGGGGTGGCGCGCAGGTCGCCGACGCTGTCGAGCAGCAGCGGCAGTCCCAGCACATGATCGAGGTGAGCATGCGTGATGAACACATGATCGATCGCAAGCAGTTGTTCAAACGTGAGTGTGGTAATGCCCGTGCCGGCATCGATCAGGATATCGTCGTCGACCTTGAGGCAGGTCGTATGGCGCCCGCTGCCGATTCCGCCGCTGCAGCCGAGGATGGTGAGTTTCATACTGTTTTGTTATCGTGATTATTTCGTGGTGTAAACGAACACACCATCCCAGTCAGCCGGGGGCCGCTCCGCGCGGAAATGTGTGATGCGTTCGAGGTAGATATCATACAACGGACGTGGCGCACGGGAATTGAGAGCACGCAAGCTCGCTTCAGCCGCATCCCACGCCTGTGCCTGGTAGTGCGCAAACGCAGTTTCGAATTCAGCCGCATTCTGGCGCAGCGCATCGTCGAGTCCATCCTTCGGCCCCAGCGGTTCATAAATCGCCACCGGGGTTTCCTTGCCTTTGACCCGCACGTCGTCGATCTTCATGAAGGCGTGCAATGGATCAGCCTCGACCGTGGGCTGGGTGACCAGGATGCCGACGCCATACTGCTTGGTAATGCCTTCGAGACGCGAGCCGAGGTTCACCGCGTCACCCATCACGGTGTAGGACATGCGGAATTCCGAGCCCATGTTGCCGACGCTCATGCGCCCGGTGTTGACGCCGACGCCGATCTTCACCTCCGGCCAGCCGTGTGCGGCGAATTCCTGATTCAACTTTACGAGCGCCGCCTGCATGTCGAGCGCAGTCTGCACCGCACGACTGGCGTGGTCATTCAGGTCCACCGGCGCGTTCCAGAACGCCATGATGGCGTCGCCGATGTACTTGTCGATGGTGCCGCGCTGCTGCTGGATGATGTGTGTCATGGTCGACAGGTAAGCGTTCAGTACTTCCGAAAGTTCGGTCGGCGGCAGCTTCTCGGAAAAACTGGTGAAGCCCCGGATGTCGGAGAACAGTACCGTCATCTCGCGCGACTGTCCTTCCATCGTGTAGTGCGCCGGATTCTGGCTCATTTCGGCGGCAAGCTCGGGCGGTACGTACTGGCCGAACAGCTTGGTGATCTGGCGCTTGCTGCGCGTTGCGGCAAAAAAACCGTAGCCGGTGTTGAGCGCATACAGGCCGAGCAGCGTCAGCATCGGCGCCGCCATCGGCACCACCCAGAAGCGCGACCACGCCGCATGGTAGGCCGCCAGCAGCAATGCCAGCAGCGCGAGGGTGGTTGCCAACCCGACCGTTGGGCCAAAGCGCAACAGCACCACAGTCAGCAAGGCGCCCAGCAACAGGACGGCAGCCAGCCGAGCGTCATCCGCCCACGGCGGCGTCGCGCGGGTGTCGCCATCGAGCATGCCGGCGATCAGATGCGCATGGATCTCGACCCCCGGAAAGGCATTGGAAAAGGGGGTCACCCGCAGGTCGGCCAGCCCCGGCGCGGTCGAGCCCAGCAGCACGATGCGGTTTTCCAGTTGTTCGAATGGCGCCTTGCCCGCCAGCACCTCGGCCGCCGAAATATAGGGGTATGGCGAGCCGGCACGATAGGGCACATGCACCGTGCCGTCTGCGCTCAGCGGCACGCGGATGCCTCCCACTTCGATCCAGGGAGCCTGATATTGCCGTCCCAGCAGGCTGTTCGATTCAAGCCCTGCGCTTACGGGATCACCACCAAATGCCACCCGCAAGGTGGACGCCGACAGTGCCAGGTGGTATCCCTCGCCAAATGGATTGATCAGGGCCATCTGCCGCGCGGTGCCATCTTCATCGGCCTGCATATTGAAAAAACCGGCCCCCGGCGCCGCCTGCTGGAAAGCGGCCAGGTTGGCGCCATAGCCCGTGGGGGGCGGCATGCCGGGCTGCAGCGGATCGAACGCGGCGGCTGGCAACGACGGCGGCGGCAGCATCCCGGATTGGGCATCGCCATGGCCCTCAGGAATGAAGTAATAACCAAGCGAAGTCGGGCGCTCGGCCAGCGCCTGAGCAAAGCGGGTATCGTAGTCGAGTTGCGGCGCGAGTCGTTTGAGCGCAGCCTGGAAATCAGCACTGCCCGCAAGATCGCGTTGCGCGAGTTGCTTCAGGGTGCCGAGACCAGAGCTTGTGTCCGGTTCGGCAAACACCACGTCGAATCCCACCGCCGCCACGCCATAATGGTCGAACAACTGCTCGACCAGCGTAGTCATGGTGTCTCGGCTCCATGGCCAGCGGCCAACGCTTTTCAGGCTCGCCTCGTCGATGTCGAGAATCGCCACGCGGTCGTCCGAGCCAGCCGGGGCCGTCCGCATCAGCCAGGCGTCATACAGCCAGGCCTCGGCACGCTGCATCGGGGCGATATGGACCAGCCCCACGACATGCGATGCGATCAGCAGAACAAACAGCGCGGAGAGTCCAGCCTGCACCAGGCCGGACGGAATGCGTCTCACCGAATGCGATAGAAACGGTCGGCCAGTTCTTTGCCGCTCACGTTATCGAGACGTCCATCCACTGCCTCGCCCAAGGCAGCGAGGCGATCGGCCGGATGCGGGTGGGTTTTGTAGAGCAGGCCGGTGCGGCTGTCCTTGGCGGGCAAGGCCGCCATGTCCTGCAACACGCCGGGCAGTCCCCAGGGAATGTAGCCGGCACGCGCCGCGTACACCATGCCGACGCGATCAGCCTCGAACTCGGCATCCTTGTCGAGACCGCGCGCCATGATTTCCGCGCCATTACCAATCAGGTTCTGCACCACCGGGTCGCTGCCCTGCACCTTGCTGCTGGCAGCCTGCCCCAGCGCACCGATCAGGCTCGACTGCTTGAGCACCTTGAGATGATGCTTCTGGGTGACGTGGGCAATTTCATGCCCCAGCACCCCGGCCAGATCGGCCTCATTATTGAGCAGGCGATACAGGCCCTTGGTCACGAAGATATAGCCTCCCGGCGCTGCGAAGGCGTTAATGTCCTCGGTGTCGAGCACGCCGAAACGCCAGGTGACATCCTGACGTCCGCTTTGCAGCGCGACCCAGTTGCCGACCAGGTTGACATAGCGTTGCAGCGTATCGTCGCGCACCAGTTGCACCGCACCCAGCAAGTTGCCCGATATCTGGCTGCCGATGCGATTTTCCTCTTCCAGCGAATAATCGCCGAACAGGGCAAAGCCCAACTGTCTGGGATCAATTTTCTGTTTGGTCGGAGGGGGCGCCGCGGCCGCGCTTTGCGCCGCTGCGGGTGCCTGAGTCGGCGCTGGCTGCGTCTGTTTATCTTTGTTGAGTTCCTGCTTCACCCGATCTTCCAGAAACTTGCCCAGATCGAACGCAGCAGCCGTCCCACTGAAGGCAAGCAGCGAAACGGCCAATAACATCAGTTTGGTATTCATCAGTTGTTCTCCCACGGCGAAGCAGACTGCTCGGGCTTAGGTTTAGGCAAGGCCGGCACATTGACCGCGACCAGACCTGACTGGCTGGCGAAGCTTCGGGCCTGGCTGGGAGTCACTTTCCATGCGTCGAGGCGTGCCAGTTCGTCGGCATTGAACTGGGCCTTTTTCAGGTCCTCATCGTTCAGGCCGCGCAGGCCGGCCACGGCAACCACACGGCTGGGATCGGATTTGCTGGTGGCTGCACCCACCACATCGCCCAGCCCCGCCCCGCCCAACCCGCCGGCGCCTGCTCGGACCGAAAGCAGCCGGATCCAGCCAGTGGATTTGCCGGCCTTCACGCGCAACCAGCCACCCTGCTTCGCAAGGATCTCGACGTTGGCACCCTTGGTCACGGTTGCCGTTACGCTGGCGCTCGCGGCGGGCTGACTGTAGAGCTTTTCGTTGCGCAAGACCGTGCCCGGTGCGGCCCAAGCGGAGGCAGACGCGGCGTAAAGCACCAGCGCGGCTACCGGGATCAAAAATAATTTCATCGTATCCATCTCCATCTGATTGCGAAACTGTATGGCCTGCCGCCCCATGGCGCAAGCGCCTTTTATGGCGTTAAGATGCGACGATGAACATTCTTGCAGCCACCATCGAATCGCTCGGCGCCAAGGTCGTCGGCTGGTTTGCCGTGGCGTACGGCATGTTTGCCTTTCTCACCAAAGCCGGCTTGCTGCTCCTGCACCGTACCACCTGGAACCGCGCCACCTTCGACGTCGTCGTGAAGCAGGTCTACTTCACCGCCGTGCAGATTCTGCACGTTTTCATGGGCTACACACTGGTCATTTCGTGGCTCATCATCACGATCATTCTGTCTACCGCACGCGATTTCGGCCTCACCGAATTCGCCAGCGAAATGACCATCCGTGTGCTAGTGCTCGAACTGTTACCCTTCCTGACGGCCCTTTTCATCGCGTTGCGTTCCGGCAGCGCCATCAACACCGAAGTGGCGCTGATGAAGGTCAACAATGAATTGGATGCGCTAGCCCACTGCAAGGTTCCGCCGATGCAGTTCGAGTTTCTGCCGCGGCTGATTGGCGGCGTCATTTCGGTCATCACCCTGGCCGGCCTCGCCGGACTGCTCGCCCTGCTGATGGGCTACCTCGCCATCTACGGCATCAGCACGGCGGGCTTTGATCCCTACACCCAGACCATTGCAAAAATATTCGATTTCATGATCGTGGCCGGGCTGATCGTCAAATGCGGGCTGTTCGGACTGGCGGTCACCCTGATTCCGGTCACGGCCGGACTTGAAACGCCGAAGAAGCTCTTCATGGTGCCGGTTTCCGTGCTGCGCGGGATGATGCGGGTGTTCTTCGCCATAGTGGCAATCGAGGTGGTGTCATTAGCGCTCAAATACATCTGAACCTGTTTGCCGATCGGGCGGCGCTGCAGGCCGCGGTCGAGGCCCTGCCCGATGACGTGGCGCGCGTGGCCCTCGATCTGCCGTTGCGGGCCAACCTGTCGGCGCTCGACAATATTGCGCTGATTCCGCTGTATCAACGGCATTACGGTGCGGCCGAGTCGGCCCGCCAGGCGCAGGCCATGCTGGATCAACTGGGTTATGCCGACATTGCCTTGTTGCGCGACCCTGACATGACGCCGGCCCAGCGTTTCGTCACCCAGCTCGCGCGCGCACTCATCCTCAAGCGCCCCCGGCTGGTCATCGACCGCCCCGGTGCCATGCTTTACGATGTGCCCTATCCTGTTTTCATCCGGCAACTGGCAACACAGACCGAGATGACGGGCACCTGGGAAATATTCGATTTCAGCTGGAACCAGGCGCTATACAACCAGGCACTTCATTCAGAATGATCTATATGTATTTCAATGTTGGGCTGTTTGCTGCCGCATCGCTGCTGTTGACTGGCATCTTCATGGTCTATCTGCTGCATGCGCGTGGCTTTTTTGAAGACACCTTCCATCTGCAACTGGCCGCGGCCAGCGCCGACAACGTCGCCCCGGGCGTGCCGGTGGTGTTTTCCGGCATTGAAATCGGCCGCGTCACCGCCCTCGGGCTGAACGACAACGGCGGCATCATCATTCACGCCACTTTCTTCGAACGCAATGCAAAATGGCTGCGGGAGAACAGCACCTTCACCCTCGACAAACCCATCGTCGGCGGCGCCCGGATCCGTGTCGACTCACCCGACCTCGATGCCCCCGCGCTGCCCGATCACGCCACCATGCTGCTGCTCACTTCCGACATCAGCAAGGAAATTCCCGCGCTGGTCGAACGGGTCAAAGCCATCCTCGCCAATGTCGAATATCTCACCCGCCAGGATGGCGAAATCAATGCCACGCTGACCAATGTCACCGCCCTGACCGGACGCATGACCGGCGAACACGGCATGCTCGAAGGTATCCTGGGCAGCCCGGAAAAAGCGCGTGCGGTCACCGATTCGCTCGACAAGACCCGTGCGCTGATCACCAAGCTCGACGGCCTGGCGCTGAAGATGGACGGCATGGCTGGCAAGGCCGATCAATGGCTGTTTGCCCCCAACGGGGTGGCCGAGAATGCGAACGAAGCGCTGGCGCAGGTGCAGCTGATGCTGACTGATGCCCAGTCCAGCCTGAAGAAAGCTGAAGTCTTGATGAGCAATGCGGTGGAGATTTCCGCCGACGTCAAGGAAGGCACGCAGGACATCGCCAAGCTGCGTACCGAAATCGACGATGCCGTGCGCAAGTCCAATGCACTGATCAATGAGATCAACAAGAAATGGCCGTTCAAGCGCGACGATCCCGAGGTGAAGCTGCCATGAAGACCCTGCTCGCCCTTGCCAGCCTGATGCTGCTCACGGCCTGCGGCAGTGGCGGCCCACCGCCGCCCGACTGGAAAACCGATGCAGCCGACCTGATCGAGCGGTATCAGAAACACGCATTGCTCGGTGAAAACAGTCTGGCCGAGCGCTATTTCAAGCAGGCCGTGATGGCCACTGGCGGCGCCGGCCGCGTCACCGAAACCGCGCGCCTGTGGCTGGTGCGCTGCGCGACCCGCCGCGCCATGCTGATCGACGACGCCTGTACCGAATACGCCGAACTGACCGCTATCGCGCCGAATGCAGCCGATCAAGCCTATTACCAGTTCATCACGCTGCGTTGGGAAACCCTCGATGTCGCCCTGCTACCCCGCCAGCACCAGGAACTGGTGCGTGCCGCGCCGGCAAAACGGCCTGAAACACTGAGCCAAATTATCGACCCGCTGGCGCGCCTGCTCGATGCCAGCCTGCTGGTCATGCGGCAGGAAGCCGATGCCGGCACACTGGAACTCGCCACCGAAACGGCTTCGGAACGAGGCTGGCGGCAGCCCCTCCTGACATACCTAAAGCTGCAGGAAGCGCAGGCCGCAGCCCGAAGCGATGCTGCCGAACAGACACGGTTGAAGAAGCGTATTCAGTTAATCGAAGCCAGCCTATCGCCTACCCATTAATAAAAAGGTAGTCTTGCTGCACTCAAACATAATTAAACTAATTTTGCACGAGGGGACTTATGAACACTGCAATTGCCTGGCTGCACGCGCCTTGGCCCTGGTATGTATCCGGCCCGCTGATCGGTCTGATGGTGCCGCTCATGTTGTGGATCGGCAATCGTTCGTTCGGCATTTCGAATAACCTGCGCCACATGTGCGCGATGACCCAGCCTAAATCGGTGGGGGTCGATTTCTTTCACTACAACTGGCGCGAACATTACTGGAGCCTGGTGTTCGCGGCCGGCGCCGTGCTCGGTGGCTTCCTCGCCGGCATCGTGTTTGCTAACCCCGATCCGATCGCGCTTTCCGTCGCCGCGCTCACCATGTTTTCCTACTGGGATGTTCCCATTGGATCGGGCTATCTGCCGCCGGTTCTATTTGACTTCACCTGGCTAAGCGTAATCGTCATGTTTGCGGGCGGCGTACTGGTCGGTTTCGGCACCCGTTATGCTGCGGGTTGTACCTCGGGCCATGCCATCACCGGCCTCGCCACCCTGCAGCTGCAATCGCTGCTCGCCGTCGTGGGCATCTTTGCGGGCGGACTGCTCGCCGCCCATTTCATCACGCCGCACCTTTTTTCCCTGTTCTGGTAAGCGACCATGCATTTTCTGCCTTATCTTCTAGCTGGGATCGCATTCGGATTTGTCATGATCAAATCGGAAGCGGCGTCGTGGTACCGGATCATGGAAATGTTCTATTTCCAGTCTTTTCACATGTTCGGCATCATGGTCAGCGCCATCATCACGGGCTTTGTCGGCGTGCTGTTGCTCAAGCGCTTTGGCCGCCTGCTCACCCTGGATGGCGATGCGATCGTCATTCCCCAAAAAGCCCCGGGGCGCTACAACTACATTTTCGGCGGCCTGATTTTTGGCCTCGGCTGGGGGGTTATCGGACTCTGCCCCGGCCCCATTTTCGCGCTGGTCGGCATGGGTTCAATCGGCGCATTGGCCGCGCTCGCCGGGGCCCTGCACGGGACCTGGTTGTATGGCCTGGTTAAAAATCGTCTGCCGCATTGACAAGCCCATGCGGCATGATTACCGTGCGTTCTCTTGGACTTCTGCTGCGAACGCAACCCCGTAGTCACCCAACAACCCATAAGGAGGAGTACCCATGAAATACACATCAATCGCACTGGCCATTCTTGCGCTGGCCGCAACCACCGCACACGCCGCCCCCCCCATGATGTCGGCCGAGTGGACCGCGCAGGCTTGCGACGCCTGGAACAAGGATGCCACCCTGACCGATGGTCTGGGTGATGCCTGGATCAAGAATGACAAGGGCCGCGGCTACAAGATCATTCACATGTACCGTACCGACTGCGGCGAAGAGACCCAGACCGAACTGAAACTGGTCCACAAGGATGGCAAAGCCATGTGCGTCTACGGCGGCGCAGTGCAGCACGCCAAGATGGATCACGCGGTCGACTACACCATGCACGCGACCACCGAGCGCTGGGACGAAATGGGCGCCGGCAAGTATGGTCCGATGAGAGCCATGGGATTCGGCCGCCTCAAGTTCACCGGCCCGAAAATGGAAGCCATGAGCGTAATGGGGCCGTTCGAGGCATTCATGCGTTTGCCGGGCAAGATCCCTGGCGACAAGGCCTGCCCTGCCAAGTAAGCTGAGCCTGGCTGGCTGGTAACGCGATAAAAAAGCCGGGACTCGCGAGTCCCGGCTTTTTTACGTCAGCTGGTTGCGCAGCAGGCCGTGACTTGCTTAATGAACCGTGCCGGTTTGCACGTCGAGCGGCCGCCCGTTGCGGATCTCCTCGGGTGTCGCCTCGCGGATGTCCATCACGTTCACCAGGCAGGTCACGCTTTGCCCGGCCAGTGAAGGATTGCCGTCCAGCGTAAGCTTGCCGTCCTCGATCGAGGTGACGTAAAAAACCTTGGTTTCGCCCGACGCGTTCTCGAACATGACTTCGGCGCCGACGCGGCGGAATTCCGGCGGTACGTTGTCGATCTCCTCGACAAACACCAGGCTCTCGTCGCGCAGGCCGTAGCCATCTTCCGGCGCCAGCGTAATCTCGACCCGCTCGCCGACCTTGCGGCCTGCCACGGCCGACTCGATCGCCGGCAAAATACCGCTGTTGGCGCCCTGGACATAACCAACCGGAACGTCATGCTGCTCGACGATCATGCCGCGCTCATCAAGGATGGAATAGGTGATGTATACGAGTTTGTTGTGTGTCACGGTGACCATGCTGTCTAATCCTGAACCGTCGAAGAAAACGCTACGCCATTGCCCGACTGGCGATTGCGCCGCCTGCTTATGATACCTTCGAACTCCGCCCGCTCACATCGTCCGCCCATGAAACCGCTCAAACAATTGCCCGCCTGGAAGGCACTGGAACAGCACTTCAAGGCCATGCGCAGGTTTGACATGCGCGCCGCATTCCGCGAGGACGCCACCCGTTTCGATCAGTTGTCGCTGCGTTGCGGCAACCTGCTGCTCGACTACTCGAAAAACCGCATCACGACTGACACCATGCAGCAGTTGATGCAACTGGCGCGCGAATCCGAACTGGAGACGATGCGCAACGCTATGTTCAGCGGCGACCGCATCAACTTCACCGAACAGCGCGCAGTGCTGCACACCGCCCTGCGCGCACCGGTGCGTCCGCCGCTGGTGGTGGAAGGCGTCGATGTCGAACGCGAGGTCGCAGCGGTACTCAGCCGCATGCAGCGCTTTGTCGAATCCATCCACAACGGCAGCTGGCGCGGCCATACCGGCAAGCCCATCCGCAACGTGGTGAACATCGGTATCGGCGGCTCGGACCTTGGCCCGGCAATGGTGTGTGGCGCACTCGACCATTACGCGCTAGAGAGCGTACGGGTGCATTTCGTCTCCAACCTCGACCCGGCGCATCTGGCCGCCACCCTCGCGCCCCTCGACCCCGAAACCACGCTGTTCATCGTCGCCTCAAAAACCTTCACCACGCTGGAAACCCTGGCCAACGCCAACTCGGCCAAGGCCTGGTTGCTGGCCGCACTGCGCGCGCCTGCCGCGGTCGCGCGGCACTTCGTGGCGCTGTCGACCAATGCGCAGGCAGTCGAAGCCTTCGGCATCGACCCGGAAAACATGTTCATTTTCTGGGACTGGGTCGGCGGCCGTTATTCGCTATGGTCTGCGATCGGTTTATCTATTGCGCTGCAGATCGGCTGGGGCAACTTCCAGGCGCTGCTGGCCGGTGCACACGCGATGGACATCCACTTCAAGGAAGCACCGCTGGAAGCCAACATGCCGGTCATCCTCGGCATGCTCGGCATCTG
>Ga0105091_10000510_pt1 | contig 16352 bp, 13 predicted proteins | sample PPLLak1March2015_FD_87022 | JGI IMG/M metagenome (GOLD analysis project Ga0105091, IMG submission 87022) | Freshwater sediment microbial communities from Prairie Pothole Lake near Jamestown, North Dakota, USA - PPLs Lake P7 Core (1) Depth... | ecosystem: Environmental > Aquatic > Freshwater >... | reverse complement strand
CTTATCGTGCTTTCGATGCTGGTCATAATGTTGTCGGGTTGTTGTTGCGGCTTTTTTGATCATCCCGGCAAGACCGCTGCTGAGGTTCACAGGGAACACGTTAACACAATGAAAGTTAACCAGCAGCAATTAATGAGAGACATAGATAGAGCGCTCCTTTTCGATCGGCCAAGCAGACTTACAGAAAGACAGATGCCCTAAGCAAGGGCACAGCAGTTTAATTTTGTAAGATTTTTTGGGATTTCTGAACGGATGCAGACCCTCATCGATTATTTCCAGAGAGTTGCCCACTATGACTTGTGGGTAGTCTGTATTGAATTATTTCTCATAGGCCTGGTTGTTTACTGGGCCGTTGATTTCCTTGAGGGGACACGCGGCGAGAGACTTTTCCGCGGCGTCACATACGTCCTCATTGCCGGAGTTTTAATCCTTCACTTGATTTCAGCGCGTTATCGTTTCGAACGTCTCGAGTACCTTTATAAAGGTTTTCTTGTCGCCGTCCTGGTAATCGCGGTCGCGGCATTTCAGCCGGAATTGAGACGCGCGCTTATGCGAATCGGCCAAACCGCCGGCGGCGGATTTCTTTCCAGCTCATCCCGCCAGGTCATCCGCACCGTTGAAGAAATTGTCAGTGCCGTCACCGAATTGGCCGCATCGAAAACCGGCGCTATCATTGTTATCGAAAGACGCGTTGCTTTAGGTGAATTTATAGAAACAGGCGTTCGCCTCGATGCTGCCGTCACCGCCGAGCTTCTCAAAACAATTTTTTATCCCGGAACCATTCTGCATGATATGGCCGTTGTAATTCGCGGCGACAGGGCCATTGCCGCGGGCGTCCAGCTCCCCTTGGCAGAGCCCGGCACCGTAAAAGGTTTCGAACTCGGTTCACGCCACCGTGCCGCAGTAGGCATCACCGCCGGCTCCGACGCGTTGTGTATAGTAGTAAGTGAAGAAACGGGAATTATCTCTCTGGCAAGTGATGGCAGCCTAACCCGCAATCTTACCGCCGATGACCTGCGTGATATCTTGACCGGCGCTATCGGCTCTCAGACAACCAAAAGCAAACCTGCGGCAGAAAGGACAGCCTGAACGTCGTGGATAAGCGAAGAGTTAGAAAAATAGTTGTTAGCGTCATATTTACCATTCTTATATGGGTCTGGGCGGATCTCGCTCTCGATGAGGAGCTTTCGATTTCCAATCTCAGGCTCACAGTTGCAAAATCGATAAATCCCAACCTATGGGTTACATTCTCAGGCCAGCCCTCGGTTCCTTTGGAAAAAGTCGTTCTCAAGGGCTCTGTCCGCAAAATTTCTGATGCACGTCAGCGCATTAATTCAGGCCGTTTTGTCCGGGAATTTTATTACGACCCTATTCAGGAAAAAATAACAAATCCCGGCGAATACCCCTTAAGCGTAACTGATTTTCTAAAAAATTCTGATGTTGTTCGCCAGCTCGGCCTTACAGTTATATCAAGCGACCCTAATTTTGTTACAGTCAGCATTATCGAATTGCAGAAAAAACAGGTCCCCGTCCGCTGCTATGACGAAAACCAGAATCTGCTGAAAGGCGCCGGTATAGACCCTGCTCAAGTCGAGGCCTTTGTCCCCGCTGACCGCCTCGAGGCGGCTCTGGAGGCAAAAGTAACTTTAACAAGAAGAGAAATTGACCAGGCAAGGCTCGCGCCGGTAGAAAAAACTCCCGTCGTTGAGCTTGCGCCCGGGCAAACAAGGGAGGCCTCTTTAGCCGTAAAAATTACTTTGCCAAAAGAGCAGGAACGCTTGCAGGAGTATCTTATCACTAATGTCCGCCTCGGCGTCTCTTTGAGCGCTAATCTTGAAGGTAAATACAAAGTTGAACTTGTTAATCCTGAAGCCGTTATGGGCTCTGTCACAATCCGTGCAACACCCGATGCCAAACGTGCCTATGAAAATATGCGTTTCCATGTCATCCTCGAAGTAGATGATAGTGACAAAGATAAATCATCGCCGCCGGCCGCTGGCGAGCCTGCCCCTGAAATCCGCAGAGACCTCGACTACAATTTCCCGCAGGAATATCTCCGTAACGAAGAGATAACTCTCAACCAGTCGCCGGTCCAGGCAAGATTCAGATTAATCGCGATTCCTCAACAGGAATCATCCTCCTCTTCACAACCGAAATAAATTCTAACTAAATAAAGTTGTGTCATATCGCAAAAAACAATAAACTATAATTTTTACGGAAGACCTTTGCGAGGCTTTTCAAAAACGTGAAAAACAGTTCATTGCAAAATGTTTCATCGGTTTCAATCGGCCATCTCCGCTGGGGTATTTGTGCGCTTTTATTTTTTGCGACCGCCCTTAACTATATAGACAGGCAGATTCTCGGCCTCTTAAAACCGATGCTCGAAAAAAGCCTCGGCTGGAGCGAAAAAGATTACGGCTATATAGTAATGGCCTTTACCGTCGCTTACGCGATTGGCTACTCCGGTGCCGGCTGGTTTATAGATAAAGTTGGCGTCAAAATCGGCTATGCCCTTGCTGTTTTACTCTGGAGTTTTGCCGAAATCGCTCATGCTTTTAATTGGTACATTCCAATCGAAGCAAAAATAGGTTTTCTGGGGATTTCGGCGACAACCTTCGGCTTTTGTTCCGCCAGATTCATGCTGGGCCTGGCCGAAGGCGGTAATTTTCCTGCCGCCGCGAAAGCTGTCAGCGAGTGGTTTCCCAAAAAAGAGCGGGCACTTGCCGTAGGAATTTTTAATTCAGGCACAAATATTGGCGCGATAGCGGCTCCGTTATTAATATTGTGGCTTGCGACATCTTATAGCTGGCCGATTGCTTTTATCGTGACAGGCGCAGCCGGATTATTCTGGCTGATTTTCTGGCTTCCTCTTTACACTAATCCTCATAAGCATCCGCAAATTTCAAAGGCCGAACTCGATTACATCAATCACGACCCGCCCGACCCGCCGGGAATAAAAATACCGTGGTGGACTTTGATGAGTTATCGCCAGACCTGGATGTTCATCGTTGGAACAGGTATCAGCGGCACTATCTGGTGGTTTTGGCTCTATTGGGGACCTGATTTTTTACTTAAGCAGTATGGTTTGGATATAAAACATCTCGGTATGCCTATGGTAGTCGTTTATTTGATAACTGGAATCGGCAGTATTACAGGCGGCTGGCTCTCCGGCTTCTTTTTAAAACTTGGCTGGTCCTTAAATGCGTCCCGAAAAATCGCAATGCTTATTTGTGCCCTGTGCGTCGTGCCTGTGTTTACTGCTTCGATGGTAAACAACTCGTGGGTAGGCGCTCTTCTGATGGGTTTGGCAATGGCAGCTCATCAGGGCTTTGCGGCCAATCTTATAACTACTGTCTCTGATACCGCTCCGCGCCGCGTAGTTGGCTCCATTATGGGCCTCGGCGGCACGGCCGCATGCATAGGGACATTCTTCATTGCTATCCTTATTCCCTACGTCCTTGAAAAAACAGGAAAATATCAGGTGCTGCTCATCATCGCATCATGTGCTTATTTAATTAATTTGCTTATTATTCACCTGATAAATCCGCGCCTTAAATCAATGGAATTTGAAATCTCAAAGGAAACCTAAGATGATAAAAATTCGCGGCCTTCGCTGGTATATCGCAATAATGCTGTGCCTTGTCACTACGATTAATTACCTCGACCGCACCAGCTTATCTGTTGCCGCCCCCGTTTTAAAAGATAACCTTCATATCAATGAGCAGCAGTTTGCTTTCATTATAATGTGCTTTCAGTTCAGCTATCTGGTAATGCAGCCGGTCTCGGGCCGCATTATGGACTGGCTGGGAATAAAAAGCGGCTTCTCGTTTGCGGCTATATGGTGGTCTATCGCCAATATGCTTCATGCCTTTGCAAGAAGCCCGATTTCTTTCGGCGCGTTTCGCGCATTGCTCGGAGTCGGTGAGGCGGGTAATTTCCCCGGCGTCGCCAAAACCATTTCTGAATGGTTCCCCGCAAAAGAGCGCACAATTGCCTTTGGCGTTGCAAATATCGGTTCAGGAACAGGTTCACTTATTGCTACTCCATTTGTCGCCTGGATTATTTACAAATATGGATGGCAGGAGGCCTTCGTCATCACCGGCGCTATTGGGTTTATATGGGTAGCTCTATGGCTTCTTTTTTATAAATCACCATCAAAACATTCAATGATAACACCTCAGGAATATGAATACATTACTCAGGGTCAAAAAGAGCTGCAGGCAGAAGTCACAGGCCCTGTCCCCAACTTCTGGCGGCTGATACTTGGCCAAAGAAACTTTTGGGGAATTGCCTTGGCAAGGTTCCTCTCTGAGCCTGCCTGGCAGTTTTATTCTTATTGGATTCCTCTTTATTTCGCTACTCAGCGGGGAATGAATCTAAAGCAAATTGGATTATTCTTGTGGGTCCCGTTTCTGGCCGCCGATCTCGGCAGCTTCGTCGGCGGATTTATTTCGCCGTTTTACCGAAAGCTCGGCTTTAAAATTCTAACCAGCCGCAAACTTGCGATGACGACCGCCGCCTTTATGATGCCTGTCTCCATTCTCATTATCCATGCCCCTACGGCGTACTGGGCAATCTTCTGGTTCTGTATCGCTGCCTTCGGACATCAGTGTATCTCGGCCGTCCTTCTTGTTCTTCCTGTAGATTTGTTTCCCAAAAGCACTGTTGCAACCGCCAACGGCCTTTCAGGGAGCTTCGCTCATTTCGGCGGGATGCTCTTTACCTTTACCGTCGGCTGGCTTGTAACGCATATTGGCTATTCACCGGTGTTCGTAATAATTGCGCTTTTGGATTTAATCGGTGCGGCCATTCTCTGGATCGCTATACGCGAGCCAAAGTCCGAAACGCCGCAGATTTAATTGACAACCTTCTTTTGTAACAGGAATGTCTTTGCTGCTACGAATATCAGCGAGCAGCTCAATATCAGGAGAACTGTGCCGCAGATACCCGAAATCATCACATCCGGTTTAATGCTGGCGCCGCTGAGAATATTCGGCAAGGCCGATACGAACGGCTTGACCTGCAGAACAAGCGCGACAAGTGTCATCACCATCATAAAAATCATCGGAATCACAACGTAAAAAACCTTCTTGCCGGTCTTTGCAAGCCAGGCCGTAATGGCCAGCAGCGTCAGGCTCGCCAGCATCTGGTTGCTTGTTCCGAAAATTGGCCATGCGACGAGGTATGCCTTTTCCTGGGTCATGAGAATAAATACCAGCGGTATGGCCAGACTGATGAGGGTGGCCGCGCAGCCCCCGGCAAAACTTTTCCAGCCCATCATTTCCTGGAATATGTAGCGGGCAAGACGCGTTGAAACGTCGAGAGTGTCGTAAACAAACGTTGAAAAAGCCAGCAACGCAAACGGAAACGCCACGTTAAAACCGATACCCAGCAGTCCCAAATAGCTGGCAAGGCCATTGGCGTATATGAGATTGGGGTCGGCTGCGAGCTCTTGTGAACCTTTCGGCAGCATCATAACCGTAGCAAGCGCCAAAACAGCGACAAGTCCCTCCAGCAGCATTGCCCCGTATCCGATACAATAAGCGTCCGATTCTTTATTAAGCTGTTTCGACGTCGTGCCGGAGCTGACAAGCGCATGAAAACCCGAACACGCCCCGCAGGCAATTGTGATGAACAGAACCGGAAAAAGCAGCTTTCCATTCGCCAGACTTTTCAGGCCGGACACATTGAAAGCAGGATATTCGATTTTGAAACCGCCAAACAGCGCCCCGACCAGCCCTATGATAATCGTAAGGTAAAGCAGCCAGCCGCCCAGATAACCCCTCGGCTGCAGCAATAGCCACATCGGAATTATGGATGCCACAAAACAATATACCAGGAGTAATACTCCCCATTGTTTTGCGGTAACCCCGCCGAAAAAGGTAAGCAGCGGCGCAGGCAGGTGCGGGCCTAACCACACAGCCAGAAGGACAAGCGGCAAAAACACAATCGTCAGTAGCCCCAGGTTCATTTTGAAGCGATACAGGAAAATACCCATCACTAACGCCAAACCGAGATATATAATCGAGGATGCCGCCACCGCCGGCCCAAATGCCGTATCACGCGAGACCGCCGTGAATGTCTGCGCGGTAATATCCGTAAAAGCGATTATCACATACAGCAGCGCCAGCCAGACGAAAATCATAAAAAACAATCTTGTCCCCGGTGACATATACCGTCTGACAATTTCGCCGATAGAGGCTGCCTTATGCCTGACTGAACTGATAAGCGAGAGGTAGTCGTGGACGCCCCCGATGAAAATTGAGCCGAGAATTATCCACAGTATTGCGGGCAGCCAACCGAACCATATACCAGCCAGAATCGGCCCCACAATTGGGCCGGCGGCGGCAATAGCGGAAAAATGCTGCCCTATGAGAAGCTGCGCCTTGGCCGGCACATAGTCAACGCCGTCGTTGACCTCGTGCGCAGGTGTTTTTGCGCCATCATGAGGCGAGATTTGCCTTGTTACGAATCGGCCATAGGAAAGATAGCTCACCCCAAGTATTGCCATCGAAACAAGAACGATAACGCAGATCATAAACGTTCCTTATTTGATTGTGTCTTTCACTATAATGTATATTATTGATATTATACTCAGCGAAATAGGATATGAGCAGAACTTTTTCTCTTCAAAAAGCAGCTTCTATCTGTTCTTTTAACTTAAAAATGAGTCTTTTTGTTTATTCTATTATTTTCCTGATTTTTGCTGGCGGGTCTCGGTTCTCCATCCTTGTCTTTTGATTTATATGCCGGATTAATCTTGTCTTTTTACTTTTTCCTTTTGCTTTTTTACTTTAGTATTTGGTATTTTATCCCAAAATCAGGCTCACTGGCGCAGCTGGGCTAAAAAACGTATAATAACATATAAGGCAAAAACTATTTTTTTGGTGGAGATGTATCATCATGTTCGACCTTGTGCCAATATCACTAACCGGTTTCAATAAACTCAAGGAAGAACTCAACCGTCTCGAGAAAGAAGCGGCTGAGGTGAGGATAAGGGTTAGCGAAGCCCGCGAACAGGGCGATTTAAGTGAAAACGGCGAGTTTATTTACGGCCGTCAGCAATTAGGCTTTCTAAATGGCCGTCTCGGGGAATTAAGGACGCAAATAAACCACTCGGAAAAAATAGATTGCACGAAAGTAAAATGTGACCGTGCCGTCTTTGGCGCTATTGTTACTTTATTGAATCTGGAAACTCAGGAGAAGGTGACCTATCAATTGCTGGGCCCTAACGATGCCGATATTGATACAGGAAGTATTTCAATTCTCTCGCCCGTAGGCGATGCTATTCATGGTCTTTCCGTGGGAGAAAAAGCATCAGTAAAAATCCCCAAAGGCGAGTTCCATTTTGAAGTGATTGAAATCGCCAGGTCCCAAATCGAGTAAATATTCGATTTTGATCAAATATGAATAATGGAATTAAAATAAATGGTTATAGAGTCGTTAGTAATATGCCTGGTATTCCTGTGCCGACAAGTCAAGAATTAACAAAACTTGAATTTTCCTACAAAGGATTTCACCGAAACATTATTGATGATTTTATTGACGAGTATTACGAAAAGAAATTACCGGAAGAGTTATCAAAGATATGGGCTGAAATGCAAGAACATGAATATGGGCCTACGGGGAGCGAGCTTACCAAAAACTTCGACGATGCCCTTAAGATCTTCAAGTATTGTCATAACAAAAAAAAGAAAACTGAGATAATTACAATGTATTGTGAAGATTGGGCTCAAGACGAAGAGCCGTTTGATTGTTTTCATAAACTTGAATTTTTAGGATATGATATTACACTTAAAGATACATATGAATCAATAATTCTAACTGCATTATTTTTTAGGCCAGAATATTTTGGCGAATATATCCCTTTATTAAATAAGAACGGTCTTTTTATGGATAAAGCAGTGTGCTCCAAATATACCGAATTATATCGCACCTTGGCACGAAAAGAGATATTCGAACCAGAAGGTTGCGGGTCGCAAATGCAGATAGTTGAGATTTACAGGGTGATAGAAGCCGATGATCTTGCTCCCGAAAAACTGTAATAGTTATAACAAATTTCTTAACAGGACCTAAAAAGGGGCCTGACCCCTTTTTCTTCTTAACGTCTACGCCCCGGCAGGTGTCTGCCTTTGCTTTTGAAATCTTTGATGTGAGGCTGTTTTTGTTGAGCTTTTTGAACGAGGCGCGGGCCTTCCGGAGGCGGCGTGGACTCACGATGTGCTCGAACAAATAATTTGATCGGCACTTCCCCAACCGGCAATAGTTCACTTAACTGGCCCACGACGAACCTGCGGTATTTTTCATCGAAAAGCTCCGCCTTATTTACGAACATCAAAATCGTAACCGGATTAACAGCCACCTGCGTCGCGTAATAAATCTTCGGCTTTCCGATTTTTTTGCCGCCGGGCTGCGTCTCCTTAATAATCTCAAACGCCTTGTTGAGTTTTGCCGTCGGTATCCACGTTGTCGCCTGCTTGAAAAGCTCCGCGGCGAGATCTAACGTGCTTTTAACATTCTTTGCCTTCGTCGCCGTCGTAAACGCGATCGGCGCATGGCTCAATCCAGGCAGCAGCTTCGTTAAATATTCCTCATATTCATCTGAGCCGGCAACATCTTTGGCCAGGTCCCATTTATTGACGACTATAATGCAGGCCCTGCTTTCCTCGGAAATTAATTGCGCAAGCTTCTTGTCCGGCTGCGATACCGGCGTCGTCGCGTCTATCATCAAAAGCACGACGTCGGCCCTGCGAACCGAGCTTGTCGCGCGGACAAAACTGTAAAATTCGATATTGTCCGCCAGCTTGCCTTTTTTCCTCACCCCCGGCGTATCGATAACGACAATCGTCTTGCCGTCTTTTTCAAAACGCACATCGACCGCGTCCCTCGTTGTCCCCGGCATCTCGCTAACGATGACCCTGTTATGTCCCACTATCGCATTAACAATTGAACTCTTGCCTGCGTTTCGCTTGCCAACAATCGCAATCTTCATCACCGGCTCAGCCGGCTTAGTCGATTCGGCACCTTTAACCCGTTCGAAAATCTCATCCAGCAGCTTGTCTTTATTTACATTGTTTCTCGCCGATACGCACAAAAATTCCCCAAAGCCCAGTCTTGCGAATTCGCCCGCCTCAGAACATTTAATTTGAGTGTCTGCCTTATTGGCGACCCCCAGCACCTTAAGATTATGTTTTCGCAGCAGTCTGGCGATTATCTGGTCCAAAGGCATAATCCCCTCGCGCACATCTACAACAAACAACACCAGTTGTGCTATATCCATCGCCTTTTGTATCTGCTCATGCACATGGCTTTCCAGATGGTCCGCGTCAACAACCCCGTATCCGCCCGTATCGACAAGCTCGAAATATTTCTCATCTTTTTCAATAATCGTGCTGACCCTGTCGCGTGTAACTCCCGGCGTCGGCTCGACAATGCTTATCATCCGTCTCGCCAGCCAGTTAAACAGGCTCGATTTGCCCACATTGGGTCTTCCGATTATAGCTATTATTGGTAACGACATATCACGCCATTATACATGTAAAAATTCATTTTATGAAGGATATACTCAAAATGCTTTAATCAGGATTGATATTTATTTCAAAGTCTCCGAATTGTTTCGTATCGTTCGGCTCAGTCATATCTATCCAGGTCGTCTTCTGGCTCGAGTCTTTGAGCGTAAATTTGTCTATCGAACCCGCTATCACACCAAAGATGGTATGTTCATTTTCTATTATGTTCGAATATTTTGGATAGCCTATATAAGCCTGTCCAATCTGTTCAGCCGTGATATTTGTATTTATAAACCCGAACGCCTCATTTCTCATTCCCGTTACTTCCACTTTCCCAATCCTTCCAGCAACATTAATTATCGAGTCGCCGATTGCACCCGCCTTTATTTTCCCTATGTTGAATCCCGGCTCAACTACCTCGATATAAGAATTGCCAATCCAATCCTGCCGCCTTAATATTGCCTATACTTGGGACATTCCCCTCGCTATTGTTGATTGAACTGTTGAAGAACAAGATATTATTTGCTTGGAGAGTCTTTACAGAACCTAAAAACCAGGCACCCGAAAGCGTTGCCTCCAGCCCTGTCTTTCTGTTGCCCTTCGCCTTAAATGTCCCCACAGAACCGTTAATTGTTCCTGTTGAGGTCCACGTTGATGCCCCAATTTGTATGCTTCCGCAGTTGCCGTCGATTGTCCAGCCGGAATCTACAATTCCTCGAACATTCATCTTCTTCAAAGTTATGCCTTTTGGATTGCCGCCATCCAAATTTATATCTGCACCGAAATTGCCATTTACATATAAAGATGAAATCCACGGCGCATTCAATGAGCCGTTTATCCACCTTACCGCCCTTAAGCTTCGTATTGGTATCTGGCTATCTAAAATAAGATTATCTGCCTGGCCGAATTCCAGTGCGCATGTTGTAATTTTTTCCGAAATTGGTTCGTTAATGTTAATATTGCAATCGCCGATCAAACGATTCAAAGCAATCGAGCTCACTGCGCCTTCAATTGTTATATCTCCCGACAGATTTACGTTTCGCCCTATTATCGCTTTAATATCGCCGTCTGCAGCAATATCACCATCAATATTAGTTTTGATGCTTTTTTTAGTTGAAATTTTCAACACCGATTTCTCTGTAGTCCCGGTAAGCTCTATGCCTTCACACTCGCAGTCATCGCCCAATACTTCACCCGAGCCGCCGCCTGTAAGTTTAAATGTCACCTCTGTGCCTTCGCAGTCAATCAGCTTCAGCGTATGATTTTTATAGCCGTCTTCTTCATTCGTCCCGAACCACTTCATTACATTGAAGCTGCTGTAGCTCCTTAAACATCTGCCGACCTCGTACTCGATTCCATCTTCATTTTTTCCCTGGTACCATTTCCCGAAACTAAGCTGTGTAATCCATGTCCCCGGCGTAAGTTTAACTGCCGATGACCTTACTGTCCCTTTGCTGTATTCGAGATATATCGAATTGGCCTCAAAGTCATCTTCCTTTTGAATGCCAATCCTGATTAAATTAACACTTGCGTCCGTGCATTTTTCCCATTCCAGTCTCACCGGGCTTACAACGCCTTCATCATATTCCGGCTGCGTTAATACCGGCTCCTGTGTCGGCCAGGCAATCGTTCCCGGCTTATTGGGAATCCCGAAGTTAATCAAAGTCTCTGCTGTGTCATTATCATCATAAGTTACTTCGATTTTGTATTCACCGTCCCCAAAATCAGCAAAGTCGTTTGGATCGTCCAGAAAATACCAATATTGGATGCCGGTCTCTTCGTCTTCCTCAACCTCATCTATTAAATGTATTTCGCCCTCAGGGGTTGTAAAATTAATATCTGTAACTGTTGCGTCTGTCTCGATATACATGCTGAAGTTGGGCTCCCCGTCCTCCAAGGCCTCCTCAATCGAGACATAAAAAACTCGAGTAGCTATCGTTTCAGTCGCCGTCAAATCGATATAAGCCGTATCATCATTATCATCTGTTATTTCTATCTGGGCATGTAAAGTTGTATTGTGCAGGTCTTCGTAATCGACGAAAACCGTGTGAGTTTTTATATCATACGTTCCTGCTGAATTGCCGTCCTCGCTGTCCAGCCAGAAATAATCTGAGTCTTCTCCCACAATTGCAAGCGTATAATTGAGCTCTTCTGTCCCCTTGTTCCATATCCTGAACCTTTTGGAAACAACATTTCCTGACATTGTAATATGGCTTGTGCTCAGGCCTATAACCGTGCTTGTAGTAGGATTGTTAGGTTCTTCATTCGGCTCTTCAATAGGTGCGCTTAAGTCGATATAAGAATAATTATTTAAATCATTTACCTCATTGGGATCATTACTGTCGAATACCTGCTTAATAATAATATCCGCGATTAACGATTTTGAATGCGATTGAACGCTTATCGTATGCTCCTGTTTATCGCCGACACCGTATGATTCGCCGTTTACCTCATTTACTCCCTTTATCCCGAAATAAAAGTAATTGGCATCGGCCCCGTTAATATCGAGTGTATAACGAAGAACGCTGTTGGCATCGTTGCTGTCGTTCCAGATATTAAATCTTTTCGTTACATCCGTTTCGCCAAATGTAAGAAGTTTTGTGTCCTGTCCTATTAATGCGTTTGGATCGCTAAAACAAGGATCGGCAGCAAACGCCTGCGATATCCCCATTAATAGGAAAGATAATAGGAATAAAGCCTTATATCCGGCTTTATAGTTTTTATGTAAGTAAATCACCTTAATCCTCTTTTAAGCGTTAAAAAGCAAAAGAATACTAAAACTCATTATATACTTTCGTCATTAATTATCAAAATGCTTTTGCAAATTGACATTGCGGCTCATAATCCGTATTGTAAAGCCGTTTTATGCTTTTTTGGAGTTTTAAATAATGGTTGTAACCCGATTTGCCCCGTCTCCGACGGGTTATCTGCATATAGGCGGCGCCCGAACTGCGCTTTTTAACTGGCTTTTGGCCCGCAAAACAGGAGGCAAGTTCATCCTGCGCATCGAGGATACCGACCTCAAGCGCAACACCCCGACCGCCGCACAGCAGGTCATAAACGATTTGAAATGGCTGGGAATTGCCTGGGATGAAGGCCCGCAAGTCGACGGCCCTTCATCGCCATATTTTCAGTCCCAGAGAAGAGATTTATATGATAAATATATAAAGCAGCTCCTCGAAGAGCAGAGGGCCTATCATTGCTTTGAAACATCCGAAGAGCTTGAAAAACTCCGCAAAAAAGCCGAAAAAGAGAAAAAAGGTTTTGTATATCAAAGGCCCGCCGTATTTCCAACTGATGCCGATGTCGAAAAGGCAAAGGCCGAAGGCAGGCCCGTCACAATCCGTTTTGCCATGCCCGAAGGCACAATCGTTGTCGATGATATAATTCGCGGCCAGGTCTCGTTCAACTCCGCCGAGCTCGGCGACTTTATAATCTTGAAAAGCGACGGCTTCCCCACGTATAACTTCGCATGCGTAATCGATGACTATTTGATGGGTATCACCCACGTATTAAGGGGTCAGGAACATTTAATGAATACCCCCGGCCAAAAGGCCTTGTGGGAGGCCCTCGGTTTCGATAATTTGCCCCAGTATGCCCATATGTCTGTCACCATCAGCGAGTCCGGCGGCAAACTTTCCAAGCGCGAGCGGCCTCAGACACTCCGCAGGGCAATCAAGGCCCAGCCCGATACCGATCTTAATACCCTTGCGATTATCGGCAATATTACATTCGAGGAGCTCGGTAAATTTCTCGCAGGCGACAGCGTCCCCGATGAACCCGCGATTGAAGCGATGGCAAAATACATAGGCATAACCTTGCCGGAAATAAACGTTGTCGATTTCTTTAAAAGCGGCTATATCCCCGAGGCACTTGTTAATTTCCTTGCGCTTCTCGGCTGGAATCCCGGCGGTGAAAAAGAAATTATGCCTCTTGAAGAATTAATCGAAAGTTTCGATGTCACGCGCCTTACCAAATCAAACAGCCTCTTCGATAGAGGCAAGCTGGTTGCATTCAATACTGAGCATATGAAAATGCTTGGCCCTGAAAAACTCCTCGAACATTTGAAGGCATATTTAAAGGCAGCAGATTCGCCAATCGCAAAGGCCGATGACCAGATGCTTTTACGCCTTATCAAAATCTGCGAAGGCGCAAGGACCCTTGCCGATATCGAGCACAAGTGCAGGTTCCTCTTCACCGCCGATGACCGGATTGAATACGATGAAAAGTCTGTCCAGAAGGTTTTATTAAAGGATAACGGCCTCGAAATGCTCAAACTCGTCCGCGAAAAATTAAATGCAATGCCTGAGCTTACTGAGCAGGGTATCGAGGATATGCTTCGTTCCTTGGCCGAAACCAATAAAGTCGGCCTCGGCAAAGTCGCCCAGCCCCTGCGTGTCGCCATCACCGGCTCTAACATAAGCCCGCCCATCTTCGACTCCGTCCAATTATTGGGCAAAGAAAAAACCCTAAAGCGGATTGATAATACACTACAAAAATTTGCAGAAAAATAGTAAAAGCAAATAGTAAAAGGCAAAATACAAAGCATAATGCAAAAAGATAAAAGCAATTTTAAAAACGAATTTAAAAGAAGATTATATAGGAAATGATATGTCACTGCTTGTAACAGGCTCTATCGGCATTGATACCGTTAAAACACCCTTCGGCGTAAGCAAGGATTGTCTCGGCGGCTCGGCCGTATATTTCAGCATGGCTGCCAGCTTCTTTTCGCCCGTCCGTTTCCTGGGCGCAATCGGCGCCGATTGCCCGTTTATTTTAAAAAAGGTTTTCAAAGGCCGCCATATCGACCTCGCCGGTCTCGAGATGCGTCAAACAAGCAAGACCTTCCGCTGGGCCGGTTCTTACGCAGGGGCTATGAATGAGGCCGTAACCGATGCCGTTGAGTTGAATGTCCTTGCTGAAAATCCGCCGATAATGCCCGATATCTATAAAGACAGTAAATTCGTCTTCCTGGCAAATACCGCTCCCATTTTGCAAATAAAGCTCCTTGACCAGCTCAATAATCCAAAATTCGTTGCGGCCGACACGATGAATCTCTGGATTAATAATGCATTGCCGGAATTGAAACGCCTCCTTAAAAAAATCGACTGCCTCGTCCTCAATGAGACCGAGGCAAGGATGCTGTCAGGTGACCATAATCTCATCACTGCGGCCGCAAAAATCGAAAAACTTGGTCCTTCAGTCGTAGTTATTAAAAAGGGCGAGTCCGGCTCAATAATCCGCACCAAAAAAGGCGAGCTTTTTGTTTTACCTGCCTATCCTGCGACAATCGTCAAAGACCCCACAGGCGCTGGCGACAGCTTCGCAGGCGGCTTTATGGGCTATCTGGCAAGCCAAAACAAAACCGATTTTGCGACCCTCAAAAAAGCCGTCGCCTGCGGCACCGTCATCGCCTCATTTACCATCTCCGATTTCTCCCTCAAACCCCTCACAAAAATTAAAAGAAAAAACATCGATATGCGATTAAATGAGCTTCGTAAATTTGTGAAATTTTAAAAAATACTGGGGAGCAGAAAATGAGAAAGAACTTTAAGACGGACCGGGATTTAAATCGAGAGCTTAAGGTTTCAGTTGATAAGACCTCCTTACGAACTTTTTATCTGTGCTTGATTGGCGTTATACTATCAGTCTCCGGCTGTGCTTTTCAGGTTCCGAAATATCCATCAAAGTTGCCGCCTCTTGTTCCCCTCGATGCAAATCAAAGCGTTTATCCCCTATTGGGTTACATGGGCTATTCACCATTATATTATGCGGGGTATTGCCGGAATGGAATGTGTCCCTCTATCGCGGGGCATTATTCTGACAAGGGTTTTATCAATGGTAATCCTAAAACCAAAGCATCACTAACACAGCTTTTATATGGCGGTGACCCTTGTTACGCACAGGCCGACAGCGTTGTCGTTATAGAAGACGTAACACAAGTTCAAACGGTAGAAGAAAAAACGTCTAAGGAATTACAGCAAATAGTAAGCCAATCAATAAGAGACGGCACCGGACAAATGAAGATGCAGCATTATCAGCAGGAATGCAGTTTCATCTCTGAAATCCAATCGCTCAAAAACGGTCAACGCTTCGCCAACTGGAGATATAACCAGGGTGGCAAATTTCGTCCGGGAATGGGTTCAGTGGTTCAAGAGGGAGCTCCGCCGCCAGACCCGCTTTTATTTAATACTGTCAATAAAGACCAGGCACGCCAGCTTTCAGGACTCTTGATAATTAAGAGAAATGAGAAAAGTGACGTTTCTCCTATTCCAATATTATTTTTTATGTTCGTAAACTGGGATGCTCTGTGCATGGGCAAAGCGGTCGATGGGTCTCTGATAGTATTTCATTCAAAAGGCACAGGGGGTTTTATAGGATTGATTCCGTTCAGGTTTAGTGATGATACTTGGTATCGTTTTCCTCCTGTCGAGAAGGGAAAATAAGGCGAGACGTATGCGTGTATTCATAGCAATTGATATCGACGAAAAAATACGTAAAGCAATCGCTGATTTGCAAAAGCAGATTGCCTCAAAGGTCACTGTCAAAAAAGGTGACATCAAATGGGTCGAGCCAAATAGTATTCATCTGACCCTGAAATTTTTAGGCGAAATAAGCGAAGAGCAGTTAGCCCAGGTAAAAGAAATTACGAGTCAGCTCGTACAATCTTATCAGAAATTTGATCTCGATATCGAATCCGTCGGCTCATTTGGCGGCAGGTCCGCAAGAGTTATCTGGGTCGGCGTCAAAAAAGGCGCAGAGCAACTGCTCACATTGCAAAAAGACCTCGATGCTCGCCTCGAGCAGGCAGGTTTTCCAAAAGAGCAAAGAGATTTTTCCGCG
>Ga0105091_10000509_pt1 | contig 16386 bp, 12 predicted proteins | sample PPLLak1March2015_FD_87022 | JGI IMG/M metagenome (GOLD analysis project Ga0105091, IMG submission 87022) | Freshwater sediment microbial communities from Prairie Pothole Lake near Jamestown, North Dakota, USA - PPLs Lake P7 Core (1) Depth... | ecosystem: Environmental > Aquatic > Freshwater >... | reverse complement strand
TAGCCCATATTTTTTGATATATTTTGGTATCCCCAAGGCGGGCTATGGCTTCAATGGCATTTAGCCGGGTCCTGTCATCTGAATTTTCATTTCTAAGCGCCTGATAAAATAACGGCAAATCTTTTTTATCCGCGATTTTGCCGAGCAGGAAAATGGAGTTTGCCCTTATTTGCTGATTATCATCGTTTATATTGGCCCGAAGCTGCTGGATGTATGACTTGGAACCGTTTAGCATATAAAAACAATAGCATGCGGCCAAACGAACGTTTTCATCGTTATCTTTCAATAACTCCGAGATATTGTTTTTAGCTGTCGAATATTTTGTATCGCCTATAGCGACTGCCGCGGCAAACTTGATGGGGACAAGATCGTCTTTTGTCAACTTCACGATAGCCGGCATAAACTGCCGATTGGCTGTCCCTGCGGCTGTTTCAATAGCATTTCCCCTGATTTGAGGACTTTCACTGGAAAGCCCATCGAGAATGATTTTCGATGCCTGATGCTTGAGATCGTTATTAGTGTTATTGGAGTCAAATATATTTATCGGGGATATTGCGAAAGTAGCTCCAGAGCAGCTTAAAATAATCAGGGTAGATATAAAACAAATAAGAAAATGTTTATTTTTTACGTGGTACTTCATTTGCATTTAATATACTTCCTTTTATTGATTTAGTTCGGCTTTTAAGGCCGAATCGTTCAAGAATCATCGTTATTATCAATATAATCAGACTCAACCGGCATATAAAATCGAGCCATTGGCCGTGGCTGCTGAAAAACGTAGTTCTCGCGTCAATAGGTATTATATCGGCAAACCAGCCGTTTATACCCTGACGTTGGAAAGCTTTTTTTGGGAGATTTCCTGCTTGAAAGCCGTCTCTGATTCGGCCGGTTGTGTCGATAAGGCAGCTTATGCCGGTATTGACGCTGCGAAGCACGGCTAAGCGGTTTTCTATCGCACGGAATGCACAAATTGCGGTATGCTGTGCAAGTTCTGAGGCGGGAAGCACCTTGCCATTTTCAAATCTGACAAACCAGCCGTCATTGCTTATATTTAAAAACCAGTCAATTTTTTTATTGCCTTTTTCATCAATCGCAAATTTCCGTGCCATATTTGCTACGGCATCTTCGTAGCAAATCATCACACTGAATTTATAGATATTGTTTGTGTCAGGAATTCGCATTTCAAAAACGGTGTATTCGGTGCCTGGGTCAATTGTATAATCAAAATCATAAGGGGACATCGTTAGAAAAAGTTTTCGAATCAAAGGAATATTTGAAAAGGGCAGCATTTCGCCAAAGGGAACAAGATTTATTTTAGAATATTTTTTAGGGGCCTGAGTGCCATCCGGCCTGTAAAGAAAGGCCGAGTTGAACTTCTGTGCCAGGCGGATATCATTTGCATCGAAACGGGGAGTTCCATCATAAGCGCCCAACAGGATATATACACCTTTTTTTGCCTCCTGGCGTATCCTTTCATCGAAGAGTTTATATTGATGTGAGTCAACAAGGACCCGGAGGACCTGTTCATTTAATAAGGCCTGAACCATCGTTTCGGGCCAGACTATTAATTTTGCACCCGCTGAAATACATGGATTATTTAATTTTAACAGCTCCTCGAAAATATCTTCCTCTGCAGCAAAAGATTTTTTTACAGATATGGGGATATTGGTCTGCACGGACGCGGCAAGGGGGCCATCTTTGACGAATTTATTCGACTGTTTTATCCGCCAGTGACCATAGACATGCGCGGCCGCAATGATAACAATGGTTATAAGAATTGAGAATTTAGAGTTTAAAATTGAGGATAAAGGGCTAATCTTTTCAGAATTACCGAATCTCGATTTTAGAGATAAGAATAATTGTGCAATTAACCCGTTTACCATTGCGACAATGAAGGAAACACCCGCTGCTCCGAATATGTCAGCTATCTGGATTAAATTAATATTTGTATATTGGCTATGGGCAAGATAAAACCAGTAAAAGCCGCCAAGGAAAATACCCTGAGTCTGCTCGATGGCGACAACCAGGATGGGGACAGCGATAAAAAGCGGGATCCTTTTTTTAAAACACCAGCGGAGAGAAACCGCCAATATCGGCCATAGAATAGCGGTATACAGGCAAAAAGCAATCCAACCGATTACTGTGACAAAGCTCATCCAGTATATATTGGACAGCCAGTAACAAGTCGAGACCGCGAAGGCAATTAAGTATAACCCTTTAATTCGCGGTTCAGATAAACAGATGAAAATAAACGGCACATATGCCATCCATGCCAGCGGCCACCATCCAATCGGCTCCTGTGCCAATGTCAGCATTACGGCTGTCGCCGCAAAAAAGGCAAAAACCCGCAGGATAGTTTTGAAGTTTTGTTTGCTCAACTGATTATACCTTTCAAAGCAGAGGCAATTTCCGACGATACATATTGTTTTCGATTATTCATACGGACGGCAAATTGACTTGTAAAAAGTTCAAGCAAGTCATTATTCGAGATGACCTGACGCGGTGAATATCCAATATCGGGGATGAGCCGTTTTAATTCGCGTATTTCGAAGATATTTAATTTGTGTTCTTTTTCGATATTTGCGTTTGCGTCTATTTCAATCAATCGCTGATTTGCTTTTTCAACGTAGTCAGGTGATATTTCAATCCCAGTATAGGTTCTATGCAGTTTTTTTGCCGCCGCGGCCGTAGTTGCCGAACCCGCGAAAGGGTCGAGAACGCAGCCGCCCGGATTTGAACTTGCGGCAATAATTCTCATCAGCAGCTGCTCAGGCATCTGACATGGATGCCAGCCGGTTCGTTCCTTGAAAGTTCCGCAGACTCGCGAGTCTTGCCATACGTCATCGGGAATTTTACCTTCAGGATTAGCACGCCTGTCAGAGTAAATCAATTGCCTGTCGGAGGGGACACGAACGGCGAAATCATTAAAAGTGAAATGTTTTTTGTCTTTTACAAAATAAAATATATGCGTATGCGAGCGGGCGAATTTATCTTTTGTCTGCTGGCCAAAGGTGTAATGCCATATAATCCAGTTACGCATAAAAAGGCCGATTTCATCGGCGATAATCTTTATATTTGCTGCGTAATCATCACCTATTGCAATATAAAAAGAGCCGTGGGATTTTAGAACTTTTTTGCATATCTTCATCCAATCCTTTGTCCATGCAATATAGTTATTGCGTTCAATCTTATCATTGTATTTATCGTATTTGTACCCGATATTGAAGGGAGGGTCAGCGAAAATCAAATCGGCAAACGGCTGCTTAATTTTGGTAAGGATTTCGATACAGTCGCCGCAAATTATTTTATTGAGAAGCTCTTTCATAGGGGAACATTTTACAGTTTAAAATTAAAAAACTCAAAACTTAAAATACGGCGGCAGAGTTCATTAGCTGTTACTATTTGCCTCAGGATATCTGAAAGGGATGCAAATGTCCGATTACGTGGTTTTTAATTGTTATCTGTTTATCTTTAGGGGCTTGATGATAAAATCTTCGGTGAATGTTGTGCCGGACAGGTAATCAGTAAAACTGACCCTAAGGGTCAACGGTTTATCAAATTGTTCAATAATTGCCGAAACATCGAAACTTAATCTGTAACTGGCCGAAAGTAATCCTCTAAGCCATAATCTTTTCAGTTCGTTGGCCCCAACTTGCCATTGGGCCAGCTTGTTTTCATTTCCTTTTTTGCTCAAATCCCATAGCTGGACCTCAACTTCTCCTGCTGCTTTTATGGTATCGCCGGTTTCATCGATTGGTTCGACATAAACCATCAGGTTTCTTTCACTTTTTTGTCCTGTTGAATTTTGGTCTTCATATATATTTGTGAATCTGCCGATTTTTAGCTGTTTGATTTGATATAAATTCTCAGCCCTTTTGCTGCCCGGCAGCATTGAAAGGGTTTCTATTTGCCTTTTAAGCTGTTTATTTTCGTAATCTGCTTCTTTGAGCTGACTTTGAAGCTGTGAATTTTTTTGAGTAAGCTGCTCAACCTGTTGTGACAGGGTTGGTTTATTTTCCGCCGCACTATCGCAGCCTGATATAAATATTAAAACTGATATCGAGCCGCATGCAAGAAATAGCGAAATAGGGGCTGATAATTTCATATTAATTTTATGTTTCTTTTCCTGCTGTCTTTACTATTTCAGGGGCCTTTTGAATTATCCTGTCCGCAAGGCCATACTTTATTGCCTCATCGGCATCCAGCCATAAATTTCTATCGCAATCTTTTTCAATTTTTTCTGCCGATTGCCCGGTATGCTTGGAAAGGATACTATATATCCTCTCTCTAAGGCGGATGATTTCCTTTGCCTCTATATCAAGGTCTGTTGCGGGTGCAACTAATTCCCCTGAAATTAGAGGCTGATGGATAAGGACCCGATTATTTGCCAATAAAAAGCGCTTGCCTGCCTTGCCTCCCGCAAGCAGAACCGCCGCCATACTTGCCGCCTGACCGACGCAATATGTCGCGACATCGCACCTTAAAAACTGCATCGTATCGTATACCGCAAGGCCGGCCGTAATTGAGCCGCCGGGTGAATTTATATAGAGATGGATATCAGTTTTGCTGTCTTCATTACTTAGAAACAGCAACTGGGCAATTGTGAGATTTGCCAGATTATCATCAATCGGCCCGCTCAGAAAAATTATCCTGTCTTTTAGAAGGCGGGAATAAATATCGTAAGCGCGTTCGCCGCGTCCTGTTTTTTCAATTACGATTGGAACTAAATTCTGGTCAACTGCCATAATTTCTCTCTTTTCTTCTTAATTATTTCTTTTCGTCAGTTTTCTTTATAACTTTTTCTTCCAGCTTCAAGACCTCATCAATCAGACCATAGCTGAGTGCTTCTTCCGCGGTCATATATCTGTCTCTCTCGGTTTCAGCCTGTATTTTTTCGACCGGCTGATTTGTGAGCTTTGCAAGAAGCTCATTAAGCATTTTTTTGGCTTTAAGGATTTCTTCAGCCTGAATTTTTATATCCGCTGCCTGCCCGTATACGCCGCCCCATGGTTGATGCAGCATAATCTTGGCATGAGGCAGGGCAAATCGTTTACCTTTTGTACCCGCCCCCAGCACAACTGCGCCGCCTGATTGGGCCCGGCCGATGCAGAATGTCGCTATAGGTGAGCTTACAAACTGCATTGTGTCGTATATGGCCATTGTGTCATCAACGCTGCCGCCTGGAGAGTTGACATACAAGCTGATTTCGGTATTTCGTTTCTGGTTATCGAGGTAAAGAATTTTCATTATTACCTCGGTTGCCCTTGCATAATTAATTTCGCCAATAAGGAACACAATGCGGTTTTCCAGCAGCATGTCATCGAGGCTCATTTGACGATATTGCGCATAGTGACCCCCTGGAGGTCCATACTGGTCCTGGAAGATTCCCTTGGGTTCAATTATCCTTTTTTCTTTACTGAACATTAAATTTTCCTTTATTAATTAATAATGCGGTTTAGCCGCTATTTAGTATTTATCGGATATTCTTGCTATTGGGTTTTCTTTTTTCGTGTCACTGTTTTTGTCTTTTTTGCCGGTTTTTCTCCTTCTTCATCTTTTGCTTTTTTAGAATGTGTATGCTTTTCCGCGGCTTCTGCCTTTTTCTCCTGTGCTTCCGCTTTTTTAGCCGGTTTCTCTTCTGTTTTTTCGGTCGTTTTCTTGCCCGCCTCGGCCTTATGCGAAGCCGGGTGTTTATGTCCCTCGTGCTTTGTTTTTTCCGCTTTTGGCTCTACTTCTGTAATCTTCGCGGTTTCAAGCAGCTTGGTTATGCATTTTTGTTCGCGGACCTGAAGTTTGAATTGTTCGAGCGAGCCGTCTCTTTGCATCTCTTCCTTCATTCGTTCCGGCCGGATGCGTTTTTGCATGGCAAGTTGTGCGATATGGCCGTTGATTTCCTCTTCAGTCGTCTTAATTTCGAGCTTTTCGGCGATTTTATCCATTATGAAGAACACCTTGAGCTGTTCTTTAGCCTGCTGCTCGGTGCTTGCCTTGAGCTGCTCTATATTCTTATCAATCTGCTCTTTATCGATACCCTGCATCATCAGATTGATATACTGGCGGCGTAATAATGAGACTGCCTGGTCTGCGGCAACATCCGAAGGCAAATCAAAAGAGATATTATCCAGAAGGTACTTATAAATTTGTTCGGCCATTTCGTTCTTTGCCTGACTTTCCAGACGGCTCTGGAGTTTTTCTCTAATTGCCTTTCGAAGCTCTTCTTGGTTTGCCACACCGAATTTGCTTATTGTTTCCTGATTTAATTCGGCGGGCTTTAACCACTTGATATCTTTGATGTTTATCCTGATATCGACTTTCTTGCCGCGAATTTCTTCTTTATAGAAGGTCTTTGGCACTTCGATTTGTGCTGTCTTTTCATCTCCGGCCTTTGCCCCGATAAGAATCTCATCTAACTTTTCTACAGGGACATCAGCAACAAATCCGTTTGGCCTTGCATATATCTCTGTGTTATCTACCTTTTGCTCCTGTCCTTCGATATTAAGGAAACAATCAGCGAGGACCTGGTCTTCAAGCTCTACTTTGCCGTTTTCCTTTGGTGTCCATGTCCCGGCATATTTAAGAAGCATTTCGATTTCTTTGTCGACGTTACTTTCTATTACCTGGTGTTTTGTTTTCTCGACAGTAATACCTTCGAGTTTGGGCAGCTCAAATTCAGGGCGAACTTCGACCTCGAAATCGAACTTCAAAGCGCCTTCCGCGGGCAGCTCAATTTTTTCAAAATTAATTTCCGGGTCACGCAGGATATCCAGCTTGTTGTCTTTAATTGCCGTGTCACTGGCATCGGCGAGTATTTTTAATTTTATCTGCTCGCCGACTTCTTTTCCGAATCGCTTCTCAAGAAGCCGCCTGGGTGCACGGCCTATTCTGAAGCCGGGAACAAGCGCATCTTTTCGCAAGGTTTCGTATTGTGCGTCAGTGGCTTTTGTTATAGTCTCGCGAGGCACCTCGATGATGACCTTTTTTTTGCAGGGGCCTGATTGCTCGATACTAACGGTATTTTTCGCTGTTGCTTCCTTTTCTGGTGCTTGCTTTTCTTTCTGTGCCATTATTATTCTCCTGTTTTTCTGCCAGCTTCATCCAAACAAAAATGGCATTAGGAAACCTGTTTCCCGCAGCCATATTTTTCATTTCAGTGGCAGGGGCTTCCAGCCCTTTTATAACACAGCATCCTGCCGTGCCACTTTAAGCGTATCGGCGACCAACGCCAAACTACTCATTTAGCCGGTAACTCGCCGGTACTATGTTCAAAGCGGGTGATGAGGCTCGAACTCACGACATTCACGTTGGCAACGTGACGCTCTACCACTGAGCTACACCCGCACTTTGCAATGTCTCGCCCGCCCTTAGACGAGGCGGACCCACATTAACAGGCTCTATTATAATTACTATTATCGGCTTGTTGCAAGCGGTTTTTTATAGAAAATTGCAGTCAAATATAAGCTCTTGTTAGTAAATTCAAAAAAATGGCCGGCAAAGGCCGGCCATTTTTACAAATTTTCAAGAATTTAGTTCTTTTATTTAATAATCTTGGCCTTGAATATATGATCTCTGTGCACCCGGTGTTGGCGTAACCAAATAAGGTCTCATCATTTCATTATCTTCATGGTCAACAATATGGCAGTGCCATACGTACCCGTACGTAAGCGCAAACGGATCGAACGGGAAATTCAGATCCAGCGAATTCACGTCCTTATCCTGCGGGGCAAAGCGAGCCACAAATCGCGTGACTGTCCCCGGCGGGCACTGCATTGTGTCTTTCCAGCCGGCCTCGTTGGCCAGCGGCATGACGGGCGCACCAGAAAGGAACGGTGTGATATCCGGATTACCGCCCAGAGCAACAGGATTACCCGTATTGTAGTTTAGCGGAGGGCCGAATCCGGGAATAAACTCGCCGGGTTCGTAAGGCAATCCTGTTTCAGGATCGTCGATGGCAGCTGAACCCGGGAACGCTGCATTATACGCCGCTGTGTAGTTCTTCACATTAAATTTCTGTCTGTTGAGGAGCTGGCACTGCACTAAGTGAGTGTGCATTGGGTGAGTATCGGCGGTAAGGTTGATAATCTCCCAAATCTCAGTGGTGCCTTCCTGCGGGATTTCAGAGTAATAAGTCGTAATCCCGTTGAGGGTATTCGGCGTGAAGTCAGTGCGTATTCCGCCGCCTGTCTGCTCGCCGTTCCACTTGGTATTATTGACAAGGATTTCCAGCGGCCCGCCGGGATACAAGACCTTGCCAATCTTCATTTTCATGCCCATAACTTCGTTAAGGGTCATTTGACGTTTGTTGGCAACGACCACATTCGGGTCCAGTGTGCCTGTTGTAGAATTTACCAATTTCTTGATTGTCTGCGACCCGGTCCGGATCGGCGTCAGTGTTGCTGGATTGTAACTTGTGTCCGCGCCAATGGTCGATGGAACGACGCGGAACTGCATTATCTTGCCGACAGTGGAGGCGGGGGGTTTTGCACCTGAAGGATAGGGCGCCTTGGCTGTATTTCGCAAAAGAAGGGTCTTGCCCTGAAGTCCTGTAAAATCCACAATTATCTCGGCGCGTTCGCCGGGCAGCAAAACCAGCTTTTGTTTGTGGGACGGATTAAGCTGGACCGGCACATCAAGATAACCGCCATCGGTGCCGATTTGCCAGGTGGACGGGCCCATCGAGCCAGTCATCTGGTTGGCAAAGAACAGCTCATAGGGCCGGGCATTCGACCCATTGACGATAAGGAAGCGGTAACGTCTTGCCTCCACCTGAAGGAACGGCCAGACCTTGCCGTTGACGCAAATGGTATCACCGAGAAATTCCGGAATCCAGTACGGGTGCTCGGGATTGATACCCACGTTGGGGAAAAAGAGCTGACCATCGATGTCGAACATTCTGTCCTGAATTACCAGCGGAATTAACAAGTCGCTGCCCAGACCGATCGGGGTCAGTCCGGCCGGCAATATCAGATTCGGGTCTGTGATGACATAGGCGCCGGCGAGTCCGCAGTAAACATTGATTCGTGTGCCTCCCAGCAGGTGGTCATGGAACCATATTGGAGCGGCTTCCTGAAAGTTAGGATAACGATATACGCTCTCATTTCCTGCTGCCGCAACACCGGGATGGGTATAGTACCCGTGGCCCTGAAAGTTCCCGTCACTTGTAAACCAGGCGTCCGGGCCGCCATCAATTGTTGGCGGGACATACCCTCCGTGCAGGTGCGGGACCGCTGGAATCGGCCCGGCGTAGTGCAGGCCGCAACCCATGGACGGAGGCATGCCCGGCATAATCATATGGTTGCACATATTCAACTCACCATTGATCGGGTCGGCCCAGTGAAGCGTCTGGTCAACGGCAGCGTTGGCAGAATTATCCCTCCATAAGAGTACATTTGTATCTGCTGTATTGCCGAGGTTGTTAACAAACCGGATTTGGGTCGGAACATTACGTGCAGCAACGATTATCGGGCCGATGTATGTGGCCCGCTTGCCAACTGGAACCGTCGGGCCGTTGATGTACCCGAAAACCCTGGTCCCGGTATAGGTACCCACGGCCGGCACAAATCCCGTGGGCATGACATTAGCATCGAACTCCCGCATGTGCAGCTCAATTTCGCTTGCACCGGCGACAAGCGTGTCAATGCCTATTGTGCCGCTGGCCGTCAAGTCAATCATCGGCAGCGGGTCAACGAACTGTGCGATTTGGTTGCCGCGTAACGGAATCTGCGCAGCCTGTGATTGCCCTATCCATCCTGCAAGGACAGAAAGCAAAATCACTCCAACAATATTTTTGATTTTTTTTATATCCATCATTATGCACCTCCTAAAAAAAAATAAAATTCTCTTCTCACTTGAAAAAAACGTTAGAAATAACTTTAACTGAATTATCGTAAAATCAAACATTAGGGAAAAACCTAATCCTGGATAGGATAAAACCTATACCAATAAGATTAAACCTATACTGAATAGGAATAAAACCTATATATTAGTATGTAATGAGCTTAATTCAGAATTAATCCTGCAGGTGTTGAGTGTGCCTACTCCCTCCCGAAGCACCATTAGTGCTGCTGCTCTGCCTCGTTATTCGCTCATAATGGAGCAGGAGGGATTCGACCCCCCCCAAATCTGCAATTCTTTTTAAATTATTGCAGATCCGCCCGCTTCCTAAATGAGCGGGCGGTATCTATTCTTTTTAATTTAATTAAATAAATGAGCAGGCGGTAGTGATTTTTAATCCATATACCCGAGAGCCGATAATCGCCTGGTTATTTCGGAATCTTCTTTCTTAGTCAGCTTTTTAATGTTCTCTATCTTAAACGCCGTGATGTCTGAAGATTTCTTGTATTTTACTTTAATATCATGTGAAAAGGCGTTTTCTATCACCTTACCATCCATATGACTGGGGATTTCAGCTCCCAGCATACCCAATAATGTCGGCGCGATATCTGTAATATGGGTTTGGGGTCCTTTGAAGGTGCGAAAATCAGGACCGGAGAAAATATAAATACCTTCATAGCTGTGGGTCCCGACGATTGAATTGTCGCTGAGAATCTTAACTGGCCCGCCTTTTCGTGAAACACTGATCTGGACCGGGTAGCCGGATCTTGGAACCAGGACTAAATCTCCAAATATCTCCGGCGCAGCGCTTTCAATGCCATAGAGTTCGGCAGGTGTTTTAACATGTTCAAAGAATGGTCCGGCAGAATCGCGCATATTGGAGAATTTTTCTCGAAGGTCTTTTATGGTCTTGTCATATTCGTCTCCCGGATTTATCAAGCCGTTTTTGTTTCTCCCTTTGACATTCAAAAACACATACCCTGTCATCGTTGAAAACACAACCATTGCCCTGGTTTTTTTCCAGTTTACCATGCTTCGCATTTCAAGCATCGTGCTTTCATTTTTTAATATTCCTTTCTTTTCCATTTTTCTTCGAAACCTGTGAATCATTCGTCCTAACCAGTTTTTGTTCTTGAGATATCCCCAGTTGCGCATCGCGATATTTGGCCTGATTAATCCCTCAGTCCTGCATTGACCGTGGTCGCTGACCACAATAACATTGCAGTTGTCCCCGGCAATTTTCAAAAGATGTCCAATAGAGTCATCAAGTATTTCAAACGTTTTAAAGATTCGGTCTCTCTGCAGAGGGTAGCGGTCCCTTGTTCTGCTGCCGAGATAACTGAATACTCTATGCTCAATCTGATCAGTGTTTTGAAATTGAACCATCATCACATCGGGAGAAAATCTCTCATACGCCAGTTGCGCTGCCTCGATGCGCTGCCGGAATCGAAGTTCGACACTGCATATATTTTTTTCCAGCAGCTCGGCATCATATTTCCCTTTCGGGATTTTCCAGTCCGCAACAACTTCATAATCGGGGATTTTGGCAAGCAATTCCTTTGCGAATTCGGGAGGATAAGTAAATTCAACGTCCATTCCCGGAACACCGTAGCCGGCAACCATTACACCATTTACTTTTCTGCACGGATACGTCCAGGGGACGTTTATAGATGCCACTTTATAGCCCTGATGACTTAGTTCTTCCCAGATTGTAGGCACAAGGCAGTTTGCTGCAGATGAAACAGGAAGATTATTGTCGTCAAAAGAAAAATTGAGAAAACCTACAATGCCGTGTTTATACGGTTGGCAGCCGGTAATACAGCTTGTCCACGCGGCGGACGTTAAAGGCGGATGAGTAGAACGCAAAACTCCTGAGCTTCCTTTTTTTTTCAGGCGATTTAAATTTGGCATATGATTTTCAAGCAGGTAATCATCAAAAACCTCCCATGTTGCTCCATCCAATCCGATAATCAAAGCCTTCATATGCGACCTCCACATTTTACGTCTGAAAATTCCATTGTTGTCTTTTGGAACGATTATGTAATAATTTTGTGTTTTTTTAAAGTAAATCTTTAAAAATAATGTGGAAAGGTTGTATACTATTGAATCTAATTATCATTACTGAAATTAGCCTTTATATATACAGGACTGTGATATGAGCAGGGAACATTTAGACAAACTCGAAAATCAAAGCATTTACATTATCCGAGAAGCATACAGCCAGTTCAGAAATGTGGCTATGTTATGGTCTATTGGCAAGGATTCGACAACTTTGCTTTGGCTATTGAGAAAGGCTTTTTTCGGACAGATTCCATTTCCAGTGCTGCACATTGATACAAGTTATAAATTTGAAGAGATTTATGAGTTCCGCGATAAATATGCCAAAGAATGGAATCTTAAACTTATTGTCGCCAGAAACGAAGAGGCCCTTAGTGCCGGCATGGGCCCCGATAAAGCGAAATTCGAGTGCTGCAATGAATTAAAGACCGTTGCCCTCAAACAGGCCATTGCCGAACACAAATTCCGGGCCTTATATCTTGGAATAAGAAGAGATGAGCACGGCATACGCGCAAAAGAAAGAATATTCAGCCCCAGAGATGAGGATTTTGAGTGGAATTATAAAAATCAGCCGCCGGAGTTGTGGGACCAGTACAAGACAAAAGCTGCATTGGAAGAGCACATCCGGGTTCATCCCCTGCTGGGCTGGCGGGAAATCGATGTTTGGGAATACGTTAGAAGAGAAAAAATTCCTGTTGTTGATTTATATTTTGCCAAAGATGGCAAACGCCTGCGCAGTATCGGCTGCAAAACTTGCTGCGGGCCGGTCGTTTCAGATGCCGATACTATAGACAAGATTATCGAAGAGTTGAAGACATCCAGGATTTCAGAGAGAAGCGGGCGGGCGCAGGACAAGGAAAACGCCTACACAATGCAAAAACTAAGGTCTCTCGGTTATATGTAGAGAAAAAAGGAGATAACATGCTGGAACTGACATTATGGGTCATCTTAGCTATAGTTGCATTGGCGTTCATGTGTGAGTATATGGATTCAACTCTTGGAATGGGATATGGAACTACTCTTACTCCGGTATTGCTTCTCTTCGGTTGGAGTCCGGTTAAAATCGTAACTGCCGTCTTATTTTCCGAACTTATAACGGGATTATTGGCGAGTTTTTTTCATCATCGAGAGGGAAATGTAAATTTAAAGCCATCTACTATGGATGTATTTAAGATTCACAAACTTCTTAGTCCGCTTGGTTATGTTGATAATTTCAAGAAGACAGTCCCGCTGCATATGAAAACGGCCTTGCTGCTTGCTGTCTGCAGCATTGTCGGCACGGTTGCCGCTGTTTTGATTGCGGTCAATATTCCCAAATTCTGGTTAAAGCTTTATATAGGCGTGCTTGTCCTTTCAATGGGTATTGTGATTTTGTTTTGTATAAACAAAAAATTTAAGTTCTCCTGGTCCAAGATGATGTCACTCGGAATGATTGCCTCATTCAATAAAGGAATGAGCGGGGGCGGTTACGGCCCGGTTGTCACCGGAGGCCAGATTTTAGCGGGTGTTCAAGGCAGAAGCGCGGTTGGGGTAACTTCCCTGGCGGAAGGACTAACCTGTCTTGTTGGCGTAATTATGTATTTCTTTTTTGCCAACACAAACAGTTTTGATTGGAAGCTTACTTCATGGATTTGCCTTGGCGCGGTGCTGTCGGTGCCACTCTCGGCCAAAAGTGTCAAAATAATGACAGAAAAGAAGCTCAAGATACTTATTGCTCTACTTACTATTATATTAGGCAGCTGGACGATTATTAATACTTTGAGAAGCTGAAAAAAATGCAGAATGATACATTATGCTTTGTTATTGTAGGCCATGTAGACCATGGTAAATCGACTCTTATAGGCAGACTGCTTTACGATACCGATTCACTGGCTCCTGATAAAATCGAAGAAATCAAAAAGGCCTCCGGATATTGCGGACAGACGGAATTTGCTTACCTTCTCGACCATTTGGAGGAAGAACGCAAACAGGGGATAACAATAGATACTACTCAGATTTTCTTCAAAAGCTCTAAGCGTCATTACGTCATAATCGATGCTCCCGGCCATGTTGAGTTCGTCAAAAACATGATTACAGGCGCATCGCAGGCTCAGGCGGCTGTTTTGATTGTAGATGTTTCTGAAGGTGTCAAGCAGCAGACAAGGCGGCATTCTTACATTTTATCGCTTCTTGGAATGCATAGTGTAATCGTCGTATTAAATAAAATGGATTTAGCCGGTTTTTCACAAGAGCGTTACGAAACAGTCAAAAAAGAAATTTCCGGCTGGCTCAACACCATTAATGTAAGCGCAGACCATTTTATACCCATTTCTGCAATCAGCGGTGATAATGTTGCCGCAAAATCTGAAAATATGAAGTGGTATAACGGTCCTACTTTTTTAGAAAGCATCGATAATTACAATCTGGCCGGCGCCGCTGAGGAAAAATCTCTTCTTTTTATAATTCAGGATGTCTACAAGCTTTCAGATAAAAGAATAAACGTCGGCAGAGTGGAATCCGGAACTATACGAAAAGGACTTGAAGTAGAGATTTTGCCCAGCAAACAAACGACAACGGTCAATTCCGTCGAGAAATTTCTCGAAAAAACAGACCAGGCCTGCGTCGGAGAATGTATCGGCATCACAACCGAGGATTCGGTTTTTCTAGAAAGAGGCAACATAGTGGCTCTGCCCGGCAGCACTCCGGTTTTCACAGACAGGATATCTGCAAATATTTTCTGGATGAACCCGCAGGATATGGAAAAAGGCGAGAAACTTACTATACGATGCGCAACCCAGGAAACAACCTGCAAAATTGAGGACATAAAAAAGACAATCAATTCCTCAACCCTCGAAGTTATAAATGAAAATGCCCAAAAGATTAAAAATCTTGAAGTTGCCGAGGTTGTTATCAAAACTAAAAAGCCGCTGGCCATCAAAAATTTCAATGATGTTCGCGAGTTGGGCCGGTTTGTACTTGTCAGGAACGATAATATATGCGCCGGCGGGATCATCACTCAATAAAACTTGCTTATGCCAAACAAATCTAAAACAGTAATAATTGGCCTCGATGGTGTTCCATTCGGCATGCTCAAAAATTTTGCCGAAACAGGTGTAATGCCTGAAACTGCCAAATTAATAGAGCAGGGGATTTTTAAACAGATGCTCTCATCGATTCCGGAGGTATCATCCGTCGCGTGGTCTTCTGTAATTACCGGCGAAAATCCGGGAAAGCACGGCATCTTCGGTTTCACTGATTTACTTGCGCATTCTTATGATTTGTGCTTTCCTAATTTCAGTGACCTTAAGGAAAAACCCTTTTGGCATCAGATTGATACGCCTTCAGTAATAATAAACGTCCCCAGCACATATCCGGTCAGCAAAATGAACGGCGTTCTAATATCCGGTTTTGTCTCAATAGATTTTGATAAGAGTATTTATCCTTTATCTATTGCCGATAAACTTTTAAGTCTGGATTATCGGCTTGATGTGGATTCTCAAAAGGCGCACGAGTCCATGGATTTATTTTTGGAAGACCTCAATAAGACCCTCGATGCACGCATTGAGGCTTATAAATATTTATGGGATTACATAAACTGGGGCACCTTTATGCTCGTGTTTACGGGCACGGACCGGTTAATGCATTTCCTTTGGGACGCTTACGAGCGGCCGGAGCATAAATACCATCAAGCCTTTTTAAATTATTTCAGCCGCATAGATAAAGTAATCGGTGAAATTTCTTCTCGGTTAGCTGATGATGATAGACTCATAATGCTCTCGGACCACGGTTTCGAGCATCTCGAAAACGATGTATACGTCAATAAACTGCTTTTGGATGCCGGCCTTCTGCGCTTTGAAGGCGGCAATGACCTGGAAAATATCAGTTCCGAAACAACAGCCTTTGCCCTTGACCCGGCCAGAATATATGTGAATTTAAAAGACAAATACCCCTGCGGAAAAATAGAGACTCAAAATAAGGAAAGTATCCTTCTCCAGCTTGAGAAATTTTTTAACTCTTATGAAGCTAATGGCAGAAAAGTTTTTGAACACATCTATCGAAAAGAACAGATATATGATGGACCCTTCACTGGTTGTGCTCCCGACCTGGTGCTTGTAGGTGCCGGTGGTTTTAATCTCAAGGCCGGACTGAGGTCAAGACAAGTTATAGATAAGGGAATTTTTACAGGCAAGCACACCCGCCATGACGCCTTTTTATACGTGCGAGATAAAAATAATCCCGCGAACCTGCCCCATCAGCCATCAGTCTACGATATCAAAAGTTTAATTTTAAAAGAAAATCACGGCCAGGCCTGAAATTGTCGTATCCCTCCTCACTCAAGGAGCTTTTCTATCGGAGCAGGAGGGATTCGCTTGCGCGGCTCGCCTTTGGCGTGGCGAACCCCCGTATGTGACGCTTCGCGTCACGGGTGTTCTCATCCCTCCTTACCCAAGGAGTTTCCTAATCGGAGCAGGAGGGATTCGAACCCCCGGTGCCCGTAGGCACAACGGTTTTCAAGAC
>Ga0105091_10000507_pt1 | contig 16398 bp, 16 predicted proteins | sample PPLLak1March2015_FD_87022 | JGI IMG/M metagenome (GOLD analysis project Ga0105091, IMG submission 87022) | Freshwater sediment microbial communities from Prairie Pothole Lake near Jamestown, North Dakota, USA - PPLs Lake P7 Core (1) Depth... | ecosystem: Environmental > Aquatic > Freshwater >... | reverse complement strand
TCATTGCGAACTGCAACCTACCTGGAAGCGGGGGGTGGGGGTGGAGGTTAGTGTGGCGATTGTAGTACAAACCCAACTTGGGTTTGTCATACAACCCGTTTGTAATACAACCTGTAGTACAACCCTAGGCCCGGTGGGTCGAATGTTTCGATCTACTTGGCTTACTTGGCTTACGGGGTTTAACTCGGCACCTACTGGCCACGGGCGGGCCGGGAAAGAGGAAGCGAAAATTTCCGGCTGGAAATCACATCGACCTCGCGCGCCGAAGGCGAAGCCGTAGGACTCGGCGGCGTAGCCAGGCAAGGAAAATTTCCAGCCAATAATCACAGCGACCTCGAGCGCCGGGCGGGTGGGTGGGAGCGAAAGTATTTTTCGAGTGGGAGAGACAAGCCTCACTCGCGCCGGGGAAGGTTTCCCCGGCTAGACAAAGAAAAGCCCCCGGCTAGGTAGGCGCGGGGGCTAGGGTGGATTAACCGTGGAAGGCTTGAAGGATTGGTAAGGACTCCGTGTCAATCATCAGGTCCGAACCGGGGCAGGGGCATTCGGGCTCCCTGCTATGGTAGAAGATATTGCGGGCTCCGTTGTACCGCCCGTCTCTCGTGACTGCTACCACCTTGCATGACCACCGAAGGTCGGGATGGTTAGGGCAGCGCATGACCACATGGGCTCCGGCGTGTACGGTCATTACCAAGCTCCCGCGATGATGATGACATCTGCCTTGACGATGACTTCGGCAAGCAGGTCGATTTCTTCTTCCGACACACGGAACTCATCGTGCGGATAAGTGTCCTTATAGTGCTGGATGATGTGGCTTAGGGTCTCGGCGTTGTCGTTCGAGATCTTGACCGTGGTGCAAACTTTCATGTTACCAAGCCTTTCCGATTGAGGAACCTGGACGGCGGCGACGCTTGGGCTCATCGTCCCGAAGGAAGCGAGCCCCGATGATAGCGAAGGCCGGGATGCAGGCTACAGTGACACCGGCAAGGAACTCTTCACCGATGTAGAAGAACTCGTTGATTAGGAAACCCATCATGCCCGAAGCCATGATGAGGCAGAAGATAGTGAAACGTACGATTGGGCTATTCATATCGCTTACTCCAAGCGGGTTAGTAGGGAGGTGGGGGGCATCGCACGCCCCCCGGTTAGACTAGATGGAAAGGCCGGTTGTCACCAATTCGTCCTTAGCGGCTCCCCGGTCGCCTAGCTTGCGCTTGGCTCGGGTCCGAAGGTCGGCGAGTTTCGCGTCCCTTCCATCCTTGAAGACGTTGCCGGACTCTTCGAAGAAGTCCATCATTTTCACGACGGAACCCTTGAAGAACTCCGGATGCTTTTTGGGATTGAGTCCCGCAAGCTTCAAGTCTTCTTCGAACTCGACCTTCATTTGGGTGGCCAACTCGTCCTTGCTTCCGCCACGAGCCGCGAAGATGCCTTCCTTCCACTTGGCGAGCCTATCGGCCCGGCGTCCGTGGACCGCTTGCCAATCGTCACCGGCGATCTTGTTATCGATCGAGATGTCCGATATCGGCTTGCGGACTCCCGCTTCTAGTACCGCGAAAGCGATACCGAACGGAAGCGACTCCTTCGTGATACGGTTGTAGAGTCCCGTATCCTTGCCGCATGGGATGGACAAGGTTCCCGGCGTGTGTTGCTTCGCAAGCAACCAATCCGTGAACAAGTCCCAAGCGGCTCGCAATGCGTCTTCCGAAAAAGACTCGTTGCCATCGGCAACGATTGCTTCGACTTCGGCGGCGTCGGCGATGAGGTCGCCACCCTTAACGGTCTTATTCATAGTCTTTCGACTCCAAGTGCCGGTTCAAAGAACCCCGCCGGTTCCGGCTTTAAGCCCGGTCGGGGACTCGGTAGCGGTTCGCTTCCGATGACTCCTTCCTAAACGAGTCGGCGGTGAAGTAAACTAACCTAGATCAAGGTGATCAACGGTTCACCGCTGAAAAGCAACGGTTCATCCCATCGAGTCCGGGAAACGTCGAAAGTTTGAACAAGGTTTCAATTCGCAACCTTGTTCGCTAGGCGCAAGGCGCGGGCGAGTCGGGACGGTATCAAAAAGGAACCGTGTGTGTCACCTCCCTAACACACCCCCACACCTCCCCTTGCCCGTCGCCTTCCCCCCAGGGGGGCGGCTCCCCTAAATTCGCCAGAAGTTTTACCCCCTTTCCATTTTCCATCTTGCAGCCAGACCGCACCCGATTTATACTTATGCTTACTGGAGGCTGCAAAATGACCGAAGTTAGGCTACCTGATCTCCGCATCGGTTTTGGCTATGCTGCCGACCTGAACTTCCCGCCGGGCTTCCTGCAGCCAGCCGAAGACGTTCGAGCCGCGCTTAGGCGCTATCCAGGCCAGCACGTGCCAGACGCCGTGTTTAAGAACACGAGACTGGGCGATAAGGTCACCATCGAGCTAACTGCCGAGCAGACCCGAGTCCTCGAACCCGGCACGTACCTGACCGAGGCTGTCATCTACCAGCCGGGCCAGCCAGCCGCAGGCGAGATACCGCTGGTCGACAACCAGTTCCGAATTGAAGCGAACTGGTCGCCGAGCGGCCCAGACATCCCTGACCCCAAGGAGACCTAACATGGCCTACAGGGACGTGAACATTGATGTCGAGTACTCTGGCCGCGGAATGACCGGGCCAGCGGGGCCACAGGGTCCGTCCGGACCTCCAGGCAACACCGGCGCGAAGGGAGACAAGGGAGACAAAGGCGACAAGGGCGATCAGGGCAATCCCGGCCCAACAGGCGCAACCGGCGCTCAGGGTCCAATCGGACCCGAAGGCGTACAGGGGCCACAGGGCAATACTGGCTCGACCGGCCCAGTCGGCAACACAGGTCCGCAAGGCCCGATCGGCCCCCAGGGCATACCCGGCAACACCGGACCTCAGGGACCACAGGGTCTCCAAGGTCAGCAGGGCCTGAAGGGCGACACAGGCGACACCGGCCCGCAGGGCGTACAGGGGAATACTGGCAACACAGGCCCGACCGGCGCGACCGGCCCGCAGGGACTTCAAGGCGACATCGGACCTCAAGGTCCGCAAGGCCTCAAAGGCGACACTGGCTCGCAGGGTGTGCAAGGCCCCGTCGGACCTGTCAGCACCGTTCCCGGCCCAGAAGGACCTCAGGGCCCTCAAGGCGTTAAGGGCGATACAGGCGACGTTGGACCCCAAGGCCCACAGGGAATTCCCGGCGCGGGTGCGACCAGCGATCTGGCCTATGGCCCAGCCTGGGACGGCGTAGCCAACGTGAGTCCTAGCCAGAACGCGCTCTATGACAAGCTCGAGAGCATCATCGCGGGCTCTGGCAGCGTCAGTGACGAGGCTTTTGGTGCGACCTGGGATGGTGTAGCTAACGTCAGCCCGTCGAAAAATGCCGTCTACGACGAGATGGGGAAGAAGGCCAATACGGCTGGCGCTACCTTCACCGGAGCACTTTTGGTAACTGCCACGCTGCAAATGCGGGGCACCTCACAGATCTTTCAGGACGCGACCGGAGCGACCATCTGGGGTCGGCTTATCACCAGCGCGACCGACATTTACTACAGGTATCCCAAGCATAATTATCAGAGCTACAACGGCTCAATTACCTATATGTCGATCGACGCCTCAGCGGCTACCTTCGCCGTACCAATCGTCCTGCCGGATGAGGCCTATGGTCTGGCGTGGGATGGCAAGCTGGAGGCTGTCACCAAGAATGCTGTCTATGACAAAATCTCGACAATGGATACAGCCATTGGCGGCAAGGCAGATAACTCGGCGCTGACCAGCGGGCTGGCGGGCAAAGCCAACCTGGTTGGTGGCAACGCCTTTACTGGCAATCAGGCCATCACCGGCACGCTCGACGCAAGCGGCGCCATCAAGCAGGGCGGAACGGCCGTAAGCCTCGTCGGGCATACGCACCCGATCAGCGACATAGTTGACCTGCAAACTCAGCTCGACACCAAGCTACCGACTAGCCAGAAAGGTGCGATCAACGGCATCGCCACGCTCGGCTCTGATGGCAAGGTTCCAGCAAGCCAACTGGCACCAGCCACGGTCGCCTGGGGCGCGATCACCGGCAGCCTGAACAGCCAAGCCGACCTGCTCGCAGCGCTCAATAGTAAGTTGGACGATAGTCAGGCTGGCACGTTCGGCCTAACCATGCTCGGCACGACCACCGCGGCAGCAGCCAAGACCAGCCTTGCTCTGACCAAAACCGACGTCGGGCTGGCGAACGTTGACAACACCTCAGACGCGGCCAAGCCAGTTTCGTCAGCAACACAAACTGCCCTGAACCTGAAGCAGGACACGATCGCTGCTGGCACGACTGCTCAGTACTATCGTGGCGATAAGGTCATGGCAGCGCTCGATGTTGCCAGCGTAAGTGGACTGCAAACTGCGCTGAATGGAAAGCTTGCCAAGGCTGGCGACACCATGACCGGCACGCTTAATTCGACAAACATTCAAAACAGCGGCGATGTAACGTCTGCGACCTTTTCGACTTACGGGGCGGGCGGCGCGATTTATTTAAGCGACCGCGACGGCGCTGGAAACATTGTCGTTTATAATAACGCTGACACCTTCCGCGTCTATATCAACGGCGCGGATAGGCTGGCCCTTGGGCCGGGAGGTGAACTTTCCATTACCGGCCTGCTTACCGCCCCCGAGATGTACAGCACCGGCAATCTAACGGTTCTGAGTACCTGCTACATCAAGGGCAGTGGCCCGACGCAATGGTTCTGGGACACTGACCACAGGGCGTTTGCAATCCACGTTAACAGCAACGTGGCCTACTTCATGCGAGGCGGGATTAACGACCCGAACTGGTCAACAGTGGCTAGTGGTCAGTATCCGATGTCGATTAGTCTCGAAGATGGAACCTGTGTCCACGGCGGACCTATAACAGTGTTCGGTCCAGTCACCACCACTGGCGCGACCGGCGGAATTTACCTGAACGACCGCGACGGCGCAGGCGCGCTTCAACTCTATAACAATGCTGACACTTTCCGACTTCACAATGGCAGCACTGACATTTTCTCAATCGCGGCAGGTGGTAACGTCACCGTCACTGGCAACCTGGATGCGGCTGTTGGGACTATCTCGTCGGTTATTATGACCGCTCTGGGAAGCACCGGCACCTTTGCTGGTGGCAACATTGGCGCGTCCATAGAGTCTCGGGCGGCCACCGGGGTGCAGGGCGCCTGGCATGCCTTCCACAGGCCCGGCGTGGTGGCGATGCACATCGGCCTCGACGCTGACGGCGAGTTCAAAGTCGGCGGCTGGAGTTGGGGCTATACTGCTCCCGCGCTGAGGATAAACCAAGGAGGTACTATTAGGGCAGCAGGTAACGTCTTTGCGTTCACTGATCGCCGTTGTTATCAGCAAGCAAACCCTGCCATTGGTTCGGGTGCTGAAATCTTCATCAGCGCCAGTGCTCCAAGCGGGGGCAACGACGGCGACATCTGGCTGCAGTACGTCTAATGCCAGGCTTGGTCAAAGTTGGAGGCGCATGGCGCACACTGGCTCCGAAGGTTAAAGTCGGAGGAGCGTGGAAAAACGTCACCAACGGGTACGTCAAAGTTGCAGGTGTCTGGCGGAAGTGGCATCAGAGCCTGGTAACGGTTGACTACAACTACACGATCTTCGACACCAACAATGGAGCGAAACAGCTTGTAGTCCCGGTTGTGGCTGGCGACTGGGTCATAGTCATGTATGCCTCGAGCGGTGCTCTCACCAGTGGTAGTGTGACAGACAGCGCTGGCGGTACGTATGGTAACGCTGTTAATGCTGTTGGAACGGGGAAGCGCTGTGGTATCTTCATGCGCGGTTCGCAGGTAGCATCAACTGGCAACCTCACTATTACTCATACTCCAGGCCCAAGCGATACTGGCGGCGGCTTTACCGTAATGCTGATGCGTGGCGGAGCTTCAACCGCTAATATCTACACAGTAGGCCAAGCCGATAATGTAAGCTCAGGCGTCCCTTCCGTAAACCTCTCGGCTACGCCACAGCCCGAGGAGTGTGTGATCGGCATTATGGTTGGTGGTGTTGGAAGTCCTCCCGCTGCTGGTACTGATTACTTGCTTACACACACAGGTTCATGGACTACGCCGGGAACTACGACTTCTGGTCAATTCAGGAACGGTAACGCCAGTGCTACTGTTGCGTGGGGAGCTAGCGCCACTGCATTTGGCGCTTGCGCTGCCGCATTTAGACCTTATTAGAGAGTATTGTTATGGAAAACGCAGCAAGCAACATCGACCTCATGACGGACGAGATTTCGGCTGAGCTAAATAACGCGCTCGGGCACAAAATTCCGGCTGTCACGGTCACGGTCGAAGGAGTCCTCCAGCCTGAGCACATCGCGGAGTATCTCAGCGCGTGTGGAAACCTGGCTACGACGCAGAAAAGCGACGAGAAAGATGTAGCGAGCCTGCGGGCCCGTCATCACTCCGTTGCTCGGCTCCTCGCGGCTGGAATTCCCGAGGGCACTGTGGCCGATTTGACCCAGTTTGACTCGGCTTACCTCAGCACGCTCAAAGACAACCCGAGCATGATCGAGCTGATCAACCACTACAGGGCACCGAACAATGCTGTAGTCGAGGTAATTGCCGAGCGGCTGCGGACTGTTGGCCATGCGGCGCTCGAGAAGCTCGCTGAGGAAATTCCGAACATGGACCACCATGCGCTGATTGCCACAGCGAAGCTTGGAGTCGATCGCTCCGGCAACGGGCCAATGAGCAAGGTGGCTCACGAGCACACGCATATTCTCGACCCAGCGAAGGTTGCAGCCCTAGCTGAGTCTGCGCGGAGAGTGAACGCAGAAAGGATTGTCGATGTCTCGGCTGTCCGGCGTGCGCTGCCCGCACCAAGGAGCAGAGACGATGCTAACGACGACGAGTAAGGGATGGCAGCATGTACCTGGTTTCAACATCGGAACAGCAGCAAATACTGCCTCGAAGAATAAGTCCATCATTCGAGGCCTTGCTTACCACAACAAGGTTTACAAGGCCTTACGCTCCTTCGTCGCTGAGCATCCTGAGGCTGGCTATGAAATCCTCGTCGAGCCTTGGTTTCGGGAACTCCATCCGCGACCTGGGAAGTCTCGCTGCGCAATGTGCCAGCCGGACGCAGTGCTTATTGATAAGTTTACCGGAGGAGGACTCGTCATCGAGGTCAAGCTGAACTGGAAGGACGGGCGAGACGCAAAACTTATTGATCTTTATCTTGCTGCGAGCCGGAGCGCGCTGGGCCTTGAGGAAACTTGGCCTGTTCTCATTACCAAGAATGTCAGAGGTTATACGGGAATTCCGCTCCTCGGACTCAAGCAGCTCGAAAAAGCCTACAACTGGAGACCGGGAATGATAACTCCTGTGTTACTGCACATATGACAGACACGAACGAAAAGCTGCTCCTTAGCGCTGTCGAGAAATCGGCGCACGACCCAGCATTTTTCTGCCGGTTCTTCCTGCGCGAGTGGTTTCCGACTCCGATGCCGCCGTTCCACCTGGGCATGCTGGCGCTAAAGACCAGAAAGGTTGCATTTCTGGACGATTATCCGGAGGCTCACGAGTTCCTGCTCAACGAGTTCAAGTATCTGGCCGACCCAAGCGACCCAGAGAGTGCCGAACTCAACGTGTTTTTGCTCGATAATCAGGGCAAGATGATGATGGTCTCAGGGCCTAACACGGCTGAAATTATTCCGCGAGGATTTTCAAAGACAACTATCGAGAATGCTGGGAACCTTTATGAACTACTCACAGACGGGACAATCTTCTGCGTGTACATCAGCGAGTCCCAAGACCATGCCGAGCGCCAGCTTGGTAATGTCAAGCGGCAACTCGAGACGAATGAGTTACTTCGAGCTGCTTATGGCAATGTCGTGCCGACACGGTCTGATAGTGAGAAGTGGGGAGCGAGTGAAATTCAGCTCAAAAACGGGGGTATCCTCCTTGCGCGGGGCCGTGGTTCGCAGATACGCGGGCTCAACTATAATGCCAGGCGACCGAACCGTATCACCCTGGATGATGTGGAGGATAAAGAGAGCGTTGCGACAGCGCAGCAGAGAACGAAGGTCAGCGACTGGTTCTATGGAGACGTAGTGCCAGCTGGCAATGAGATGGAACAGGACGTAATGTTCGATGGCGGGACACCTCAGCAAGAGCTACAAATTACTGTCCTCGGCACTCTGCTCCACGCTGAGTCGCTCCTTATCACATTACAGCGTGATATCACCTTTAACCACATCAGGTTCGGTGCGCAGCTCGACGCCGATCGAATGCTCTGGCCGCAGAAAATGTCTGAGCGCAGTTATATCTTCAAAAAGGAGCGTTTTCGGCGGAACGGCAAGCTGGCCGAATTTGCCCGCGAGTATGACTCAACCATTCGAGTGGACGAGGATGCCCTTTTCCAGTTTAAGGACATTACTCTCTACCAGCCCACAAAAATCGAAGATCTGGTTATTCGTGCAATGGCGTGCGACCCTGCCATATCCGATCAACCTGGGCGTGACCACACAGCTATTAGTGTGGGCGGCCGCAAAGAGAATGGGATGCTTTGGGTTCTCGATGTATGGGGCGGGCTGGGAGTTACCCCGACCCAGCTTATCGACAAATATTTCGAGTGGCAATTTGACTTCAAAACCCACCTCAATGGGATTGAAACGCAACAGTATCAGAAAGCACTAGTTTACCTGATGCGGGAGGAAATGGCGAGGCGCCAGCGTTTCTTCAACATCATCCCAATTTTTCAGGGACCGGAGAAGAGCAAGGATGACCGGATTGGGGGCATTTTACAGCCTCGTTACGCGAACGGTTACGTGAGGCACAGCAAGCCACTCCCGCTGCTCGAGAACCAGCTTATGGATTTCCCGAATGGGAAGAAGGATTACGCTGACGCGACAGCTATGATGTTTGCCTTGCTCGGCGAGACGCAAGCACTAGCAGCTCCGGTAGGCATAATTGGCCAAGATGAATTTGAGCCCTTGCCTCCGATGGTCCCTTCGCCTTATAGTCCAGGGAACTTACAGATTTTCACCCCAAGTCCAGGGCTGGGCAAAGACAGATACGGATAGGAGACTGACTGATGGCAACTCCCTTTGGCCAGCTCAATGGACCGCCAAGCTTAGGCGGGCTGCCTCCGGTTGCGGAGGGCGGCTCGGTTCAATCGGCTCTCGGCATTGGGCCGATGAATGCGACTGGAATGTTCGCTTCGCTGCCCAGCCCGGAGCAAATCCCTGCAGCCGAGAGCGTAATCGAGAAGCTGCGGCCCGGTTCTGAGCTGGAACGCAAGACTCGCGAACGGCTGAACAAAATGTTCGAGTTCAGCTGGAACGCTATGAGCCAGCATCACCCCCGGTGGCTGTGGCAGGAACAAAAGGTTCAAGCCTATATCAAGGCTCCTGACTACAAACAGCTAGTCGAGGAGATGAATAACAATCTCGGCGCCGCGCCTGAGCCCATTCAGGTGATTGTTCCGTACACTTACTCGACAATTCACGCGGCAGCCACATTTATCTACGCCGTTCTCGCGGGTCGTCGGCCGATCTTCCCTCTCCTAGCGACCCGCGGGACAACTACTGACAAAGCGCGCTACATGGAGCTAGCTGTTCAGTCAAATCTCGAGTCGTCAAAGGCATATGAGGCCATTTGGCAGTATATTTGGGATTGCCTGAACTATGGTTTCGGCGCAGTCAGGATTGGCTGGTGTGAGGAACATGGCAGCCTGATTAACATTCAGAACGGGAAGAGAGAAGTTAACAAAGGGCTGAAGTACGCCGGGAACAAACTTCTCCCCATCGACCCGTACCAATTCTTCCCTGACCCGCGAGTGCCCATGCACGAGGTCAATACGAAGGGCGATTTCGTTTTCTGGACGACGAGTCAGTCGAAAATGGTCCTCATGGACAAGGAGAAGCAGGGACAGTTCAAATGGGTGAAGGAAGCTGCCGAGAAAACGAAAGAGGCCGGGCTCGACAAGGGTGAAATGCCCGCAGTCAGCAATCGGCGCGCACGTATCGGGCTGAATAACCAGCTGCTCCGCCCCTCCGGCGACGATGTTGTAGGCTTCCTGCCTATTCGCGAGGGCACTGTGAGGCTGGTTCCGAAGGATTGGGACCTCGGCGACTCTGACAAGAGCGAAATTTGGAAGTTCACCTGGGTCAAAGGCCAGATTATGCAGGCCCAGGAGCTGAATATGGTGCATGATAAGCACCCTGTTAGCGTTACTGAGCCGACTTCGTTCGGTCATGAGTTCGGAAGCATAGCCCTGGCCGACTTCATCAACCCATTTCAGGACATTATCTCCTGGCTGGTCAACAGTCGCATGGAGAACGTGCGGACGACCATCAATAACCAGTTTATTGTGGACCCTTTCCGCGTGGAGATGCAGGACCTTCGGCAGCCTGCACCCGGAAAGGCCATCCGGCTCAAGCAGACTGCGATCGGCACTCCAGTCGACGAGGCGATCAAGCAGCTGGTGACTGTCGACGTAACTCAGGGGCATGTAAATGACATCAACCTCATGCGGCTCCTTGCAGATACAGCGACAGGGGTCAACGATAATCTACGAGGTGTCAATCAGGGAGGTCGGCGGTCCGCCACCGAGGCTCGAATTTCTATGCAGGCCGGTGCTTCCCGACTTTCGCAGCTTGCTATTCGCATTAGCAGCCAAGGGATGATGGATATTTGCAACCAGATGATTATGAATATCCAACAGTTCATGCCTGAAGAAATGTGGATTGAGATGAGCGGCGATGAAGGCCCGCAGTCCACACTGCTCACGCCAGATATGATCGTCGGCACGTTCAACTATCAGGTGTCCGACGGTTCCCTGCCCTATGACAAGACTGCGCTGCTGGAGGTCTGGAAGGAGATCATGTTCGGCGTGGCTCAAGACCCAGAACTGCGGCAGGAATACAGCGTTAGCAAAATCTTCGAGCATGTTGCGGAGCTTGGAGGGGCGAAGAACATTAGCTCGTTCAAAAAGCCGCCTCCTCCGCCCCCGCCTCCGCAGGCCCAATCTCCGTTCGGTCCCGGACAGGCACCTCCGGGTGCAGTTCCGGCTGGTCCGGCGCTTCCGCAGCCTCCACAAATGGCGCTTCCGCCTCCACAGGTCCCAATGCAGCAACCAATGTAGGAGCAGAACATGAGCAGCGATGGTGAAGTTAGACGGGCTGCGACGGCCCAATGGTTAGCGTCGCAGGGGTTAAGGAACCCCGAGGAAATTTCGCCCGAAGATTTTGCCGAGTTGAGGACGCTTCTCGCTCCGCACAAAGGGTTCGGAATTTTCTGGAGTATGCTTGCCTTTAACAGGCAGAACGCTGCGATGATGCTGAGCAATACCAATCTGGCAACGCCAGCTGGCATTTCGGCAGCTTCGCAACTCCAAGGCAACATAAAGGCCATTGACGATTTCCGTGAACTGGTCTTAAATATAGCTGACCCACTTGGCGAAGGCAGCACTTCGTCGCAGCAAAGAGCAGGAGAATTTGTAAATGGCTGACGAACCCGAATTTACCGCTCCCGTTGGTGAACTCCCGGCGAGCCCTGCTGGTCCCTCGGATGGCACAGCGCCTCCGCAGGTCGACAGCGACTTTATTATGAATACCCTCTTTGGGCAGGACGCTCCGGCGGAACCTGCTACCCCAAAGCCAGCTGGTGACCAGGGTACTGGAACGAAGCCAGATGGTGGTGCGGATACGGGGACTGCTCCCCCAACTCCAGCGCCTGCTGCAAGGGAGGCTGAGGCCGCTCCGCCGGAACAACCTCCGGTCCCTGGGGTCCAGTCTTCGCAGCCTGAGAAACCCGAGCAGACTCCTGCAAGTGCAGCTCCCATAACTCCGGCCCCTGGAACTCAGCCAGCTGCTGCGGAGCCCGCACCTGCAGAAACCCGGTTGACGCCTGAGGAGCGTTTGCAGCTTGCAAGCCTCCGTGGACTTCAAGAGCAAAACCAGCAATTGCTGGAAGCGCTCCGCGGTCAGCAGCAGCCTCAACCGGCGGGGCAACAGCCACAACCGTCCGGTGGAGTGCCTATCGAGCAAGTCCATCTCACGGTGCCGGATGCTCTCTATGGAGCCGTCTTTGCTGAGGATGAACGGGTGAGCAAGCAGGGCATGAATGTCCTCGTTAGCTCAATCGCCACGGCCGCAGTAAATCACGTCTTGCAGAGAGTGAGCCCGATTGTTCAAGCGCATCTTCAGCACTATGACCAATCGACTCGGCAGTCGTCCACGGCCCAAGGGCAGGAGGAGGATTACTACAAGGCCTTCCCGGCTCATCGTAATCCGCTTTTCCGTACAGCGATCGAAGCAGAAATGCAGAAGATGGCAACGGAAATGCCGAACGCTCCTTGGAATGAGGACTTCCGCAACGCTTTGGGGACTCGGGTAAACCGGACTCTCCAACTCCTGGGTATCAACGTCGGCATGGTCCCAGGTGACAAGCCAAATGGTGGGAGCCCGCCAGCTCCTGCCGCGACTGGGTTCGGCGCCCAGCCTGCAGGTAATGGGGGGTCACCACCTGCTCCTGCGCAAATGCTCGACCCAAGCAATCGGGGTGCTGCACCTGCGGATGCTGGAAACTTCATTGCAGCTACCTTTACCTAGGAGTTTGGGTTATGGCCCTTCCAGGAATGAAATCAACTGCGGACTTCGCAGCCGACGAAAACCCGAAAACGTGGCGGGAGGGGATACTCAAGCTCTCCCCTCGAAACGGTGCGCCGCTCTTCGCGCTCACGAGCATGATGAAAAGTGAACGCACAACCTCACCTGAGTTCCAATGGTGGGAAGAGCCCCTGTTCATGTACACTTTTGTCATGGGCGGCACTGGCTTGGACAATACCGTTGGGACTGATACTGTGGTTCTGGTGAGCGGCGGCACTCGCCTGAAGCCCGGCGATATGCTCCAGGTGCAGTCCACTCGTGAAAACGTGCGTGTGCTCACGGTTGTTTCCGACACCAGCATTACCGTTGAACGTGCTCGTGGCGAGCCGACCAGCGCAGCGGGTACTGCGGCTGCGGCTGCTGCCGGCGTCAGGCTGATCTACATCGGCTCAGCATATCGCGAAGGCGCCCCGCGCTCAGTGGGCGTCAGCACCAGCCCGACGAAGAAATCCAACGTGACGCAGATTTTCCGCGACCCGGTGGAGATCACTCGTACGGCGCAGCAGACCACGACCTATCGCACTGGCGACCCGTTCAAGAACGATCGGCAGCGGACGATGCACAAGCACTCGCTCGGCATTGAACGCGCGTTCTGGTACGGCTCCAAGTACGAGACGATGGAGAGCGGGCAGCCCCTGCGCTTCACCGGCGGCGTGATCAGCTTCATCGACCCGGCGAACGACAAGGACGCTGGCGGCAAGATCAACATGGCTGAACTGCTCGGGTACTTCCCGCAGATTTTCGCCTATGGGTCTAAGGAAAAGCTGGCCTTCGGCTCGCTCTTCGTGCAGACCATCTTGTCCCGGCTCGTTGCGGAGCAGGGCGATTATCGCTGGGGGCCGAGCGAGAAGGAGTACGGAATTGATGTCCGTCGCTTCTTCACTCCTGCCGGCACGTTGGTCGTCACGGAGCATCCGATGTTCTCGGCGACTCCGGGTATTGCCAATGACCTGCTGATCATCGATACGGACAACCTCCGTTATCGGCATCTGCAGGACACGACCTACCTGACTGATCGTCAGGACAAGGGCGTGGACGGCAAGGCTGACGAATATCTGACCGAGGCAGGACTTGAGGTCTGGCACGCCCTGACCCACTTCCGCATCCGTAACCTGGATGCCCTCTCGGCAGAGCCAGTGCTCCCGGCCGACTAATGCAACTGGGGAGAGCGTGACCATCACCACGCTCTCCCCTAACCTTGGAGGTCGGCATGGCATACGGTGACATCTTACAGGACCTCCGTGAAGGTCTAGCCGTTTCAGCTTCTTACGATGGACGCTTGATGCGAGGCATTAGCAATGCTGCTCGCTCGCTCCTTCGTGCGTATAACTTCCGCGAGGCGCTTCGGCGTACCTCAATCCCAATACTGGCTAACGCGCCCTCGTTCGCCTTGCCAGCCGACTGCGGGAAGATCAAGGCCGTCAGGCTGATGACGACTCAAGGCGGTACGAGTCTTTACAAGCGGCTCAGGCGGCGGGAAGAAGGTACGCTGCCATACTACAACGGGCCGACCTTTTACTGGGTCGAAGGTATGAGCTGTATAATCGACTCGCCGATGCCGCGTGACGCAGTAGGCTACTATGTCGAACTCTGGTACCAGACTGATGACCCGGTGATCGCCGAGCCCTGGCTAAGCACCCGCTTTCCAGATGTGCTCGAGCACAAGGCCGGAAGTGAGCAAGCAATCAAGCTTCGCAAGACCGAGGCCTTCCAGCTCTACGCGCAGCTGTGGCAGGAGGACGTTGCAATCCTCGGTCGATACATTCCTGAGATTGAATTTGGCGATATGGACCTGAGTATGGGCGATACGCAGCGGGAGCAAGTGTTGGAACGCTACCCTGCAATTTAGCTTGTATTACAAGTCCAACTTGGGTTTGTAATACAATCGAATTTTGAGGAAGGGCGGGCATGAACAGGCGACAACCACTGGTCCTCATTCAAGAGCCCGAACTTGTCTCTAGTGGTCTTTGGCCTGATCGCCATCCAATGCAGACGGCGCTGTGGGAACGGGGTGAAAATGTCAGGTTTCATACTGGCAAGATCACCAGGAGGGTCCCGAATAGCCCACTTTTTACCGCTGGTTCGTCCCCGGTGCGTGGCATCAGCCAGCATCAGAACAGTGACGGTAAGAGGTGGGTTTGGGCAGCCAGTGGTGGCAGAATTGTTCGGTGGTATGGGCCATCAGTCGATCAAGTTGCCACTGGCTTGCCCTTTACTCTAGACCAGACCGGGACGACGGAGCCGACCTTCTGGGACTTCACCCATTGGGGCGACTGGACGCTTGTGAACCAGCAGGACGCTGGCATCTTCCGGCACAAGGACCAGGACGGAACGTTCGCCCCATTGCCAGGTGCGCCGCAGGATGCAGTCCTGTTTCTTAAGAAGCGGAACCAGCTGCTCGCCATCGGGCATGGCGTGAATAGGAGGCTCGTCTCCTTCTCCGACGCTGATAATATCGAGGACTGGATTAGCACGCCTGAGAACTTGGCAGGTGAACTCCCCCTCGAAGAGCTTGACACGCCGGTCAAGGCTGGCTGCCACTATGGACGCGACGTTGCTGTCTTCGGTGAGAACCAAATGTTCAGCGTGAATTGGGTGGGCGCCCCTCTGTACTTCGGGCAGAACAAACTGCTCGAGGGCATTGGCGCAATCGGCAAGCACAGCGTCGTGGCCGATGGGAGGGTCATTTACGGAGTAGGGCGGAACGGTGTCTGGCAGACAGATGGCATGATGTTCAAGTATATCGACGAGTTAGCATTGCGTGACTACTTGCAGAGTAACGTGAATTGGGCTCAGGGCGGCAAGATCGTTGCTGTCAAGAACGACATTACAGGGTGTTTAGAGTTCTCCTTCCCGATGGGAGCGAGTCTCTACAACAACGAGGGCTGGTGTTATGACCCAAGACACGGAGGCTGGAGCAAGGTTCCACCGCACGAGTCGGCAGCATCGCGAGTGCTATTCGAACGTCCTCTTAGTGGCCAGAATGATGGCGATCTCGAGTATTTCGAATATAACGAGTACGCTAAAGCGCCCCTCGACCTTTCGTCCCGCGGACTCCTGATACAAAGGGACAATTCTGCGCTGCACATTGGCGCGATCGTGGACGAGGTGGAAATCTTCGCGCACAAAGCGCTGAATGTGCAGATGCGAGTCGGTGCAGCACAGAACCCGGAGGGGCCGTACGACTTTACGCCCTGGCACGAGTTCACGATGAAGCAGAGAACAATCGTCATTGAGCAGCATCTGAGCGGGGTTTACCACAAGATTGAGTTCGAGTCCTACGCGGACGAATGGGAGCTGGACCTGCAAGGCTTCGCCCTGTTCGGAATTGTCGAGGGACAGAAAAGGGCTGGTAACTAATGCCCATCCCAATTCCTGATATGTATGAGAACTGGCAGGACTGGGCTCGTGCGGCAATCAACTGGTTAGGGGAGGGAAGCACAGACGTTGTTGCCTCGGGCGAGGGGACAGGGGGTGGAGGAGAAGCCCCGCCGCCAATTATCGTGGACCCTCCGGTCGGCAATGTCCCGCCCCCTTACTCCCCGCTGTGGTGGGACCAGACCTGGATATTCCAAGGCAACAATACAGGCACACCTCCGACGGCGCCTGATATTGTTTTCATCGACACACAGATGATTGCAGATGCAGCGATCGAAACAGCTAAGGTCGCTGCAAATGCTATTGCCGAGTTCAACCTGCAGAGTCCTAGTGTCTCTACAGGGAAGATTTACGACCTAGCAATCGGCAG
>Ga0105091_10000506_pt1 | contig 16410 bp, 13 predicted proteins | sample PPLLak1March2015_FD_87022 | JGI IMG/M metagenome (GOLD analysis project Ga0105091, IMG submission 87022) | Freshwater sediment microbial communities from Prairie Pothole Lake near Jamestown, North Dakota, USA - PPLs Lake P7 Core (1) Depth... | ecosystem: Environmental > Aquatic > Freshwater >... | reverse complement strand
CCCACCGGCCTGGTGGATCCGGTGATCGAGATTCGCCCGGCGACCAACCAGGTGGACGACTTGTTGTCCGAAATCACGCTGCGCATCGGGCAGGGCGAGCGGGTGCTGGTCACCACGCTGACCAAGCGCATGTCCGAGGATCTGACCGACTACCTGTCCGACCATGGCGTCAAGGTGCGCTACCTGCACTCCGATATCGACACCGTTGAACGGGTCGAGATCATCCGCGACCTGCGTCTGGGAGTGTTCGACGTGCTGGTCGGCATCAACCTGCTGCGCGAAGGGCTGGATATTCCCGAAGTATCGCTGGTGGCGATTCTCGATGCCGACAAGGAAGGCTTTCTGCGCTCTGAGCGCTCGCTGATCCAGACCATCGGCCGGGCGGCGCGGCATATCAACGGCAGGGCGATTTTATACGCCGACAGAATCACCAAATCCATGCAGCGCGCCATGGACGAGACCGAGCGGCGGCGCACCAAGCAGGTGGCCTACAACGTGGAACACGGCATCACGCCCAAGGGTGTATCCAAGCGCATTAAGGATATTATCGACGGCGTGTTCGACATCGAGACGGCGCAGAAGGAGCTCAAGGTTGCGCAGGAAATGGCGCATTACGAACATCTGGACGACAAAAAGCTGGCCAAGGAAATCAAGCAACTGGAAAAGGAAATGCTGGCCTGCGCCAAGAATCTGGAATTCGAGCGTGCCGCGCAGTTGCGCGACAAGTTGAACGACATCAAGGCACTATTATTCAAGAGTTGAACATGCAAAGACCCATGCCCAAAGTAGGTTTTGTTTCCCTCGGCTGCCCCAAGGCGCTGGTAGATTCCGAGCAAATTCTTACCCAGTTGCGCGCCGAGGGCTACGAGATTTCGCCCAGCTATGAGTCGGCCGATCTCGTGGTGATCAATACCTGCGGCTTCATTGACGCGGCGGTGGCGGAGTCGCTCGATGCCATCGGCGAGGCGCTGGCCGAGAACGGCAAGGTCGTCGTCACCGGTTGCCTGGGCGCTCGGCCCGAGGTGATCATGGAGGCGCACCCGCGTGTGCTGGCGGTAACTGGCCCCCATGCCTTGCAGGAAGTCATGAGCGCGGTGCACCAGCACCTGCCGCAGCCGCACGATCCGTTTATCAGCCTGATCCCGGAACAGGGCATCAAGCTGACGCCCAAGCACTACGCCTACCTGAAAATCTCCGAGGGCTGCAACCACCGTTGCACATTCTGCATTATTCCATCCTTCCGCGGCGATCTGGTCAGCCGTCCGGTGAGCGAAGTGATGCGCGAGGCGGAAAACCTGGTCAAGGCCGGGGTGAAGGAATTGCTGGTGATTTCGCAGGACACCAGCGCTTACGGGCTGGATCTCAAGTATCGCGCCGAATTCTGGCAAAGCAAGCTGCTGAAAACCCGTATGACCGAACTGGCGGGGGCGCTCGGCGATCTTGGCGCCTGGGTACGGCTGCATTACGTCTACCCCTATCCGCACGTGGACGAGGTGATCCCGCTCATGGCGGAAGGCAAGATACTGCCCTATCTCGACATCCCGCTGCAGCACGCCAGCCCGCGCGTGCTCAAGGCGATGAAGCGGCCCGGCAACCAGGACAGCAATCTGGCGCGTATCAAGAAATGGCGCGAGATTTGCCCTGACCTGACGCTGCGCAGCACTTTCATCACCGGCTTCCCCGGCGAGACCGAGGACGATTTCCAGCAATTGCTGGATTTCCTTGGCGAGGCGCGGCTCGACCGCGTCGGCTGCTTTACCTATTCGCCGGTGGAAGGCGCAGCGGCCAACGCCTTGCCGAATCAGGTGCCGGAAGAGATCAAGCTGGAACGCCAGGCACGGCTGATGGAGTTGCAGGCCGAAATCAGCGCCGAGCGGCTGGCGGAAAAAATCGGCCGGACGCTGACGGTGCTGGTGGACGAGGTGGACGAAGAGGGTGCTGTGGCGCGCAGCATGGGCGACGCGCCGGAAATCGATGGCCTGGTGTATGTGGAGGATGGAACAGGTTTGAAGCCGGGCGATTTTGTCTCGGTCACGATCGAAGACGCGGACGAGCATGATTTGTGGGCTAGCCGGGCAGGGTAACCGGGGTTCTCCAACCCATCCCCATCCTAACCTTCCCCTTGAAGGGGAAGGAATGAGCTATCTTCCCCGCTCGGAAGGGGGGGGTTAACGGTGTGCCAGCATGGCCAGGATGTTGCGTGCGAGCACTGCATCAGCGTCTATCATCGCCCATAGCGTATCCGGGTCGATTGCCAACACCAGGGATTCTGTTAAAGCGACGACCGGGGCTGACATGGTGCTTTCGCCCAAGGCGGAAATTTCGCCGATGCACTGTCCGGCGGCGAAGTTCATGCTGCGCGCTCCGTCCAGTTCCGCTTTCAGGCTGCCTGCCATGACTAGGAACAGGTGGTTGTTTTTCTCGCCGGCGGCAAGCAGTGTTTCTCCTGCTTCCAGTTCGTAGAGCGGGCAGTCGTCCAGCAGGGGCTCCACCGCATCGATGTCAACTCCATTGAATAATGGGGTTTGAGCCAGTGGGTTGGCAGACTGTTCCAATTTTCTTGAGGCTTTCAGGCTGCCCACGCTGATGGGAATGACATTGGTCACGGGCTTGCCGCCGGGGTATTGCGGGCGGTCGGCGGAGATCTGGCCGAGCGTTTCGAGCAGTTCCTTTTCGCGCACGGAAATCAGGCCGAAGATGTCGCGGATTTCCTCGATGGTGCTGTCTGTCAGCGGGTTGTCCGCGCCGTCCCGTGGCGTCACATCCTTGACGATGCTGCCCAGGACCTTGCGCATGACGCGCAGGATTTTTTGTTCGGAAGAAAAGTGTTCTGTGCTCATGAAAAGTCCTTGGTAAAAACAGGCTACGCTTTAGTTTTTAAATCTTGACAGAATTTGTCGGGATTGTCTATCAGGCTCCGGGCGAGTCTCAACAGAGTGGTTTCCATGGGTTGCCCGCTGTTCAGGGTGGCAGCCCAGTTTTTTTCTTCCTGGGTGATCTTTTCTCCGCCGCGCAACTGTGCTTCCAGCACTTGCAGCGTGGCTTCCGAAGCGTCGCGGCCGAGGTGTTCGCGCTGTAGGATGCGCTGGCGCAATGTGTCCTCGTCGACATGCAATTCAAGAATCATGAAGGGTATCCGCAAATCCAGTGCCAGAGCCCGGAACGCATCACGTTCCGCGCGCTTCAGGAAGGCCGCATCCACAATGACGGGGAATCCTGCCTGCAGGACTTCCCGCGCCAGTTCATCCAGGCGCCGATAGGTCTTGATGTGAGCATCCGGCGCATATAACCCTTGGCCGACGCCGGACTGGCTGTGCGCGTCCGGCGCAAGGCCGAACAGGCGCTTGCGCTCGACGTCGGAGCGCAGACGGATGGTGCTGGTGTGTTCCAGCAGAAACTGTGTCGCGGTGGTTTTTCCCGATCCGGAATAGCCATGGGTAATCAGCAGCCAGGGGTGGGAGGGGCGGGTAAACTGGCTGGCAAGATGAATATAGGCGGCAGTCTGTTGACAGGCCACATGCTGTTGTTCCGGGCTTAACCCGGCCTGCGTGGCGCGTATGCATGCTACCTTGGCGCGCACCATGGCGCGATAGCATTGGTAATAGGGCAACAGGCGCAGGCCGCCGAAGTCGCCTGTCTGCTCCAGGTAGGTGTTGAGGAAGCGCTGTGCCAAATCCGGTCGGCCGCGGTCATGCAGGTCCATCACGACGAAGGCCATGTCGCTGATGACGTCGATCCAGCGCAGGGCAGGATCGAATTCGATGCAGTCGAACAGGGTGGGCTGACCATCGATCCAGGCCATGTTGCCGAGGTGCAGGTCGCCGTGGCATTCGCGCACGAAGCCATTGTCGCGGCGCGCGGCAAGATCCGCGCGGCGACGGACGAACTCTTCCTCGCTCCACTGTCTCAGTGGGTCGAGCGCTACGCCTTGTGGAAGCCCCTCTGCCCGTTTGGCAATCTGGGCGAAATTTTCCCGCACCGGCTGGTGCACGGCTTCCGGTGTACCCAAACCCAGTGGTGTGGCGGCAGTAGTGGTGGCATGGAAGCGCGCCACTTCGAGGGCGACGGCATCAGCCCGTGGCAGGGTGAATTTGCCATCTGCCAGCATGCGGTCGAGCAAGGCTTCCTGTGGAAAACGCAGCATTTTGACTGTGTATTCGATGGCCGGTTCCGTACCGCCTAACTCAGGTTCCGTGGGCGTGCCGCTGATCGGGACGACATCCAGATAAAGCTGCAGTGCCAGGCGCCGGTTGAGGCGTAGTTCCTCGCCACAGAAGAAACGGCGTTTTTCCAGCGTGCTGAAGTCGAGGAAGCCGAGGTTGACGGCTTTCTTGATCTTGTATGCATAGGTGCCGCTGAGCAGGACCCAGGAAATATGGGTTTCGATGACTTCGACCGCGTCCGTCGCGTGGTCTTTACGGGCCCGCTCGCACAAGGCCCGGACCAGGGTTGTCTGGTCTGTGTCCATGGCTTACGGCGTATAGCCGGGGATCTTGGTGACATCAATTGCGTCGAGCTGGTAGGGCTCAAGAAAATCCTTGGCGTACTCCAGATACACCTGATTGCGAATGAAAATATCGAACAGGTCAGGATCGATGTGCTGGTCCAGTTTCATGCGTCCCAGTATGGTCAGGGCTTCGCTGAGTTTCTTGCCTTCCTTGTAGGGCCGGTCCTTGGCAGTGAGCGCCTCGAATATATCGGCGATTGCCATGATGCGTGCCTGAATCGACATTTCCGGACCCTTGAGCCCTTTCGGGTAGCCGCGCCCATCCATGCGCTCATGGTGGCCGCCGGCAAATTCCGGTACGCGCTTGAGGTGGTTCGGCCAGGACAGTGCTTCCAGCATATTGATGGTGGAAGCAATGTGATGATTAATGATTTCTCGCTCTTCGGCTGTGAGCGTGCCATGGGCCACGTTGAGATTGTAAATTTCCTCCTGGCTGAGAAAGTTGGACTCCTCGCCTTGTTCGTTTACCCAGCGGTATTGACCAATCTGTTGTACACGCTGTTGTAGCACGGGTGACATGAATTCGCCGCCGATATTGGCCTTGCGCAGGAACTCGCGGTCATCGTCGAGTTGTGCGATGCGCTCGCGGCAGGCTTTTTCGCAGGCTGCAGGAGCATTGTTGCCGGCTTCAAGCGCGACGATTTTCTCTTTCAGCAAGGCGATTTCGGCATCGCGCTTGAGTACTTCGAAGCGTGTGTCGATCAGGTGGATGCGGTCAAAAAGGGTTTGCAGTTTGGTGGCCTTGTCCACCACATGCACGGGTGTGGTAACTTTGCCGCAGTCGTGTAACAGTCCCGCGATTTTTAGTTCATAGCGGTCCTTGTCGGTCATCTGGAAGCCAGCTAGCGGGCCATCCTGGGTTTTGTTGACGGCTTCTGCCAGCAGCATGGTGATGATTGGCACCCGCTCGCAATGCCCCCCGGTATAAGGAGATTTTTCGTCGATTGCAATGTTGATGAGGGTAATGAAACCCTCGAACAATTTCTCCAGTTGGTCGATCAGAGCGTGGTTGGTGATGGAGATGGCCGCTTGCGACGCCAGGGATTCGGCTAGATGCTGGTCTGAATTGGAAAAAACCGTGACTTCTCCCGTGTCGAGGTCGATGGCGTTGAGTAACTGCAGTACTGCGATGATCTTGCCCTCGTGGTTTTTCATTGGCACAGTGAGGAAGGATCGCGAGCGGTAATGGTTGGCTGCGTCAAACTTGCGCGTGCCGGAAAAATCAAAGCCCTGTTCGTTGTAGGCGTCGGCGATATTGACCGTTTTATCGTTGATTACCGCATATGCCACGACATTGTGGGAATTTGGTTCGCCAGAGGGGCCATAAAGCGGGACCGGGGGGAATGTCACTTGTTTGCCCGAGGTGCCACCAATGGCGATGCCCAGCGATTTGGTGCGCACGATCTTGAAATGCAGGGTGTCGTCATCTTGCACACTGTAGAGTGTGCCGGCATCGCAATGGGTGATGTGGATGGCGGCTTCGAGAATGGCTTCCAGCAGGCGGTTGAGGTCCTTCTCCCGGGAAAGCGCCACGCCAATCGCGTTGAGTTCTTCGAGACGCTGCAGGAGGTGATTGTGGCTTGATTTCTGCATGATGGGTTATGCCTATTTGATGCAGACGGAACGGACTTGTTTCATGTCGGTGATCCCCTGCAGAACTTTTTCGATGCCATCCTGGCGCAGGGTGCGCATGCCTTGGGACAGCGCCATGATGGTCATTTCAGCAACGCGGGCGTGTTCCTGGATGTTTTTCTTGATCTCGTCGCTGCCCACCAGCAGTTCGTGCAGGCCGACGCGGCCCTTGTAGCCGGTCTTGTTGCACTCATCGCAGCCCACGGCGTGGTTGAGGATGAATTCGCCCTTGGTGTTGGCGAAGGATTTTTTCCATTCCTCGCGCAACTGGTCGCGCGCGGCGCTGGCGTCCGCGAGCCATTCCGGCGTGTTTTCCAGCTCTGCCGAATACTCGGACAGCAGGGATTCGATTTCCTGTTCCGAGGCGGCATAGGGCTTCTTGCACTTTGAGCACAGGCGCTTGCCCAGGCGCTGTGCCAGGATGCCGAGCAGTGCATCGGCGAAGTTGAAGGGGTCCATGCCCATGTCGAGCAGGCGCACGATGCTTTCCGGCGCGCTGTTGGTGTGCAGGGTGGAGAACACCAGGTGGCCGGTGAGCGAGGCCTCGATACCGGTGGCAACGGTTTCCTTGTCGCGCATCTCGCCCACCATCACCACGTCCGGGTCGGCGCGCAGGAAGGCGCGCATCGCCACGGCAAAGGTGATCCCCGCCTTGGGGTTGACCTGTACCTGGCGCAGGCCCTTCTGGGTGATTTCCACCGGGTCTTCCGCCGTCCAGATCTTGGTTTCCGGGGTGTTGATGTAGCCCAGCACCGAGTGCAGGGTGGTGGTCTTGCCGGAGCCGGTCGGGCCGCATACCAGGAACAGGCCGTAGGGCTTGCTCACCACTTTCTTCAGCGTTTCCAGATTGCGCGTGCTCAGGCCCAGGCTTTCCACCGGGATCGGCTTGCCGGCAGCGAGAATCCGCATCACCACGTCCTCCATGCCGCCTGAGGTGGGGATGGTGGCGACACGCAGCTCGATATCGAGCGGGCCGTATTTCTTGAACATGATCTTGCCGTCCTGGGGCTTTCGCTTTTCGGAAATATCCAGGTCGCACATGATTTTCAACCGGGCCAGCAGCGCAGCGCGGTGGCTGGAGGGGATCTCGATGTAAGGGAACAATGTGCCGTCACGGCGGAAGCGCACGATGGTCTTGTTCTTGCCGGGGTAGGGCTCGATATGAATGTCCGAAGCGCCCTGGTTGTATGCGTCAATGATGATCTTGTTGACCAGTTTCACCAGCTCGTTGTCGGCTGCGGCAGAGGCCTCGTCGGCAATCGTGCCGCCTTCGTCCATCGTTTCATCCTGCATATTGGAGAGCAGGTCGTCGATCGAGCCCAGGGCTCCCGCCGCGCCATAAAGCAGATCGAGCGTCCTGGCAAACTCGCGCCGGGTACAGACCCTGTATATCAGCCTGTGTCGGGGGAAGATGTTGCTTACCACGCGCGTGCCCATGATGCGGTCAGGTTCCGGTGTCACGATCACCAGGCCTTCTGGCGTATCTTCCAGTGGCACCCACAGGCTGCCCTCGACATACTCGCGCTTGAGATTTTTCAGCAGTTCGTCTGATTTGATTCGATCGGCTTTGAACGATTCGTAGGGAATGCGGTAGAAGTCAGCCAGCGACTGGCCGAGATCGGCCAGGTTGACCTGAAACTCGTCAAGCAGGATGTCCTCGATATCTTTGCCTTTGCGGTGCGCTGAGCGGGTTGCGAGTTCGATCTCGGCCGCGGACAGTATGCCCTGGTCGATCAGATAGTCGAATTTTGTACGAATGCGCTTGCGCTGCCTGAACGCAATTGCCAAGGTCTTGGCCAGTTCATGCAGGCCTTCCTCGGCGGCGGCGGGGAAGGGCAAGCCAGAGAGGGTATTGATAAGCTGGATGACACCCATCAATTCGCCTTCGTCGGCTTCAATGATCGGGGCCACCAGCATCTGCTTGGTGCGGTAGCCGGTCTTGCGGTCAATATCCTTGAGGAAGGAGATGCCGGGGTTGTATTTCTTAAGTTCAACATCGTCATAGACGTCGTTGATGTTGACGATCATTTTATTGAATGCCACGTAGCCCGCTACGCTGAGGGGGGAAATCGGCAGCTTGAAGTCCTTGAAGGCGCCCAGCCCGGTCTTGATCTTAGTGGTAATGGCGCTTTTGTCTTCACTGACGTGATAGATGGTCAAACGGTCAGCTTCGAACAGGGAACAGATGTCGCTGGAGAGCTGCAACATGATTTCGTCGATGTTCTGCGTGGCATGTATCTTGTTGGTAACAGCATGGAGTTTGCGAGAAAAAAGCAGTTGGCCGCTTAGCTCTGAAACATTCGCCGTTCCATTTACTTGAGTGTTCACGATAAATTCCGTTTCAGGTTAAAACTCGAATACATGGCCATGTGTCAGCAATCTTGGAGTTGCGACATGCACGCTGGCAAGAATCTCGGACATGATGCGTGGCTGATCTGCCGGTCCGAGGTGGGTAATGTAAATCTCTACCTGTTTCCGTAATACGGGCAACTGTTCGGCTAGCAGCGTTGGGTGGTAGTGTCCGGACGCCTGGGCGATACCGCTTTCCTCGTCAGCAAAGGAAGTTTCGATGATCAGGTAGCGCAGGTTTCCCACCCGATTGAGTGCTTGCCAGAATTCGGGGCAGTCGCTGGTGTCGCCGCTAAAAGCCAGGCTGGCCTTGCCGCTGTCGAGCAGATAACCCGCCGCCGGGACGGTGTGGCGGGCGGGGAGCGGGGTGATCCTGCGGTCATTCAGTATCACGGCTTCACCAATTGCGACAGGCTGGAAGCGGAGGCAGGGTGTTTCCGCATGAGGTATCTGGGTGAAGTCCGGCCATAGCATCCAGTTGAAAAGATGCTCGCGAAGTATCTCGATGGTTTCCTGTAATGCGTAAACGGTGACGGCTTGCTTGCGCATGCTGCCAACCGTATCCAGCAGGAAAGGCAGGCTGGCGACATGATCGAGATGGGAGTGGGTGAGGAAAACGTGATCGATCCGGGCCATCTCTTCCAGTGTCAAATCACCTACGCCGGTGCCGGCATCGATCAGGATGTCGTGGTCCAGCAGCATCGAGGTGGTACGCAGGCCGGCGCCGATGCCGCCACTACACCCGAGGATGCGCAGTTTCATTAGTTTTTTCCGCTCTGCGGCACCAAGCGGCGGAAGCGGTCGCTTACGCTTTGCCCCTGGTAGTGATCAAATTTTGGCTGCATCAGGCCGGACAGCGTATCCATACGGCTTGCCGGCACCGGGTGAGTGGAAAATAGCAGCGACACATCGCTGCTGCCGGATATTCCATCCAGTGTCTGCAGCACGGCAGGCAGGCCATAAGGATCATAGCCCGAGCGGGTGGCGATCACCACGCCCATGCGGTCGGCCTCATATTCGTCATCCTTGTCCAGGCCGCGCACCAGAACCTCCTTCATGCCGCTGATCAGATTCTTGCTTAGCTCCTTGCCAACATAGCCGCCGCCCCCTTTATGGTCCACCGCGATGCCCGCCACGTCGGTGAGAAAGCCCATTCCGCCCGCTTTCTTCATGGCGGCGAGGTGGTGCTTGCGCAGTACATGGGCGATTTCGTGCGACAGCACGCCGGCCAGTTCTGCTTCGCTGCGCATTTTTTGCAGCAAGCCGCTGGTGACAAAAATATGTCCGCCAGGCGTGGCGAAGGCATTGACGCTGTTGGAATCCAGCACGCCGAAATGCCAGGGCAGGTCTGGGCGTTCGGTCTGCAGGCTCAGATAGCGCCCGACCTGATTGACGTATTTCTGCAGGGCATCGTTCTTTGCCAGGGGTGCTGCGCCCAGCAGGACGGAGGCCATGCCCTCGCCGATGGAGATTTCCTCTGGTTCGCTGATGTCCCTGGAGGCTTCGCTGAGGTTCTTGCCCGCGCTGATTATCTTGCCAATATCCAGATTGAAGCCGCCAAACGCCCAGGCCTGGGATGTCAACATGGCACCGAGAGCCAGTGCCGAGAACTGTTGATAGATCGGTTTCATCAATTGTCTCCCCAGGAAGACGAGGGTGCGCTGCTGGATGATGTGTCGGCTGAGCGGCCCGGACTCGCTTCCGTATACACCACCGACTGCCTGTTCAGCTTGGCGCTGCTCGCCAGTTTGAGCGCCTCGCCCTTGCTTGCGCTGTAGCCGTGCATGCGCTTGAGTTCGCTAGGATTGGGGCTGGCGTTCAGCAGGGTGTTCTTGGTGATGTCGAGGCCCCTGACGCCGGTGGTGACGGTTGTGCCGCTGCTGCCGCTGCGTGCCACGTTGAACAGTGCGCCGATGCCGGCGCCGGAGTCTCCCTGTTTGCTTGTTCCGTTGCCCATGCGCAGGTTGAGCATGCGCACCCAGCCCTTTTCCGAGGTGGCCGGCTTGACCTCGGTCCAGCCGCCCTGGCGCTTGAGGATTTCCACCGATGTCTGGCCCGGCAGGGTAACAAGCGTGACCGCATCACTGAAAGCTTCCCTCTTGAGTTCGGTGTCCTTGATAGTGGTCGCGGTTTCGGCTGCGGCAGGCAAGCTGCAGGCGAGGCCGAGGGCTGAACATATAACAAACAGCTTCATGTTTGTTTCCTCCGTGGTTCGAACAGATGCACCTCCTGGGTGCGTCCTTTGACTTTATAAAATCCATGATCAATAAAGTCAAACATATCCTCACTCAGGGCCTTGGCTTCCGCTGACACCAGGATGCGTGATACATCCTTGGTCAGTCCCTCAATCCGGCTGGAAAGGTTGACCGTGTCGCCGATAGCGGTGTAGTCCTGGCGTCGCTCCGAGCCGATAAAGCCGACCACCGCCGGGCCACTGTGGATACCGATGCCGACATCAAAGGCGGCGCCGGCCTCACCCAGTTCCTGCTTGAATTCTTCCAGGCGCTGGGCCATTTCCAGTGCCGCTGCCACGGCGTTGGCAGCGTGCTTCGGGTCGGCTACAGGCGCTCCCCAGAAGGCCATGATGGCATCGCCGATGAATTTATCCAGAGTGCCGCCGTGGCGGAAGATGACTTCCACCTGCATGCTGAAGTAGCGGTTCAGCATCTCCACTACTTCGGCAGCGCTGTGATGCTCGGAGTAAGTGGTGAAGTTGCGGATGTCGGAAAATAGCACCGTCAAGGTCTGGCTCTGTCCGCTCAGGGTTTGTGCCGTCCTGCCCTGGCCTACCAGTTGATCTACTACGCGCGGGTCAAGAAAACGGTTGAACATCTGCACGGTCTGCTCGCGTGCCTTGCGTTCGCGGAGATAGGCGTTGAGTGCCGCGGCAAAGTAGAACATCCAGGCAAATAGCAGGGGGATGAAAACTGGCAGCAGCCAGCGTTGCGTCACGCCAAGGTAACTCGCCCCCAGCAAAGCCGCCGTCGCCACCAGCAATGCTGCCCCGATGCTCATGGTGTGGTGGTGGCGCGAAAATGCCAACAACAGGGCCGTCAGCAAGAGCAGGGCAAGAAGTGGCGCGAAAACCAGTGGAGCAGAGCGAAAGTAACCGTGATTTTTCAGATTGTCGATGGCTGTGGCGAGAATCTCCACGCCAGGGTGCAGGCTGTTGATCGGGGTGGAACGGATGTCGTGCAGCCCCGAGGCGGAGGTGCCGATAATGATGATTTTCCCGGCGAGTTCGTTGGCTGGCCGCAGGGGCGTTTTGCGCCCGGCATCCAGGTAGAGGTCGGAATAGGAAAGATGCGGGTGCGACAACGCGCCGCCGCGCCAGCCAAGGATAATCTGGTCCCTGTCCGGCAGTGTTACGCCCAGGTCGCGCATCACCCTGGCCGGCAGGGAAGGCAGACGCCAGCCGGAAGCGGGAAGATATACATGGTAGCGCCGCCCAATGCCATCGCTGTCCTCGCTGTAGTTGATGGCGCCGAGATTCCAGCTGCCGGTGGCGATGGCACGCGGCGGCACCAGGGCGACTTTCGCGTCGGGGTCGGCCAGAGGAGTGGCTTCCATGCCAATTAGCGCAGCGAAATCTTTGATCGGCACGCCATTTCTATCCTCAGCGGGGTCGAGGCGAATCATGGGGAAATAGATGTTGCGGTAGCGCGCGATGACTTCGTTGAAATAGGCATCGCTTTCTGGGCGATAAATGTCCGGGTCGGTGAACAGTATGTCGAAGACGATGGCCGCCGGCTGCTGTTTTTCAATTGCCGCCACCAGTTCGCCATGCACTGAGCGTGGCCAGGGCCAACTGCCGGCGGCATCCGCCATGCTGGCCAGACTTTTTTCGTCGATATCGATGATGACGATATCGGGATCGGCTTCGAGGGTCAGGGCATGGGTCCTGACAAAAAAATCGGAGACCCGGTTTTCCAGGGGCAACAACAAATGCAGCGCCGACAGTTCAGCCATAGCCAGCAGGGCAATCAGGCCAGCCAGCACGAAAAGGGGTTTGATGTGAAAGCGCCGCATATTCCAGCAGGGTAACGGCAAAAGGCAAGGCGGGCAACAGTGCCGGGATCCGTTCCTCAAGCGGGCAAATTTGAGCTACAATTTCCACTTTTACACAGCATTCTTTCGGAGAATTACGATGTCTATGTCCGACCGCGACGGCCTGATCTGGTACGACGGCAAGATGGTGAACTGGCGCGATGCCACCACCCACGTCCTGACCCACACCCTGCATTACGGTATGGGCGTATTCGAAGGGGTTCGCGCCTACAAGACGGACAAGGGCACCGCGATCTTCCGTCTCAAGGAGCACACTGACCGTCTGTTCCGCTCGGCGCACATCCTCGGCATGAAGATGCCCTACGATAATGCAACCATTTTCCAGGCACAGCTCGCCGCCGTGCGCGACAATAAGCTGGAGTCCGGTTACCTGCGCCCGATGGCTTTCTACGGTGCGGAAGCCATGGGGATTTCGGCCAAGACGCTGAGTACCCATGTGATCGTCGCTGCGTGGCCGTGGGGAGCCTATCTGGGTGCCGAGGCCCTGGAACATGGCATTCGCGTCAAGACCTCGTCTTTTTCCCGCCATCACGTCAATGTCACCATGTGCAAGGCCAAGGCTAACGGCAATTACATGAATTCCATCATGGCCCACCGCGAGGCGGAGCATGACGGCTACCAGGAAGCGCTGCTGCTGGACGTGGACGGATTCGTGGCGGAAGGGTCGGGCGAGAATGTTTTTATCGTGCGCAACGGCAAGCTCTATACCCCGGATGCGACCGCCGCACTGGAAGGCATCACGCGCGACACCATCATCCAGTTGGCGGCGGAAATCGGCCTGCAGGTGATAGAGAAGCGCATCACCCGCGACGAGGTTTACACTGCCGACGAAGCCTTCTTTACCGGCACGGCAGCGGAAGTGACACCGATCCGCGAGCTCGATAATCGCACTATTGGCAATGGCGACCGCGGCCCCATCACCACCCAACTGCAAAGCATGTATTTCGATTGCGTGACCGGGAAATCGGCCAAGCATGAGGACTGGCTCTCACTGGTTTAAGGAGGTTGCATGCAAAACAATCTGGCGGATAACACCCAGCGTTACATCGAAGTGGCTGCCGAAGACCTGCCCTTGCATTGTCCTACCCCGGCAATGTCGTTGTGGAACAGTCACCCGCGCGTGTACCTGCCGCTGGAGGAGAAGGGCGAGGCGTTGTGCCCCTATTGCGGCACGCTGTATAAGCTCAAGGGTGGCCCCTCGCACAAGCATCACTAAGTTTTCGGGTGTCGTCTGTTCAGCTGCCAAGTGCTTTGGCGTATTACCCATGTTCAATTTATTGCGCCAGCATGGCCTGGTTGTGAAGGGCTCTGACGATGCAATTGGCACTCAAGATCGATGTTGATACCTACCGCGGCACACGGGAAGGCGTGCCGCACCTGGTAGAGATGCTTCAGAAACACGAGGCCCAGGCGACTTTTCTCTTCAGCCTTGGCCCTGATCATACCGGCCGCGCGATTAAGCGCGTGTTCCGTCCCGGCTTCATGAAAAAGGTGTCGCGCACTTCGGTGCGCGAGCATTACGGCCTCAAGACCCTGATGTACGGCACCTTGTTGCCCGGCCCGGATATTGGCAAGCGTTGCGGCGACATCATGCGTCAGGTGCGCGATGCCGGCTTCGAGGTGGGAATTCATTGCTGGGATCATATCTATTGGCAAGATAATGTGTCGCACAGGGATGCCGCATGGACCACCAGGGAAATGCAGCGTGCCGGCAAGCGTTTCGAGGCTATTTTCGGCACACCGGCCAAGGTTCATGGTGCGGCTGGCTGGCAGATGAATCTGCACGCCCTGCGCCAGGAGCAGCGACTGGGCTTTTCCTATTGCTCCGATACGCGCGGCAGCAGCCCCTTCGTACCGATTTATCACGCCGAGATTGTCAATTGTCCTCAATTGCCGACGACGCTACCGACGCTGGACGAATTGATCGGCGTGGATGGCATTACGGTCGACAACGTTGCCCAGCATTTGCTGCAATTGACGGAAACGGCGCCACCAACCGGCCACGTTTACACCCTGCATTCCGAGATGGAGGGCATGAAACTGGCCGGCGTGTTCGAGGAATTGCTCGCGGGTTGGCGCAAACAAGGCCATGAAATGGTCTCGCTGGAGCAGTATTTTGCCGGGCTGGATGTGTCCAGGCTGCCGCGCCATGAAGTGATTTTTGGCGAGATTCCAGGGCGCACTGGCGATCTTGCCTTGCAAGGTCCGAAATTTTTGCCCTTACCCGAGTGAAAAAATGATAAACCAGCCAGTACCCGATTTTGGCTTGCCCGTTACCGGCGACCAGCCGTTTCATCTCTCTGCCTTGCATGGCAAGAAAGTCGTGCTGTATTTCTACCCCAAGGATTCCACGCCGGGTTGCACGACAGAAGCGCAACAATTTCGCGACTTATATGCTCAGTTCCAGGCAGCAGGGTGCGAGGTTTATGGCATTTCCCGCGACAGCCTGAAATCACATCAAAACTTCAAGGCCAAGCAGGAACTGCCGTTCGAATTGCTGAGTGATGGCGAAGAAAAGGCCTGCACGCTGTTCGGCGTGATCAAGATGAAGAACCTATACGGCAAGCAAGTGCGCGGCATCGAGCGCAGCACTTTCGTGCTCGACTGCGAGGGAGTGCTGCGCCGTGAGTGGCGCGGCGTCAAGGTGCCCGGCCACGCGGAGGAAGTGCTGGAGTTTGTGAAGGGCCTTTGAAAGCCATTAACCACGGAGCTCACGGAGAATACGGAGCAGAAACAAGCTGTTACATAGGGAAACGCTGATTTATTCCCTCCCCTTCAAGGGGAGGGCCAGGGTGGGGATGGGGTGGAAGTGCAACCCATTGATCGCTATACTCCATCCCCCTCCCAGCCTCCCCCTTGAAGGGGGAGGAGTTTGATTGCGGTGCATAAATCAGCGGTTCCATAGGTTCATGCGCTGCTTTTCTCCGTGCGCTCCGTGTTCTCCGTGGTTAAATTGATTTTTAATCAATCAGTCGCCTTCATGCCACTGCCGCAGCAGGGCCACGTCGACATACCCCTTGCCGTGCAGGTCGCCGCTGAATACCTCGCAAGCCTGTCCCGGTTCGCCCAGGTCGCTCAGCACTGCCAGCGCGCCTGGAAATTCATGCTCGGTGGTGTAGTCGTTGATCGTGACCAGAGTCTTTATGCCGGCTCCCAGGCTTGATTTCAGGCCGTTCTCCGAATCCTCGAAAGCCAGGCACTCGGCCGGGTCGAGCTTCATTCGTTCCAGCGCCCAGAAATAAATGTCCGGCGCGGGCTTCTTGGCCGGCACGATGTCGCCAGCAGCGATAACTTCGAACCAGCTTTCCGCGTCAGGTGCCAGGCTGTATTTGAGCAGGGCGGTGACGTTTTCCGGCGTGGTGGTGGTGGCGATGGCCAGGCGCAGCCCTGCTTCACGCGCCTCTGCGAGCAGGCGCCGGATGCCGGGGCGAACCGGGATGTGTCCGCCACTCAGCAACTCGGTGTAATGCCTGGTTTTGATTTTGTGCAGGTTGGCGACCAGTTGATCGAAGTCGGCCGGCTTGACGTAGCCGGTGTTGAAGCTTTCCACGTAAAAGCGGATGCGTTCCTTGCCGCCCGTTACGGCCAGCAGTTTTCCGTAAAGTTCAACGTCCCAGTCCCAATCCAGCCCGAATTCCCGGAAGGCAAGATTGAAAGCAATGCGGTGACCATCGCGTTCGGTGTCGGCAAGCGTGCCGTCCACATCAAAAATTAAAGCCTTTAAAGCCAATTGCTTATCTCCTGTAGGGGGTTGTGCAAACTTGCGGTAAGTAAAATTATCTGCTATTAAAGCGGTTTTGCGTAAACCCTGAAGAAGAGTAGAGAGCACATGGCCGCCGAAATACACAAGCAAT
>Ga0105091_10000505_pt1 | contig 16441 bp, 11 predicted proteins | sample PPLLak1March2015_FD_87022 | JGI IMG/M metagenome (GOLD analysis project Ga0105091, IMG submission 87022) | Freshwater sediment microbial communities from Prairie Pothole Lake near Jamestown, North Dakota, USA - PPLs Lake P7 Core (1) Depth... | ecosystem: Environmental > Aquatic > Freshwater >... | reverse complement strand
TTTTCGAAATAATGATCCCCGAAATCCTGCAGCTGTAAATTTTTTGCTTCCGTGATTCCGTCCGTATAAAGTATAATTGTGTCACTCTCCTGTAGACTAATTTTTATTTCTTCTAGACTATCCTTAAATCTTTCCGAAAAATCCAGCCCGAGACCAATGCCGGTCGGCCGTAAATTTTGGATTAAGTTATCGCGCATCAGCAATATAGGACAGTGACCGGCACGGGCGAGATGAAGCTCTTCTTTCTGAAAGTCGATAATACCGTAAACCGCACTGACAAAATTTTTTCTTTCCAGTGTTCTTTTTAATATTTCATTGGCCTGAATCAGTATTTCCTTGGGACTGGCGAAAGATCGCTGTTTTCCGGAATCACGAGTGCATGAACCGGACAAACTCTCGAAAATTCCTTTCAGCTCAGCCATTATGAATGCAGCAGAGATTCCTTTTCCCGAAACATCTGCAACGATAAAACCCATGCGGTTTTCGTCTATCTCAAAAAAATCGTAATAATCGCCCCCTACCTCAAAAGCAGGAATAAACACCGAAGCAATTGACAGCTTATCATGTTCAGGATTTTTTTCCGGAAGTATTTTCCTTTGGATTTCACGGGCTACATCCAATTCTTTTTCAAGCCTCTCTTTTTCAATCGATTCTTTAAGGAGCTTCGAATTCTCTATTGCGATTGAAGCATAATCCGAAAAAGTGTTTAGTGCGGTTATGTCTTCCTGATCAAAAATCAGGTTTGACTTTTTAACGATGATAAGATAACCTATAGATTCATTGTAAGCTTTTAATGAGGAAAACAGAGCAAAAGAATAGTTCGGTTCCGGCTGAAGTACATTTTTTGAGGGCGGAACAATCTTCCAATATTTTTCAAGATTAATTACAGATGTAGTTCCCGGTTTTGTCTTTTCAGCTTTTTCAATTATATACTTTGAAAGAGTGAAAGTATCAATTAAACCGATATTTTTATTTGCAATGATTTTCAGTTCTTCTTCTTTGTCTTTTAACGCAATCCACGCAGAATCTCCGTTTGCGGCTTTAAGTGCAAGATCGGTAACAGTTGACGCAAGATCATTGAAATCAAGAACCTGTGTTACAAGCTTGCTGAAATACTGAAGTGACGAAACTTCCTGCGCTTTTCTGTCGAATGCTTCCGCAGTAGGAATATGAAAAAGCGTTGTAAAGAATATAACGCTGAAGTAAATTGCTCCGTAAATCATTATGATCGAGGTAAACTGTTCAAGCGAACTTGAGAATCCTTTTAATATCTGAACATGAACTGCTTCTTCCGAGCTGTTAATAAGATTAACAACGAAAAGAACCGTTATTACTACAGACAAAAATAAAAGGATCAGCTTTTCTTTTTTAGTAAGAAAAGCTATCCAGGAAATCCGGATAGAATTTATTATTATTAAAAGAATTGAAATTATAAAAAAAGTATTTCTAATGAATTGAAGCTTAGGGTAATTTGCAGTTACGGAAAAAAGAGAGGTAAGTATAAAGAAAATCACCATTGTATTGAAATATATCTTTACATCCCGTTTTTGCTTAAGGAAGAAAAATTCTCTTAAAGCCAGGAATATATATGAGACGGAACTGAGAACAATAAAGCTGTAGAAAAATGAGATGAAATTAAAAATAATGCTTGGATTGCTGACTCTCTTCGATATATTTCCGAAAAGCTCGGTAAGCAGATCACTCGAGAAATTAATAAGGAAGAATAAGATCGCATTTAAAATTCCCACGTTCATTACCAGAGAAAGAGCATTTATATTTTTTGTGTGAATGAAGTCTATAAAATTCAAAACAAAGCTGAATGCAATTAAAAACACAAGAAGCTCATTCAGAATGATGAACGGAAGGCTTGTATTTGATGTAAAAAAAAGTTTTAAAATGAAAAGAAAAAGCGTAACCCCAATGAATAATTGGATCTTTATCTTCTTTTTTAAATTTAACGTATTTAAGTTCATATTTGGCGTTAAATTAAGTGATTTTTTGATTTTAGTAAAGATATGTTAAATAAACGGAAAATATGAGGGATTACTGCAACATACGCAGGGCAAAACACTCTGCTTAAAATATTAAAAAAATGAGGATTTTATTAAAAAGCAGCAGCTTAGATTTCTATTGGTGCTTTTTTACCCTTTTTCTTTATTTCTTTCTGGTCTTTATAATATTCATCCTGAAATTTATCCATCCTCTCGCGGAGCTTGTTCATCTCTTTTTCAAATTCTTTCATCTGCTTTTCAAATTTTTCCTGATTGAAGTTAAGGGAATCAAAAGTAAAAAATTGAGTAGGGATTTTAAAGGAATCCGGGTCCAGGAAAAAATTAAATTTTCCATAATTAGGAATCGAATCCAGATACTTCATGTTAAATCTCATTATTGAATCTATTTTTGGAGATTGATGAAGCATAATTGAATCCAGATTCGGCAGTTTTATTTTGATATCCAAATTCTTCAAAGCTGCACTATCTTCTGAATTTATTCTAAACTGAAATTCATTCATTCCTCTATTATCATCCGGGAACTTAAAAGTAAATGAAGGTATATGCTTCAAGCTGCGTTCAATCTGGGCGGCAATGCTGTCTAGATCAAGCATGTCTATTTTGGGTATAATAACTTTCGATAATTTAACTCTGCAGGAATTCGAATCGACATTTACGCTGAAATCATCATCCCATAAAGAATCAAGCTTGAAATTTGTAATATGATCATTAATCCTGATTTCAATATTTAAATCCTTAAGCTCTTTCTTTACTTGCTTCATATCTTTTTGAAGCTCTTTTTCCATTTTTTTCATTTCATCGTCAAATTTTTCCTTATCGAATTCAAAGTTATCCATAAAAATAGAATCGGGAGTAAAGAAGATATATTTATTGCTGTTCCGGGATTTAATCTCTTTAACCATTTTATCAATCATGGGTTTTTCATGCATTCTATAGCCTGCCGGCATTATTTTAACAAACTCTTCATTGCATGCATTTTCGGCAAAAGACATTATGTCTGCAAATATTGCTTTGTTGTAATTCCAGATTTCCGGACTAATTGCGACAGTGTTTTTATCATTTATTAAAATTTGATCTTCCATTTCATCGGCATAAGAACCCAGGATGGAATCCATTTGACGTTTCTGCTGCGAATTAAGCTTTAATGCACTTACAAAATCTTCAAAGGTATTTTCTTCATTAGCCAGACCGGCAGGTTTTATTTCAAAGAATTCCTTTCCGTTCTGATCATAGCCAAGCTTGATGTATTGTTTATTATTCTTATCCAAAGGGAGCTGCTTATTCAAAGCAAAATTGAAGATATCTTCATTTGTTAATCCGGCAGTAAGCAGAAGCGGTTTTAAATTCTGTTTGTAGAAATCCGCAATATTAATTTTTTGAGTTTCGAACAGGTCCTGCAGTATGTTGGGATTTAACTTAAGAAAAACCATCAGCAAGACAGCCAAAACTGCAAAAGAAAATGCAGGAAGAATTGTTTTAAACTTTTTGTAACGGTTTTTTGATCGGTTTAGATTAGCAAAAACACGGGTTTCAAAATAGGGCGATTCAGCAGGAATTTTAAAAGATGATTTTGTAAGCTTTTTTATTTTTTTCAGTTCATCAAGCTTTTTCTGCAGATCGGTTCTAATTGCAAGTTTCTCTTCAGTATTTTTTATTTCATCTTCATGCAATTCCCCGTCAATGTAAGCCGAAAGCATTTCATAATCTTTTTGAAGATTTTTCATGACATTAACTCCTGCCGGTAAGGTTCTAATATATTTTTCAGACCTTCCCTGGCTCTGAAGATTCTTGATTTTACTGTTCCTAGTTCGCATTTTACAATTTCTGCAATTTCCTGATAGCTCATTCCTTCAATATCTTTTAACAAAAGAGGGACTCGGAGCTTTTCAGGAAGCTTTGCTATTCCTTTCTGTACAATCTCTGCGGTATTAATATTTTCATATGATAAATGATAACCGGGTTCTTCTTCATCTTCTTTAAAAAATGAAATTACGCTTCTTATCTTTACTTTTCTCAGATGATCTTTGCATTTATTTACTGTAATTCTGAAAAGCCAGGTAGTAAACTGGGATTCAAACCGGAAGCTTTTCAGGTTTTTGTAAACCGTTAAAAAAACTTCCTGGGCAATGTCATCAACTGTGTTTGCGTTGCCTAATGTTATGAAAATTATGTTTCTCACTTTATCTTTATGCCGGCGGACAAGCGTCTCGAAAGCAGATTCATCTTCTTCGATAAACCGCTTTACTAAAGAAAAATCGTCGTCGAGATTTAATATTTTTAAATTTTCCAAGCCGGTTTTCTTTTTTGTAAATTTCATATTTTTAGACGGTTCGTTTTCCGGAATGTTCCGCAAAATAATTAAAAAATCACTTAAAAAAGCTTGAGATTACTTTGTGCTTTTCAATTTCCGTAAAAACAAATTAAAATGAAGAATTACCCGATTCGGAAGCAGCTATTTAAGATAATCTTCTCAAAATTACCGCAAAACTTGCAAAAGAAAATAGGTCTAACTAATTTAAATTGAAAAATTTAGGAGTTCTTTCATGAAAACAAAAGTAACTGAACGTTATGGTGCCGTCGTTATTGAATTGAAGGGGAATGTAATGGGCGGTGAAGATACAAAAGAGTTCAATGAACTTCTTCATAAATTGATTGATGAAGGGAAAAAAAATATAGTTGTTGATCTTTCTGATGTAAAATTTATGAATAGTTCCGGTTTAGGAATGCTTATCGGAGGGCTTACAACCGTTAAAAAATCTGACGGATCATTTAAACTAGCACGAGTAACTGAAAAAATTGAAAGCCTTTTGATAATAACAAAGCTGATTACAATTTTCGAATCTTTCGATTCCATTGAAGCAGCAATTGAAAGTTTTAGCAAAGCACAATAATTTTTTTAATCTTCGAGAAATTTTATAAGAGAATTTTTCAAATAATTGTCGGTAAAAACTCCGGAATGCCCTGATTTTTTCAGGAATGTAATTCGGAGTTTTATTTTGTTTAATCTGAGAAGTAAGGGAAATAAATGAGTGTAACAATTCTTGTGGGCAGCCAGTGGGGTGATGAGGGAAAAGGGAAAATTGTTGATATTTTAAGTGAAAATACGGATATAGTGGCCCGGTACCAGGGAGGTGCAAATGCCGGTCATACCGTAAAAATAGGTGAAGACCAGTATGTGCTTCATTTGATTCCATCGGGAATTTTAAGAGAAAACGTTATCTGCGTAATTGGAAATGGTGTCGTAATAGATCCTACTGCGCTGCTTGACGAAATAGCACTTCTTGAAAGTCATAATATTAAAGTAGACGGACGGCTGTTTATCAGTCAGAATGCTCACCTTATAATGCCTTATCATAAACTACTCGATTCGATAAATGAAAGCGGCGATAATAAGATTGGAACAACGGGAAGAGGAATAGGTCCGTGTTACATTGATAAATATGCCCGGAAGGGGATTAAGATTGTAGATCTGCTGAATAAGAAAGCTCTCGAAGTCAAAATCAGAAAGAATCTTGAAGAAAAAAATAATCTTCTGAAAAAAGTCTACGGACAGGAAGAGCTGAATGTAGAAGAAATAATCAGGCAGTATTTAGAATTCGATAAGACAATTGACAAGTATATAAAAGATATCCCGTCTTATTTGAATAACTCAATTGCAGAAGGGAAATCTATACTGCTTGAGGGAGCCCAGGGTTCGCTCCTTGATGTAGATCATGGCACGTATCCCTTTGTTACTTCTTCAAGCCCCACTGCTGGAGGTGCATGCACAGGCACCGGCGTACCTCCGAATAAGATTGACAGAGTAATTGGTATTGTAAAAGCATATACCACAAGAGTCGGAAACGGGCCCTTTCCAACTGAACTAATTGACGAAGATGGTGAAAAATTGAGAAAAATCGGAGCCGAATTCGGAGCAACTACTGGGCGCCCCAGAAGATGCGGCTGGTTTGATGCTTTTTTGGTCCGCTATTCTGCGATGATAAACGGGATTGATTATGTTGCAATTACTAAGCTGGATGTATTAAGCAGTTTTAATGAAATAAAAGTATGTATAGGATATGAACTAGACGGCAAGCTGCTTAAAATATTTCCGACAGATTCGGAAAGACTTGATTTGGTAAATCCGGTTTATGAATCGATTCCAGGATGGAATGCAAATATTTCTGAGTGCCGGAGCTATGATGAATTACCGGACAATACTAAAAATTATCTTTCCTTTATTTCCAAACAAGCAGACGTAAATATTAAGATTATTTCTGTGGGAGCAAAGCGCCAACAAACATTCATGCTTCAATGATTAAAAAAATCTTCTTGTTTTTTTTCTTATTGATGTTTTTTTTTCTCCCGGCCTCATTTCATAACCAGCAGCAAATAAACTTATCTATTGTTTTCCCCAAAGATGATACACGGCTGCAGATCTCCGGAAAGCCTGTTTATCTCATCGGATTAATTGCTCCCGCAGATGCCGAATTAAAGATCAATAATACTAAAGCAGTAGTTGATGATGACGGAGCATTCATTGATTATACCGATGTGATTCTATTTAAAGAGAATGATACAACAAAGGGAAAGTTTATCTTTGAAATAACAACTCCGGAAAACAGCAAAAGAATTGAAAAAGTATATAATGTAATCCCCAAAGCAGAAACATCCCGGTCCGATACCTTGGAGGTCGATAAAAGCTGGCCCATCAAGCCTTCTGCAGATAGAATTATGCAGCCGGGGGAATATATTGAAGTTGAAATTAAAGCTTCACCTGGGGCAAATGCATTTTTCACAATAGAAGGTTCTAGAGAAAAATATCCTCTTTCCGAGAACAAGATAATTGATACCTACTATTGGGCAGATGCAATATTCGGAGAAGGATTTAAAGGAATAAATGATACAATTTCCGGAATTTACAGGGGAAGCTTCAAATTAAATTCCGGACTGAATGATGTAAAGCTTAAAATAACTCTTGAAAAGAAACCGCATAAGAAAATAACAATAGTTCCGAATGGCAAAATCTCCGCTATGGAAAATACTGTTCCTAGAATTGTGGAAATTAAAAAAGACAAAAATCCGGTTATCGGGAGGTACGGTCGCGAAAAAGGTTATAATCTGGAACTTTCGGAAGGAATTAGGCTGGAGGTTGCAGGCAAAGAGGGAAGTTGGTATAAAGCAAAATTATCAAATGATGAATACGTTTTTGTTCCTGATTCACTTGCGTTAGAGCTGCCCGAAGGTACTCCAATTCCCGGCAGTTCAATATTTGTGATAAGAGCTGAAGATGAAGAAACATATTCAAATGTAAAATTAGGATTGAATCAGAGGCTTCCGTGCAAAATTTACCAATATAATCCCTCAAGAATTGAATTGCTGATTTATAATGTTACTGCTAATATTGATTGGGTTTATTATGATAGGACAAGTGATTTCATCCGGGAAATTAAATGGGATCAACCGAAAGAAGGTGTTCTTAAATTAACTATTTTATTAAACCAGAAAACACATTGGGGTTATTCAGTTTTTTATGAAGGAAATGTGCTTAACCTGAAAATAAATAAGCCGGCAAAAAGAAATGACGCCTTTTTATTCTGGAGCAACCAGCTAAAGAACAGAAAAATTGTCCTGGATCCCGGGCACAATCCTGAAACCGGATCTGTGGGACCGAGAGGTACATTAGAAAAAGATATTAATATGTCAATTACCTTAAAGCTAAAACACCTTCTTGAAGATTCAGGAGTTAAAGTTTATTTAACACATTCCGGGGAAGGAATTGAACTAAGGGATAGAAAAGAGAAAGTTAATTCATTTAATCCTGAAATCTGTATAAGCATTCATAATAATGCTGTCCCGGAAGGAGTTAATCCGCTTAAATTTAACGGGAGCTCGGTTTATTATTATCATTCACAGGCGCTTCAGCTCGCAAAATTAATACACAGAAATTTTGTTGAAGATTTGGGGCTTAATGATTTGGGACTATACTGGGATAATCTTTACATGTGCCGGATACCTGAGTCAATATCGCTTCTAATTGAACCGGCTTTCATGATTGTCCCGGACCAGGAGGAAAAATTAAAAACAGAAGAGTTTCAATCGAAAATAGCGAAAGCTGTTTTTAATGCATTACAAAATTTTTATGAGGAATACAGCCAATGAAAATGTTTGGCGGTCCTGCATCGATTAATATTAAAGTAACCCTTCTTTTAGTGGCAATATTTATTGCCGGCGCAACTCTGTTCTATACCCAAAACCTTGTGCTGCAGCTTCAGAAAAAAGAAAGGGAAATTGTTCAGCTTTATGCCAAGGGAATAGAATATATTGCTAATTCATCTGACAGCGAAGCTGATCTTACATTCTTGTTTGAAAATATTATCAAGCCGATTGATTTCCCCTTAATTATCACTGATGCCAATGACAGCCTCAACCAGGCAGCCAGAACGAATATCAGGAATATTATTGTCGATTCAACAAAAACTAAGGAAGAACTGCAGCTTTACTTTATTGAAAAAATAAAGGAAATGGACGAAAGCCATAACCCTATCCTGGTTACATACCAGGATTCTATAATTCTCCAGAAAATTCACTATGGTGATTCGGAATTAATCAGCAGACTAAAATTTTATCCTTATTTCCAGATCATGATAGCAGCATTGTTTATTATTCTTGGATATGTAGGTTTCAGCAATATTAAAAGAAGCGAGCAAAGCAATATTTGGGTGGGAATGGCTAAAGAAACCGCACATCAATTCGGAACCCCGATTTCCAGCTTAATGGGATGGATTGAAGTTTTAAAGCTTCATTACAATGATCCCGATAAAGTTCTAGATATTTCAGATGAAATGTCCGGCGATGTCGAAAAATTGAATAAAATAACTTACCGCTTTTCAAAAATTGGTGCCGCTCCTGAGCTTAAACCAAGCATCGTTTTTGACGAAGTTAAAAAAGTTGCGGAATATTTTGAAAGAAGACTTCCGCAGCTCGGTAAAAGCGTACGGCTTTCTATTGAAGGAGATAAAAATGTATGTGCCGAGTTGAATCCCGAATTGTTCGAATGGGTAATTGAAAACTTAGTTAAGAATGCTCTCGATGCAATTGATAATAAAGAAGGGAAAATAAATTTAGTTGTTAAAGATTACCGGGGTTCGGTGGAAATTGAGGTAATTGATAACGGGAAAGGAATCGATCTTAAAAGAAGAAAAGATGTGTTTCGTCCCGGGTACAGTACTAAAAGAAGAGGCTGGGGATTAGGATTAAGTCTTTCAAAAAGGATAATCGAAGTATATCATAACGGAAAGATTTTTGTAAAGAACTCTGTTTTGGGTCAGGGAACTACGTTTAAAATTATTTTAAAGAAATATTAGCTCATTCTTAGCATACGTTCTATTGGTCTCAGGGCTCGGCTCAATAATTCATCGCTCATCCGGATCCGGGGTTCTCTGTTTTTCATACAAAGATATAACTTTTCTTTTGTGTTCAGTCTCATGTATGGGCATTCGTTGCAGCTGCAGTTCTTTTCCGGCGGAGCGGGTATAAAATTTTTTTGAGGTGCCAGTTTTTTCATCTGGTGTAAAATTCCGGACTCAGTTACTACTATATAGCTTGGAGCTGAATCTTCGCGCACAAAATTCAGCAGCTTGCTTGTAGAGCCTATAAAATCGGCTCTGTTTAATATTACATCTTCGCATTCAGGGTGAGCAATTATTCTGGCTTCAGGATATTCGGTTTTTAAATCAATAATTTTTCTCTCGCTGAAAGTTTCATGAACTATGCACGAACCATTCCAAAGCAGCATCTTTCTGCCGGTTTTTTTTATTAAGTATTTGCCTAAATTAATATCCGGAGCAAAAAGGATCGGCTGTTCTTCAGGGATTTGGTTAATTATTTTCTCGGCATTGCTTGAAGTGCAGATAATATCGCTTAAAGCTTTAACTTCAGCCGAACAATTAATATATGTAATTGCGATATGTTCAGGGTGTAATTCTCTGAATTCTTTAAATAGGGGAGCCGGACAACTATCGGCTAATGAGCAGCCTGCATCAAGATCGGGAAGCAGCACTAATTTTTTCGGATTAAGAATTTTTGCGGTCTCCGCCATAAAATGAACACCGGCAAATACTATTACTTCAGCTTCAGTTGATTCAGCTTTTTTCGCTAATTCAAGGCTGTCTCCAACGAAATCAGACAAATCCTGTATTTCTGATTCCTGATAATAATGAGCTAAAATAACGGCATTCAGATCATTTTTTAATTTAAATATTTCGTCATCAAGATTTAATTTAATATCTATTTCAGATTCTAGCATAAAATCCTTTTATAAATTAAAAACAATACAATACTAAAATATTACTTTTAGTTTTATTATGATTTGGGTTCACATCACTTCTTACTATTTTTCTTCAAAAAACTCAAAAAATCCAAACCTAAATACCGGTAAGAAAATCTTCAGAGGATGTAAGAATTACTTTACTAAATGCGACAAGGAAATAATCATTATTAAATTGAATAATTTTACAAAATTTCAGGTGGCATATTAGTTGAAACTCCTAAGCCAAGGTAAAAGTTGATTTTCGTTTTAAGCATAGCACCCCTCCACAAAATGACACTCAAAACTGTCGGACTTTATGCCCTCGAAGTCCGGCAGTTTTTCCCCTTTTAAAGGGTACCTCTTTAAAAAAATAAAAAATTCCATCTTTTCATTGTTGGTTTGTATGAATAAAATTTTTGGTTTTATTTAAAGCGGCTAAAATTTGTGCTTTATCTGCATCTGCATCAAGAATCAGAGATCCGATATCAGACAAAAGGACGAATTTAATCTTCCCTCCGATAATCTTCTTATCAGACTTCATTAAATAAACCAAATTTTCATTATTAAAAGCCCCAATTTTTGATGATAATTTTATTTTTGATAAAAAGTTTAGGAATTCCTTCAATTTAAGGTCATCTAAAATTCCTAAGATATTTGAAAGAAATAGAGCTGCAGCAATACCGGCTATAACAGCTTCCCCATGTTTAACTTTAAATTTCAAATCGCTTTCCATTGCGTGTGCAAATGTATGTCCGAAGTTTAGGATTCTTCTTAAACTTGATTCCTTTTCATCACAGGAAACTACTTCTGCTTTAATAGAAACGCAATTATAGATAATCTTTTCAACTATTTCTTTTTGAATTGAATAAATTGAGCTCAGGTTATTTTTAATATATTCATAAAAATTTCTATCAGATATAAAAGCATATTTAATAATTTCTCCGAGCCCGGATGTTTTTTCAGCTTTCGGCAGAGTGGCGAAAAAATCAGTATCAATTAAAACAAACCGGGGCTGGTAAAAGGTTCCAATCATGTTTTTTCTATTGTAAAAATTTATTCCTGTTTTTCCTCCCACCGAACTGTCTACTGCAGCAAGAATAGTAGTAGGCAGCTGGACTAATTGAACTCCGCGCATAAAAGTAGAAGCTGCAAAACCGGCTAAATCTCCAGTAACCCCGCCTCCTGCCGCAATTATTAGAGTGTCTCTTCCGAAATTGTTATCTATAAGCCTGGAATAGATTTTACCTAATTGAGATTGAGCTTTGTATTTCTCTCCGGAGGGAAGAATAAAATAATCCGTTCTGAATTCTCTGTCGAGAATAATTTTTATTTCAACTAAGTAATATTTAGCAGCATTACCGTCAATAATGACAAAAATATTTTTATAAAGATTCTGCTTCTCTATTTCTTTAATAAGAAAATCAAGATTATTGCTGCCTATGAAGATTGGATAATTCCGTTCAGGAAGTTGTACAACTGCTTTTTTCAAAATGGATGTTCCGGTTTTTTTAATTTATAAATTAATTTGGAAATTTCATCTACAGTCTGACCCACGGTCGAATAATCGGTATCAATAATAATATCAGCCTGCTCATAAAATTTTATCCGCTCGACATAGAGCTGATGGATTTTTTCCTTCAATAATTCGCTGGAAAATTTCTGATCACCCTGATTCAGCAGAGGTCTGTCTTTTTTAAAAGCGACTCTTTTAAATATTTCTTCCGGGGAGACTTTAAGATATACAATATCACCTGAATATTTTAAAATTTTCAGGTTTGAAGGATTAGCAATTGTACCACCGCCCAAAGCAATAATTAAGTTTTCTCCTTTTGAAAGTTCAGTTAAGACTTCTCTTTCTGTTTCCCTGAAAAATTTTTCTCCTTCATCATCAAAAATTTGTTTTATTTTTTTTCCGATTTTTTCTTCAATAACCTTGTCGAGATCGTAATAATCCCACCCCAAAGTGTTTGCAAGAATAGGACCTATTGTGCTTTTCCCCGCTCCCATAAAACCAGTCAGATAAATAATATTTTTTTTATTGTTCAAAATGAATTATATAATTGAGTTATAAAAATTAAAAATGAAATGCCGCTCCTAAAATAAAAGTAACGCCGTCAAGATTTATTTTGGAATCGAAAGAAGACTGCGGCAGATTTATTTCTCTCCCGTTATAGACGGTCTCATTTTTTGTATAAGCACTTTTTACGGTGAATTGAGGATCGCGGAACTTCATTTCAGTCTTTAACGAAAAATTTTGAAAAACCAGATAATCCATTGAAATTATAACATGAATTCCGAAAGCTGTTTTTCTGCTGACATTCTTTACCTCGATATCGCCGAATTTTCTTACCTGATCCCCAAAATAATATCCGGCTCCGCCCCCGATTAAAAATTTAAAAAACTCTGTAGAAAACGGCAGCTGATAATAAAGAGATAATTCAAGCGGTATAAGTCTGAAGCCGTCCTCAACTGTTATCTGCATTGTATTTCCTCTGGAAAGCACGGTCAAATTCTTTCCGAATTCCGTTTTTTTAATATATTCAATATTGAATCCGAGAATCAGCGGTTCAGTCAATCTGTAGCGGAAATCTAAACCGGGATTAAAAATATCCTCAAGCGGGAAAGAATTATTTCTCAGAATTAAATCGGATGAGTTAGGATTTAAGTAAACCTTAGCGGAAGTTGTATAAACTGCACTCAATCCTATGCTGAAATTCTTTCCGTTATACTGGGGATAAGCCGAAAAAGCTGAAAAAAACATTATAACGCAAAAAACTCTAATTTTACTCATAAACTCAAAATCAAAACTGCTGAATTTATATTCTAAATATATTTTTAAAATTTAAAACCCCCAATTATGCTTGGGGGTTTTGAACAAAAAATAATAAAAAATCAGCTATAGGCCATAGTATATATGCCGGTCATCAATTATTTTTGCTTCCTTTTTCAGCTTGCTCAACCACAAAGAGAAATATGCGTTCTTCTTTTCTGTCAGAAGATTATCTCTGATAGATGCCCTCTTTAGCTCATATGCAGAAGAATCAAATTTTGATCTTTCCAATAGTTTCAGAAGGTAATATCCTCGCTGACCTTTTACGGGATCAGAAATTTTATCGGGTTCTATTTTTAAAGAAGTTTCAATAAATGCAAAATCTTTTCCAACGGTTGGTACAAAAGAATTTGCCGTAAAATTACCGGTTGCGTTAACTATAACCTTCGGATTTAGATCTTTAGCTTTTTTAATATCTCCGCTGATTTTTTTCTTAAGCTCTGCTGCAACTTCCCGGGCTTTCTCAAATTTTTTCTCCTTTAGAACAGCAGGTTTTATCGTATTCTTTACATCTTCAAAAGGTTTTATATGCTCCTTTTCTATATTAGAAATTTTTACAACCGCATAACCATTGGTGAATTTATATACCTCACTAACGGAATTGAGATCATTTTCAAAGGTAAAATCTACTAGCCTTTTATTGTTTCCGAGGCCTGGAATTACATAACTATCTTTAGTAAAGGGAGCGGTTTCCTGGACTTTATAATTCATTAATTTACTTTCACTCTCAAAGCTGTTTTTGTCGGCAAGATATGAAAAATCCTGTGCTGCATTGTATTGAGCTTCGATTGTTGAAGCAGAAGGTTTAACCGGATTAACTATTCTTTCAACAACATACTTACTGTTTGATCTCCCGGTTACTTTAATTATATGATAACCGAATGATGTTTTTACCGGTTTCTGTACTTCTCCAATCTTTCCGTTGAAAGCTGCCTGTTCAAATTCCTTTACCATTTTTCCTTTGCCGAACCATCCCAGGTTACCGCCTCGTGAGGCATTACTTTTGTCCTCTGAATATTCTTTTGCAGCTTTAGAAAAATCTTCTCCCGCTTTAAGCTGGTTATAAATCTTTGTTGCCTCTGCTAGGTTTTTTTCATCAGATCCGAACTGGTTTATTAATATATGAGAAGCTTTGGCTGCCTGATCCTTGGATTGGACAATATCAGCAACGTGGAATAAAATGTAGCCTTCATTACCGGCTGCAGGGCCTACTAAATCACCTTTTGATGAATTATAGAGAAGATCTGCTGCAGCAGGGGCAATTGCCGTTAAACTGACAGTGTCCATTGAATATGGGACAGCAGAATAAATATCGACCACTTCTTTAAAGCTTAGAGTGTCATTTTTAAATTTTCCAGCAACATTTTCCAAAGTTTTTTCAATATTTAATGAATCATCTGCAGAAGATTTATTAGAGAATAATATATATTTTAATTTTCTCATTTCGGGGACTTTATACTGATCCGAATTTTTATTGTAATAGTCTTTCATTTCTTCTTCAGAAACTTTAAAAGATGTATCAGGGAACTGCTCTGAAGAAATTAAAGCATATTCTACATTTATATTAATATTCTGGCTTATGAAAGATCTCCGTATTTCATCTTCACCTATATTCAGTGTGGCTAAAAGCATGCTCTGGAGTTTTTCACCTTGCTTGGATTGGCGCACTAAATCCTCTGCGTTAACAAGCGCAGCTTTGTTCTGAGGATCGAAAATAGCTTGTTCATAAAGCTGCCGGTTGAATCTTCCCAGGGAATCAATAAAATTCTGCTTTAAAAACTGGGGAGGATTATCGCTAATGATAGTTTGTGTTATTTCAGAATCGGAGACTGTAATACCGAATTTTTCCATTTGTTCCTCAAGCAAAGCCTGCGTTACAATCGCATCCCACACTTGTTCCCTCACCTGATCCAAATTTTCTTCATCGATATCTTTACCTGTTTGTGCTTTTTGGTTTTCCCTCTGGCGGTCAACTGCATCATTGAATTCCTGGTAAGTAACCTCCTTACCGTTTATTTTACCTATAACGTTGCTTCTTCCGCCGCCAAGAGCTTCCAGAACATTTGAGTCCGAAATAACCATAAATAGAACAAATAATGCACCTACTGTAATTATAAAGGCAGGTGCCAGACTTCTCATCCTGGCCATCATACCCATAAAAACTTTTTCTCCACGTTTATTGAATAATAAGTCAACAAAAATAGACACAGACCTGCGAAAAAGCAATGTAATTCAGGATCATTTAATAATCTAATTTTTAATTTTCATTTAATTCAGCAGCAAATTGGAAAGATCCATTCACTCTTTTTAAGAGAGAAAAAAAGCTGATTCCCCGAAAAATTCTGCTGACTAAATGCAATTTTATAAAAAAATTAAACGGTTATGCAGATCACTTAATCAATAAATTTTTCGTAATAATAATGATTTAACACAAATTCTTTAATAGAATTATTGAAAAGAATAACATATTGAGCTAAATTACATAATCATGAAAAAGATTTCTTTTTCCAAAATGAGCGGAGCAGGCAACGATTTTGTGGTTTTTGATTTTATTTCCGGAGAAAAATTGCCGCTTTCAGAGGATTCAATTAGGAAAATATGCAATAGAAGAACCGGTATCGGTGCTGATGGAGTTATTGCTTTCAGCAAATCGAATGGTCATGATTTTAATATGAATTACTATAATGCCGACGGATCAACCGGATCTCTCTGCGGAAACGGCGCAAGATGTGCCATCTGGTTTGCAGAATTAACAGGGAAAATCAAAAATCATAAGGCAAATTTTTCATCGAATGACGAATTATATTCCGGGAAAGTCCTTAAAGATGAGATGGTTCAGTTTAATTTTAACGAACCTAAACAGATAAAATTAAACTATAACATACAAGCTAATAACCAGGAGATAAACTGCAGCTTTATAGATACAGGGTCTCCGCATGTAGTTATAAAAGCATCTGAGATACTAAAAAATCCGGTTGACCGGCGATCAAGCTATAAAGATATAAATCAGCTGCCTGTTGTTAGTATTGGCAGAGAAATAAGATATCTTAATGATTTTGCGCCAAAAGGCACAAATGTTAATTTTATTCAATATAAAGGTCAAAAAATTTTAATCAGGACTTACGAACGCGGCGTTGAAGACGAAACCCTTGCCTGCGGGACAGGAAATGCAGCATCGGCAATAACCGCCTGTTTAACAGACAACATTAATCCTCCCGTTTCATTGATTACAAAAGGCGGGGATGAATTGATTGTTAACTTTAGCAAGGACGGCCAGAGAATTAAAAATGTTTCCTTAACAGGGCCGGC
>Ga0105091_10000504_pt1 | contig 16454 bp, 13 predicted proteins | sample PPLLak1March2015_FD_87022 | JGI IMG/M metagenome (GOLD analysis project Ga0105091, IMG submission 87022) | Freshwater sediment microbial communities from Prairie Pothole Lake near Jamestown, North Dakota, USA - PPLs Lake P7 Core (1) Depth... | ecosystem: Environmental > Aquatic > Freshwater >... | reverse complement strand
GCCGCACCGCCGCCGTCTTTGCCGGACCCGGATGAGTATCTGCTTCGCCCGCCGCCATACATCATACCCCGAAGAAAGACTTGCGAGAGAAGAGCGACCGAGCCGAGCATAATTCCCGCGAGAGTTACAAATAAAATATCTCGATGAAGTATGTGGCTCATTTCATGGGCAACTACTCCCTGCAGCTCATCGCGATTAAGACGGCCCAGCAATCCGGCTGTAACGGCAAGAGATGCGGTTTTGGGGCTTCGTCCCGTCGCAAAGGCATTAGGGGCGGGGTCATTGATGATATAAACCTTGGGCATAGGCAGTCCCGAGGCGATTGACATTTCTTCCACGACATTAAAGAGCTGAGGATGGACATCGTGCGAAACCTTGACTGCATTGGTGGCGGCCAGAAGAATCTGGTCGCCGGATGAGAAGCTTATGATGGTAAGCACAATCCAGATGCCTGTTGCAATTATCAATCCCAGCATTCCGCCATCTGGTCCCTGGATTGCCATGCCGATAACTACCCCGAGCACGAGCAGGCAGACCGCCATCAGCATCAAAAGAAAGACTGATTTGCGCTTATTGATTCGTATCAGTTCCCACATTTTTTGCCACAGAGATATTTAGCCAAAGATAGCACAGAGTTCACAGAGAAAAACAAGTCTAAATTAAAAACTTAAAACTAAAAACTAACTTTAGGCACTTCGCGTTCGGCGGCGGATTCAATCTGGAAGAAATCGCTTTTAACAAAGCTGAAAATTCCCGCAACAATATTGGAAGGAAACATCTGTATCCTGTTATTGAAGAACATTGCCTGGTCATTATACGCCTGGCGGGCGAAGGCAATCCTGTTTTCAGTGCTGGAAAGTTCTTCCTGGACGGCCAGGAAGTTCTGATTTGCCTTCAATTCGGGATAGTTTTCAACGACAAGCATAAATTTGCTCAGGGCATCGGTCAAGGCACCTTCAGCCTTTGCGGATTCGGCAATAGTTTTGGCCCCCATTGCCTGGGCACGGGCGTTTGTTACGGCCTCAAATGTCCCCCTCTCGTGCTTCATATAACCTTTTGCGGTTTCGACGAGATTGGGAATAAGGTCGTGACGGCGTTTCAACTGAACATCGATTTGCGACCAGGCATTAGCTACCTGGTTTCGAAGGCCAATCAAAATGTTGTAAACTCCGACTACATAAAGGATAATCAAAAGTAATACTGCCGCAATTACCAGTAAAATAATCAGTGCAATCATTCCTAAGCCCATATTTTTTCTCCTTCAATATGTCTAAATTTATACGTAAAGTAAAAACCGCCTCATTTGATTTTTACCGATTATAGGTGACTAATTTTGAATGTCAAATAAAACAAAAGCAGGGCTGCTGCACTAGATTATATTATTATTGTTAAAAAATCAGCGGGGCTCTTGCTTTCCTGCGGAACAAAAGCTAAATTCAAGGGTTTAAATTCATAACCAGATTAACAGGTATATATCTTTTATGTTGAGACGGCTTAATATAGTTGACGGTAAACTTGTTGAAAGCCCAAACGGCTCGGGGCCGGTTGCTGTTTATATCGCTCCTGATGAGAGTGAACGCAAATATCTTGTTGACCAGCTGAAAATCGATGAGCATACCCTTAATTCATCCCTCGACCCCGATGAGGTCAGCCGTCTGGAATTCGAACCGGAACATATCGCGATGATTTTCAAAAGACCTAAGCGATATTCGGCTATTGATAATTTTCTTTTCAGAGTCGGCTCAGCGGGCGTTTTTATGTTTAAAGACCATCTTGCGGTAGTTTTGGCCGAAGATGCGCCGATCTTCGAGGGCAGGCCTTTTACGAGGATTCAATCCATACAGGATGTGTTCTTACGGCTTATATATCGAGCTATATCTCATTTTGTCGAGCATCTGAGGGGTATTAACCAGATTTCAAATGAGCTTGAGCAGCAAATAAATCTCGCTATGGAAAATAAATACCTGTTAAATCTTTTCTCTCTCGAAAAGAGCCTTGTGTATTATCTCGATGCCATTCATTCAAATAACGCAGTAATAGAAAAGCTTAAAAACAGCGCAGCGAAAATAGGTTTCAGCCAGGAGAATGTTGAGTTTCTGGATGATATGCAAATTGAAAACAATCAGTGTATTCGCCAGACCGAAATCTATTCACAGGTTCTTGCCAGCTTAATGGATGCACGCGCATCGATTATCAGCAACAATCTTAATATCCGCATCAAGACTTTGACACTAATTACAATCGCCATTATGCTTCCGACGCTGGTGGTAAGTATTTTTTCGATGAATGTCAAAATTCCGTTCCAACAGCATCCTCATGCTTTTTTGATTATATCTCTGCTGGCAATATCGTCTTCAATAATCGTAGGCATATTGTGGTGGCGGAGGAAATGGTAAGGCTCTAAAGAGAAATCCCTGATTTAAATTAATCCTTCTGCTTTTGACCGAACATATCCGCCAGAATTTCTTTTATTTTATTATCTTCATCGAGCTTTGCGCGTTCGATAATGTTGTTTAATTCGCCCTTGTCGAGCCACAATCCATCACCTTTAACGCATCTGTCAATCAGCAAAGCAGGTTTTTCCTGTCCCACGTTTATTTTTTCCATTTTCTTATCGCATATAGGGCATTGCCGCGGTTTTTCGCTGCCGCTGATGTCTCTATTAAATGAGCTGATGAGTGTTTTTGCCTTTCCCCCGTCATTTAGCATTATTTCAAGCTCGCCCGCATCAAGCCAGATGCCGTTACATCCCGTGCAGTAATCGACCTCTGTTTGGGCCAATTCCATAGTTATCATCGCGTTTTTACATACAGGGCAATTCATATATGCTCTCCCATCGATATATTTTCAAACAGACAGATTACCATGTTGTTTAAGATTATGAAAGCTGGAATCTAGAAAATTTGCAGGTCAACTTGACATAACGGAAACAAAATAGTAATATTTATATCGTCAGAGTTTCGGGCAAACCAGAGGAATGAAATGAGGAAGGATACAGGCGAAAGCCTTTATCCTGAGTATATGGAGCGTTTGGCCGTATGACCAGGGGAATGTCTATACCGCCAGCGCGGTCTCGCCGGGAATTTTTGTTTCATTTTGGCATCTACCTATCGTTCTTTTTTTGCGGCTTTAGCTCACTGCTTTTTGAGATTATCTGGAGCAGACAGTTTGTCACAATTTTCGGCAACAGCTCTTATGCCATCAGCATCGTTCTTTGTGCCTATATGGCCGGTGTCGGAATAGGAGGGCTATGGGGGGGAAGATTAGCCGACAGGAATATAAATCAGGGGGTTGTGTTTAGTCTGATTTTAGCGGGTATTGCAGTCTGTGCGCTGGGGATACCCGCTGTTTTAGGCCAGACGAGATTGGCAGCACCAGGAATTTCGGCTTTATTTTCAAATTCGCTATTAATCAGCAATGTTGTTCGCTTCATAGTGTCATTCGCTATCCTGATAGTTCCCTGTTTTCTGATGGGGACAACACTGCCGTTACTTGCCCGTGCGGTAACCGATAAGGAGAAAATGATAGGTTCATCATTGGGCTTTCTTTATTGTGTCAATACACTTGGCGCAGGAGCCGGCTGCCTGGCAGGGGGCTTTTGGCTTATAAGCAGTTTTGGATTATGGAAGACCAATCTTATAGCTGTAATTATTAATTTTATAATCGCAGGTTTTGCCCTGAGTTTTTCATATTTCAAAACCGCAGCTAAAACAGATTGTTTCAAAGAGCCGGAAAAACCCCGGAAACATGTTGAGCCGCAGATTTCTTCATCTATCCTTTTAATCATTGGTTTTATCAATGGCCTGGCCGCCCTTGCATGCGAGGTTTTCTGGATTCGGTATATGTCTTTTATGGTCAATTCGACCTATGTCTTCCCGACAATTTTATGCATCTACCTTTTGGGGGCAGGCGCGGGTAGTTTGATTTATGGTTTATTTGCGAGGAGAATTAAAAGACCGGCACAAATGCTCGCAATGATAGAATTGTTAATGGCTATTTTTGTCCCTGCCGCTTTTATCGCAAGCGCATTGGTTTTTATAAATGGTTCTCCGCCTGCGGTCGACCAGAAGGTAATAGCGGTTTTGGCAGTTTTTGTTCCGACAGTCTTAATGGGTTTTGCATTTCCGCTTTTATGCACGGTATACGCCAGTAATCTGCAGACACTGGGCAGGCGCACGGGCTTACTTTTTGCTGTAAATACGGCTGGAACAGTTCTGGGGTCGCTATTGCCTATTTTCATTTTTATTCCAATATTCGGGATTCAAATGAGTCTTTTAGTGATATCGTTATTTTACGGCCTTGCGGGAATTGGTTTATTGTTTTTAACAGGTTCTGTAAAGGGTATCATTAAACCTGCGGTGATATATGGGGCTGCTATATTTTTGTTTTTCGGTCTGGTTCCGGGGGACATTTGCCGAAAGGTATTTCTTGCAACGGATTTTAACCTTGCCAGGCATACTGATATTCTTTTTTACAAAGAGGGGCGGACAGGGACGGCCGTATTAACGAATAATCGCATCAATAACTGCAAGACTGTTTACATCAACGGCGTTTCGGAAGTTCCCCTTCTATATCCACATAAAATATGTTTTAAGATGATTGGCGATTTGGGCCCGATGCTTCACCCTGCTCCTGACGATGTTTTAATGATATGTTTTGGAGGAGGTATCGCGGCAGGCGCAACGGCAGTTTTGCCTGATGTTAAATCGCTTACAATCGTCGACCTCGAGCAGAGTGTTATAGATGCCGCGGCGCTTCTTTCAAAAGAAAATAATAACCTTCTTAAAAATCCAAAGGCGAAGGTTATTATAGATGACGGCCGCGACTATATAGCTAATTCGACGCGTAAGTGGGCTGTCATTATCTCCGATTCCACTCATCCAAAGTCCGGGGACAGCTGGGTGCTGTATACAAAAGAATTTTATCAGCAGGTTAGAAATCATCTTACAGCCGATGGCGTCTTTGTCGAATGGGTGCCGATTCATAACCTGCGAATCGAAGAATTCAAAATTATAGTGCGCAGTTTTCAAAATGTTTTTCCGCACACAAGTTTATGGTTTATCGGGGGATCAGATGAACAGGCATGTTTTGTTTCTTACGTTCTTCTTGCGGCGACACCTGATAAATTGAAAATTGATATAAATAATCTTGCCGGGCGGCTTGATGCAGAGGCTGTTGGCAGGGATCTGGAGGCATATGGACTTGATACGCCCGCCGGTTTCCTCGATTCATTTATTTGCGGGGAAGAAAGCCTTCGTAAATGGACAGGCGAAGGCCCAATCAATACCGACGACCTGCCATTTACACAATACAAGACCAGATATTCCAAGAGTCCGGTTTTACGCAACAATGATTTTGCCCAGATAATGCAGGATATCTGGCCATTTCTCATTAATACAGGCTCGGATGAACAGGCAAACCGTTTACATGAGTCACTTATCGTTCGGGCAAATGTAAACCGTCTCACTTTATCCGGACAGATAGAAAAAGGTTACAGTCTTTTACCGGATGATATCCGCTATGAGCAATTGAATAAAATGTACGAAAGAGGGCCTATTTATCTTAATGCGATAGCGGAACTGTTTTGGGATAAACCGCGGGTACTTAAAGCGGCTGCACTTCTGCGGCTTTCGAGCAAAGGCGGGCTGCAGGGGGCAATTCCAATTTATCAAAGGATATTGACGCTTGAGCCAAAAAATGTAGAGGCACTCAATGCGCTTGGAGCTATTTATATACGCGCAAATCTTCCAAAGCAGGCCCAAAATTATTTAGAAACAGCAGTGAAAGAGCGGCCGGATAATGTCGCGGCCAGATATAATCTTGGGCTTGCAATGTTTCGGCAGGGGCTTTTAAGCCAGGCGGTTCCGCATCTTAGATATTGTCTTAGTAAAGACCCTTGTGATGCGGCTGTTAAAAATATGCTGCAGTATATCGATAATCAAAAACATTTGGCCGGACAGGATAATAATTCAACAATAAGCGCATCAGAGCACTAATTTAATCGTTGTTTTTCGGAAAAGTTTTTCCTCTTGACGCTTACGCATAGAGCCGTTAGCGTATACCAGCCAATAAAGGATTATTTATGGTAGTTGACTGTCATACGCATATACGAACGGTTAATATTCATAACTTAGATGCATCAGAGCATCTTGCCGCAGCAGATGTAGTCGATAAGTGTCTGGTTCTGGCATCACCGGATAATTCCAGCGAACAGGTAAATAAACATCTCAGCCAGTACATCGAAAGATACGAGCAGAAGATGATTGGCTTTGCCTTTATAAATCCGATTATGGATGATGTGAGCGTAAAGAATGTAAAGGCATCGACTGAAAAAATCGGACTCAAAGGAATCGTGTTGTATTGTTCTCAAATTGCTTTTCATCCTGCACAAACCAGGGCAATGAAGCTTTACGAATCTGCACAGGACCTGCGGCTGCCTGTTTTTTTTCATAACAGCCCTGTTGGAGCCAGCGGCATCCTGGAATACGCCAGTCCATTTTTGCTCGACGAGATTGCCAGAAATTTCCCTAAGCTGAAAATAATAATCGGAAACATGGGTTATCCATTTTATGAGCAGACATTGTGCATTCTGGCCAAACATAAAAATGTTTTTGCCGACCTTTCGGTAAAGCCGGGCAATGTCTGGCAAATTTATAATATAGTAATTTCAGCATATGAGCAGGGTGTAATGGATAAGCTTCTTTTCGGCAGTGCCTTTCCCGCGGCAAAGGCACAGGATTGCATGGAGACGCTTCTTGGTTTTAATAAGCTGCTTGCTGGGGCCAATCTTCCTGCGGTTCCGCGTTCGGTTATACAGGGAGTGCTTGAACGCGAGACGCTGAGTTTGCTGGGCATAGAAAAATAAAGCGCAAAAAACAACCGGCGTTTGAGAAGCGCCGGCTGTTCTATGGAAAACAGTTTTGTTGACTGTAGGTATCTGAAATATATATAATATGAATTGCCTTTTCTATTGGGAAGCTGCTTAATCAGAATAAGAGTATTACTTAGTTTTTATTTTTAATTAGTGTCCGGAGGATTTATGAATCGCAGAACATTTTTAAAAAGCGTGCCGGCATTTACGGCACTCGCGGCGGCCAGACCCAATTTAACTGAGCAAGTCAGAGAAAAAAATGAATCTTACGGCCAGGCTGTTCAGCAAGCTATGCCCGCATCGAATCTTGAGCAAATCAAACTTATGCCCCCCGAAACCCAGGGAGGCAAAACGGTGCTGGAAGCCTTGAAGGAAAGAAAGTCGATACGCAATATTCGCGATGAGAAATTACCGCCGCAGATGCTGTCGAATCTGCTGTGGGCGGCATGGGGCGTCAACAGGCAAAATGGTCCATTCGGGTAGGTTGGCAGGACGGCCGCATCGGCAAGTAATTCGCAGGAAATCGATATGTATGCAGTTTTGCCGCAGGGGACATATCTGTATGACGCCATGAGCCATAGTTTAACGCCTGCTGCCTCCGGCGATTTGCGGCCGAAGGTCAGCGCTCATCAGCGTCAAAACTCGATGGTAAAAGCGCCGGTAATACTGGTCTATGCTGTTGATATTGCCAGATACAAAAAGTCGAAACTTCAGGAGCCCGGTCTGCGGGACATAGAGACTCAAAAGTCATATTATAATGTCGCGGCAGGTTTAATCGCAGGCAATGTGTACCTATTCGCGGCTTCTCAGGGACTTGCTGCGTGGTTTCATAATTGTAATAAACAGGCCCTTGCCCAGGAGCTCAAATTACCTGATGGCCATCGCGTGCTGTACGCTCAGACAGTCGGCTTTCCTGTATAGATCAGCTAATAAAGGCTCGTCATTGCGAGCGATAGCGATGCAATCTTAAACATTCAACAACAGGAGATTGCTTCGTTGTCCCTTTGGGACTCCTCGCAATGACAAATGCTTTTTAGTTGAGGAGAGAATTATCCTGGACTGAACCGCACGTCACAAGCTGCTTCATCTGGCGTTCATAAAGCATATTATTCTGCTCAATCAGATGCGCGATAAGGCCGACCTGGCTGAGCAAAATTTCAATAAGCGTCATATTAGCCATTGTCGATTCGGGGGTGTAGTGCGGCAGGACGATTATGATGTAGCCGCAGTCGTTGCGTTCGGTGGCAAGGGCTGTGGCGACAAGGCTGAAATCATTTACGTTTGTGATAATCGGCTCTTCGCCGTCATCGATTTTATTGCATAATTCCTTGAGGTAACCATCGGAGATACCGAGTTTTGCGAAACCTTCGGCGTTGCTCGGCCAGCAGTTACCCTGTTTATTTACGATGATAATCATAGGGCCGTCTTCGGGCAGGATATCGAAAACGAGGCGGGCTATCTGCTCATTTAGAACGCATGTTGGCGAATACATCGAACTGAACATATCCATTGCTTGGGCTCCTTTTCATTAAGTCATTTAACAAGAGGAACTTCGGCATTAGTTTGGAGTGACTTTTTTTGATTTTTTTTGATTTTTTTTGAAATATTTTGATTTTTTTTGAAATTTTTTGACGACTTTCTTGCCTTTTCCTCGTTTTTAAGCTGGAAATCCACTTTTCATTTTATCCGCTTATTTTAATTTTTAAAGAGACGCGTTTTTGGCGTAAAAATGAACTTAATCATACTTAATCATTAAAAGAGCTAAAAACTTGCGTTTTCAGACGAAAAACAGTACTTAATCATAGTTAATCATCCTTTTTGTGCCATTTTGTGCCGTTTTGTGCCTTTTTGTGACCGTTTTTGTTCAGCCACGAAGGCTCAAAGGCACTAAGTATTTGATAGCAAAGAAGTTATCAAAATTATAAACACTAATTTCCCGAAACGGGGGCTCGTCGCTTTCGCTTCGACTTGGGCACGATTTTTAAGGTAAAAAGGCCATTTTTTAGAAAAAAGCCGCATTTTTAAGCTAAAAATCAACTTGACCAACTTGCCCAACTTGCCCACATTTTTATGTGTCCTTGACTAAATATCCTCATTTTTGAGGCAAAAAACGTTCTTGCCATAGTTGCCATACTTACACAAGTCACAAGTCTCAAGGCAAAAGCTCGTACTGAATACTGCGTGCTGCGCATATTTCAAAGGTTATTGGATCCCCTGTTTATGGCCAAGCAGCAACACTCGGGGATATCAGCGGTAACTGATAGTTCACTACGCTGATAATTATACCATAAGTTAAATTATTATGCAACAAGAAATTAACCATGAAGCTATAAAGACATGAACCATTTTTTAATTTTTAGATGCTGCTTACGCTATCTGTTTTTGTGGTCTTCATCCTAAGTTCCAACAATGTTAATTCAGTCTATCTCGGTGTTTACGGGATTACTTGGAAGTCCTAAATGAGACAATATCTCTTGTTGTCGGAGACGCGAGATAAAATCACCCATGTTACCAAAATCGATTTCCCAAATTTCTCGAACTCCTCGGCTATATTTATCTCCAAAGAACCCTGATACGGCAGGGTATTCAAGATGGACATCCTCGTGGACGGCACGCATCAAATAACTTCCCAAAGTCTGCATTTTGCTGCCTGTTGGGGCTATGATTATTCTGTGTTCTGTTGAAAACCGCCAATAAAGTGACGTCAGAAGCTCATATGTTTCAGCATAGTATAAGGTACTGGTTGTTTTAACAGGTACATTATCATCTTCTATATTCCATTCTTTCCTTAGAAACTGATGTACGTACTTAGTAGCTTCTTCTCGCCATAGTAATTCATCTCGTGGTGGAAGACCATTTATGAGAATGAAGCGAGATGGATTTATCATATTAATCAATGCTTGGCAAAGAGCTTCGTTGAATGAGTCAAAAGCAATCAATAGGGTGGCATTACTTTGCATACGAACGCTTGATAACCTTCGCACGTGTAGAACATCATGTATCCCTGTATGAATAAATGATGTGGGAAGATGCTGCTCATCGCCCTTTTTCGCCGATTCAAATTCCTCTTCTGACGGAGCATAATCACGAGCCTCTGCAAAGACAATTCGCAAAGGAAGATTCATCTCCCGCAACACATCTGCAATAATCATGATTGCCAATCGTGACATACCTGAGATATCTAAACACACTGCACAGGCCTTTAAACTATACAAGCGATCTGTTAGAATCTGGTCAAAACCTTCAGGGTGATGTAAATCATACTTCTCAGTCTCTACTTGAGCACATCGTTGACGTAATGCCGTGACTACTTCATCTAGCCGATTCTTTTCATCATGTGGCAGGTATTCTAATACAATCGCAAGCCCCTCAGGAGGAGATTCCTTAGTCAATATCGATGGGATGGCTAATACCCTGTCTTCAAACCCACCAGCAGAAATCAAAACTTCCCCTGGTCTTAACTGGATTTTATGTATTGATTTCAATTCCGGCAGCATTGTTGACCTATTCAAATAATTTCATTTGGTGCTTAGTAAAATCGCGTCGGTTTTTCTTCCAATCCTCAGGAAACTCCTTTGGCTTAAGAAGAAGTTTACAAAAATCAGATGCATCCATTGGAATATTATCTATTTTAGAAAAGGTTAAGGTGCAGAACGGGATTAATAACCTACGGAGATAAAGTCTAGGAATAATTGCTCCCCTAATGCTTTTACCTCTGTCGTCTCGTAGAAAGACTCCATATCTAATTAAGTCTTCATATATCTCTTTTTCAATACCGTCTATATTTAATTTGTCTACTATTTCAATTCTAAAAGCTTGCTTTGGCTCGTCGCGATTTTCTCTACCACCTTCCTTGTGGCGGAGTTCGTATATCGCTATCTCTTTAAACGCTTCCGCTATTTTAACTAACTGGTCTCCCCATGATTTAATTGATGGTGGAAGGGTTTCACGATTTGTGCGTGTGCATGCTTTTAGCAAATGCAAAAACTCACCGCCCGTATTCCGGAACACTTTGTCCTGTATCTTTCGTGGAATAGGAAGTTCCGGCAATTCGGTCTTGGGCAGTTTCTCAAGGAGATTCTGGGCAATTTTTACCATCTGGCGAGTATCTCCTGACCACATGTTTATAAATATTTTATGTCCATGGTAAATAACCCCTGAGTCCTGTTTTCCTTTTATAGAAGCCCCTTCCTTTTCTTCGGGTAACTCACGCCGTATTTCTCTAGCAAGATCTGCCCATGACTTGCCAAAATGCCCCAGTACATCATTTAGGGTCTTCCCTTTGAACCTATTTTCTCTTAGAAATCTCCTACGAAATACTTCGTCAAGGAATGCTTCTCGTTCTTTATCAGGTAAATCTATTGTCACGGACCCCAAATCAGTAAACTCAAAATCATGTGGCTCATCCAGAATCTTTCCTGAATAGTCTTCCCTAAATAAAGTCGATGGCGATTCCGTTGAAACTTTAAAGAAAAACGAATCTGAACGTTGAAAAATCGCAGAGTTTAGAACTTTTTGTACATTACGATCAACTCTCGGTAAAGAATAGTCGTCAAGAAAAAAGAACAATGGATTATTTTCCACCCACGGCATTTTACTTTGTAGTTTTGGAACGAATCGCTTCAACCAATCCAACTGGGCCAGTTCATTTAGCTTGCCTATAGGTTTTTTGGAAATCCTTACCTCATCTTTTGCTTCTTCTATTAGTGTTATAATTGTGCCCATTTCTGATCCTGGTCCGAAGTAGAGCTGACCATTTGCAATCAAATCAGTAACAAATTCAAATAACCATCGATTAGCCAAGTCATGTATTTGGCGAGAAGTTGTTTCTGCCTTTTCTCTGGCAACTGCGGCAATTCGAGCAATTTCTCCCAACAGTGAAAGATGGAAAAACTGGATTACGCGCTTCGCAAAGTCTTCTGTAAGCGACTGGTTCCGGGAAAAAGCAAATGCGTCGGCTATATCATTCATATTAAGATATACACCTACTAAAGCGCCAGCGGCTTTCTCATCAACAGGCCCAACCTGAAATGATAGAAGTTTTGAAAGTCGTCTGAAAACAACAGTTTTGCCGCATCCTCTTGTTCCTGTGAGCACGGTATTGTTACGACTGACAATATCTTCGTATCCAGGAAAACTGGGCACAAACAGTTCCTGCCACTCCCCCCATCTATCTCCTAATTGTTCCCCAGCTAAATAGTCCCCAAAGCGTGTTGATTGAGGAAGCCTTATTTGAGACGCAGAAATTAGTTTTTGGCATTCATATAGTTCATGCAATACATCATTTAGTAAATTTTTCTCATTTCCCCACTCTACAGGAGATCTCTCACGCAACTTTTTGAGAGCACCTCCACTACAAAGCTCACCATACATTATCCGGTCTTCACGAGATAAATGTTCTCGAGTTATTGATCGAAGCATTTCTGTAGTAATCAAACCAATTTGTACGTTATCGTCTTTAGGTACTAAGACTGCACCTGTACAACCTATTCCAAAATCAGTTATCTTAACTTCATACTCGCGCGGCTTGCCCATTTCCGGTTTGTGAAGAATTATATTTCCTGGATGAAGATCGCCATGTCTTAGATTCTTGCTTAGACAATCGCGCCTAAAAATGATTAAATTTTCAAGGATATGCCAGATATCCCCAATGTTTAATCCTTTTTTTGTTATCTTTTCTCTTAAGTTTACCCCCTCCACCCAATCGAACACCATAACAGAATACTTCTTGTGAAAAAACAAACTGTGAAATCTGACTGTATTTGGCTGTTCCTCTAATTGGTATGCCTTAAAACATTCTTGTTCCCAGCCATGCTCTTTTATCGATTTTTCTATTGGAACAAACTTCAAGGCTCTCTTTCCACCATCATCCCTCATTGCCTTGAAAACCCATCCACGTCTTCCACTTCCTTTATAGGAAATAATTGTGAAATCTTGTATCTTCTTATCAATGATTTCTTTTAAGTCAGGTGGCAAGGGCAAGGACATAATATCAATTCACCTTGCGAAGAACGAGGATTGTATCTTCTCTTGTCCCGCAACAGTTTCCTCGAGCTCGCCTTATATCTGGAATAATGGTTTTACATACCCCCTCGACACGCAGATGATTACAGTAAGTTTTAACTATCCGAGTCACTGCATCAGGGAGGTCATGTTCTCTTCCATCTCGTCTAACACTTCCCAGCACAAGAGCACAAATCCCTCGCGGTTTTAGGAGTGGTTCCCACTTCAACATCAATGTTCCAATCATGTTAAGAAATCGTACCTTTTTTGGGGATACCATTGGCTCTAGAATTCGATAGTCCTCTACCCCCAAAAACCATAATCTCAGCCGATTGTCACGAGCGTACGAGAGAGAATTCATATATGGCGGACTCGTTATGATAGCATCTATGCACTCTATTTTTCCTTCCATACATCCATTGGTAGCGTCTACCTGTTGAACTTTTCTCTTCAATCCCCTGTCAACTTTGGGGATGCATCTGAATGACCGTCTAACTTTTGCCAATAACCTTGGCAGAACTTCCCTGTATTCATAAAGTTCGGGATATTGCTTCCGTGGAAACTTTTTGCATTTTAAATACGGTACGGTGTGAGAGGCCGGATAAGACAAGAAACCAGATCGCCAATGATGCAAAATACCAAGAAGACAGCAAAGCAAATAGTGTTCTCGCTTTTGCACCAATATATTTCGCAACGAAATCGCTTCACGAAGAGTTTCCTTGTGAAAGAAAGCTCTTATCCATGATGGCACGTTCCTAAGATCGACATTGTGAATCTGTCTCTCAGATTCTTGCCATATGGCCAGTAACCGTTGTTCGGCTTCCCTCAAACTTTGCGGAGGATTTAACTTCGCCTTAGACAGTATATAAGCATATGGACTAATATCTCCAGCTATTACTTGCCGACCTGCTGCCCATGCCTCTAGGGGAACCGTGCCCGCCCCCGAGAAGGGATCATATATTGTCTCCCCCGGAACTGAGAACTTCTCAACTAAGCTACGAGCCATTGACGACTTCATTCGCCCAATGAAAGGCGAAAGTTGATGCCAAGTGTATTCAGAATACAGGGTATTCTGATCCCAATTGGGTTTTAGCTTCAGCATATGTTCCCGTTAAAATTAACTTATCCCACAATTCGTGTCTTTAGAACCAAACATTATAACCGCACCTCTTTGATAAGAGCAACCCCCAGATATTAATTTATCGAAACCCTCGATAAAGACAATTCTCCCAACCAACAACTTGCTGGGTACGGAGGGCAGGCAGGGAATGAACCGGCTTCATATTCGACTACGTCGTGGCAAGCAAGAAACGGGGGACTGAAGAAAGATATTCAAATGGTTCCCGAATCAAAGTCCGCGACCTGCGCCTAAAGTATGGATCCCCTGTTTCAGAACCAAAGAAACTGGCTCCCCGCCAAAGACATGCGGGGATTTCCGCTACGCTCCAAGGGGGCAGGCAGGCGAATAAGGAAATGGTTCCCGGATCAAAGTCCGGGACCTACGCTACGCTTCGGGGAGGTTAGTTTATGTTGCTCTTGAGCCATTTCATGGGGAAGCGTTTGCCGGGGCAGTCGGTGACGTGTCCGCCGGGGGTGGAGCCGTGGCCGTAGACCCTGCTTTTGGGGATATGATATCGCTGCTGGAGGAAACGGACCAGCTTTGCCAGTGATTCCAATTGCCGCTTGCTTGGGACATTGCGGTCGAAGTCGCCAACCAGGCAGATTCCAATAGCTTCTTCATTGGCCCAGTTGCCGGGCGTGCCGCCGGTATGAGCGCCGGTCAATTGGCCTCTCCAACGGTAAGTCGGTTCGACCTGGCCATCGCCGGAGTCTGAGCCGTTGCCGATTACGAAATCATAGCCGACGCCGTTCCAGCCGTTATTTTCGCGGTGCCACTTATCAATTATCGTTGCGTTGCCATTATCTGTGGCGGAATGATGAACAATGATTGCCGACCATGCGCGTTCGGAATGGCTCGGCATCCAGCCGGTGGGGGCATTTACTTGTGCTGATGGTGCAGCGGGATGCGGAGCTGGTTTTGGGGGCAAAGGCGGAGGCAAAATTATTTTATTTCTTGGCGGAGGCGCATCGACTGAACTGTAATCAATTGATGGCGGAACTTGCTCATTACAGCCGGAGAATATGAATATCGCCAGGAGAAGCCAGGAAAGTCGACGTATGCACATTATTATACCGCTCACATTCTTTTTAATAGTTCAAGACAGGATATTATCGGCTATTTGAGGCTTTCTGCTGTAATTTTGGACTGCGTTTTTCTCTATATCTTATCATTCTAAGGCTGTTGCCTTTTTTATTGTATTCGAGCACATCCATAAATGACCTCATCAGAAGCATTCCACGGCCTGCGGGCTTGTAAAGGTTGTCGCCGTAACGCGGGTCGGGAATGACTTCAGGGTCGAAACCTTCACCTTCATCTGTCATAGTAATTTCAATCTTGTCTGGTTCAATGGAGTAATCAATCTTTACAGCTTTGCTGGGTTCCATTTTATTGCCGTGCTTAACGGCATTGATGAACGCCTCTTCGAGTGATAAATGAACGGCGAAAATGTCTTCTTCACTGAAGTTGTTGGCCTGCATGCCGGGCTGAATCTGATTAAAAATATCAACCACGGCTGAAGGTGAGCTTGCAACAACAAACGAGCGACTAACGAACATTTCTAAATCCTGCTCATCTTAAAAACCACCCCTAAATCCCGTTTATACGTAAATTGTGTCTAACTTAAACCCAATTTATCACTGTTGGGTATTGAAACTGGAGGCCGCAGCGGCCCTGTCTGGTAATATATCGAAAATTTTGGTCAGGCGGGTTATCTTAAAAATCTCATAAATTCTGGGACTGATATTACAAAGGCGCAATTGCCCGTCCCGCTCGTAAATTTTCTTGCTAACGCGGATTAAAAGACCGAGAACAGCCGAGGAAAGGAATTTGACATTGGTAAAATCAAGGATTAAGTTGATTTTTTCGGACTGTTCGACGATTCCCATAAGTGATTCCTGCAGCTCGACGATTTCTCGCTCCTCAAGGATTTTTTCATCGGTGAATGTTATTATCGTTGCTTTTTCGCCGTATTCGACGCTAATTCTTGGCTTTAAAGATGCCATAAAAAATCTCCAAAAAAACCCAATATGCAAAATTTACAGTTAATGCGGCAAAATAACAAATTTTAGAATGCCAGGCAATGCTTTTTTTTGAAAAGAAGCCGCCACTAAGACACAAAGGCACCCCTCTTCGTCCCGAAAGGACTACGAAGGGCAGGCGGGCAGAAACCGGAAGACCGAGGACGGAAGACTGAGGGCGGTAGGAAAAGGATATCTGGAAATCAGGTTATCAGGATATCAGAGAGCGGAAAGCAGCAGGGCCGCAAAAAAATAGAAATACTTGATTAGTTTTTTTAAAGTTAACGAATATAATTAAAAAATTTCATTGAAGAGCTCCTTCATAGTCTTCCAGGAGGGCATATGGCTTGTTTATTTACGCCCTTTGAGGGAACGCAGAAAGAAGTATAACTATGTCTTTAAAGCAAGGCAATTACTTATTAGTTATTTTATTAGCTACAAT
>Ga0105091_10000502_pt1 | contig 16487 bp, 10 predicted proteins | sample PPLLak1March2015_FD_87022 | JGI IMG/M metagenome (GOLD analysis project Ga0105091, IMG submission 87022) | Freshwater sediment microbial communities from Prairie Pothole Lake near Jamestown, North Dakota, USA - PPLs Lake P7 Core (1) Depth... | ecosystem: Environmental > Aquatic > Freshwater >... | reverse complement strand
GTTGAACTGCCAGGACCACTGGCTCGAACGTCGTAGGGGCTTGCCGAGCCTCGGGTCATCCGGAATGATTTCATTCGTGCCGTTTACGCTATCGGGCGTCTTCTTTTCGTTCTCGGTCGAGGGCCGTTCCTCTCCCGGCGACATGGATCTGCCCCAGGCGATCTATCGAGTTGTCAGTCCCGGCTACTTCCAGACAATGGCGATAGCCCTGCTTCAAGGCCGGCATTTCTCAAGCACGGACAACGAATCGGCGCCGCGGGTCGCTATCACCAACCGCACAATGGCGACGCGTTTCTGGCCGGAAGGGGCGATCGGCAGGAGAGTCAAGATCGGCGCGCTCGATTCCCCAAATCAATGGATGACGATCGTTGGGACGGTGGCCGACGTCCGGCACGGAGGTTTGGACGCGGGTGCTGAGCCTCAGTTGTACGTGCCTAACCGGCAGGATTCCCGGGGTTTCATTGCCCCTTCCGAAGTCGTCGTCCGTTCCAACCTGGATACGGCGACATTGGCTCCGGCGCTCCGCCGAGTGGTCAAATCTATCGACAAAGACCAGCCGATTTCGGGGATTGAGACGATGGAAGCGATTGTCTCCCGTTCGGTCGCCGCCTCCCGGTTCCGTACGCTTCTGCTCGGGCTGTTTGCCGGTATCGCTTTGGCGCTCTGCCTGATCGGTATTTACGGTGTTGTCTCTTACGGTGTGGCCCAACAAACGCGCGAAATCGGCCTGCACATGGCGCTTGGAGCAGAGCCGCGCAAGATCGTCGGGGACGTGCTCCGGCGCGGACTCAAGCTAAGCCTCGCCGGGGTGGCAATCGGCTCCCTGTTTGCCGTAGCCCTCGCACGCTTCCTGCGCGCGATCCTGTTCCAGGTTGAACCGCTTGATATCACGGTATTCGTCTCAGTCCCCATCCTCCTGGTGCTTGTAGCCGTCGCTGCCTGTTATTTGCCCGCACGAAGGGCCGCCCGGCTGGATCCGTCGGCCGCTTTGAGGATGGAGTAAACACGAGGGGAGTTTGGTGGAAGATGTGGAAAACTGTGATGCGCCCCCAAACCGAGCTCAGAAATCGATTTCCAGGCCGTTCCTACAGACGTGACATTTTACTTTATACGTACTCTCGATCAACTTTGCCAAGTACGCAGCCACCGACTTCAATTCTTCGCCGATCTCGGAGATAATGACGACTCGCGGCTTGGACGTTTCAATCGCTTGGCATAGGCCCTGAACACACAGATGCTTTTCGTAAAACTGCGGCGGGCCGCCCAGAACGGCGGCTATCATCTCATCGCGGTTGACCGTGCTGACATGAGCAACTAAAGTCGTGTGGACTGAGTCTTCGGCCGCGTAATCCCGAGAGAAAGATTCGTGCCATCCCGTATCGCCGGTGATGAGCAGGCGGTGCTCCTTCTTGAGCCTGAAATCAAGGCCTACTCCACTCCAGTCACCCGGACCCGTCACGTCGTGCCGAGTCTTCAAAGGCCGAAGCCGTAATCCAGCCGACAGGTTGATCCACTCTTGTTTCTTGCTATCCAGGGTCACGGTGGTCCGCACGTAGGGTGCCGCGCTGATCAACTCGCTGAAACTGACCCGCGTCTTTTCATCCAGGTAAAGATCGATCTTCTTGCAGTTATCGCGACTTCGTTGATAAATGAGAGATAACAACGCCGGAAAGTCTGCGTAGTGATCATCATGAAAGTGAGTAACGACGATACAGTCTATGTCGTCTATCACATGTTGACTGCGCAGAAAATTGTCGAGGAAGTGCGGACCTGGATCGACGACGCATCCGACATTGTCGCCGGAAACAAAGTAACCTCCCCCTGTTTTCCCGGTGTCGGTGACGAGAAGCGGGGAGAAAGAGGAATAGTCTTTCAGGAAATGAATGTAATGGTCTACATCCATTATCACTCGCTTACGCCTGATCCTTGCTCGTAACTGACCGCGTGCATGAAAGGCTTTTTCTGCCGCGGAAAGCTCGTCAAGGGCACCGCCCAGATAGAACGCGCGAACCACAGTGTCGCGTTTGCTCTGTTGCGGGCGGGGGGCACTCGAACTCATCGTGTCCTGCAGCCCCTTGCCAAGCCAGGTAGAGAAGAACCCGAGCAAGTCGAGGATGGCTCTGCGCGAATCAGCGCTGACACTGCTGCTGTTTTCTGCAAACAGAAGCTCCAGGAGCTCTTGGACCGCGCCTTCGACCGCCGATCTGTCGCACTCGCCGGACATAACTTTGGCCCTTAACTGCTCGGCCTTCGCGAGCGACTTCCGATGGGATTCGGTATTCATGCGGGACGTTCTCGTAGCCTATCCAGCGCCGCACGGCAGCATAGAACCACTCCATCGTTCGACAGAAATCGTTCAGAGAGCGGCCCCTGGCAAGCTTCAAGCTGCAATCTGAACCTCTCCCGGAGCTTTTCAATCTCTGGGATTGCAAGGAAAAGAACACCGGTCGCAACCATGTTCGACAGGAAGTAGACTACCTTCTCCAGGCGACTGTCCTCCGGCAGCCTGTCAAGATACGGGCCGAGAACCTCTTGCTTTTCTGAAGCCGAGAATTCAAGCAGATTCTCCGCTACTATCCCAGCGCACATGGCGGCAATATGCTCGAAGTCGGGCGGCAATGAGGCACCTTGGGTTACTCGACTTAGGCCGATCCTGAAGTCCTGATCCGCGGCAAATAGTGGGAGGTAATCTCCGTCGTCCAAGACGATTCTGCAGTTGAAAATCCTCGGGTTTCCCTTGCATTCAATCTGGTCCCAAACCTGCTTGGATAACAGTATCGCCTTGACCCCCGCCAGAGTGTCGGTCCAGTACGTGGCGGAGGAGCTCGCAACGGGCGGCTGGTCGAAGTACTTGCCAGACAAGAGACGGATTGTGAGAATATGCCTTTGCCCCAGCAGTTCGTGTGGAGGTCTTATATCGTTTAACTCACTATCTCCAATCATCGCGAACTTCATCCGAGAGTGAGCGTTCCCATAATCGGTCAGACTGCTAAAGGAGCGCAACGATGTCAATGGAGACTTTGGGCTTCTCAGGATGGCTCGAACAACGGCAGCGTAAAAAGGCGGGCCGTACTTCTTAACCATTCGGGACAGTACGATCTCGGAGAATCGACCTAACTTCTCTCGTTCCTCGAGGATCTTCTCCTTTCGCCGGGCCTCGACGATACTGGCCGTCAAACTGTCGACCTGTTTTTCGATGACCTCGACCGTGGTTTTCAGCGCCTCGGTTGACGTTCTCCGCACCTTCATTTCGTCCGTAAGATCCGTCTTCATTTGCTGGAGGGCATCGCGACGTTCCCTCCAACGCCCCAGTTCCGCGCTCAATCTAGTACGTGCGTTTGCGAGGTTCGCGAGTTCTCTGGCGAGTTTAAGCCGTTCCTCGGCCGCGTTTGCGGCGTCGCCGGTTGTCAGGACGTGCTCCCGGTCGAAGAACTCGTCTAGGCCGGTACGACGAACCTTCATCCATTGGGTATCCGGATTTCCTTCGGAGACCACGTAAACGTTGAATGCGCCCGTTAGTTTGAGCGAGTATAGGAGGTCGCGAGCTTCTTTTAGCGGTTCCATCTCCACGCCCGCGAAGGCAGCCCGAGCTCGACTGATAGACTCCTGCTCGTCGTTGGCTATACTGTTGTATTTTGACAAGAAACTGCGGCGCCACGGTGTATCCTGAACCTGCTGCCGCCACGCGCCCAGCTTGAGCCGCAATTCTTCGCCGCCCCCATTGTTCGGCTTCTCGGGTAACTTCGCCAACTGATCTATGAATTCATTGTCCTCTCGTAGAAGAATGTACGTGATATACCAGCCCGGATGATTCCATTCTTGACGGAAATTACCCAAGCCAAAAATCTCGAAGATCTCCCAGTGATCATAAATGTGCTCCGTGAAGAACTCGACTGACTGTTTGACCGATGTCTCCGGAGAATCGAGTCGAAGTGCCGGCAACGCTTGCTCGAGTCCCTTGTTCCGCTGCTCGGTTGAATCGAAAAGGGTGCCGTCCAGGTCCAGAAGGACCGCCGCTTCTTCGGCTCCGTGAGCTCTAGGGCACGGGTCGCATTTCGGGTTTTCACAGACCGCGAGCGCGGGACAGAGCATACTCCCGTGATGTCGGGCATTTGCGAGACTCGCAATTTCTTTGATTTGGTTCCTTCCTAACCGGAATCGTCGAGTGCCGGCTGATGGCGAGAAGGGCTGAAATTCATTCTCGGAGTTGTTTCTCGCGTTTAGTAACGCTTCCCGCAGGGAAGTTCCCCCAGCAGAGGCCTTAAGAGCAGTGGCGAAGCGGACTCCGTAGTCGAGGATCACAGCCCACGGATCGTCCACATTCCAATCTTCAATCAGGCGTTTCCTGATCGTTTCGTCCGGAACGTCGCCGACAGTATTATGTACCGTTGACGCGAGTATTATTCCCGCCTTGAAGTACTCTTGGATGTCTTCCTCCGAGAAAGAGGTACCCTGCGGCAGGTTGAGTATCAAATCACGCGACGGGTTGCGGGAAGTCAACATGACGTCGTTGCCGTCAGTCGTGTAACGAATCACATCCACTTTGAAGTGATCGCAGAATCTCGATATGTCTTTCTCGTTGCGGGTATTAAGCAGTGGAGACAACAAGTGTTCCGGCAGAAACAGGACAGGCTCCGATTTTCGGTCACGTCTTCGCAATTCGGTCAGGGCCCATAAAAGCTTGACGAGATGTTCATCTCCCCGCGTGGCATCAAGTAAGAGCGGTCTTGAGGGGTTTGCAGTGTCAAGTACGCGGGTAAAGAGAGGCTTGAAATTCGGTGTAGTAATAGAAGCGAAGTAAACCGCTCGTGAGCGGCATAGAGTCTCGAGCATGCTTACCGTTAGGTCCGCTTCTCCGAGCTCGCTCGACTCTTCCGGCTTAGTCGTCTCGTCAAGTTCGTTTGGACTCTTCCAAACCGCGAACCGCGGCTCTCGGTCATGGGGGCGGACGCCACCGAGCCGGAGGCGCTTGTACGTTTCCTTTCGTTCGCTGTCGTAAAACTCATTCTCCAGCAGCAGTTTGCCCAGGTTTCCGGTTTTTGTCAGCAAATGAACATCGAAAAGGCCATCGTTGTCATCAACCAGATGCAACAACGCCACAGCCGTGCGGGCAGCTCTGCCGCCAATTGCGCACACTGTCGCACCAGGAACGTTCGGATTCACGTTGTAGCGTCGAATGTCGAGGAGAATATCCGGGAGCAAGGTTATATCAACCCGCATCCCTTGTCCTGTGGGAACCGATCTTGTACTCGTGATTTTTCTCTCTTCGCCGAAGTACTTCAAGACTTCCAATTGGCGATGAATAAGCTGGGCGCTGTCCGTCACGACGATCTCCTTCCTGAGTGCCTTGTCCTCCCGCTCTCGCTCGGACGGCTAATAGAATAGGGTTAGCCGTGTGTTAGCGCAAGCGCTTCGAGTGTTCTTACTTATGGGGAAAAAAGCGATTAGCACTATTTACGCATCGCAGGTGGCAACCCCGGCAAGACGATATAGTTCCTCCAACCAGAGTTTTTGATAAATGTAATGAATCAGTTATCTAGGGTTCTCGTGACGGTGCGCATTTCGTGCAACTAGACTGATTTATCGGCCTGTTTTAGCGTTCAAAGAGTCGGGTGCCCGCACGAAGGGCCGCCCGGCTGGATCCGTCGGCCGCTTTGAGGATGGAGTAGCGGTCCGGAACAGCGGTGTCGGGCGGGCATGAAAAGCGGAACCGGCCGCCCTCCTCTACGGCGGCGGCCGGTTCGACTCCGGTGATTGATCAGTTCCCGCTGGGACTGCGGTTGGGTAAGAATTACGACATCAAGTCCGCCTGGTCATACTCGATGGTCACATCAAAGGAACCGAAGTTGTTTGCGTAACCGTTCCACGTGTCGTTGTACACGAGCTCGAGGTTGTCGTCGGTCGGTGGCTGCCAGTCCAGCCGCCCCCCGGAGAGTGGCGTGTAGATGGAACCGGTTTTCACCAACAACGCCCCGATGTTCTCGTTAGGCGCCGGTGTGTTGGCCCGGTGCATCCCAATGCATCCGGAAGGGCCGAAAGCTTCCACGCTCGGATCGTACTTGGCTGTTCCGTCAGAGACGATGTGGATCTGTGCGCCCGGCCTGAAGTTGAGACCCGTGTTTCTCGGCGCCCCCTGCGTGACGTCTACGTGGAACACCTGTTTAACGCCTTTGTGAAGCCTCGGTAGAATCGTCGTTCCTGCCATACTGCACCTCCATTGTTTGGATTGTGCACCCTTGAACGGGCCCGTTTTGGGGTGTCGTACAAGACCGGTGAGCAAAGCTGGTGCCGAAAAGACAAAAGATGCGCGATTCTAACGCCCGCGTCCGGCCTGCCTGGATAAGAGAGACTGCGGACGCTCCCCGTAACTGGTTGGGGCCGCCAAGGAGCGCGGCGTCCGCCGCCCGGCTTTGTTGCAGAGAAACAGGGCTCTGACCCACGTTCTAAGGCGATCGCCTCAAGCGGCGATACTGACGACGCTGCTGTTGATGTCCGACACGGAGGAAACGCCGGTCAACACCATCGCGCGCTCGAATTCGCCTCGCATCCGGTTCATGAAGAGCGCAACCCCGTCGACGCCGCCTCCGTACGCGGCGCGCAGGATGTGCCGGCCGACCATGACGATATCCGCGCCGAGCCCCAGGTACTTCAGCACGTCGTAACCGGATCGCACGCAGCCGTCGGTGAGGATCGGGATCTTGCCTTTCAACTTGGCAGCGATGGCCGGCAGGACCTCTGCGGTACCCGGTGTGTGGTCCAGCCGGCGCCCGCCGTGATTTGATACCGCGATGCCCGCAACTCCGGCCTCGATGCACTTCAAAGCGTCTTCCACCGTCATGATGCCCTTCACGACAATGGGCATCTTGAACGCCTTAACCAGCTCACGCAGCTCGGCCACGCTCTTCGGACCGGAGTCCACGTCGATGGACAGCCACGCGGCCCCGGATTCCTCGATCAAAGGCAGCCACTCGAGGATGATCGGGTTGGGGGCCGGCTTGCTGTTGTACAGGGCCTTTCCCTCGAAGCGCTTGAGAATCTCCAGCCTACTCTTCACATCATCGGGCGGGTATCTGGGGTCGTCGCCTACGGAGCCCAAAGTGCCGGCGGCGTTGCATCCGCCGATCAAGGCTTCAAACCAGTCCGCCACCGGCATCCCTTTGCCGAACCGGGTAGCGGCCGGACCCATGGGAGCGGCCACGGCGGGGAAAGAGATCTTGTGACCGAAAATCGTGGTCGACGGATCGGCCTTCGTCACGTCGTGCAGGGTTCGCATCGCAAGCCGGACGCGCTGGAGTGCAGTGAAGTTGTTCTGGAACGACATACCGGCTCCGGCGCCGGCAATTCCGCCGGAATCGCCCGAGCAGGCCACGCCATTGCACACCGGGCAAACCCGGCAGGTGGGGTAAAGACGCTCCCGAGCTTTCTCCAGGATCTCCCTCTCCGAGAGCGGCGCCTTGCCAGGTGACGGGACCGATTCCGCTTGTTTTACCGAAGCCTGCGCCCCTGAAGCTTGCGCCTGCGCGAGCGCCTGGCTCACCAGGCTCCCGCCGCCTGCAACGGCAAAACCCTGCAGAAGAATCCGCCGGTTGAGGCGGCTTCGATCGCCAGCCGCCTCATCACCCGGCTGCAAGAAAGCCTGATCTGTCGTCTCCGGCTGAGCAGAAGCCCGATTCGTGCCCTTCTCCATGACTCCCTCCTCACTCTCTCTGGACCCGCCAAGTATTCAACCGATTCCCATTTCAATCCGGCCCGCAGGCACTATTCTAACTTTCTCAGCTGATGCGTGACCCGGAGATCTCGGGGCCCCCCGCTACCCTTCGAGGCCGGTGCATTGTTCACTGGCCTGGGAGGGTGCGAGGGGGTTGAGCCTGAGCCAGGAGGAAGAATCTCGCTGCTCACGCCGGTTACTTCGACGACAGCTTCTGTTTCGCCAAAGGCCGCGCGTACGCGTTGGTCGCATTGTGCGCGTTCGACTTCAGAACCCGCTCGTAATACTCCCTCGCCTTGACCTTGTCGCCGAGCTTTTCGTGAGTCTGGGCGATCAGGCTTAGGATGAACGGGTCGTCCTGGTTGCCCTTCTGCAACTCGGTTAGCGCAGTCTGGTGATCGCCTGTGTAGAAGGCCACGTACCCGACGAGATACGGTACAAAGGGTGCCTGCTCTGGATTGGTCCCCTTGTCGAAAATCGCCTTGGCAGCCTCGACATGCTTTTGGGCTTCCACCTTGTTGCCACGCCTTGCCGCAAGACGTGCCTGGGCATGCTCCCACCGGAAATCCCACAAATCCCGTCGTTCGGGTTTCAGATCCGGCTCCTGGAGCCCGGCTTCATGGCCTCGTTGGTACCACCTGGCCGCCTCGTCCAGATCGTCGGACTCGAGGCAAACGCGAGCCAGTTCGTTCGCCACTTCTCCGGCGTTGACGAAGTTTTTGCCAGCAATCTGCGTCTCATAAACTTGAGACGCGTACCTCGCTGCGTCACTGCACTTCCGCTCGAACGCGTACGACATGGCCATTGTCCTGAGCGCCTGGGCCTTGTTCTCTGGAGTGGGAGCAATTTCGATCGCCTTTGCAAGGTGTGTTCGGGCCTCGGCGTACTGTCCATTTAGATCAAGCACGACGCCGGTTTGCAGGTGTGCCGGGAATGAATCCGGCCACTTCGCGAGCGCCTGACGGTAGATGGCCAGGGCCTCCTCGTGTTGGCCTTCCCTGGCTTTCTGTTGACCCTGTCTAACGAGATCAGCCGCCGGATCCTGCCCGGCCGGAGCAGGGCTGGAGGTTGGCTGGGCACTTACGGTAACGACGCATAGAAGAAGCGTCCCGAGGGTTAATCGGAGTGTTAAATGTGGCATCATAACTACCGATTATGGCATAGGTTCCTTGGGCCTCTGTCTTGGACGAACACGGACTGACACGGACGTCCGTGCTTGTCCATGTTCGTCCGTGTTTCGTCCGCCACGACCGCCCGCTCGGATCCATTCCTCGCTGCTCGTTTCTGTTCGTGGACCTTCCTGCTGTAAAATTCCCCTTTTTGCGCGAAATGGCCTCCACACGATCAAACAGTACCCCCAGCCTCCAGAGCCGACTGGAGGAAGTCTTACTCGAGTTGAACCGCCTGGCCGAAAGCAGGATGTATCTGATAGTAGCCGCCGGAATCGTCGCCGGCTGGATACTCCCCGGGCTCGATCGCCTCACGGGCCTTGTCCCATACCTGTTCGCTTACATGATGCTTGCTACGGCCCTAAGCATCAGCGCTCGCGACATTGCGAGAGTGGCGAAGATGCCGGGTGCCGTCGTACTCATCATCGGGACGCTGCACGTCGTGATGCCCTTGATCGCCGTGGGTCTCGGCAGGTCAGTCTTGGGAAGTGAATCGGAGATTGCGGTGGGGATGGTGCTCGCTGCGCTCATCCCTGTAGGCGTGATGTCGGTCATTTGGACCGGGCTGGCCGGGGGTGACGTTCCCTTGGCCCTCACCGTCGTAGGACTGGATTCTCTGCTCAGCCCACTGGTCTTGCCCGGCACTGCTGCTCTGTTCTTGGGGAATGGCGTAGAGTTTGATGCTCGGAGCTTGATGATCGGCCTTGTCTGGATGATCGTACTCCCCACCTGCGCCGGCGTTTCGCTCCACGACCTGTCGGGCGGAGAACTCGGTCGACGGCTCGCACCTTTCAACGGAGCGGCGAGCAAGGCGTGCATGCTCTCGATCATCGCCATCAACATCGCTGCGATTCGCGGGATTCTCGAGACGACCCCGGTCTCCCTGGGGCCGATCCTCGGGATACTGCCTGTCCAAGTCGCATCCGGATTCCTGATCGGCCTGGTCAGCGGGAAACTGCTGAAGTGGCCTGAGGCACGCGCCCGGACGCTGACCTTCTCGGTTGGCCTGCGAAACATCAGTGCCGGCATCGTGATCGCACTCCAGTACTTCTCGCCCGCAGCGGCTATCCCGGTCGTTCTCGTGATCGTCTTTCAACAGCCACTGGCCGCGTTCTTCCAGTACTGCTTCCGCCGCCGCGATCGAGCACAATCTGCTCGTAGTTCCGCCTTTACAGAGCCGGGAGCGTAACGCGCGGAGCGTCAGTGACGCGGAGCGCGCAGCGGGACCGGGTCTGTAAAGGCGGAACTACGAAGCGGGAGGCGCTGTATACTTCCTTCTCGATGAGAAATCGCGCTGGCCTGCTCGTCGGTCTGCTTCTTGTCTTGTCGTTATCCCCCATCCTGGCCGCTAACCAGGTCGAAATGATCTTTCCCCAAGTGGCCAGCGGAACCGGATCGGGAGTGGTCATCCGGTCGGAATTGCTGCTTATCAATAACTCCAACCGGGACGCGACCGGAGTGATTGAGTTTTTCGACGACGCGGGAAAGCCTCTTGAGCTGACGACCAATCTGGGCCATTCGGCCGTTTTCAATTTCATCGTGCCGAAAGGCAACCTGCTGCGAGTTCAGACGACTCCGGAAGACCTGCTTGAGACAGGATGGGCGAGGGTCAGATCCGATGTCGCCATGGCCGGCTCGAACACTTTTTCTGTTTTTGACACGTCGGGCAACGTCCTCAGCCAGGTGGGCGTCGGGGACTGCGTCCCAGTCGGGCGGATGATGATGCCGGTCGACACCACCGAAGGGCGGAACTCAGGTTTCGCTATAGCCAACCCCGATACGCAGGCGACAGCGTCTCTGAGGTATGAGTTGCGGGGGATGGACGGGCACGAAATTGCTGATAGGGAAGTGACCCTCCCACCCGGCGGACACCGAGCGGAGTTTGTGCGTGAGATCTTCTCGAGTGTCGATTTCAAGGATTTCAAAGGGGTCCTTTCGGTCTCGAGCGCGAATCGGTTTTCCTTTCTGGGCCTTCGCACGTTCGGGGTCCATTCCACGTCATTGCCGTCGCTCCCCTCGTCTGATTCGGCGCCGTATCGGGCTATGCTGGCTCGCATCGGTGACGGTCGGTTCGACTCTCTCCGGATTCAAACGTCGTTCTACCTTCTGAATCAGCTAACCACAGCGGCCACCGCCCGCTTGAACTTCGTAGGCGAATCCGGTGGAGAGCTTCCGGTTCCGGTGAACGGCCAATTGAGTGCGAGTGTGACCGTGACCGTCCCCCCAGGCGGAGCGGCCGAAATCAGAACCGCAGGGACAACGGCCCCGGGGGTTGTCGGTTGGGCGCGGGTTTCCTCTGATCAGCCCATCGTGTGTGGAGCGGCTTACAAGATCAGCGAGGAAACCTCGGGTGAGTTTGTCTCGGAGGTCGGCGTTCCGGCCAGCGATCCGGTCTCTCGCCCGTACCTCTATGTGGTCGAGAAGGGAGACGCATCAACCGGGGTTGCGCTCACGAACGTAACGAGCGAGAAGCTGACTCTGCGACTCAACCTCTATCCGGTAACAGCTTCGCGGACTCCGATTCTGCGCGCTCAAAAATATGTCGAGCTCCGGCCGGGCGAGCACGTCGGCTGGTTTGTCTCCCAGCTTTTTACGGGGGTCGATGAGATTGACGAGCGTAACTTCGAGGGCTTGCTCGAGGTTGTCCCGTACATCACGCGCTTTGGGGAAGATATTCCCAGCCGCATCGTGGCTATGACGCTTCTCGCCCATGGCCCGAAGCTCACTTCACGTCCGGCAGCCGGATATATCAGCGTGGCTCGATCTCTTTCGTCGTGGGATGCCGAGGTCAACAAACTCCTTGCGCAGATGACCCTGGAAGAGAAGGTCGGCCAGATGACCCAGGCGGAACGCGGCTCCTTGGACAGCGGAGCGGAGGACATCAAAACATACTTCCTTGGGTCAGTTCTGAGCGGTGGGGGCTCCGGGCCGGCGGAGAATCGCGTGAACGCGTGGGCCGACATGTACGACCGCTTTCAATCAAAGGCACTCGCCACCCGCCTCAAGATCCCGCTCCTGTACGGAATCGACGCTCTCCACGGGCACAACAACGTCTGGGGTGCGGTCGTCTTTCCCCACAATATCGGTCTGGGAGCGACACGCAATTTGGACCTGGTAGAAAAAGTGGGGCGGATCACAGCAAGCGAGGTTCGGGCGACCGGGATGAACTGGACCTTCTCCCCCTGTGTCACGGTTCCCAGGGACGAGCGCTGGGGAAGGACCTACGAGGGATTCGGAGAAGACCCGGGCCTGGTTCGCAGCCTGTCGGAAGCAGCAGTTCGGGGCTACCAGGCGGGCGATCTGGCCGATCCAGCCGGCATTTCCGCCTGCGCGAAGCATTATGTGGGAGACGGGGGAACCACCGGAGGGATAGACCAAGGGAACGCGCAGATGGACGAGCCGACTCTTCGCGCGATTCATCTGCCCGGGTACCTGGGAGCAATGGATGCCGGGGTGGCAACCATCATGGTCTCGTTCAGCAGCTGGAACGGAGTCAAGATGTCAGGCAACAAGTACCTGCTGACGGATGTCCTGAAGGGCGAACTGGGTTTTGAGGGTTTCCTGGTATCCGATTGGGCCGCCATCGATCAACTTCCCGGCGACTATCGCGCCCAGGTGAAAGCCAGCGCCAATGCGGGAATGGACATGTTCATGGTTCCCTACCGGCATCGCGAGTTCTTTGCCAACCTGTTGAGCCTTGTGCAAGCCGGCGAAGTGCCCATGACACGGATCGATGATGCCGTCCGGCGGATACTTCGCGTCAAGTTTGCGGCCGGACTGTTCGACCGATCGCCGCTCACGGACAAGACCTTCCAACAACGGTTCGGCTCACTCGAACATCGCGAGGTCGCCAGAGAGGCCGTGCGACAGTCGGTCGTTCTGTTGAAGAACCAGGGAGGCAGTCTCCCGCTCGCGAAAACCATCGCCCGGATTCACGTGTCCGGCAAAAGCGCTGACAGCCTCCGCAATCAGTGTGGCGGTTGGACGATTGACTGGCAGGGCATGACCGGAGCCGTTCCTCCCGGGACTACGGTCCTCACAGCCATTCGGTCAGCCGTTTCACCCGGCACTACGGTTTCGTATTCGTCGGACGGAAGCGGAGCGGCGGGTGCGGATGTTGGAGTTGTCGTCATCGGAGAGACGCCGTACGCCGAAGGATACGGAGACGACCCGGACTTGAGCCTTTCCGCCGAGGATCTGGCGGTTGTAAACACGGTGAATCAGGCTGGAGTGCCAGTGGTCGTGGTCCTGATTTCGGGCCGCCCGATGATCCTAAACCCGATCCTGGATAAGATACAAGCTATGCTGGCCGCATGGTTGCCTGGAACCGAAGCCCAAGGCGTCGCTGACGTGATCTTCGGGGACTACCGCCCGACCGGCAAACTGCCCTGCTCCTGGCCGAGGAGCATCGATCAGGTTCCGATTAACGTGGGAGACCCGGTTTACGACCCGCTGTTCCCGTTCGGCTTTGGATTGACGTACTGACCAAGGCCGTGTTGCCAATGCAAGGTGATATGACTGGGCCCGCATCTAAAGCGGGATCCGCCCTGCACTTTATACGTATCTCGGGCCCGTCGCCAGTTTTACAGAGCCGCGCACGGAGCGAACGGGCTTCAGCCCGGAGCGCAGTAAGCGGGCAACCCAACGAACCTTAACGGCACGTTGGGTTGCCCGCTTACTGCGCTCCGGGCTGAAGCCCGTTCGCTCCGTGCGCGGCTCTGTAAATCGGCGGTGGTCCCGAGATACGTGTAAGGATCAGGGCCCTGCCGCCGCACTCCAGATGGTTTGGCGCCTGGACGACTTCAGATGGACTCACTGGCTCTCGATCCAAATCACCGGGTTGCGGACCGGCAGGTTTCTCAGGACTTCCTCGACCTTCGGCGAGTGATCGAGTTTCTTCCAGGTTTCAAACCACTCGGGGGTTTCCAACTTCAAAGCGCCAAAAACCAGGAAAGGATGCGCTACGGGCCATTCGTCCCAGTACATGACGTCCTTCGGGTAAGGCCATTTGGTTTTGTCGGCAACGGACGGAAACAGGAAGGAGATGCCCTTTCGGACAGATTTCCCGTCAGGCGTTTGATAATCCCACAGATCGTGGGTGTCGTCGGACAGGATCTGGCAGATCATTGCCATTGCATCCAGATTGAACAGCGAGTAGCCATAGGGTTTCGTCCTTCTCAGCTCGAGTGGGAAACTGCCGTCAGCGGCCATCTGTTCGGGCAAAAGCACCGTTTGGAACCGGTCGCGGCATCGATTCATCAACTCGTGATCACCAGTTAACCGGGCGAAAGACGCGACCTGCATGACCCAGCACGTGCCATGGTTGTTTTTGGCCTTCATTTCGTCGTGGCCGTACTGATGACTCGTCAGCCACTTCAGGTACTGCCGGAACCAGTCCTTGGCTGCAGACACCACTTTGGCGTCGGCCGCCTGCGCTTTCTCCATTACCCTGATGCCCTGGGCCACCTCCATCAGGTGAACCGTGTCAATGATCCCGATCCCCCGTCCGGTCGCCCTCCCCTTGATCGCCTGGGCATACTCGAGCGAAGGATTCATCCTGGTCGCCGGGTTCACGAACCAGGCGTCAATGTGACGGAAGGCCTGTCGGGCATACTTCTCGTCTCCGGTGATTTTGTAAGCGGAGGCGAGGCTGCCAACGACGCGGCTGAAGCGAATCATCGCCAGGCGGTGAGCGACGAAGTTGTCCGGGTTCGTCATGCCGTCGCGCTGAATATAGGGGCCGTCCGGGTGATCGGGATCCGGCCACCAATAGTCTCCTTCCGAATAGAAGTCATGCTTCCCGCCCGCGCTTCGAGGGCAGACAAAGTCGGTAACGGTCGCCGGTGGCTGCTCCATTGCCCAAGCCGCCTGGCTCATGATCTCGGCACGCAAGACATCAGCCACCCGAGCGGGGGTCGGGTTGTTTTGGGCGAAGAGAGTCGCGAGGGTCAGAAAGGGAACAATGAGCGGGTTCTTGATGCGTGACATAAACGGGAACAGCTTATCCACGAATTGACACGAATTAAACGAATTAACACGAATTAATTCGGTGTAATGTTACGTGGGCGGGTTTTTTACCCGTCTTGCGGAGGGCTGATGAAATACTTTTCTACCTTTATCTTTTGTCTCCTTTTGGTTCTCGTCGTGGTGCTCACTCCTGTGCAGGCCGGTCAGCAGCCTTCGGCCGGAAATCAAGCTCGGGTTTTTCTTACGGCCAAGGATACGGGCGATCGGCTGGCCGACAAGGGCCAGGTTGCCTTTGAAGCTTTGCCGCAACCGGATGAAAACTTCCCGACGATCTTCGTCGACCCGGGGAAGCTGTTCCAGACGGTCGAGGGGTTCGGCGGCGCGTTCACGGATGCGTCGGCCGAGACGTTTTACAAGCTTCCGCCGGCCGTCCAGAAGGAAATCATCACGGCGTATTTCGATCCCGAAAAAGGTATCGGCTACTCGCTTGGCCGAACCAACATCAACAGCTGTGACTTTTCGAGCGACAGCTACTCGTATGCCGAGGCGGGCGATAAAGAGCTCAAGACGTTCGCAGTCACTCACGACCTGAAGTACAAGATTCCGATGATTAAGCTCGCTCTCGGGGTCGCCAAGGACTTGAGGCTCTTCGCGTCGCCCTGGAGTCCGCCTGCGTGGATGAAGACGAATAACGACATGCTCCACGGCGGCAAGCTCAAGCCGGAATATTTCGCAACCTGGGCCCGCTACTACGTGCGCTTCATCGAAGAGTACAAGAAGCAGGGCGTGCCGGTCTGGGGGCTTACCGTTCAAAACGAACCAATGGCGGTTCAGACGTGGGAGTCCTGCATTTACACCGGAGAGGAAGAGCGGGACTTCGTGAAGAATCACCTGGGACCGACGCTGCAGAAGGCCGGTATGTCGAAGGTGAAGCTAATGGTCTGGGACCACAACCGCGGAATCATGTATCAGCGGGCGAGGGCCGTGCTGGACGATCCCGAAGCCGCCAAGTACGTTTGGGGAACCGGGTTTCACTGGTACGTAGGCAATCACTTCGACAATGTGAGGCTGACCCACGAAGCGTATCCGGACAAGCAGTTGATGTTTACCGAAGGCTGCGGATACCCGTTCAGCTGGGACAACGTCAAGCAGTGGAAGTGGGGCGAGGAGTATGCGGAGTCGATGATCAACGACCTCAACAACTGGGCGTGCGGCTGGACAGACTGGAATCTGCTGCTTGATGAGAAGGGCGGGCCAAACCACGTCGGCAACTACTGCCTCGCGCCTCTAGTCGGCGACACGCGTAACGGCAGCCTGCACTACATGGATTCCTATTACTACATCGGCCACATATCGAAATTCGTGCGGCCGGGGGCACGGCGCGCCACCTGCTCGTCGTCTTCGGACCATCTGCTGGCGACCGCTTTTAAGAATCCGAACGGCCAGGTTGCGGTGATCGTGATGAACGCCAGGGACCAAGCCAGCGATTTCCAGGTCTGGGTGGCAGGGAAAGCAGCGAAGTCGAAGCTGCCGCCGCACTCGATCGCGACGGTGGTGTTTTGACTAACACGGACAAACACGGACAGACACGGACCGGCACGGACCGGTTTTTCCAGTCCGTGTCTGTCCGTGTTTGTCCGTGT